>ENA-OPVT01000018-OPVT01000018.1-human-gut-metagenome-genome-assembly--contig:-NODE-18-length-121709-cov-4.700421_pt1 | contig 121709 bp, 104 predicted proteins | sample MGYA00241499_ERZ501990 | MGnify/ENA primary metagenome ERZ501990 (study PRJEB25962, sample SAMEA2042104) | human gut metagenome | biome: human gut; feature: human-associated habitat; material: faeces...
CCAACGCATAACGGAGTCAAAGTCCGTTGCCTTACCGCTTGGCGACACCCCAATACATTTTTTCACTGACAAAAATTATTATATACGAAAATTGAAAAAAAGTCAACAAAAAATTTTCAAAAAATAAAAATGTATTAAAAAAGATAATATGATATAATATAACAGAACATACACAGGAGGTGCATATGAAATACAGAGCAATAATTTCTGATTTAGACGGGACACTTTTAAATGGAGAACATAAAATATCAGAATACACAAAAGAAGTTATAAGAAAAATAATCAGCAAAGGAATAAAATTTATTATAGCAACAGGAAGACATCACAAAGATGCTCTTTGTTTTAAAAATCAGCTTGGAGCAGATTCTTATCTTGTTTCAGCAAACGGGTCTAAGGTACACGATAATAAAAATAATGAAATAATTTCTCATAATATTTCAAAAGAACTGACAAATAAACTTCTTGATATAAAAGTTTCTGATGAAATTATAAGGGGGGTATATGCAGGAGATGAATGGCTTACAGAATTTCATATTCATGAATTTGATGAATATCATGTTGAATCAGGATTTAAGCCAAAAGTAATTGATTTTGAAAAGTTAAGAGATAAAGAAATTTCAAAAATATTTTACATAAGCGACAATGTAAAAGCTCTTGAAGATTTGGAAAAAGTTTTGAAAGAAAATAAAGAATTTACAGAAAAACTTGATATAACAGCTTCTTTGGATAATTGTCTTGAGATAATGACAAAAGAAGCAACAAAAGGAAATGCAGTGACAGAAATCCTTGAAAGAGAGGGAATTTTACCAGAGGAAGCTATAGCTTTTGGTGACGGGCTTAATGACAAAGAGATGCTTCAGGTTGTTGGAAAAGGAATAATAATGGGGAATGCAAGTGAAAAATTAAAAAAACTTCTTCCTGATTATGAAGTTATCGGAACATCTTCTGAAGATGCAGAGGGGCATTATTTAGAAAAAATATTTTTGGAAAATGAAAAATAAAATATAATGAAAATACAAAAAGTTGTTTAAAATTATTATTTTTTTAAGCAGCTTTTTTTATTTTTTGTTCAGAATAAATTTATTGACTAAAAAAAATTAAATTGTTATACTAGGGGTAGGTATAAAGGAAAAATATCCGAGACAGAGTTTAAGGAGGAATTTAATGAAAAAAATACTTATAATCGGTGGAGTTGCAGGAGGAGCATCAGCGGCTGCAAGACTTAGAAGACATAGTGAAGAAGATCAAATAATAATGTTTGAGAAAGGACCTCACGTATCTTTTTCAAACTGCTGCCTGCCATATCATTTAAGCGGAGTAATTGCAAGTGCAGAAAACTTGGTTTTAATGTCTCCAGAAAAATTTGCTGCTCAGTATAAAATAGATGCAAGAGTAAACAGCGAAGTAATAAATATTGACAGAGATAAAAAAGAAGTAACAGTTAAAAATGTTGTTACCGGGGAAGAGTATACAGAAAATTATGACAAACTTATTTTATCAATGGGAGCAAAACCAATTGTTCCAAGAATTCCTGGAATAGAAAAAGTAAATACTTTCACAGTAAGAAACGTAGTTGATATAGACAGACTTAATAAATTTGTAAAAAATCTTGAAACTAAAAATATAACTGTAATTGGTGGAGGGTTTATCGGAGTTGAAGTTGTAGAAAACTTGAAAGAAGCTGGATACAATGTAACTTTAGTTGAAGCTGCAGATCAAATTATGAGAATTTTTGATTATGATATGGTACAGATTTTACATAAAGAGCTTCACGACAGAGGAGTTAACTTAATTCTAGGAGATAAAGTAAGCGGGTTTGAAAAAGATACGGTTCTTCTTGAATCTGGAAAGAAAATTGAAGCAGAAGCTGTTGTTCTTGCAATAGGTGTTGTTCCTGAAACAGAACTTGCTGTAAAAGCTGGAATAGAACTTGGAAAAACAGGAGCGATAAAAGTAAATCAAAATTATATGACAAACGACAGAGATATTTATGCTGTTGGAGACGGGATTGAAGTTTATAATTCTTTATTTAATGATTATTTTAAACTTTCTCTTGCAGGACCTGCTCAAAAACAAGCAAGAGGTGTTGCAGACCATATAAACGGAATGAAAATTGACAACAGAGGATATATTGGTTCATCTGTTATAAAAGTTTTTGGTTATAATGGAGCTTCTACAGGTCTTACAGAATCTATAATAAAAGACAGAAAATTAAATATAAATTATGAAACTGTTGAAATGATACCAAGTGACAGAGTTGGAATTATGCCGACAGCAAGACCAGTTCATTTTAAACTTATTTTTGAAGTTCCTACTGGAAGAATTTTAGGAGCTCAAGCAATAGGAAAAGGAGAAGTTGCAAAAAGAATAGACGTAATAGCAGCAGTTATTAAATTTGGGGGAACAATAGACGATCTTAAAGATTTAGAATTATGTTATGCTCCACCATTTGGAACAGCAAAAGATGTTGTAAACTTTGCAGGTTATATAGCTTCAAATCTTTTAAATGACGATTACAGACAAGTTCATTTCTCACAAGTGAGAGATTTAGCTGAAAGCGGAGCGTATATAATTGATGTAAGAGAAAGAAACGAATATGAAGCAGGACACTTAAAAACATCTGTAAATATTCCAATGAGTGAAATAAGACAAAGAATAAATGAAATTCCAACAGACAGACCTTTATATATCCACTGCAAAAGCGGACAAAGAAGTTACAATGTCTGCCTGTTATTAAAACATCTTGGATTTAAAGATGTATATAATGTGTCTGGAGGATTCTGGGCAATATCTCTATTTGAATATTTTAATGACCAAACACAAAACAGAGAGCCAATTCTTACAGAATATTTATTCTAATAAATAAAAGGAAAGTTTATGGAAAAAAGAGAAAAATATATAAAACTTAATCCATATGAAGCTAAGGAACTGATTGACAGAGAAAAAGATTTAATTATAATTGATGCCAGAACAGAATCAGAATATCTTTATGAGGGGAAACTTGAAAATTCAATTAATTTAGATTTTTTAAAGCCTCGTATTTTTAAAAGAGAAATTCAAAAGTTTGATAAAAATAAAAATTATCTTGTTTACTGTGCTGTGGGCCGTGTAAGTAAATCTGCCTGTGAACTTATGTCAGATCTTGGTTTTAAAAAAGTTTTTGAACTTTCAGGAGGGCTTAAAGCCTGGCAGAAAGAAGAAGATTTAGTTTCTACTGTTTCAAAGCTTGATGATGAAGAAATAATAGAAGCAAGAAAAAAAATTATCACAAGACTTAATAAGATAGAAGGTCAGATAAGAGGAATGAAAAAAATGCTTCTTGACGGGGAATACTGCGGAGATATTTTAAATCAGTCTCTGGCGGTAAAATCAGCTCTTGGAAGTGTTAATCAAGAAATAATGGAGATGTTTTCCAATGTTTGTATTGTAAATCCTGAAAGTAAAGAAGACTTTTTCAGATATTTAAAAAAACTTATGAAATAAAAATAAAATATTCATTTTCTTTGTACAGACAAAAATTAGTGAACAAATTAAAAATTTAATAAATAAAATTTTTAATTCGTCGGCTCTGCTAGTCGTAGAACTCTTAAATGAAAAATTATTATAAAATATAAAAATGAGCTGTTAGAAATTTATTTTCAGCAGCCCATTTTTTGTATACAAAACGTATATATTTTATTTAAACTTATTGTCTAATTCCCTTTCTTCAAAATATTCCATATTTTCACTGACAGCCGGTTTTAGGTTTTTGATAAATGTTCCCATTTCGTCAGCACTTCCGACAATTCTGTTAAAGATGCTTAAGTAATCGTTTAGAATGGGATTATCTACATCATAAGGGTATCTTATAATATGGTCTATCTCACTCCATGCTTCTTCAAAAACTGTTCTTACCTGCATCTCAACAAAAAGTTTTTCTCCTGTTTCAGACTGGGTTTGAATAAGATAGTGTACAGAACGGTAACCATGTTCTCTTACAATAATCTCACAATTTAAATTTTTCATAGTCTCTTTTAAAATTTCCATGTTGTAGTCCCCAGGTCTTACATTTATCTGAGGAGTTTCTGCAACACTCCAGTATTTTAAAATTTCATTATGAATGTCAATCCAATCGTCTTTAAAAAGATGAAGAACTCTTACACCGATAAGGTCGGTAACAATCTCTTTATAATTTTTTACAGAGATGTTTCTATCAACATATTTTTTACCTTTTCTTATAATTTTTTCTATAAGATGAGCAGGTTTTTTTACTCTTCTTCTTACTGAATGGACAGTCTTTGTATCAATCAACTGAAATGTAAATTTATCTGCTACTTTTTCAAGGCTGGGAACTAAAGCAAGGTAATCATCATGTATTTTTACAAGTTCATCCCAATCAAGCCCCGTTGATTTAAAATACTCTTCTTCAATGGAAAATTTTTCAAAAAAACTTTTTCTGTCCAGCATTTCTTCACCTCTTCCGTTTTTTTATTCCATATATTTATTTTTCAGCTTTTGAAAGTTCTATCGTACAGATTTTTCTATATCCAACTGCTTTATCTTTGAATAAACTTCCTTTATCAATAGGAGCTTTCAGAGTTATTTTTTCTTCAATAACAAGGTTTTTATCAAATGGATATTTTCTTTTTACAATTAAAGAATCTTTTTCTTTCAGATTAATATTTTCATTGTTAAAATTGAAATTACACCATGTTTCAATTATTCTATTTTCCTTTAAGGCTGCATAAAGCTCAAGAAGATAATAAATATTTTCACATTTTGGAAGCTTATCCGCTTGGAATTTGCACCCTGAATTTTCAAAAGTTTTAAAGAAATTTTGAATTGTTTTTATTTTCATAAGCTCTATTCTGTCTTCAGCTTCAATATCTCCGTAAAGTCTGTTGACTTTGAAAGAGATAACAGCTCCGTTGAATATTTTTTCAAGCATTTCAAAAACTTTTATCATTCTTGAATATTTTATAAGAGAACTTATTTCATAAACACGGATAGTTCCATAATTTTTTATTGTGTCATTATTTAGAGACACACTTAAAGCAAGTTTAAATTCTCTGTGTTTAATTTCTAAAAGTTTTATAGATTCATTTGAAAGAATTTTTAAATGACAGTTTTTAATTGTTTCGTTTCCTATTTTTATATCTGTATTTCCAATGACAACTATATCAGGGAAAGTCATTCCTTCAGGAATATTAGAAATTTTTATAGGAAACTGTGAAAGCTTAAGAGAGCTGTATTTTATTTCAAGAGCAGTTTCAAATTTTCCTATCTCTTTTGTAAAATCTACAGTAACTGTTTTTGGCTCATAAATTTCTTCTTTAACTTCAGCTTCTAAAACTTCTTCAGCCTCTTCATGTTCAATTCCTTCGATTCTTTCATCAATAATTTCTGTCTCTTCCATTATATCCATAGGAGTTGGAGTTTTATCTTCCTCTGTTTCTGTATTTTCTAAAACTTCTGAAGTTTTATTTTCAAAATTTTCTTCTGGAAGATTTTCTATTTCTTCATTTTTAATTTCAGATGAAACACTTTCAAAAAGATTATATTGTTTCTCTGTTATTAAATCAAAATTTTCCAGCTCCTCTTTTACTTCTTCTTTTTTCTCTTCATAATCTGCAGGAATTTCTTGTAAAATTTCTTCCTGACAGATATTTTTTTCTGTTAAATTTTCTTGTTCCAGTATTTCCTCAAAGCAGTTCTCAGTAGTATCTTCTTTTGTTTCGTCATCTTCGGATACTACCATTGAAACTTTTTTTCGTTCATCATCTCGCTTAACAATTCTGGAAATAATTTATTTAAATCAATATTCTGGTTTCCTGTATAATTTTTAAGTTCTCTAAAGAATTCATATTCTGTTGAAGCAAGAACTTTAATATTATATTTATTAAAAAATTCCATTACTTTTGGATTTAAAATAGAATTTGATGTAATTACATACATTGGTTTTATATCTTCGCAGTTTTTGCTTAAGATAAAATCCATAATTGTAAAAAAGTCTGAGTCATCAAAATCTACACCTAAAAATATTGTACTTCTGTGTTTTAATTCATATCTTATGCTTTCCCAGAAAACATTATAAAAAGGAAGAACTTTAAGTCTTCTAAAATCCTGCTCTGTTACTGCACAATTTTCATAGCAGTTTAGGTCTCCCAAAACTTTATAAAGTCTTATCTTCCCGTCTGTAAAAATTTCCTTGTCATAAGGGGTAATTTTTTTTACTTTTGTACTTTCCTCTATTGAATAATCATAGTTTGTATTTATAATTGCTCCTACCAGGTCAGCTTCTATGAGAGTGTCAAGATAATTATTACTGCTTTTTTTATACTCATAAATTCCTTGTATTTTTTTATACAATGACTGCTTAGTGCCTGTTACAGAGTCTACAAAACTTTGACTGACTTCAAACAGAGAGTGTCTGTCATTAAAACTTTTAATATTTTTAAAATTAATCTGATTGGATAAAATTTCAACCAATCCGTCTCTGCTTGGGAAGCCGTTAGATTTTTCAAAAAAATTGCCTGTACATATATTAAGTTTTTTTTCTAAGTCAAGTTTTTCAAAAAAGCTCATATAACAACCTCGCTTATAAATAAATTTTATGTGTTCAATATAAGTATATAATAAAATTATAAAATTCTCAATAATAATTAAAAAATAGTTTTTAAAAATAAAAAGTGTAAAAATTTTTTTTATTGAAGAAAATAGGGTATAATATATTAACAGAAAAATAAAAGTTATTCAAAGGAGGAAATATGTTACATCAAGTATTTCATTTACTGGGGGATTACATCTTTGTGGCAAACATTTTTTTGGCATCTGTGGTTATTTTCTTTGAACGAAAAAGACCTATGTACACTTTGTTTTGGATAACTATTTTGCTATTAACTTCATATTTTGGTTTTATTGCATATCTGTTTTTTGGTATGAAATTTTATAAAAAAAGAAATACTGAAAAATTTTATACAAGAAATTTTTTAAGACAGATATATAAAGACAACCACTTTAAAGTTCAGCTTGTTGAAAAAAGAAGTAAACTGGTAAATTATATTAACGAATCAGTCGGTAATAAAGTTACATATTTAAACAACGTTTATTTTTTCAAAGAAGGAAATTCTTTTTTCAGAAGAATGAGAGAGGACATAAAAAATGCTAAAGAAAGCATCAATATGGAATATTATATTTTTAATGATGATGAATTTGGAAGCATGATTTATGACGAACTTATTTTAAAAGCCCATGAGGGAGTTAAAATCAAAATAATTATCGACGGCATAGGAACAAAAATTTTAAAAAGAAAAAGACTTAGAGAACTTGAAAAAGCAGGCATAAAAGTTAAAACTTTCTTCCCGTCACATTTTCCTTTTTTCCGTTTTGGAAATTTAAGGGCAAATTACCGTGACCATAGAAAAATGTGTATAATTGACAGTCTAATATTATATACAGGAGGTTTTAATATCGGGAAAGAATATATTGGAAAGGGAGAGCTTGGAAACTGGAGAGATACAGGAGCAAGGATAAGCGGAGAAATAGCTGTGGATGCTGAAAGAGAATTTTATATTTCTTGGAACTTCGTTCATCAAGGGGTAAATTTAAAAGATATAGATAAACATCTTCGTAAAAAAATTGATGATATAGCAGAGTACAAAGAAAAATTTCATATAAATGCTATGCAGATAGTAAGCAGCGGGCCGAATTATCAGACAAGAACAATACGTGACTGTTTTATAAATCTTATAATGAGTGCAAAGAGAAGTATATATATTGAAACACCTTATTTTGTTCCTGATGATCTGCTTTTAGACTGCTTAAGAATTGCAATAAAATCTGGAATAGAGGTAAAAATTATTGTTCCTTATGTTGGGGACCACCCCTTTGTTTATTGGGCAAATCAAGCATTTATTATGGAACTTTTAGAAATGGGAGCGGAAGTTTACAGATATACTGACGGATTTTTCCACAGCAAACTTATAATAATTGATAATGAAGTTGCATCTTTCGGAAGTTCAAATTTTGATTACAGAAGTTTGTATCAGAATTTTGAAATTAATTTCAATGTTTATGATTTGGAGCTTGTAGGACATTTAAGACAGATATTTTTCCAAGATATTTCAAAATCAGCAGCTCTTGATTATAAAATTATGAAAGAAAGAAAAATAAGCGAAAAAATAAAAGAAGCAGTGTGCAGATTGATATCTCCAGTGATTTAAGGAGGAAAAAATGGGACTTGACAGTTTAGATGAATTTTTGAAAAAATTTTATACAGACAGAGGAAAAGATAAAACTTTAATAGATCTTCATCTTCATACAAATTATTCAGATGGATTTATAAGCGGAAAAAGTCTTCTCCATTATCTTGAGGATAAAAATTATTTGATAGCTGTTACAGACCACAATGCAATAGGAGGAAATATTCTTCTGAGAAAACTTGGAATAAATGTTATTCCGGGAATAGAGCTAGGGTGCTGTGACGGTTTTGAACTTTTGGTTTATTTTGCTTCAGAAGATGACATGGTTTATTTTTATAAAGGATATGTTGAACCTAATAAAAATAAAATCAGAATGGCAAAGACTACGAAAGATATTGAATATTATCTGACAGCTCTTAAAAATTTTGAATGTTATAAATCAATTCCTCATATAGCTGGAGTTGCTCAGAAGAATTTTATAAAAAATAAAGATTATATTTATAATGTTATCGGGAGAGTTGATGCAATAGAGATACATAACCATGCTCTTCCAAATTCAAGAAATCTTATAGCAGAAGATATTCAGAAAAAATATAATCTTGGAATTACTTTTGGAAGCGACAGCCACTTTATGGACGAAGTAAAAAGTTTTTATAATTATATAAATGAGATAAAAGCGAAAAAAAGTATAGCAGAAGATTATTTTCAAAAAGTAAAACTTCTTGGGGGACTTGGACAGAAACATCTTGTTTACGGCTTAAAAGGTCTGGAAAAATAAATACTTCAAAAAAAAAGAAAAGTGTTGTATAATAATTGAGTGATTCTGTAGCTCAGTTGGATAGAGCAACGCCCTCCTAAGGCGTAGGCCATGCGTTCAATTCGCATCAGAATCGCCAAGTAAAAAATTACAGGGAAAAATTTTCCTTTTAGAAATGGGTTATTGCAAAATTTTGCGATAGCCCATTTAATTTTTTCAAAGGAAATGAACAGAAAATTAATTGCATTTTTCTTCTGTTTCTTTTATAATAATATGATGAATATAATTATTTTGGGAGGTTTAAGTGTTACAAAAATTTAAAAGAAACTTTTCTATTATTGCACATATAGATCATGGAAAATCAACTATTGCTGACAGACTTCTTGAAGCTACACACACAGTTGCAGAAAGAGATATGAAAGCTCAGCTTCTTGACTCTATGGAACTTGAAAGAGAAAAAGGAATAACAATAAAAGCTCAGGCTGTTACTCTTTATTATGATGCAAAAGACGGAAATCGTTATGAACTAAATCTTATAGATACTCCGGGACACGTTGACTTTATATATGAAGTTTCAAGATCACTTTCAGCTTGTGAGGGAGCACTTCTTGTTGTCGATGCAGCTCAGGGAGTTGAAGCACAGACTCTTGCAAACGTTTATCTTGCTCTTGAAAATGATTTGGATCTTATTCCTGTAATAAATAAAATAGATCTTCCTGCTGCAGAGCCGGAAAGAGTAAAAGAGGAGATTGAAAATGTAATCGGTCTTCCTGCTGATGATGCAGTTCTTACATCTGCAAAAATAAATCTTGGAATTGAAGAACTTTTAGAAGCTATTGTTGCAAAAATTCCTGCACCAAATTATGATGAAGAAGCACCACTTAGAGCTTTAATTTTTGACTCAAAATTTGACGACTACAGAGGAGTTATAACTTATGTAAAAGTTGAAGACGGATCTATTAAAAAAGGTGACAAAATTAAAATCTGGTCAACAGGAAGAGAGGCAGAAATTCTTGAATGCGGAATTTTCTCTCCAAATATGAAAGCTACTGGAGAACTTACTTCAGGATCTGTTGGATATATTATAACAGGACTTAAAACAATAAAAGATTCAAGAGTAGGGGATACGATTACTCATGTTGGAAGACTATGTGACGAGCCTCTACAAGGATTCAGGCCTGCACAGTCAATGGTATTTGCCGGAATTTATCCAATATCAACTGATGACTACGGAGCTTTAAGAGAATCTCTTGAAAAATTACAGCTTAATGATGCTTCGCTTAACTTTGTTCCTGAAACATCTCTTGCACTTGGATTTGGTTTCAGATGCGGATTCTTAGGACTTTTACATATGGAAATTATTGTTGAAAGATTAAGAAGAGAATATAATATAGACCTTCTTTCAACAGCTCCTTCAGTTGAATATAGAATTACAATGGAAGGAAAACCAACTTATGTTATAGACAACCCATGTGATTTCCCAGAAGCTGGAAAAGCTAAATTTATAATTGAAGAACCTTACATAAAAGGAAATATTATTGTTCCAAAAGATTATGTAGGCGGAGTAATGGAGCTTTGCCAGGAAAAACGTGGAACATACATTGGAATGAACTATATTGATGACAACAGAACTATGCTTACTTATGAGCTTCCTCTTGCAGAAATAGTTTTAGATTTCTATGACAAATTAAAATCAAGAACAAGAGGTTATGCTTCATTTGAATATGAACTTATTGATTACAGACCTGGAGAACTTATAAAAGTTGATATCTTGGTTTCTGGAACAGTTGTTGATGCATTCTCATTTATTTCTCACAAAGATAATGCTGTTTCAAAAGGAAGAGCAATCTGTGAAAAATTAAAAGAAGTTATTCCAAGACAGCAGTTTGAAATTCCAATTCAGGCAGCTCTTGGAGCAAAAATAATTGCCAGAGAAACAATAAAAGCATACAGAAAGAACGTTATTGCAAAATGTTATGGTGGAGACATAACAAGAAAGAAAAAACTTCTTGAAAAGCAGAAAGCTGGTAAGAAGAGAATGAAACAGATAGGAAATGTTGAGATACCACAAGAGGCATTTGTTTCTGTTTTAAAATTAAATGACAATTAATATTTGTACTTTTCTTTTAACAGCAAAAGAAAAGTAACCAAAAGAAAACTGCCCTGCTGGTGAAAAATAATTTTATTAATTTTGTTCTCAAAACTAAAATTCATAAACTCGAGCTAAAGCCCTCAGACATATGAATTTTTACGTTTTGTTCACTGCATTAATCACAAATTATTTTTCAATGCAGGGAGAAATATGTAAAATTGGATTGTATTAAAGAAATTTATGCAGTCCTTTTTTATTTCTGAATTTTTATTGAAAAATTTTATTTTATATTTCTCTTTCTTTGTGATAAAATTGTTAATAGGGATAAAAAAATACAGGGCAGGAATATAAACATATTCTCCCAAATAAAAAATAAGTTTAAGGATGTGATTACTTGAATATTACTTTTTTTAAGGGGATTGCAACAGGAATTATTTTGTCTCTTCCGTTTGGTCCTGTTGGACTTTATTGCATGGAAAAGACTTTGACAGAGGGAAAAAAAGATGGGTTTTCAACGGCACTTGGCATGGTCACTTCTGATGTAGTATACGGTCTTATTGCCTTTTTCTTTATTAATCAGGCTGAAGAGTTTATACTTCGCTATGAACTTTTTTTTAAAGGATTGGTCGGGCTTTGTCTGGTAATTTTAGGAATAAAAAAACTGAGGACCCCAGTGGTAATAAAAAAACCTACAAAAATAAATAAATATAATATTCAAAATTATTTTTCGGGATTTTTTCTTTCGGTTATAAATGTCACAGGAATAGTGACAATAATTTTTATTTACACTCTTCTCAGCGTAGTGGGAGATGCAGATAATTATCTTCTGCTTGCAGGGGGAATTGGAACAGCAGGAGTTATTTCGTGGTTTATAAATGTTCAGGTACTTACATATTTCAAAAGATTTGTAACAGATGACCTTCTTATAAAACTTTCAAAAATTTCAAGTTTTATAATTCTGACTTTTGGAATAATAGCACTTGGATATATTATTGTAAGTTTAATTTAAGGAGTATGAATGTTTGATATAAAAAATTTTGAAAAATTACTTGAGTATAAAAAAGAAAATGAAAATACAACCATAGCAGTTGCAATGAGCGGGGGAGTTGACAGCTCAGTGGCAGCTTATATTCTAAAAAAACAGGGATATAAAGTTTTTGGTGTGACAATGATAACTTGTGAAGCTGGTGTTGATGCTGATGCAAAACAGGTCTGCGATGATTTGGGAATAGACCATTATGTTTTAGATCTTACAAAATCTTTTGACGAGAAAGTTGTAAATTATTTTGTGGAAGAATATAAACACGGAAGAACTCCAAATCCATGTATGGTGTGCAACAGACATATAAAAATGGGAGCATTAATAGATTTTGCTCTTGAAAAAGGTGCTGACTTTATTGCAACAGGACATTACAGCAATATTGAAAACGGAGTTTTAAAAGTTGGAAATGATTTAAGCAAAGATCAGGCATATTTTCTTTCTCAGGTAAATAAAGAAAAATTAAAATATATTGTTTTTCCTCTTGGAAAAATTGAAAAAACAGATGTAAGAGAGATTGGAAAATATCTTGGTGTAAGAGTTTATGCAAAAAAAGATTCCCAGGAAATCTGTTTTGTGGAAGATGGAAAATTAAAAGAATTTCTTATTGAAAAAACAGATGGAAAAATTGCAAAAGAAGGAAATATTGTTGACACAAACGGTAAAGTTTTAGGAAAACATATGGGGCTTGCTTTCTATACAATAGGACAGAGAAAAGGGCTTGGAATTTCTTCTGAAAAACCTATATATGTTTTGAAACTTGATGAAGAAACAAATTCAATAATAATGGGAAGCAATGAAGAACTTTTTAAAGAATATCTGACTGCTGAAAAAATAAATCTTTTAAAAGTTTCTAAAATAGAAGAGCTTGAAGGAATGGAGTGTTTTGCAAAAACAAGATCAAGAGATAAATTCCATTCATGCAGAATTTCTGTAATTTCAGATGACGAAATAAAAGTTTTATTCACACAGGATAAAGTGAGAGCTGTAACACCAGGACAGGGTGTAGTTCTTTATGACGAAAATTATGAAGTTATAGGAAGCGGATTTATAAAATAAAAACTAAGGGGTGTGTGATGCACCCCTTTTGTATTACTCAAAAAATTTTAAAATTTCATCTTCAGAAAAATTAAAATTTGAAATATTTTTTTCTGATTTTAATTTGTATATTTTTTCTTCAATAGTGTCTAAAGCATAAAAATTATAAATTATAATACTTTTTAATCCATTATTTTCTATATACTTTTCAATGTTTTCAGTATGCCACGGGTCTGTATAAATAACAGCATCAACATTATAAAATTTAAACTTGGGTAATTTTACCTTTGAAGAAATAAAAAGAGCATCAATTTTTCCTTTGTTAAATTCTTCGATCAGTCTTTCAATTTCTTCTGCAGATGTGTCATAATCTATAATTTTTTCTACAAAAAATTTTTCAAAAAATCTGCCATTTATTTTAAAAAATGATGGAGTTTCTGAAATAAGAATAGTTTTGTATCTGTTTTTGCAGAGAGCTGTAAAAACCTCGCTGACTTTTTTAAATTTTATATATTTTGTTTTATCATTAGTGTCTAAAGCAGTTATTAAAGGGATAAGAGCTATGTTTTTCAATTCATAAAAAGTCTTATAGAAAATCTGTTTTTTATTTTTAGAGCTGTTAAAAGAATTTTTATACTTATATAAGACAGCATCATATACTTTTCTCTGCTTTTTTTCTAATAAAAAGAAAATATTTTTTTCTATCTTTTGCGGAAGTTCTTTTTCCACACTGCTTTTTTCACGTCTCAAAAAAAGATGTTTTATTAATGCTTTAATTTTTATATTAGGCTTTGGAAAATATCTTTCTCTAAAAGTTTCAAAATCTGGAAAATAATCTGGAACAGCAGCACTGATAATCCACCATATTTCATTAATAAGAAAACTAATCGGAAGATTTGTAAGAGCATAGGCAGTATTTCTTTTTATTTTTAAAATATGTTTGAATACAGAGGGCTTTAAATCTTTTAAATATTCACTTTTGCTTAGGATAATATTTTCAAATTTAATTTTTTTAAAAAGACTGGAATTCTTTGCAAAAAGCTGGTATGTAGTAAAAATAATTTCTCCCTTTGAAAAATTTAAAAAAGTATTTTCTTCCTCTGTTAAAACCTTGTCAATTATTTTGTAATTTATATTTTTATAAAATTTTTGTACCTCTTTTTCCCAGTCTGCAATCTCTAGTGTATCATGTGTTAAAATAAGATTTGGAAGCCTGCCTTTAGAGTTTTGGAGATAAAGAAATGTTAAAATTTCTAATTTTTTTCCAAGTGCTGTTCCGTCAGATAAAATTCCGCTCCAACTTTTAGCTTTCATATTAAGAAGCCAGTTCACCCCATAATTTTGGTAATCTCTGAGAGAAAAACCTTCTGGGGAGAAATTTCTTATAAAGTTTTTCATATTCATGCTATTAAAAGAAATATTGTTTACATAGAAATAAAAAATATCAGGTCTGTAAAATTCTCCTTTTAATATTTCTTCATAAGAGGCATTGAGACATAAAAGTTTCCAATAAAGCCTCAGAGAATCAAAATCTTTAACCAACAGAAAAGAATTATTCTTCAACTGATAATATTTTCTTCTTGATTTTGAGAAAATTTGAAAAATTTCGGCTATTTCTCTGCCGGAGAATGTATCAGAAATAATTTTAATTTTAATTTTGTCTTCTTCTAAAACATTTTCCAGTGTAATATGTCCTGAAGCAAATCTTGCATCTTTCATATTTTCGTTGAAAAGAATATGAAAATCAGGAGGAGTTTTCAGCATATCATGGGATAAAAATTGAAAAAGACTGGAATTGCTATAAAAAGGAAAAGCTTTTCTATTTAAAAAAGTATTTCTGCTGATATAATTTTCTGCTTTTTTAAGAAGTCTGCTCTCAAGATTTTTATCAGACAGTACAGTTTTTTCAATCTGTTTTTTTGTTCTGCCGTCATAAACAATGACTGGAGCAGCAGAAACACCTTCGTCTTCCCCTGTGATTAAAATTCCGCTTTCAATTTTTTCAGGAATATAATATTTTGATATTATCTCATCAGAAAATTTGATTTTTGCAATTTTTCTTAAAGCTGAAACAACAGTTTCCAAATTGATATCGCTGCAGCAGAAAGTATGATGACTGTTTAAAGCAAAGCGATTTAAAAATCTTTTTTTTATTTCATATTTTGGAAAGAAAATAAATTTTATAAAATTATTCTCATCTTTATAATATAAATAATCATTTTCTAAATATTTCCATTTTTTAAAATCTTTTATTTCAAAAACAATAAAATTATTTTTTAGAGATATTAAAATTTCAGGCTCTTTTTCCTTTGTAATATAATTTTGGCATAAATAGGGAAAAAGAGGAAGAAGTGAAGGAAGAAGAAAATTCGGCAGCTCAAAAAATCTTTTTTCATTAATTTTATCTCTGTTGTATCTGAAATAATTTTCAAGAATATTTAAAAAAGCATAGCTGTGTTCTTCAAAGTTTAAATATTCTTTTTCCTCCAAATATTCTGTAAATGTCCCCTTTTCTAAAAAAGAGTTAAAAAATTTAGAAAAAAACTGTCCAAAACCGATTTTTTTCATTCTGCTGCTGGATAATATATGAAAATTTGTTAAAAAGATTTTTTTGTCATCACTAATTTTTATTTTAAAAGTTATATAAGAAGAGCCGGTAATATTATTATTTTTCATAAAGTTTTTAAAAAAAGAAACGGCTGTACCTGAATTTAAAGTTTTAAAATCAAGAGTATTTTTTTCTTTTGTATAAAATTTATCTACAATTGAAATTAAAAGAGCAGTAACATGACTGCACGGTCCTTTTTTATCGTACTGGCAGCTGCATGTAAAAACTTCTACGTAATTTTTTGTTAAATCATAATAGAGAGATGGTGTATAAATTTTTCCCTGTGCCTTTACCTCTCCTTTTATGTAGACAGTCTGAGAATTTTCTTTTTGAAGAGAAAAAATATTTTTTATATTATTTTCTGCAAAAATATTTTCTCCCTCTTCCCAAATATTTTTAAGAGTACGAGTTTTAAATTTTCTAAGTATGGATTGTTTTTTAGTATCTGTATTATGCATAATTTTAACCTCGAAAAAAATTTTTTACATCTTTTATTGTATCATAAATTACACTTTCAGAAAATTATAAAAAAATAAAAAGCTGATTAATTAAAAATTCATTTTATAATAAACAATTTTTTTAAATTAAAAAAAGGTATATAAGATGTGTTTGTTTCTGTATTAAAAAGTCATAAAAAAATATTGATAAATTAAAAAAAATATGATATCTTTCTGGGGTAACTATGAGTTTTAGAAAAAAAGAAAGCGCCAGAACTTAAATCAAAAAATTTAAGTTGACGAGGACTGAAGACATTCGAAAATTCGGCGGGTACTTCAGAGGGAGCTGCACCCTGAGAAACTTTACAAACCCACAGAGTGATTTGTGGAACAAAAGAGTTTAAGCGGCAATTCTCATAGTAAACACACAGACAATTTAAAAATTTACAGGAGGTTTATTATGTGTGGAATTGTAGGTTATGTAGGTCACGGAGATACAAAAGAAATTATCCTGCACGGACTTAAAACTTTGGAGTACAGGGGGTATGATTCTTCTGGAATGGCTCTTATGTCAAATGGAGAAATTCTTGTAGAAAAAAAAGCTGGAAGAATTGAAAATCTTGAAGAGAGCATGAAAGGAAAGAATTTTTCTTCTGAAATAGGAATAGGTCATACAAGATGGGCAACTCATGGAGTTCCTTCAGACAGAAATTCTCACCCTCATTACAGCATGGACAAATCTGCTGCTGTTGTTCACAATGGAATAATAGAAAACTATCAGGTTTTAAGAAAAGAATTGGAAGAAAAAGGTTATGTTTTTTCTTCAGATACAGATACAGAAGTAATTTCTCAATTAATTCAAGATATGTATAATGGAAATATTTTGGATACAGTTTCAAAAGTTGTAAAAAGATTAGAGGGAAGCTATGCAATAGGAGTTCTTCATAAAAATCATCCGGATGAACTTATCTGTGCAAGAGAACACAGTCCTTTAGTTGTTGGAATTGGTGAAAAAGAAAATTTTATAGCTTCTGATATTTCAGCTCTTTTAAAATATACAAAAGATGTTTATTATCTTGAAGATGGAGACATTGCAGTTTTAAAAGCAGGAAGCATTGAAATTTTTGACAGAGATGAAAAACCTGTTACGAGAGAAAAAAAATATATAGAATGGAATTTAGAGCAGGCAACAAAATGCGGTTATCCTCATTTTATGCTGAAAGAAATATTTGAACAGCCGCAGGCTGTAAAAGAAACTTTTGAAAAAAGAGTTCACAATGGAAAAGTTGATTTTTCAGATGTTTTAAATTATGAAGATATAAAAAATATAAATAAAATTTATATAGTTGCCTGTGGAACAGCTTATCATGCAGGACTTCAAGGACAGTTTGCTCTTCAAAAAATTGCAAAACTTGATTCTGCAACTGACATTGCTTCAGAATTTCGTTACAGCGACCCTTTCATTGATGAAAAAACAATGGTAATTTTTGTAAGCCAGTCAGGAGAAACTTCAGACACTCTTGCTGCACTTAAAGAAGCAAAGGCAAAAGGAGCTTTAACAATAGCCGTTACAAATGTTGTAGGTTCTACAATTTCGAGGGAAGCACACAAAACAATTTATACAATGGCAGGACCTGAAATAGCAGTTGCTTCTACAAAAGCCTACACAACTCAGGTAACAATATTTTATCTTCTTGCTCTTTATATGGCAGAGCTTAGAAAAGTAATTTCAAAAGAAAAATATGAAGAATATCTTTCTGAGATAAAAAATATGCCGGAAAAAATTCAAAATATTTTAGATAACTGTGAAAAAATAAAAACAGCAGCAGAATATTTTAAAGACAGAACAAATGGATTTTTTATTGGAAGAGGGCTTGATTATAAAGTTGCTGTTGAGGCTTCTCTAAAAATAAAAGAAGTTTCATACGTTCATACAGAGGCTTTTGCTTCCGGAGAATTAAAACATGGGACAATCGCCCTTATAGAAGAGGGAACTCCTGTTGTAGTTATTGCTACTCAAAAAAATCTTATAGATAAATCAGTTTCAAATATAAAAGAGGTAAAAGCCAGAGGAGCTTATATAATTACAGTGGGATTTGATGATGAAGAAAGTTTAAAAAATGTCTCTGATAATTTTATAGGAATACCAGAATGCAATGATATGTTTTCAGGATTTTTATCAATAGTTCCTTTACAGCTTCTTGCTTATTATACATCTGATGCAAAAGGAATTGATGTTGATAAGCCGAGAAATCTTGCAAAATCAGTTACAGTAGAATAAAAAAATCCCTGCATTAATTATAAATTATTTTTAATGCAGGGTTATTTTTTTTATTTTTTATTCTTTGGTTTTTTGTGTCTTTCTTTTCTCTGCTTCATAACTTCTTCGTACTCAAGATTTCTCTCAAGTTTTTTTCTAAGAATTAAATATGAAGCTCCAATAAGAATGTATCCTAAAGATACAGCATAAACAGACTGTTTTCCGTAAATATCATACATCATCTTGCTTGTAACTCCTCCAAAAAAGAAAGAGAACAAACTCACTGTATAATAAAATATTTTCCAGGTGTCAAAAGATTTTCCCCTTAAAAGATATCCGATATAAACACCTAAGTCGCTTATCGCTCCTGTAAGGTGCGAAGTTCTTACAAGAATTCCTTTATATGTTATGAAAAGTCCGTTCTGTACTCCTATTCCTATTGAAAGAAGAAAGGCAAAAGATTTGTCTCCGTGGAAAAGATTAAACAGAATAAAAACTAAAACTCCCATAACCATAAAAACTATTCCATATCTTTTTCTGAATGAAAAGTGTCTTTCACCAATTAAAAGTCCTGCAATTATATTTCCCAATATAAAGAAGAAAAGGGCTACGGCTAATTGAAAAACCTCCTTGTCAACTCTTATTTCAAATCCTTCCAATGCAAGTTTTGCCACACTTCCTGTAAAATGTGTCAAAGGAAATGCCACAGTAAGAAGACCATAGACATCAACATAACCTCCAATAAACGAAAGGATACAAATCCAAATAAGCATTATCCTGCTTCCCAATTTTTACCTCACCCCTAAAATTTTTTAAAATTATATTTCTTTTACAACAGTTCCCGATATTCCAACCTGAGCAGGATATACCATAAGTTTTCTTGCAACTCTGTTTTTGATTTCTTCAACATGGGTAATTATTCCCACAGTCATTCCCTCTGCTTTTAAATTTTCAAGGACAGAAAAAACTATTTCCAAAAGTTCAGAGTCAAGAGTTCCAAAACCTTCATCTAAAAAGAAAAATTCTAATTTTGATTTTCCCTTAAGCTGGATTTGATTAGCAAGTGCAAGTGCAAGACACAGTGAAACCATAAATGTTTCTCCTCCTGAAAGTGACTGAGGTTTTCTCACTGCACTGTTAAAGTTATCCATAATTGAAAAATCTGACTTTTCATCAACATTTATTCTGTAACGGCCGTTTGTAATTCTTTGAAGAGTTTCTGAAGCAATTCTTGTAATGCTCTGAAGTTTTCCTGCAGAAAGAAAATCCAAAAACTTACGTCCCTTTAAAAGTTCTGTCATCTCTTTGGCAGGATTTAATTTTTTTTCAATTTTTTCTTTTTCTTTTAAAATTTCTTCAGCTCTCTTTTTGTTAATGTTGAAAATTTCAATACTCTTTGAGATTTCTCCCAAAAGACGAATGTTTTTTTCCAAGAACATATTTACTATTTTATCACGTTCTGCTAAATTTTCAAACTTTTCTTTAGAAAAGTTTCTATTTTTAAGCTGTTCTTTATAATCTAAAATCATTTTCAAAACGTAAACAGTGTCATTTTTGTGCTTTTCAATCTCTTCTTTCATATGAGAAATTTTATCAATAGATTTTTCAATTTCATTTATGTATTTTAAATCTGAAATTTTATTTTCAAGAAGAACTTTGTTTATTTCTTCAGAAAGAGCAAGGTATTCAGTTTTTATATTTTTATGATTTTCTTCTTTTTGAATAAGCTGTGTTTCAAAATTTTTTATTTTATCTGTCCATACAGTTATTTTTGTATCCCAGATATCTTTTTTTTCTTTTCTTAATTCATTTAATTGTGAGTCAGTATTTTTAAAAATTTCATTTTTCTTTTTAATATTTTCTAAATTTTCTTTAAGTTCATCAGTTGAAAGCAGAAATTCTGGAATTTCTTTTAATTTTTTTTCAATTTCATCTAAAGAATTTATTTTTAAATTAAGTTCATTTTCATTTTTTGCAGAAGAAATTTTGCTGTTATTTAAAGTATCATTTTTTTCTTTTATATCTTTTTCAATAAGAGTTTTCTTATATGTTATCTCTTTTAATTTTTTATTAAGATTTTCTTTTTGATTTTCTAAATTTTTAATTTCATCTTTAATATTAGGAAGAATTTCAATTTCATTTTTAATTTCTTCTATTTTTTTATTTTGTTCTGCCAGTTTATCTTTCTCAATCTGGACAGAACTTTTTATATTTCTTATATCATTCTGCAGTTTTTCAAAAACTTCTTCGTTAAAAGAACTTTCTTTTTTTGCTTCAGAATATTTATGATAAATGCCGTGACAGACAGGGCATATATCTCCCTCATGAAGTTCCTTTTCAATTTCATGGATAAAATAATACTTTCTTTTAGCAAGATAAAGGCTTTCAGTCTTTTCAAGCTCTGAAAGTTCGCTGTTATTATTTTTTATCCTGTCTTCAAGACATTCTGCATTAAAAACAGTTTTTTCAAGCTCTTTTTCTCTTTTTTCAAGATTTTCACAAAGAGATTTTTTCTGTAAAATTTCTTTTTCAAGATTTAAAACTTCATCTTGAGATATATCTTTTATTTCAGATTTTTCTTTTTCTAAGCTCTCTAAAATATCAGTAAAAATTTTAATGTCATCAGAAAGTTTTTCTTTTTGAATTTCAAGACTTTTAATCTCTTTTGTAAGTACTTCTTTTTTCTCTGTAAGGTTTTCTTTTTCAATACTGCTTTTATAATCTTCAGAGGCTTTTAAAAATTCATCTTGCGGAACATAATTTTTTTCTTTCTCTTTTTCAAGAAGATTTTCTTTTTCTTCAAGACTTCTATAAACTTCCTTTTTAGCTTCAAGCTGTTTTACAGCCTGCTCTAATTTTTCTTTATCTATTTTTATTTCGTCATTAAGAATATTTATTCTGTCCTCATAATCATTTTTCTTGTGGATTTTTTCTGTGACAGGTATAAATTTCTCAGCCATATTTTTTTTAGTTTCAAGCTCTGCAATATATTCTGAATTTTTATCAAGCTCATCTTTCTGTTTTTGAAATTTAGAAATATTTTCTTCAAGAACACGTATCTCTTCCATTTCCTGAATTTCAGCTTTCAGTTCTTTTTCCTCTTTTTTTAAATTCTCTGTCTCTTTTTCTAAAAGATTAAACTTTTCCAGTTGGTTATTAAGTTCCTCTTCATTAAAACCTATTGCTGAAAGTTCTATATCAAGATTTTTAAGCTGGCTTTCAAGATTATATTTATGGGCATTAGCTTTTTTAGAAAGAATATCTCCGTATTTTTCAAGATTAAAAATTCTTTCAAGCATATCTCTTTTTTCAGTTCCAGTAAGTTTTAAAAACTGGCTGAAATTCCCTTGAGGAAGAACAACAGACCTTGTAAAATCTTCCAAAGTAAGCCCTAGAATATTTTCTTTTACTTCTTTATAAATCTCTTTATAGTTTTCGGCAATTTTTATTTCTTCGTTGTTTTCATTTTTAAAAAGAACAGCAGTTTTTGTAAGTTTTCCGCTTTTCTTTCCGATTTTGTAGCTTCTTTCAACTCTGTAAATATTTTCTCCAACTTTAAATTTAAAATTTACTTTTGCTCCTTGTGAATTTTTGTTTATTGCTTCAATATCAAAAAAATCTTTTGATTCACTTGAGCTGTTATTTTTAAATCTTATTATATTTCCATAAAGAGCAAGGGTCATTCCGTCAATTATTGTAGATTTTCCGCTTCCTGTTGGGCCGAATATTCCAAAAAGTCCGTCACGTCCTATTTTTTCAAAATCTATTTCCTGTTTTTCCTGAAAACTCTGAAGCCCCTCTATACTTAAAAACAAAGGTTTCATTATATATCTTCCTCCCTACTCTCTTCTGAAATAAGTGTGTCAAAAAGATTTAAAAGCTCCCTGCTTGGTTCTGTATCAATATTATTATTTGTAAATTTATAATATTTCACAAAGGCTTCTTTTATATTTTTTTCCATGGAATCATCTAAAATTTCTTCACTCTCATAAGTATTTCCTTTAAGCTTTAAATAAATATCAACAATATTTTTATTTTCTTTTATTTTTTTCACTTCACCTGCAACTAAAGTTCTTTCTGATGAAATTTCAAGATAAATCCATTCACTGCTTTCCATTTTTTCTTCTGAAAGAATAACAGCTTCCTCAATATTTTCGCAAAAATATTTATTTATGGGTTTATAATTTGTAATATCAATTTCATCAATTTTTAAATTATCTTTTTCTACATCAGCAATAAATATTTTTTTTCCGTATCTGTTTTCAGAAACACGATATTCTATAGGAGAACCGCTGTAAAAAGCATTATATTTTAAAAATTTCATTGGTTTATGAATATGCCCCAGTGCAGTGTAATCAGTTTTTGGCAGATCAGAAAGTTTTACTGTATAAGCTCCTCCAAAATCAAGAGAAGATTCACTTTCTTCCCCCTCGATATTTGAAACAAAAATATGCCCCACTGCAATATATGGAATATTTTCATCTCTGTGTTTTTCTTTTATTTTAAAAATATTTTTTATTTTTTCACTGTATGACATGGAAGAAATATCTTTTTCATCATTTTCAATAAAGTTTTTTAAAATTGTTTCTCCCTCAATATCACTTATATACGGCAGAAAAGATATAAAAGATTTTTTTCCTCTTATCTCAATTTCAAAACATCCTTCATAAGAATTTGAAATTTTAGAAATTCCATAGTCACCCTCTTCTACAATTTCCATAGGATTTTCAAGAAGAATAATTCCGTAATCTTTTTCAATATTTCTTGTAACTGTAAGCCTTTTTCCGCTGTCATGATTTCCTGCAATCATAATTACACAGCATTTTTTTAAATCTCCTATTTTTTTTACAAAATCGTAATAAATTTTTTCAGCTTCAATGGGAGGATTTGGGCTGTCATAAATATCTCCCGCTGCAATTAAAATATCTATATCATTATTTTCTATAATATTTAATAAATCTGAAAGAAATTTTTTCTGCTCATTTATTCTTTCACAGCCGTCAAGTTTTTTTCCCAAGTGCCAGTCTGAAGTGTGAAGTATTTTCATAAAATTCTCCTTGTTTATAAATTCTTAAAATTATTATATCATGTTTCAAAAATTTAAATCAAAAATAGAACTAAAATTAAAAAATGAATAAATTTATTGATAAAAAAAAGTAATTATGTTATATTTATAATACAAATATATATTGTTTGGCTGCTAGGGGTGCTTTTTGCTGAGATATTACCCTTAGAACCTGCTTCTGGATAATTCCAGCGAAGGGAAGTGGCAAAAAGTCTGTTTATTTTATGTCATTTTCATGCTTGAAAATGACTTTTTTTTATTTCATGCTAAATTGTATTAGTACAATTATCTTTAAATCGTTTTGAAAAAAATCATCAGTATAGTATACTCAAAATGTAAAAGAGATGAACTTTCATAACAAAAGATAAACAGTATTATATAATTTTGGCAGACATTAAGGAGGAATATATGCTGTTTACAGACGTACTTTACGAAAATGTAAAGGATCTTTGGACAAGTTTTTATTCTCATCCGTTTGTTGACGGAATTGGAAGCGGAAAACTTGACAAAGAAAAATTTAAGTTTTACATGATTCAAGATTATCTTTATCTTTTAGACTATGCTAAGGTTTACTCTCTTGGTGTTGTAAAAAGTGAAGATGAAGAAACAATGGCTAAATTTTCAAGCCTTGCTGACGGAATCTTGAATACAGAGATGTCTATTCACAGAAACTATATGAAAAAACTGGGAATAACAAATGAAGAAGTAGAAAATACAAAAATGTCTTTACACAATGCTTCATACACACATTATATGCTTGCAGTATCATATGCAGGAGGAGTTCCTGAAATTGCAGTTTCTCTTCTTTCATGTTTATGGAGCTACGAACTTATAGGAAAACATCTTTATAATAAATATGGAATACAGGACAATTTTTATGCTGACTGGATAAGAGGATATATTTCTGAAGATTATCACAAGCTGAACGAATGGCTTCTTGCTCTTGTAAACAAATATTCAGAAAATATATCTGAAAAGCAGAAAGAAAAACTTATAGAAATTTTTGTGAATACAAGCAGATATGAGGGATTGTTCTGGGATATGGCTTACAAAGGAGAAATGTAGATGAAAGTTTTGGAACTGGAAAATATATCTTTTTCATATGACGGGGGAATTCCTCTTTTAAAAGATATATCTTTCTCATTGGAAAAAAACGAATTTCTTTCAATAGTCGGAAGCAGCGGCTGTGGGAAATCAACAATTATAAAACTTATAGCAGGGATAGAAAAGGCAGATAAAGGAAAAATAAAAGGACTTACAACAGGATATATGCCTCAGAGAGACCTGCTTCTTCCATGGAGAACAGTTCTTGAAAATATTATGCTTCCTGTTGAACTTAAGAAAAAAGATAAAGAAGAAGGAAAAAAGAAAGCTGTGGCTTATCTTGAAAAACTTCATCTTGCTGAATATAAAGATAAACTTCCTCACGAACTTTCAGGGGGAATGAGACAGAGAGTTTCTTTTTTAAGAACTCTTCTTACAGAAGCAGATATTCTTCTTCTTGATGAGCCCTTTTCAGCTCTTGATGCAATAACAAAAGAGTATCTTCAAAAATGGCTTCTTGATACACTTAAAGAGTTTAATAAAAGTATAATATTTATAACTCATGATATAAATGAGGCACTTTTTCTTTCTGACAGAATTCTTGTCTGCAAAGATAAACCTCTTGATTCTTTTGCTGAATTTATTGTTCCAAAAGATAAAGAAGAAAATGTTGACAAGATTTTAGAAATGAAAAAAGAAATTCTACATATAATAAGAGGTGACAACTAATGAAAAGACCTTCCTCAGCTTTTACGTCAACAATTATATTTTTTTTGATTTGGGAAATGGGAGCAAGATACTTGGGACTTCTTTTCATTCTTCCGTGGCCCACAGCAATTTTAAAAAAAACTTGGGATTTGAGAGAGCCTCTTTTTAAATATCATCTGCCGGCAACATTAGAGATAGCAGTGGTTTCAATTCTGCTTTCACTTTTTTTAGGAATGTTTCTGGCAATTCTTATGGACAGAAGCGAATATATAGAGAAGAGTATTTATCCGATTATAGTTACAACTCAGACTATACCGATAACAGCTCTTGCACCTATATTTATTCTTTGGTTTGGTTACACTATTTGGAGTAAAATTTTAGTTTCGGTTATTATAGCTTTTTTCCCAATAACTATTACACTTCATGATGGGCTTAAAGCCACAAAACAGGATTACATTGAACTTTTTAAAAGTATGAATGCATCAGATTGGGATATTTTTATGAAACTTAAAGTGCCTTCAGTCATACCTTATTTCTTTTCTTCGTTAAAAATAGCAATTCCTCTTGTATTAATCGGAGCTGCTATTGGTGAATGGCTTGGAGCAAATGCAGGACTTGGATATTTCAGCAAAAGAATGATGACACAGCTTGATGGAGCAGGTGTATTTGCACCTATTGTTCTTATCTCTGTCATTGCCATTATTTTTGTTCAGCTGATAACTATCATAGAAAAGAAAATACTTGTATGGAGGGAGAAATAATTTATGAAAAGACTTGCGGGATTGAAAGGTTTGTTTGTATTAATTTTATCTTTGGTTTTATTTGCCGGCTGCGGAGCAGAAAAAGAAAAGCCTGCTCAAGAAAAACCGCTTGAGACTGTAGATGTTATTCTTGACTGGTATCCAAATGCTTTATACAGCTTTATTTATGTTGCTATGGAAAAAGGATATTTTGAAGAAGAGGGAATAAAAGTAAATATTCATTTCCCTGCTAATGCTTCGGATCCACTTGCTCTTACAGCAGCTAAAAAAGCTGATATTGGATTTTATTTCTTACATCATCTTGTAATGGCAAGAGCAAATGAAAATATTCCTGTAAAATCTATCGGTGTCGTTGTGCAGAAACCTTTAACAGTTGTAATGTCGCTTAAAGAAAATGGCATTACAAGACCTAAAGATTTAGAAGGAAAACTTGTAGGTTATTCTGGAGGACCTTTAACAGAAGGAACTCTTGGAACAATGATGTTAAAAGACGGCGGAGACCCGTCAAAAGTTGAAGTTTTAGATATAGGATTTGAACTTTTAACAGGAATGATTACAAAGAAAGTTGATGCAACAATAGGAGGACTAATCAATCACGAAGTCCCTGTAATGCTTGAAAAAGGATTTGAAATAAATTATTTCTATCCAAGTGAATATGGTGTACCTAATTATTATGAAAATCTTTTAGTTGCTAATGAAGAATTAATTGAAGAGAGAAAAGATGTTTATACAAGATTTTTAAAAGCCTGTGCAAGAGGGGCAAAAGATATGAAAGCTGATCCTGAAAGCTCACTTGACATACTTCTTTCAAAACAAGAAGCTGAGCAGTTCCCTCTTAGCAGAAATGTTGAAAAACAAAGTACAGATATACTTTTATCTTTCATGTTTGACGGAGATACTCCATTCTTACATCAAGATAAAAAAGTCTGGCAGGAAAATATAGACTGGCTGTATGAGCAAAAAATAATTAATAGAAAAATTGATGCAGAAGAGATGTTTGTAAATCTTTATGAAGAAGAAAAATAAAATATATAAAAATCCTCTGTATCAATTAAAAAGTGGAGGATAATTAAATGTTAAAAAAAATAAAATATGCAGTTCTTATGCTTTTAATGTTACTTGTCATAGGTTGTGGGGGAAAAGAAGAAAAACCTGCAGAAAAAAAACTTGATACAGTTGATGTAGTTCTTGACTGGTATCCAAATGCAATTCATTGTTTCCTTTATAATGCTATTGAAAAAGGATATTTTGAAGAAGAAGGAATAAAAGTAAATATTCACTTCCCATCAAATGCTTCAGACCCTATGGCACTTCCAGCAGCAAAAAAAGCTGATATAGGAATTTATTATCTTCATCATCTTGTAATGGCAAGAGCAAATGAAAATATTCCTATTACTTCAATAGGTGCAATAACTCAAAAACCTTTAAATGTTATTATTGCTTTAAAAGAAAATAACATTAAAAGAGCAAAAGATTTAGAAGGAAAAACAATAGGATATTCTGGAGGACCTCTTACAGAAGAAAGCCTTAAAGCTATGGTTGAATTTGACGGGGGAGATCCAAGCAAAGTAAATGTTATTGATGTTGGTTTTGAACTTTTAACTTCAATGATAACAAAACAAGTTGATGCAACAATAGGAGGACTTGTAAACCATGAAGTTCCAGTTATGGAAGAAAAAGGGCTTCCAGTTGATTATTTCTACTGTACAGAATACGGAATGCCTAATTATTATGAAGAACTTTTTGTTGCAAATGATGATTTAATAAAAAAAAGAAAAGATGTTTATGTAAGATTCTTAAGAGCTGCGAATAAAGGTTTTGAAGACATGATGAATAAACCTGAAGAATCACTTGATATACTTCTTTCTAAACAGGAAGCAGACCAGTTTCCACTTAGCAGAAATGTTGAAACTCAAAGCATGAATATTCTTCTTCCAATTATGAAAGAAGAGGGAGTTCCTTTCTTACATCAAGATAAAAAAGTATGGCAGGAAAATATAGACTGGCTTTATGACCATAAAATTATAAACAAAAAAATAAGTGCTGATGAAATGTTTATAAATCTTTATGAAGAAATGTAAAATTAAATAAAATTTAAAAATTATCACAGCTCCGATAAATTTTCGGAGCTGTTTTTCTATTTTCCTCTATGAAATCCTAAATCAGCAGGATTTTTCCCGCCTCGTACGTAAAATAAAATACCTCCCCTTAAAGAAAACTTTTTTCTCAATTCTACAACTTTTTCAATAAGTTCAACAGTTTCATCGTTAAGTTTTTTAGGATTGTAATTTCCCATGCTCCAGAAACTTAAAACCAGCTGGTTGTCTCCTGCAATTTTTAGAATATTTTTCTGTTCTGCAATCATAAGAGCAAGATAGAGACCATAAAGTTCGCCGTATTGAATTTTTAAATTTTCTCCCAAATTATAATTTCCAAATTCATTTATTTTATCTTTGTATTCACAAAGTTCTTCAAGAAGTGAGTTTCCCATATAATCACTTACCCGTACTTCCATTCCGATTTTTCTTCCTGTTCCTGCATCAAAATAAACAGCATCTTTATCTAAAGTTTCAACTGAAGAAATAGAATTATTTTCCATAGTTTTTATCCATCTGTCCGCTTCAACGGCGGTTTCAAAAATTTGATTAATATTTATCCTGTCTTTAGTGAATTCTTGAAAAAGAGCAGGATCTTTTGTTATAAAACTATTTTTTTCTCCGGGATAAAAAACAGCAAAATATCTTGCTTTTCCAAGAACCATAATATCAATCCACTCTTGAGCTGTATTTTCATCAGAGAATTTTTTCAATATACATTTTTTTCCCTTTGATAAAGAATCAGCTTCCTTACGAGTTTGTAAAATTATTCCGTCGTTTGTTTTTTGAAAATAAAGAGCATAATATCTTGAAGAATTTTTCTGCTTCGGCTTTTTTTCTTTTTTAAACGGCTCTGTTATAATATTATTTTTTAAAGCATAAATCCATTCTTGTGCTTCTTCTTCAATATAAAATTTTTTACAGTATGCAGGAACTTTATATAAAATTTGATTTACTTTTTCAGGACTTTCACAAATAACTCCGGCTTTTTCATTTATAAAATATATTCCATAAAAATTTTTCTTAGAAGTCTGTTTGAACTCTCCAATTTTCCATTTTCTAATCCACTCTTCAGCTTCTTCCTTTGCAGCAAATTTTTTACATTCACAGGCTCTCCCTTTTCTTATGTGGTCTGCTTCAATATAATCATTTAGAATATAAGATTTTTCATATTTTGGCAGATAAAGAGCATAGAAAACCTGCTGTTTGGGTTTAAATTCAATCTGCAGCATTTCAAACATATAACCCCCTCTTTTAAAAAATTTTCATCTTAATTAAATTATACCCCATATTCTAAAATAAGCAAAAAATAATACTTTATTATATTTTAGTTTAAAATAATCCAAAATAATTTAAAAATATTAGAAGAACTTAAATCTTTTTCATAGATAAGATTTATTATAAAATACTGAAATGAGAAAAATCATTTTGGCATTTTTTTATTTTTTCAAAAACTAAACATATTTTTAAAATTATACAGTAAAAATAAATAAAAATAGATAGTTTCCTAATTTTTTGGTAAAATATACAAAGGAATATTAAAAATTTATTTAACATTTAAGAGAAAGAACGGAGGAAACAAAATAATGTTAGACAACAAAACAAAGGGGATACTGTTTATGCTTATCTCTTCGCTGGGATTTAGTTTTATGGCGGTAAGTATAAAATATGTAAGTGATATTCCTCTTTTTGAAAAAATATTTTTTAGAAACTTAGTAAGTCTTTTCGTAGCACTTTGGGGCTTAAGACATATGAAAAGTTTTAGTGTACTTTTAGGACAGAAAGGAAACAGAGGATATCTTATAGGAAGATCTGTTGCAGGACTTTTGGGAGTGGTTACAAATTTTTATGCAATAGCACATCTTCCACTTGCCAATGCAAATATTTTAAATAAACTTTCACCATTTGTAGTGCTTTTCTTATCAGCATATTTTTTAAAAGAAAAACTTAGAAAAATACAGGTTGCAGGATTTTTTATAAGTTTCTTCGGGGTTATGCTTATAATAAAACCTACACTGGATTTTGATATTCTGCCAAGCCTTTCAGCACTTGCTTCAGCTGTGTGTGCAGGGATAGCTTATACATTTGTAAGAACTTTAGGAAACAGAAAAGAAAATCCAAATACAATAGTTTTTATCTTTTCGCTTATTTCTGTTCTGGGAATTTTTCCTTTTATGATGGGAGATTTTGTAATGCCTACATTTAAAGAATTTTTAATTCTTTTGAGTATAGGTGTATTTGCAACTTTTGGTCAGTTTGGATTAACATATGCTTACAAATATTCAAAAGCATCAGAAGTTTCAATTTATACATATTCAAGTATAATTTTTACAGTAATTTTAGGATTTGTTTTCTTTGGAGAAATTCCGGATATTTTTACAGTAATTGGCGGAGCAATAGTTATTGCTGTGGCTGTAAAACTTTATTACGTTTTTAAAGAAAAATAAAATTGTTCGTCTGCAGAGAACAAAGTAGTAAAAATTGTGTAATATTCTTTACAAATGACGGTTAATATAATATAATTATTGAAAAGAGTATTAAAAAAATTGACCTGATAAAAGGAAATAAAATGAAATTAAAAAAAAGAAAAAGAACACTTATAGGGTGGGTATATATAATCGTAGTTACGGCAGCAGTTATTTTTCTTATGAAAGGATTACTGCTTTTTGGAATGAAAAAATTAAATATTTTAATTCTTCCTGTCCAAAGTAAAATTTATACTACAACACAGGGAATAAGAGAAAATTTTAATACTATTTTAAAATACAAAGATTTCTTTTACGAAAACAGAGAATTGAAATCCAAAATTACTTCACAGGAATATAAAGACGAACTTATTGCAGATCTTACAGCAGAAAATATAAGGCTTAGAAAACTTCTTGATTTAAAAGGAGAAATGCAGTATAAAACAAAAGTTGTAAAAGTAAGTTTCCAGCATGTACAGGATACTTATGACGGCTTTGTAATAAAAGCAGGTTCTGCTGATGGAATGGAAGTAAATATGCCTGTTCTTTCTGGAAGACAGCTTATTGGAAAAATAACAGATGTTTATGAAAATTATTCTGTTGTAAAAATGATAACAGGAGAAAACAGCTATGTAAGTGTTTTATGTAAAGACATACTTGGAATAGCATACGGTCAGAGAGAAAAAGATATTTATTTCAGACCAACTTCATCTCTTGAAGAGGAAATAAAAATAGGTGATGAACTTTATACTTCAGGAATAAGCGACGTTTATCCAAAAAGCCTGTATGTTGGAAAAATTTCAGAAATAATTGATGAGGGAGACAATTTAGAAAAAAGATATAGAGTAAAAATAGATACAAATATTTATGATTTTCAGGAAGCTATTGTGCTGATGGGAGATGTGTAATTATGAAAAAATTGATACTTGCTGTATTTTTTATGATTTTTTCTTTTGGATTTGCTGAAGTAAAAAATATAAGTGATATAAAAACTTTAGATTTGATTGTAAGAGAAAAAACTTTTTTAAATAAAAAAAGCGAGGAAAAAGTTTACAGTATAAAATATGTCGTTCCAAATCTTATGAGAAAAGAGATGCTTGAGCCAAAATCTCATCAGGGAGAAATTTTTGTTTATGCAGACGATACTAAAAAAACTTATCTTCCTGTATTTGATGAAGTGCATGAAGATAAAGCACAGCCGGAAGAAAATTTAATAATTGATACTATTGTGCTTTTACAGAATAAAGACAGAAAAGATGAAAAATTTAGGAAGCTGTACAACAGCGGGAAGCTGGTACGGATAAGAAATGATAATGTAAGAATAGAACCTCAAAAAATGGAGCTTATAGAAAATTATTACATACCTGTTTTTATTAAAATTTTTGATGGTGATGCTCTTGTTGCAGAACTTAAAATAGAAAATGTAAAAATAAACAGAGAAATTTCAAAGAAAGAGTTTGAATTATAATGACAAATCTTATAAAAATAGAGGGTATTATAATAAACAAGAGAGACATAAATGATTTTGACAAAATTGTTACTGTTTTTACAGGAAGTTTTGGAAAAATAGATGTTCTTTTGAAAGGAATAAGAAAAAGCAGAAAAAGAGATAAAATAGGAGCAGATATCCTTTCACTTTCAAGAATGGTTGTTTATAAAAAAGAAAACAGTTATGTGGGAAGCACAGTTGAATGTATAAAAAGTTATGAAAATATAAGAATTGATATGAAAAAAATAGGAGTTGTTCTTTATATATTTCATATTCTTAATAACATTCTTACAGAGAACGAAAGAAAAAGTTTTCTTTACGATTTAACTTTAAAAAGTCTTGGTTATATAGAAAAAGAAGAGGATAATATAAATTACACAATACTTCTTGTCTACTATCTTCATAAAATAATTATTGAAGAGGGGCTTAAATATATGATAAAAGGCGGACGGAATTTTTCTATAAAGTCTTCTGAAATTAAAGAAGATTTTACAGGAGACAGTATAAAGTTAAATGAAGAAGAGTATAAAATAATCGAAATGATATATTTTAATAGAGTGAAAGAACTTTTAAAGGAAAAAATAAAAATTCAGAGTTTATATTCGGTTTTGGGTGTTTATGAAAAATACCTGAATTATCATATGGAAATATACCTAAATTTAAAAAATTATATTTTGGAGGCATAATAATGTTGAATATAGTTAAAATTACTGATTATATGTCAAAAGATTTAATAGCACTAGATTTAAAGAGCAGAAATAAAGAAGCTGTTCTTGAAGAACTTTCAGTATTAATGTCGAAATCAGAAAACATACAGGATAAAAATATTATAAAAAAAGCTCTTATGGAAAGAGAAGAACTTGGAAGTACAGGAATAGGAAAAGGAATAGCTATTCCACATGCTAAAACAGATGCAGCAAAAAAACTTACAGTGGCCTTTGGAATAAGCAGAGAGAAAATAGATTTTGATTCTTTGGATAAAGAGGGAGTAAATATATTTTTTGTATTTGCATCTCCTATTGAAGACAGTCAGATTTACTTAAAAGTTCTTGCAAGAATATCAAGACTTATAAGAAATGAAGGATTTAGAAATAAACTTTTAAATTGTCATACTCCAGAGGAAGTAATTAAATATATAGACGAAGAAGAAGCCGTTTAAGGCGGGAGGAAACAATATGAATTGCCCATTTTGCAACAATAGTGATACGAGAGTTATAGACAGCAGATTATTTATTAACGGAAATTCAATAAAGAGAAGACGTGAATGTACAGCCTGCAAAAAAAGATTTACAACATATGAAAAAGTTGAGGAGAGGGCAGTGTATGTTGTAAAAAAAGATCAGAGCAGAGAAAAATTTGATAAAGAAAAGCTGATGAGAGGACTTTCGATTGCAACAATAAAAAGAAATATAAGCAGAGATACACTTGAAGAATTTGTTCTTGAAATAGAAAGAGGACTTCAAAACTCTTTGGACAGTGAAATAAGCACAAAAGATCTTGGGGAAATAGTTATGAAAAAACTAAAAGAGCTTGATGAAGTGGCTTATGTAAGATTTGCTTCAGTGTATATGGAATTTAACGATATAAAATCTTTTATAGAGATTGTAGAAAATATAGAAAAAGATAAAAAATAAAAATCAGGCAGAATAGGAGAACAGAATTTGATGAGAATATTATTTATGGGAACTCCGGAATTTGCTGTTCCTTGTTTAGATGCAATGAACAAAGAACATGAAGTTATCGGAATATATACAAAGGTTGATAAAGTAAATAAAAGAGGGGGAAAAATAACTTATCTTCCAGTAAAACAATATGGTCTTGACCATAATATTCCAATATATCAGCCGACAACTTTGAAAGACGGAACAGTTGAAAAAGAAATAAAAGAGATGAATCCAGACCTTATAGTTGTTGTAGCATATGGAAAAATAATTCCACAGAGCATAATAGATATACCAAAATACGGAATTATAAATGTTCACTCATCTCTTCTTCCAAAATACAGAGGTGCAGCTCCAATAAATGCAGCTTTAATAAACGGAGATGACAAAACAGGAGTAACAATAATGTATATTGCAGAAGAACTTGATGCAGGAGATATTATTCTTACAAAAGAAACTGAAATCACGGAAGAAGAAACATTCCTTACTCTTCATGATAAATTAAAAGATATCGGGGCAGAAGCTCTTACTGAAGCGGTGAGAATGATTTTTGAAGGAACAAATCCAAGAATTGTTCAAAATCACAGTGAGGCAACTTTTGTAAAACCATTCAAAAAAGAAGACTTAAAAATTGACTGGAACAAAGGTGAAAAAGAAATTTACAATTTTGTAAGAGGAATAAATCCATTCCCTTGTGCATTTACAAATCATAATGGAAAAATGTTAAAAGTTTATGAAGTTAAGAAAAACGGAAAAGTATATGAAAACGGAGAAAATGGGGAAATAGTAGATAAAGTAAAAGGAAAAGGGCCTGTTGTAAAAGTTGGTGATGGTTCTTTAATACTTACTCTTGCAAAACCTGAGAGTAAAAAAGTTTTATCTGGTGCAGATCTTTTGAATGGAAATGTTATAAAAGTCGGAGAAAAATTATTATAAGGGATACTTGAGAGGAGAACAGAAAATATGATAATTGACGGGAAAAAATGCTCTGAAGAAATTCTTGAAAATTTAAGAAGAGATATTTCAGAATATAAAGAAAAAACAGGGAAAGTGCCGGGGCTTGCAGTAATTATTTTAGGAAATAATGCTGCTTCAAAAATTTATGTAAAATCAAAAATAAGAGCTTGTGAAAAAACAGGAATATTAAGCAGGGAAATAATTTTAGACGAAAATATTTCTGAAGAAGAACTTATAAATGAAATAGAAAAATTAAACAATGACAAAAATATAAACGGAATACTTGTACAGCTTCCTCTTCCGCCTCATATAAATGAGAAAAAAATATGTGAAGCTATAAGTGTAAAAAAAGACGTTGATGGATTTAAAGCTGAAAATTTAGGAAAAATTATGCTTGGTGATGATGATGGATTTATTTCATGCACACCTCAGGGAATAATTTATCTAATAGATCAGCTTAATATGGATTTACACGGAAAAAATGTTGTAGTTGTGGGAAGAAGTAATATAGTTGGAAAACCTGTAGCTTCTCTTCTTATAAACAAAGGAGCAACAACAACTGTATGCAACAGTAAAACAAAAGATTTGGCTGGAATTTTAAGAAAAGCGGACATAATTGTTATTGCAATAGGGAAAGCCAAATTTTTAACAAAAGATATGGTAAAAGAAGGGGCTGTTGTTATTGATGTGGGAATAAACAGAGTTGATGGAAAAATCTGCGGAGATGTAGATTATGAAAATGTAAAAGATATTGTTTCTCACATAACTCCTGTTCCAGGGGGAGTAGGTCCTATGACGATAGCTATGTTGTTAAAAAATACTGTAAAAGCTTTTTGTAAGGAGGAGTTAGTAAATGGCAACTAGAAAGAGAAAAAGAGCAGAATCTGAAGAAAAAAGAGAATATTTTATAGTGGATAGAAGAATTTTACCTACTTCAATTCAAAATGTAATTAAGGTAAATGATCTTATCCAGCAGGAAAAAATTTCAAAATATGAGGCAATAAAAAGAGTGGGACTAAGCAGAAGTACATATTATAAATATAAAGATTATATAAAACCATTTTTTGAAAGCGGAAAAGAAAAAGTATTCAGTATACATCTGGCTCTGGTTGATGAACCTGGAATACTAGCAAGAATACTTGATGTAATAGCTTCACATGATATGAATATTCTTACAATAATTCAAAATATAGCAATAGACGGAATAGGGAGAGCAACAATTTCTGTTCAGACAACAGAAAATATTTTAAGAAAAATAGAAGGCATGCTAGAGATAATAAGTGAAATTGAGGGAGTCAAAGAACTTAGAATTATTGGAAGCAACTAAAAATTAAAATGAATTTTGGCAGATAAAACGGGAGACTAAAATGAAAAACATTGATTTAGAATTAATAGAAAAATTAGCAGAAAATATGAATGAACATTCTTTGAACGAAATATCTCTTGAAATGGGGGAGCAGAAATTAGTTCTTAAAAAAGAAAAAAAAGCAGTTGAAATAGTTGCAGCTACAGCTCCTCAAAGAGCAGTTTCAGCAGCAAAACCTGTTGAAAAAGCTGAGAAAAAAGAGAAAGTATCAGAAGGAGTAAGCGGAAATATAATAACCTCTCCTATGGTTGGAACATTTTATCGTTCACCAGCTCCGGGAGCAGAAGTTTTTGTTCAGGAAGGACAAAATATAAATGCAGGAGATCCTGTATGTATCATTGAAGCAATGAAAATGATGAATGAAGTAAGTTCTCAATTTTCAGGTAAAGTTGTAAGAATTTTAGTTGAAGATGGTGCAGTAGTTCAAAAAGGAGATAAATTATTCATAATAGAATAAACTAAAATAAAAAGAGCAGCAGATTTGGAGGTATGTTATGAAAAAAGTAAAAGATGTTGTTAACAGAAATTTAATAACAGTTAGTCCAAGCAGCAGTTTTGAGGAAGTAATTAATATTATGAAAAAAGGTGTGGGAAAAGTTCCTGTACTTGAAAATGAAAAGGTTGTAGGAATAATTACAAGAGATGATATTCTTGTAAAAGAAGGAAAATTTCCTCTTCCTCCTGTTATTGCATTTTGGGAAGTTATGATAACTCTTCCTGGAAATAAAGAATATCAGGAAAAATTAAATAAATTTTCTTCTTATAAAGTGGAGGATATAATGTCAAAAGTAAAAATGTATTCTTCATTGGAAGATAATCTTGAAGATGTAGTAACAGAGATGTTAAATAAAAAAATAAGTTATACTCTGGTACTTGAAAATGAAAAACTTGTGGGAATAGTAACAAAGAGCGATTTAATAAAACATTTTTAATTTTTTAAATTTTTTAAGGAAGGTGCATTTGTCAATTGGACACGTATCATTATTTGTTTTTATTAGTTATATTAATTTTATTATCTGGTTTGTTTTCGGCATCTGAGACGGCTCTTACTTCGTTCAGAAGTATTCACCTTGAGGAAATAAGCGAAAAAAATCCAAAAAAGGGAGAGCTTTTAAAATACTGGCTTAAAAAACCAAATGAAATGCTTACAGCACTTCTTTTAGGAAATAATATAGTAAATATTCTGGCAACATCACTTGCTACAGCTTTTATTACAAGCTGGCTTAATGACAGAGGAATGGGAAATTCTCAAAATATGTCTGTTTTTATTTCAACTATTGTGATGACTGTTGTGATTTTAATTTTTGGAGAGATTACTCCAAAGGTAATAGCAAAAAATAATTCTACAGAAATTTCAAAATCAGTGATAGTTCCAATATATTGTCTTACAAAACTTACAACTCCTGTAATCTGGATTCTTACTCTGATTTCAAAATTCATAGGAAGAATTATAGGTGTTGATATAAAAGATGAAGCTATAATGATAACAGAACAGGATATACTTTCTTATGTAAATGTAGGAGAAGCAGAGGGAGTTATCGAAGCTGAAGAAAAAGATATGATAGAATCTATGGTAACTTTTGGTGAAACTTGTGCAAGAGAGGTTATGACTCCAAGAACATCAGTTTTTGCCATAGAGGGAAACAAATCCATAAATGATGTGTGGAAAGATATAGTGGAGCAGGGATATTCGAGAATCCCTGTATATAAAGACGGAATGGACGAAATAATCGGAATTCTTTATATAAAAGATCTGTTGAATGCTGTAAAAGAGGGAAAATGTGATATGCCTGTAAAAGAATTTATGAGAAAGGCTTATTTCGTTCCTGAAACAAAATCAATAATAAAAATTCTTGAAGACTTTAAAACTCAGAAAGTTCATATGGCAATAGTTATAGACGAGTATGGAGGAACAGTCGGTGTTGTTACAATAGAAGATCTTATTGAAGAAATATTTGGAGAAATAAGAGACGAATACGATAAAGAGGAAGAAGAAGCAATAAAAGAAAAAGGTCCAAACACTTACGAAGTAGATGCAATGCTTGATATTGAAACTATAAACAAAGAACTTGATATAGAGCTTCCTGAATCTGAAGATTATGAAAGTCTTGGAGGACTTATAATGAATGAGCTTGGGGAGATTGCAAAAGCAGGGGATATAGTAAAAATAAGCGGAGTGGAACTTAAAGTTTTAGAAATTCAGAAAATGAGAATATCAAAAGTACAAATAAAAAAGGAAAGTGAAGAAAAAGTATGCACAGAGGAATAAGAGGGCATTTTTATGCAGGTCTTATTGTTATCTTACCCTTATTTCTTACTATATTTATCATTAACTGGATGGTAAATTTTATTGTTGCTGTTACAAGGGAATCAATTTTTACTTCTCTTATTAACAGAACTATTGTATTTTTAGGAATAGAAGACAATATACATTTAGTTACAATAGCTTATGGACTTTGTCTTTTAGGTATTTTACTTTTTATAACCCTTATAGGATATGTGGCAAAAAATATTGTAGGAAAAAAGATAACAAGATTTATAAATAAAATAATAGGAAGACTTCCTATAGTAAAACATATTTACACAACTATAAGCCAGATTGTAAGCCTTGTATCATCAGAAAAAGGAAACACATATAAAAAAGCTATAGCCGTAGAATATCCAAGAAAAGGAATTTATAGTATAGGTTTTCTTACATCTGAAGAAAATGAGGCACTTTCAAAAATAACGGGAAAGGAGCTTTGTAATGTATTTATCCCCACATCTCCAAACCCTACATCAGGAATGTTCATCTGTGTTCCTAAAGAAGATATTATTTTCCTTGATATGAAAATCGATGATGCTGTTAAACTTATAATTTCGGGCGGAGTAATTGTTCCGGGAATGGAGAAGGAAGAAGACGGTGAAGAAAAATAGTATAATCTTTCTGATAATTATTTTAATATTAGCAGGCTGTTCATCTTCTCAGGTAAAAAAATCTGAAGAAGTTGAAACAAAAGAAGAATATTATATTCTTAAAGGAATAAATTATGTGAGAGAAGGAAATTATACTAAAGGTCTTAAAGAGTATGAAAAGGCTTATCAGAAAAATGAAAATAACATAATAACACTTAAAGAAATAGCCAGAACATACATAAAACTTGGAGATTACGAAAGCGGAATTTATTATTATTCAAGAGCATTAAAAATTGATGAAAAAGATCAAGAGAGTTTAAGAAATATAGGGTATGCTTATTTTTTAAAAGGGGACAATAAAAAAGCTCTTTCATATTTAAGCAGACTTTCTTTAGACGGAACAAATTTTGAAACACTAAAACTAAAATCTTATCTTCTTTATGAAGAAAAGAATTTTAAAATGGCTTATAAAAATTTTAAATATGCTTTAACTCAAGAAAAAGAAATGGATCTTATTTATTATAAAATATTTGCCGAACTTTTAAATGACATGGGTAAAAAAGAGGAGCTTAGAATTTTCTTAGAAAAAGGAAAAGAGAAATATGGCTCTCAGAGAGATTTTATAATTTTTTACTCGTATGCACTGGGAGAATATTTTGGTGAATATGATTTGGGTGAAAAAGAAATAAAAAGATATATAGTTGCTTACGGCGGAAATGATTCTCTTTATATGACACTTGCTTATATGATATATAATCAAAAAGAATATGCACAGGCTGAATCAGCTCTTAAACTTGTGTCATACAGAGAAAGATACAATAAAGAATATATGGAATTAAAAGAGAGGTTAAAAGAAAAGATATGAATTATAAAGATTATATAACTTCAATAGAAGGATTTCCAAAAGAGGGAATAACATTTAGAGACATCACAACATTTATAGGACATGGAGAAGCATTCAGAGCATCTATAAAAGAATTTTCTGAATTTGCAAAAGAAAAAGGTGCAGAAGTAATTGTCGGGCCTGAATCAAGAGGATTTATATTCGGTGCTCCTGTTGCCTGCGAGCTTGGAATAGGATTTGTTCCTGTAAGAAAACCAGGAAAACTTCCAAGAGAAGTGGTTTCTTGTAGCTATGAACTTGAATATGGAACTAACACAATAGAAATACACAAAGATGCTATACAAAAAGGTCAGAAAGTTGTAATAGTTGATGATCTTTTAGCAACAGGGGGAACTACTGAGGCTGCAGTAAAACTTATTGAAAGTCTTGGGGGAGAAGTTGTTGGTATAGCTTTCTTAATTGAACTTGCAGATGAATTTGACGGAAGAGGAAAACTAAAAAATTATCCTGTTCTGTCTCTTATAAAATATTAAATCAAAGTCGTCGGGACTTAATTAAAGAAAGGGTAGCTTATGGAATATTGGCAAGAGATATTGGATAGTATAAATAAAAATAATTTAAATGTTGATGTTGAAAAGATTAAGCTGGCATATTCTTTTGCTGAAGAATCTCATCAGGGGCAGTTCAGACAATCAGGTGATAAGTATATTCTTCACCCAACTGAAGTTGCAAAAATTTTAATAGATATGAAAATGGATACAGATTCCATTGTTGCAGGAATACTTCATGATATTGTTGAAGATACTTTTATAACCCTTGCAGATATTGAGTATAATTTTGGTGAAAGTGCCGCACATCTTGTTGACGGAGTGACAAAATTAAAAAATCTTCCAAATGGGACAAAACAGCAGGATGAAAGCATAAGAAAAATGATGCTTGCTATGTCTAAGGATTTAAGAGTTATAATTATAAAACTTGCAGACAGACTTCATAATATGAGAACTCTTAAATTTGTTCCTCCAGAAAAACAGGTGAGAATATCAAAGGAGACACTGGCTATTTATGCACCGCTGGCTCACAGACTTGGTATGGCAAAAATAAAATCTGAATTAGAAGACAGAGCATTTCATTATATAATGCCTGAAATTTATCTTGAAATTAAATCTCTTGTAGATGAAACAAGAGGTGAAAGAAGCGAATATATAGATTCAGTTGTTGAAGTGATAAAGAAAATTCTTGCTGAAGCTGAAATCAAATGTGATGTAAAAGGAAGATTTAAACATTTCTACAGCATTTATAAAAAAATATATGAAAAGCACAGGAACTTTGATGATATATATGACCTTGCGGGAATAAGAATTATAGTTGACAGTGTTGTAACATGCTATCATACTCTTGGTGTTATTCATGAGCATTTCAGCCCTGTACCGGGAAGATTTAAAGACTATATTGCTGTGCCTAAATCAAATAACTATCAGTCTATCCACACTACAATAGTAGGACCGGAAGGTAAATTTGTTGAGATACAGATAAGAACAGAGGAAATGGACAGAATAGCTGAAGAGGGGGTTGCAGCTCACTGGAGTTATAAAGAAAAATCAAAGGTAACTAAAAAAGATAAAGTTTACAGCTGGCTTAGAGATATTATTGAAGTAAATAAAGAAGCTGACAATGCTAAAGATTTTGTAAGCACAATTACAGGAGATATTATTGAAGATACAATATTTGTATTCTCTCCTAAAGGAGATATTTCAGAACTTAAAAAAGGCTCTACTCCGATAGATTTCGCTTTTGCAATTCATACTGAAGTTGGATGTAAATGTATTGGAGCAAAAGTAAATGGAGAAATTGTTCCTCTTGATTACAAACTTAAGAGCGGAGACAGAGTTGAAATAATAACTTCTAAAAGTGCAAAAGGTCCTGGAAATGACTGGCTCGATATAGTTGTCACTCAAGGTGCAAAAAATAAAATAAGAAAATGGCTCAAAGACAGAAAATGGGAAGAGACAATAAAATCAGGCAAGGATATAATTGAAAAAGAAATTGCAAAACTGCCTGTGCCTATGACTCTTAAAGATTTTGAAGAATCTCCTGTTGTTAAAAAACATATGGAAAAACATAATGTTCCTACATATGATGATTTATATTTTATAATGGGAGAAAAGAGAAGCAAAGTAGATGTAATTGTTGATAAGTTAAGAGGAGATATTGAAGCCCACAGACCAGTTGAACCTGGTGAAATGGTAAAAACTCCTGTTCCTCAAAAAAGTAAATCTGGAAAGAAAAATGATTATGGAATAATAGTTGACGGTGTTGACAATACTCTTATAAGATTTGCAAAATGCTGTACACCTCTTCCAGGAGACGAGATTGGAGGATATGTAACAAAACTTACAGGAATTGCAATTCACAGAAAAGACTGCAAGAACTTTGAAAATATGGTTCAGCATGACCCAGACAGAGTGATTCATGTTGAATGGGACGAAGAAGTTGTAAATAAAAAAGTAAATAAATATCAGTTTAAATTCTCTGTAATAACAAACAGCAACAAAAATATTGTTATGGAAGTTATAAATCTTATATCAAATCATAAGATACTTTTAACTGATATTAACTCAAGCACAATAAAAAGAAATAATAAAGATTTTAATAAGATAAAAGTTGTTGTTGAAATAAGCAACAAAAAAGACTACAGTTTACTTCTTGAAAATATTAAGAAGATAAAAGATGTTGTAGCAGTAGAAAGATAGAATAGGAGAACAAATGCAGAAATTACCTGTAACATATGAATTAGTAAAAAAAACAGGAAATGCCAGAGCAGGAGTTATAACAACTCCTCATGGAAAAATAGAAACACCTGTGTTTATGCCTGTTGGGACACAGGGAACAGTAAAGGGAATGACAAAAGAAGAACTTGTTGAACTTGGTTCTGAAATAATTTTAGGAAATACTTATCATCTTCATTTAAGACCGGGAGATGATTTAGTGGCAAAATTTGGAGGGCTTCATAAATTTTCAGCTTGGGAAAAACCAATTCTTACAGATAGCGGAGGATTTCAGGTTTTCAGTCTTGGACATTTAAGAAAAATAACAGAGGAGGGAGTTGCATTCAGTTCACATCTGGACGGGTCAAAACGTTTCCTTTCTCCTGAAAAATCAATAGAAATTCAAAATAATCTTGGCTCTGATATAGTTATGCTTTTTGACGAGTGTCCTCCGGGAATGTCATCAAAAGAATATTTAATTCCATCAATTGAAAGAACTGCAAGATGGGCTAAAAGATGTATTGATGCTCATAAAAGACCAGATGAACAGGGACTTTTTGCAATAGTTCAAGGTGGAATATACGAAGAGCTGAGAGAAAAAAGTCTTGAAAGTTTAATGGAAATGGACGAAGCATTTTCTGGTTATGCTATGGGTGGTCTTGCTGTTGGAGAACCAAGAGAAGATATGTATAGAATTTTAGAAAATGTAACTCCAAAATTTCCAGAAAATAAACCGAGATATTTAATGGGTGTTGGAGAACCACTTGATATGCTTGAAGCTGTTGAATCTGGAATTGATATGATGGACTGTGTCCAGCCTACAAGAATTGGAAGACATGGAACTGTATTTACAAAATATGGAAGACTTGTTATAAAAAATGCAAGTTATGCAGAAGATGACAGACCTCTTGATGAAGGTTGTGATTGCTATGTATGTAGAAATTATTCAAGAGGATATATAAGACATCTTTTAAAAGCCGGGGAAATTTTAGGTCAGAGACTTACAACATATCATAACCTTTATTTCCTGGTTCATCTTATGAAAAATGCAAGAAAAGCTATTTTAGAAGATAGATTCCCAGAATTTAAAGAAGAATTTATAAAAAATTATAAAATGGGAAATAGTTCTGAATGGATAAAACCTAAAAAAATAAAATAAAATAAAAAAGAGGGTATCGGGGGAAATTTCCCCCGATTTCTTTTTCCCTCTCATGCTTTAAATTTTTTCATAAAATATATCAATATTAAAATCTTCAAAAGAGAAAACTTTATCAGATTCAATGCTTATTATAAGTTTGTCATCTGTGAAAATATAATTTTTTGAAGTGTAAGATATTGTAGTAAAAATTGAATTATTATTTTCTAAATCTTTTTCTATTATATAAGTTCTGTTCTGGCTGTCTTCAGAGCTGTTATATACATCTAATTTAAATTCAGCAGTTTTTTTATCTATATCTTTTAAAGAAATATTATTTATATCTATATCAATTTTTACAAGGTCGTCAGCAGAAACTTTTTTTGGCAGAGTAATTTCATAAGAAAACTTGTTTGAAAAATCTTTATTTTTAAAATTGTAATTGCTCTGGCTTATAGACTGTTCTCCTGCAAGGCTCATCATCATCTTATTTTTAATCTCTTCAGATGAGATATTTTTTCCTAAAAGATACATAAGTTTTGTAACTGCTGCTTCTGGTGTAAGGTCGCTTCCACTTATAACTCCAGCTTTTATAAGACGGCTGCTTGCTTCATAAAGCCCCATTTTTACCATTCCTGTTGTGCATTGAGAAATATTTACAACAATAATTCCCTTTGAATTTAAATATTCAATAACTTCTATAAATTCATCAGATGTTGGAGCATTTCCATTTCCATAAGTTTTAAGAACAACCCCCTTAAGCTCTTTTATATTTTCAAAAAGATTTTTTAAAAATGACGGCTTTATCCCCGGGAAAAGTTCAAGAATAAGAACATTATTATCAAAATAAGGCTCAATGAAAAAAGTTTTTTTTGGAACAGGTGAAATATTTCTTGAAATTTTTATCTCTGCTCCAACTTCTCCAAGAGGCTGAAAATTTGGTGATGAAAAACCAAAATAATTTGTTGCATCATTTTTTCTTGCTCTGTTTCCTCTTATCAAAGAATCTCTAAAAAATATTGCAACCTCAGGAACAAGAGGAATATCATAAAGAGAATGTCCTGCAATTTCAATAGATGTGATAAGATTTTGAAGTGCATCACTTCTTACAGACTGCAGGGGTTTTTGTGAGCCTGTAAGTATAACAGGTTTTGAAAGATTTCTAAGAGCAAAAGAAAGAGCAGATGCAGTGTATGCCATTGTATCTGTTCCGTGAAGAATAACAAAACCTCTGTATTTATTATAATTTTCAAAAATGATATTTGAAATTTTTATCCATGCTTCCGGCGACATATTTGATGAATCTATAAGAGGGCTTAGCTGACAATAATTTATCGGAAATTTATTTAAAACAGGGAAATCTTTTGAAACTTCTTCCCAACTGTTTGCAGGTCTTAACGGACTGTATGGATTATTTTTTTCTTGGTGGACCATACAGATAGTTCCACCTGTATTTATAATTAAAATTTTATTTTCTATTTCACTCATCTCCCTTTAAAAAAATTTATACAATAAAAAGATACTATATTATAATATAAATTCTATGAAATTAAAAATAAATTATATATTTTTAATAAGAGTAAAAATATTGTTATGAATAAAGCAGAAGGTATGATATACTCTAAAATGAGAGGTGAAAATATGAAAGATAATATTGCTCTGATTGGATTTATGGGCAGTGGAAAAACAACAATAGGAAGGCTTCTGGCGAAAGCTCTTGATATGAAATATATTGATATAGACAGGGAGATTGAAAGAATCGAGAAACGTCCTGTCACAGAAATTTATAAAGAAAAGGGTGAAGATTATTTTAAAGATTTGGAAAGAAAAATAATTGCAGAAGAATCTTTGGAAAATAACATAGTGATTTCAACGGGCGGCGACTCTATAATAGATAATAAAAATATAAAGAGTTTAAAAGAAACGTCTTTTGTGGTATACTTAAATTGTAGTATAGGTTGCATATATGAACGTGTGAAAGATAAAACGCACAGACCTTTGCTTAATGTAGATAATCTTTATGAAACGATAGTGGAACTTTACGATAAACGCAGGATACTTTATGAAATTTCGTGTGACTTCATTGTTGATATAGATGCAGATACTAATATGTATGATACAGTTGACAAGATAAAACAGAAATATATATTAAGTTAAATTGAGGAGGAAGTTTCTATGGAAAGCAGATTAACAGGAAAAGTAGTATTAATCACAGGAGCAACAGCAGGGATAGGAAGAAGTACAGCCTTTGGTTTTGCTAAAATGGGTTGTAAACTTATTCTTCTTGTAAGAAATGCAGAAAAAGGTGAAGCACTTAAAAAAGAAATTCAGGCAGAATATGACGTTGAAATTAAACTTTTAATAGTTGACGTAAGAGATGCTAAGGGAATTGAAGCGGCTATTTTAGGTCTTCCTGAAGAATGGAAAAAAATAAGCATTCTTGTAAATAATGCAGGTCTTGCTTTTGGTCTTGATAAAGTTTACACAGCAGAAATTGACGATATTGATACAGTTATTGATACTAATATTAAAGGAATGCTTTATGTAACTAGAGTTGTTGTACCTTTAATGCTTAAATATAAAATGGAAGGTCATGTAATTAACCTTGGATCAATAGCAGCTGTTTCAGCTTATCCAGGAGGAGCTATTTACTGTGCAACTAAAGCGGCTATAAAACTTCTAAGTGACGGACTAAGAATAGATCTTGTTGATACACCAATAAAAGTTACTAATATTCAGCCAGGTGTTGTTGAAACAGGATTCAGTCTTGTAAGATTTAAAGGAGATGCTGAAAGAGCAGCAGCAGTTTACAGAGGAATAGAATCTCTTACTCCAGATGACGTTGCAGATACTATTGTTTATGCTGCAAATATTCCTCATAATGTTCAATTAACTGAAATCACTATGACTCCTTGCCATCAGGCTGATGGAAGATGTATCTATAAAGAGACTAAATAATGTCAAATATCATGTAGGAGAGAGGATTTAGTTCCTCTCTTTTTGTATACAGAAAATAAGATAGTTGCATTTTCTAAATTTTAATATTAAAATTTTATTTTTTAGATTTATAACAGTTCAAATAAATGTTAAAATATAAAAAGCAAAATTAATACTTGTGACATTTTATATTTTAAAATATTTAAATTACGGAGAAACTATATGGAACTTGTAACAAAATTTTTTACTGAATTAACCACAGTTGAACTTTACGAATTATTAAAGGTTCGTGTAAAAATATTTGTAGTTGAGCAGAAATGTGCATATCAGGAAATAGATGATATTGATTATAGAAGCCTGCATATGTTTTATAGAGCTGGTGACAGTATAACTGCTTATCTTAGAATATTTGAAAGAGAAAAGGGAGTAATTCAAATAGGAAGAGTTTTAACATCAGAACATGGAAAAGGATTTGGAAGAAAAATTTTAAAAGAGGCTGTTTCTTTGATAAAAAAACAGATGAAACCAGAAAAAATTTATCTTGAAGCTCAATGCTATGCAATAGGTTTTTATGAAAAAGAAGACTTTAAAGTATGTTCAGAAAAATTTTTAGAAGATGGAATACCTCATGTTAAAATGATTTTAGAATTAAAAAAGCTGGCTTAAAAACCAGCTTCTATTTTTGTATATAGAAATTTTTAGGTATATTAAAATGGACCATAATTTATTAATACAGCTATTATTATAAATATAATCTGCAAAACAAGCATAATTAAGAAAAGAGGTGTTATAAATTTATACCATTTATTAATTGGCAGACTCATTAATCCGCAAAGAGTTGCAGAAGAAGTCGGCCAAAATAGATTTGAAAATCCATCTCCAAATTGGAAAGCAAGCACAGCTGTTTGTCTTGTAAGTCCTATAGCATCTGCCAGCGGAGCCATTATCGGCATAGATGTTGCAGCCTGACCAGAACCAGAAGGAATGAAGAAATTTATTAAATTTTGAACTATAATCATTCCAACAGCTGCTATTGATTTTGGCAATGCAGCAAGAACGGTTGACATATAATTTATGATTGTATCTATAATTTGTCCATCTTCCATTACTATTGTTAAGGCTCTGGCAACTCCTACAGCAAAAGCTCCAAATAAAACATCTGATGTTGAATTAATAAAATGCTGTGAAATTTGACTTAAATTACATCCTCCAATAAGCCCAGTTATTAGCATCATTACAAAGAAAAGAGTTGAAAGTTCATTTAAGTACCATCCAAAATGAGTAGTTCCATAGATTAAAATTCCGATAGTTACTAAGAATAATCCCATTATTAATTTATGTCTTGTATTGAAAGGTAATTTTTCTAATTCATCTCTAGTCATACCATTTGATAAATTAAATTTTACATCTTTTACTATTGATTTTTCAGGGTATAATTTTACTTTTCTAGCATAAAGCATTACATATATAATTGCAGTTGCCTGGAAAACTAAAAATACTATTATTCTAAATCCAAGTCCGGAACCAATAGGAACATCTGCTATTCCTTGAGCTATTCCAATAGTAAATGGATTTAATGTAGCAGCAGCAAAACCAGTTGCTGTCCCGACTATTACAGCAGCTCCGCCAACTAATGCATCATATCCTAAGGCAATTGAAATACCCATAAATGCTGGAAGCAGACCATAAGTTTCTTCATAAAGTCCAAATGTTGAACCGCAGACTCCAAATATTATCATAAAAATTGGAAATATTAGTGTTTCTCTTCCATTAAACTTTTTAATAAGTGTACCTAATCCACCATAAAATGCTCCTAAGCTTATAAGCATATTAATATATCCATAAGCAAAGAAAATAAAAAATACTATATCAGCTGTTGATACAAGCCCTTCAATAATTGATTGAAACATTTTAAAAATAGTAACAGGTGTTGATTTTACATATTCAAAAGAATCTGCAACTACCATTGTTCTATTTAAGGTAGGATCAACAGCTCTTTCATAAACTCCAGCTGGAATTAAATAAGTTAGTAGTGTAACAACAACTAATATCATTCCAATAATTACATAAGTGTGTGGCATTGTTAATTTTCTTCTTTCTTCTTGCATTATAATTCCCCCCTAAAATAATTAAAATAGTAATAAAAAAAGCCACAGTCTGGAAAAACTGTGGCACATAATTACAATATTATAATACAAAAACATTGTAAATTAACACACAGATAGCTCTCCACTGACCTTTTTTATCAATGACAGCAGCATAAATATTATTTATACTGCCAACAAAAAAGTTTTGCTGTTTTTTTGTTTCGGCAAATTCCCCTTTTGAATTAAATCATCGCTTGCAAGGCTCATTAATTCTACTCTTGTCATTTGCTCCTCTATCGGCTTTTTTTATTGTGTTAATTTTACTTTTATTTTTAAATTTTGTAAAATATATTTTATATATTTTTAAAATTTTATTTTTTTATGATTTTTAAATTCTGATTTTATCTCTTCTAATATTTTTTCATTTTCAAAAATTTCTAAAGCAGTTCCACACATTGCTTTAATACCTTTATGTAATTTATCATAAGCCTCTTCAGAGTTTACATATTTTAGAAATGCTTCATCATGAACATGACAGATTTCATCAATATTTAAAGCTAATTCAGTATACATAGTTGGACAGACTTGGCTGACATTTCCAATATCTGATGAACCTGTAGCACCATTTCCTTCAGTTTTTATATTTTTAATTCCTGTTTCTTCAAGATTTTTTTTCATTAAATTCTGAAGAGCTTTTAAATTTAAAAGATTATCAAAAGAATTTTCAAATTTTTCATAATTTAATTTAGTTCCAGTCATTAGTGCTGCACCTTTAGCAATATTAATAACTTTTTCTGTAAGAGAATTTAGATAGTTTCTGTTTTCGGCTCTTATATGAAACTTAGCTTCAGTAAAATCTGGTATAGTATTTGGAGCATCCCCTCCGGCTGTTATAATTCCATGAATTCTTGCATCAGGAGTTATATGCTGTCTTAAACAGCCTATTCCGGCAAACATCAAATTTAAAGCATCTAAAGCATTAATTCCCTCTTCTGGGTGTGCTGCTGCATGAGCTGCTTTTCCTCTGAATTGGAATTTTAAACAGTCTATAGCAAGAGTTTTACATGCGATATTATTTTCATTCTCTAAGTGCATCTGCAGAACAACATCAATATCATTAAAAGCTCCTTGTTCTACCATAGGAACTTTTCCTCCGACAGTTTCTTCAGCAGGAGTTCCTATAAGGATAATAGTTCCATCAATTTTTTTTAATAATTTTGAAAGAGTTAAAGCACTTCCATATGTAGCAGCAGCTATCCAGTTATGACCACAGGCATGTCCTGGTTTTTTCTCTTTACCATATCCAGGTAAGGCATCATATTCAGCTAAAAAAGCTATTTTAGGTGAACCATTCCCTATTTCAGCTCTAAAAGCAGTTTCCATACCGCAATAATTTCTTTGGACATTAAAACCATTTTCTTTTAAATTTTTAATTAAATATTCACATGCTTTATATTCTTTACACCCCAGTTCTGGATTTTTAAAAATATAATCTGATACTTCTTCAATATTTTTTTGTAATGTCTCCTCAATTTCGTATAATTTTTCTTTTAGTTCCATTTTTCTTTTTCCCCTCCATAAAAAATAAAAAGAAAGATTTTAACAGACTTCTAAGCCTTTTTATCTGTAAAGTATACTTTATTTTTTTCATTGTGTAAATAATATAAATTTTAAAATTAAAAATATATTATATAGAAATTTATATAATAAAGTGAAAGAGACCGAAAATATTTCCGGCCTCTCTCTGTATAAAATAAAACATCAATTCAGGGCATATCAAATGTGATTTTCAGCTTACTCTAAAATAATCCCATTTTTTCTAAAGTATTTGTAATAAGTCTTCCCTCTTCAACACCATTAAGAATTTTTCTTGCTGTTACACTGTCTCCAATATTTACAACAGGAATATTTTTCTCACCAAAGTATTTTTCTATTTCAGGAAGAACAGTTTTTTCACTTGTCATTCCAAGACAGATAAATCCATAATCAAATTTTAATTCTGCAGTTTCTTTGTTTTCAAGCTCAATAACAAAACTATTCTCTTTTACTTCCATAAGAGAAGTATTTGTGTAAACTTTAACACCATATTTTTTAATTATGTCCATCATGGCAATTTTTGTAATAACATCTAAATCCCTTCCAACCATTGGAAGTCTTTCAACGATGGATACTTTTGTTCCTCTTTCAGCAAAGAACTCAACTACATCAAGACCAACAGCTCCACCGCCAATAATTACAACTTCCTTATTCTCAAACTCAAAGTTATTAAGGTTAGCGATTGTTCCAAATATAGAATATATATTTGAATTTTCTTTATCAGTAAATTCTTTTAATCCTTTTATTCCAGGCATAAGTGGTTTTGAACCTGTAGCATTTACAATAAGATCAGGTTTAAAGTTTGTCACTTTTTCAACATCTGCTTCAGTATTTACAAATGTAATTAAGTTTTTAAGATTTTTTGCTCTTTGTTCTAAATATGCAGGGAAATCTGCAATTCTATGTTTAGCTGGAAATTTTGCAATTTCTTTTGCAAGTCCTCCCAAAGTATTTTTCTTCTCTAGCAAGAAAGTTGTACATCCAACTTCAGCAAGAGTACAAGCAGCTTCAAGTCCAGATGTTCCTCCACCTATAACTACAGCATTTACAGGTTTTGTAACTTTTCTTTTTTTGTAACCATCTTCAGTTATAAGATCTGGATTTACACTGCATCTTATAGGTCTGTTAAGTCCAATTCTATGTCCAGCACACCCAATGTTACAAGAGATACATTTTCTTAAAGTATCTTCTTTTCCGCTTTCAACTTTTACAGCCCAGTTAGGTTCAGCTATAAGTCCACGTCCCATTCCAATGAAATCAGCTTTTCCAGATGCAAGAATTTCTTCAGCAACTTTTGGATTTCTTATATTTCCCATAGCAATAACAGGCTTATTAAATTTCTTTTTAACTGCCTCTGCCATGTAAGCTCTCCATCCATCTTCAAGATACATTGAATCTATTTGATAATAAAGAGAATCATTTAAAGCACAAGAAACACTGAACACATCTATACCGTCATTTAAATATTCTAAAATATGAAGAGTATCTTCTAAAGTATTTCCCCCTTCTAAAAGTTCATCAGCACTAAGTCTTAAAATAATTGGGAAATTTGGACCAACCTGTTCGATAGTTTTATCAATAACTAATCTGCAGAATCTTGCTCTGTTTTCAGGGCTTCCTCCAAATTCATCAGTTCTGTCATTATATAATGGTGATAGGAACTGACTGATTAAATATGAATGTCCAGCATGAAGTTCAACTGCATCAAACCCTGCAATTTGTGCTCTTCTTGCAGCTTCAGCATATTTTTGTGCAATGTTTTCTATTTCTTCTTTAGTAAGAGGTCTTGGAACTGCTCCCCCTGTTTTTGATGGAATATTTGAAGAAGATACAGGCTGTGCTCCAATTCTTGATGGTACAGCTGATGCTCCTGCATGATTTATTTGAACTGCAACACAAGCTCCTTGTTTGTGAAGTCTGTCAGTTAAATTGTAAAGAGCAGGAATAAATCTGTCTTCATTAAGTCTTATTTGAGTAGTTCCATTTGAACCAAGAGGAAAATCAACACAGGCATTTTCTACTATAATTAAACCTGTTCCACCTTTTGCTCTTTGTTCATAGTATTTGATATGATCTTCTAAAAATTCTCCATTTTGTCCTCCAAAGTTTGTACCCATAGGAAGCATAGCAATTCTGTTTCTTACAGTCATATTTTTTACTGTAATAGGACTGAATAAGTTTTCATATTTTTTCATTAAAAAAATTCCTCCCAAATAAATTTTTAATACTTAATATTTAAGATTTCTTTCATATATTCGATAGGCATATCTTTTCCAGTGAAAAGTTTGAAAGCTGCTGCTCCTTGGAAAAGCATCATACCAAGACCATTTAAAGTTCTGCATCCAGCTTCTTTTGCAAGTTTTAAAAGAGCTGTTTCAGCAGGAATATAAACTATATCAAGTACAGTAAGGTCAGGTCTGAAGAAAGACTTATCAGGAATATAAGTTTTTCCTTCAAGAGGTTTCATACCCATTCCTGTAGCATTTATGAAAAGTACACTTGATGCTATTTCCTCTTTCAATTTTTCTAAATCAGCTAAATCAAAAACATTTACTTTACAATCTGTTTTAGAATTTAATTTTTCAGCAGTTTTTTCAGCATTGACAAAGAATTTATCTTTTGTGTTAAAAATAGAGATTTCAGCAACACCATCAAGAGCAGCCTGTACTTCTATAGCAGTTGCAGCTCCTCCTGCTCCAACTATTGTAATTTTTTTACCTATTACATCTACTCCAGCATCTTTAAGTGCCATCATACAACCAATACCATCAGTAATATGCCCAGTTAAAATACCATTGTCATTTACGATTGTATTTACAGCTCCACAAAGTTCAGCTGCTGGTGAAAGCTTATCAAGATATTTGTGTACAACAGTTTTATTCGGCATAGAAACATTGCTTCCACGAACTTTCATTGCTCTGAACCCTTTGATTGTATCTTCAAGTTCCTCATTTCCAACTTCAAAAGCAAGATATACATAATCAAGACCAAGTTTTGCGAATGCTTCATTATGCATTTTTGGTGAAGTTGAATGTCTTATCGGATTTGCAATAAGCCCAATTAATTCTGTGTGACCTGAAATTCTTTCTGCCATTTTGTTTCCTCCCTGAAATTAAATCTTTTATTTTATATTAAGTAAAATTGTAATCTAAAAATCTATTTTGAGTTATGTAATATGTTAAGTGTTGTGTAAAGTTCTTCTACGGGAACCTGTCCTGGTGCAGATGCTTTTTTAGCAGCTCCAAAAGTAAGAGCAGAACCAAAAGTCTCTCCTGAAATACGGCTTATAACACCAAGTCCTCCCATTGACATAGTTATAACAGGTGTAGAAGGATGATTTCTTTTCATTTCTTCTGTTGCAGTAAGAAGAGTAAGTACATCAGCTGTTGTTTTTGGCATAACAGCTATTTTTGGAATATCACATTTTAACTCTTGCATTTTACAAAGTCTTTTAACTATTTCATCTTTTTCAGGAGTCTTATGAAAATCATGATTTGACATAACTATTTTTATATTATTTTCATGGATTCCTTTTACCATTTCATTAACAATTTCATCTCCTGTAAAAAGTTCAATATCTATTAAATCTACAAGCCCTGTCTTTGAAATTTCAATATTTAAAGTTTTATAATATTCAGCAGAAATTTCTTTTTCTCCACCCTCTTTAAAACTTCTAAATGTGAAAAGTATAGGAATATTTTTTAAGATATTTCTAATTTCTTTTATAAGTTTTTTTACAGCGTCTATATTTTCAACTTCTTGGAAGTAATCTATTCTAAGTTCAACTAAATCAAATTTAAAAGAAGTTAATTCTTTTGCATTTTCAATAAACTCCTCTTTTGTTTTTGCTACAAGAGGAATACAAATTTTAGGAATTCCTTCTCCTATTTTTATATTTTTAACTTGAACAAAATTTTCCATAAGACAGCTCCTTGTTTTTTTTAATTTATTTCACGGTTTCATTATAGTGAGTATTAAAAAATAAATCTAATACTATTTTTTTTTAAATTGATAGCTTTTAACTATTAATTGTGATATCATAAAAGCATAAAAATAAATAAAAATATTGATTGTAGGGAGTAGTTTTATGAACTTAAATCAGCTTTATTATTTTAAAACTATAGCAAGACTAGAGCATTTTAGACTTGCTGCAGAAAAACTTAATATATCTCAGCCAAGCTTAAGTGCTGCAATGGCAAATTTAGAAGAAGAACTTTCTGTTGTTCTTTTTGAAAAAGATGGAAGAAATATAAAACTTACAAATTCTGGAAAAATATTTCTTAAATATGTTGAAAATTCCCTTGCAGTTCTTGAAGAGGGAATTGAAAAAGTGACTAATATAAAAAAATCATCTATAGCCATTGCCTATGTATTTCCTCTTTCAACAGAATATATTCCAAAACTCATTAAAAACTTTATAAATACAGGAAAAGAGGTGGAATTTTCTTTAAAGCAGGAACTTACTTCTGAAATTATGAATGGAATAAAAAATTTGAAATATGATTTAGGATTTTGTTCTAAGGTCGAAAGCGAAAAAGATATAGTTTTTGAACCTGTTATTGAGCAGGAAATTGTTTTAATCGTTCATAAAAATCATCTTCTTGCAAAGAAAAAAGAGGTAAATTTAAAAAATATAGAGGGGTATGATTTTATAACTTATATTAAAGACAGCGGACTTGGACAGTTTTTAAATCATATTTTTAAAAATAATAAAATTAATCCTAAAATAAAATTTGAATGTGAAAACGAACAGGAAATAGCTGGTCTGGTATCACAAGATTTCGGTATAGCTGTTGTAGGAAAGATACCTCTTTTAGAGCATACTGATTTAGTGCAGATAAAAATAAAAGATTTAAAAGAAAAAAGATATATCTATCTTGCATATTTAAAAAATAAACCTTTAAAACCTCATATAAGAAAATTTATAGAATATGTGAAAAAAAATTTTATTTTTGTATAAAGAAAAAAAGATTGGTACACTAAATAGTTTTATTCAATGTACCAGTCTTTTTTTATTTTGTTTTATAATTTTCTTTTATAAAGTCACAAAAATTTTTTACAGCTTTTGTTTGATAAGAATTTTTAAGAACAGCCATATATAATTTTCTTTCCCAAGATGAATTTTTAATTTTTATTTTTTTTATTCCTAAAACATCAAGAATTTCCATATCTGGAAGAATTGCAATTCCAAATCCCTCTGCTACAAATCCAGCTATAACCTGATCTTCTTCTGTTTCAAAAATTACATTTTCTGGAAAGCCTCCTATCTTAGTAAATAGTAAATCTGTGACATGTCTAAGTCCGCTTTTTTTCTTAAACATGATATAAGGGTAACCTAAAGTTTCTTTTAAATCAATAGAACTTTTTTTTGCTAAAGGATGCTTTGGATTTACTGCAAGAATAAGGTTTTGTGAAGATACTGGAGTAAATTCTATAAGAGGATCATCTTCAAACTTTGAGCAGAAAGCTATATCGTACTTCCTGTTTTTTTACCCCTTCTAAAAGATCAAGAGACATTCCTGTATCAGTATGAAGGTTAAAATGTATTTTTTTTCCTTTGTTTTTGCTGATAAAATTTTTTATAGCTTTAGGAAGAAAGAAAGTACCCATTATTCTTAAAAAGGCTATGTTGACAACACCATTTCCTTTACCAAGCATTTCCATTTTTTTTATACTTTTATCTAAAATTTCAAGAGAATTTTTTACATCATATAAAAAATCTTTTCCGTCTCTAGTTAAAACTATATTTCTGCCTTCTTTTTCAAAAAGTTTTATTCCCAGTTCTTCTTCTAAATTTATGATAGCATGACTAAGGCTCGGCTGTGTAATAGAGAGTATTTCAGCAGCTTTTGTGTAATGCTCAATTTCAGCCAGAGTAACAAAATATCTGAGATGGTATAAATTCATAGTGTTTTCTCCTTCTAATTCTATCAATTTAAAATAACTTATGTCTATAGTATAGCAAAATCTATAAATTTTATCTATAAATTTTAATAGTATTTCCAATTTGTCTTATAAAAAAAGTGGTAATATAATATACACAATGTCGGGTAATAAAATATTTTTTAATAAAATGTAAAGGAAGGTAGTAGATATGTCAAAAAAATATCCAATAACAATCAGTTCATGGACACTTGGGGATCAATGCAAATTTGAAGAAAGAGTTATAGCTGCAAAAGAAGCTGGATTTGATGGAATCGGTCTTCGTGCAGAAACTTATGTTGATGCTTTAAACGAAGGGCTAAAAGATGCAGATATCTTAGCCATACTTGAAAAACATAACATGAAAGTTACAGAAGTAGAATACATCGTTCAATGGGCAGAAGCTCATAGAAGTTATGAACAAAAATATAAAGAACAAATGTGTTTCCATATGTGCGAATTATTTGGAGTAAACCACATCAACTGTGGACTTATGGAAGATTATTCAGTAGAATACACAGCTCAAAAATTAAGAGAATTATGTCAAAGAGCAGGAAAATATACAATAGGATTAGAACCTATGCCATACAGCGGAGTTCCTACAATGAAAAAAGGTTGGGACATTGTAAGAGAAAGCGGATGTGAAAATGCAAAATTAATATGTGACACTTGGCACTGGGTAAGAGCAAATCAGCCTTTAGATGTTGAAGTTATAAAAGATATACCAGCAGAAAAAATAGTTTCTATTCAAATTAATGACGTTTGGGAAAGAGCTTATGCAAAATCTATTTTAAGAGATGAATCAATGCACGATAGACTTGCCCCAGGAACAGGAATAGGAGTTACAGTTCCATTCTTAAAAGTTATAAAAGAAAAAGGTATTGAACCAAAAGCGATTGGTGTTGAAGTTATAAGTGATGCAATATTAGCTAAAGGTCTTAAAGAATGTGCAAAATATATTTATGAAAACACAGAAAAAGTATTAAAAGAAGCATGGCCTGAAGCTCTTGAAGATTAATTTTTCGAGAAATCAAAGGGAGGAAAAATTTTAATGAAATTTAAATATATGTTTGAACCAATTCAAATTGGACCTATGACAGTAAAAAATAGATTTGTTGTACCGCCGATGGGTAACAATTTTGCAAATACAGACGGAACTTTAAGTGAACAGTCTAAGGCATATTATGTTGAAAGAGCAAAAGGTGAATTTGGATTAATTACAATAGAAGCTACAGTTGTTCATAAAGGGGCAAAAGGTGGGCCAAGAAAACCTTGTCTTTATGATGATTCAACTATTGAAAGTTTTAGAAATGTAATTGAAGCCTGCCATGAATATGGTGCAAAAGTTTCTGTTCAGTTACAAAATGCTGGTCCTGAAGGAAATGCAAAAAATGCAGGAGCTCCTATAAAAGCAGCTTCAGCAATTTCTTCTGTATATGGAAGAGATATTCCTGAAGAAGTTACAACTGAAGAAGTTTACGAACTTGTAAAAGGATATGGAGAAGCTGCAGAAAGAGCAATGAAAGCTGGAATTGATGCCGTAGAAATTCATATGGCTCATGGATACCTTGTAAACAGCTTCCTTTCTCCAAGAACAAATAAAAGAGTTGATGAATTTGGTGGAAGCTTTGAAAACAGAATGAGATTTTCAAGACTTATCATTGAAGAAATAAAGAAAAAAACACAAGGAAAAATTGCTGTTCTTGCAAGAATAAACAGTTGTGATGAAATACTTGGAGGACTTTCTGTTCAAGACAGTGCTGCAATAGCTGCATATTTAGAAGACTGCGGACTTGACGGACTTCATGTTTCAAGAGCAGTTCATATAAAAGATGAATTTATGTGGGCACCAACAACTATTCACGGAGGATTCTCTGCTGATCAAGTTGAAGAAATAAAAAGAGCAGTTACAATTCCTGTAATTACAGTTGGAAGATATACTGAACCTCAATTTGCTGAACTTATGGTAAGAGAAGGAAGAGCAGATCTTGTAGCATTTGGAAGACAAAGTATTGCAGACCCTCATATGCCTTTATATGCAAAAGAGGGAAGATTAGAAGATATGATTCCTTGTATAGCATGTCTTCAAGGTTGTGTTCCTAATATGTATAAAGGACAGCCAATAAGATGTCTTACTAACCCAATGACAGGTCACGAATCTGAACCGTTAAAAATGGCTGAAACTCCTAAAAAAGTTATGGTTATAGGTGGAGGAGTCGGAGGACTTTGTGCCGGATTTGTTGCAAAATGGAGAGGACACGATGTTACTGTTTATGAAAAAACAGATAAACTTGGTGGAAATATGAGACTTGCAGCTTACCCTCCTGGAAAAGGTGACCTTACTAATATGGTAAGAAGCTACATTGCAAAATGTGAAAAAGCAGGAGTAAAAATAGTTCTTAACACAGAAGTTAATGAAGAATTAATAAAAACTGAAAAACCAGATGTTGTAATAGTTGCAACAGGAGCAAAAACATTAAAACCAAATATTCCTGGAATAGATAATCCTGAACTTTTAAATGGATCAGATGTTTTAGAAGGAATAAAAGCTCCAGGTAAAAAAGTTCTTGTTGTTGGTGGAGGAATGGTTGGAAGTGAAACTGCAGCATTCCTTGGAGAACAGCAGCATGATGTAACTGTTATTGAATTCAGAGATGAGATTGGTGCTGATGTAATTCATGAACATAAAATATTCTTGATGAAAGACTTCAAAGAGTACAGCATTAAAGGATATACAGGAGCAAAAGTTTGTGAATTCTATAAAGACGGAGTTACTTATGAAACAGCTGATGGAAAATATCATGTACTTAGAGGATTTGACTCTGTAATTCTTTCAATGGGATTCAGAAATTATAACCCATTTGAAGAGGGATTAGATAAACTTGTAAAAGAACATTATGTAGTTGGAGATGCAGTTCGTGCAAGAAGAGCAATAGATGCAACTGCTGAAGCTTATGAAGTAGCTTCAAAAATATAGTGATTGATAAATACTGGGAGGATTGTATAAAATGGATCAAAGAATTTCAGGAAGAACAAAATTATTAGGATTATTTGGAACACCAGTTGGACATTCAGGATCACCTGCAATGTACAACTTCAGTTTCTGGCATGATAATATAGACTGTGCTTATCTTGCTTTTGATGTTAATGTTGAAGGTATGAAAAGAGCATTTGATGCTGTAAGAATTTTAAATATGAAAGGTGGAAACTTTACAATGCCTTGTAAAAATATAGCTGCTGAATTAGTTGATAAACTTTCTCCAGCTGCAGAAATAGTTGGGGCATGTAATACTTTCGTAAATGAAGATGGTGTTATAACAGGATATATTACAGACGGAGTAGGATTTGTATTAAATCTTGAAAAAAATGGTGTATTTGTAAAAGATAAAAATGTTGTAATTTTAGGAGCTGGTGGAGCTGCAACTGCTATTCAAGTCCAACTTGCTTTAGATGGAGCAAAAGAAGTTCATATCTTTAATATTGAAGATGAATTTTTAGATAGAGCAAAATCTACAAAAGCAAAAATTGAAGAGAGAGTTCCAAACTGTAAAGTTACAGTAACTGCTCTTAAGAAAACAGAAGATCCTGCAGAAAATGTTGAAGTTCTTGCAGAAAAAATTAAAAATGCTGATATTTTAATAAATGGAACAATAATAGGAATGAAGCCTTATCATGAACAAACTTTAGTGGATAAGTCTCTTTTCCACAAAAACTTAGTTGTAGCAGATACAGTTTATAATCCAGAAAAAACAAGAATGATACTTGAAGCTGAAGAGATTGGATGTAAAGTTGTTGGCGGAGCAGGAATGCTTATAGGTCAAGGGGCAGTAAATTATAAACTTTTCACTGGAAAAGAAATGCCTATTGAAGAATTTCAAAAATTTAAAGCAGAAAATAAATAATTTGTGAAAGAGGTGACGATTTGAAGAATAAATATCTATTATCACTTGTAACTGTTTACATGTGCTATTTCACACATGGAATGCAGGCTTTAATTCTTTCACAAAATAAAACAAACTTTTTTCAACAATGGGGATATACAGATGTGAAAGCAGGAGCTGCGGCTGTTTCTATGGCAATAACAGCAATAGGATTTGGAAAATTCCTAAGTGTCTGGATAGGGGGAGAATTTTCAGACAGGGTTGGAAGAAAAAAGATGGCTGTAATTGGTGGACTTTTATATATACTTTGTTTTGCAGGACTTTTATTTACAACAGATTTTAAAATAGCATGTATTTGTGCATTTATTTCCGGAGTTGCTACAAGCGGATTTTGGGATGCGGCACTTTATCCTGCAGTTCAGGAAGCTGTACCAGATTATTCAGCTTCAGCACTTATTGGTATAAAATTATTTGTATCAATATCAGGTATGATTTATCCTCTGTTAGTTGTAAATTTTGCAAGCAGCGGAAACTGGCATATGAATATCTGGATTCCTCTTATATTCTCAATAGTATGTACAGTGCTTGCAATGATAGCTCCTTTTGCATATGATGATATGATGAAAGAAAAAGGTTCATCTGCTGATAATAAAAAAGGAAATGCTGTTCAGGCTGAAATAGAAGCTGCAAAAGCAAGACAGCTTGTAAAACCAAATGGACTTGTAAACTTTATAACTATATTTTATGCTTTCCTTTGTATGTTCATTATGTATGGAGCTCAACAATACACAAAAGCATTTGGAATGAATAATGCTGGTCTTACAGAAATGCAGGCAGCAGCTCTAACATCTGTTTATACTTTAGGATCAGTTATAGCTGTTGTATTCTGGGCAGTTGTTATGGGAAAATTAAAATGGAATCCATTAAAAGTTGTTTTAATAGATTCAGTTTTTACATCTATAGCTTTAGCTATTGTTTTACTTGTAAGAATACCTGCTGTAATATTTATAGCTATTGCACTTTTAGGATTTTTCGCAGCTGGAGGAGCTCTTCAGACAGGTCTTGGAGTTAGACAAGAATTCTGTCCTGGACCTAAAGGAAGAAACACAGGAATATATTATACATCTATGGGATTTGCAAGTTGTTTCCTTCCTTATATAGTATCTTCAATGACTCATTCTGTCGGAGAAGAGAGAGCAATTTATATTATGATGGGACTTCTACTTGCAGCTGGAATAATTTCTATTCTTATGATGGGATATTTAGTTAAACAATATAAAGTTATTTTTGGGAAAAGCGTTTTTGCAAAGTAATTTTATTAAAAAATTAAATCTAAAAAGGAAAGAGACTGTTATTTTTTGAATAACAGTCCCTTTACCATTTTTAAAATAAAAGTTGAAAAAAGTGAATAAAATAATAAGAATTTTTATTTTTTAATAATATGTATAGGTAAAATTTCAAAGAGGGGGTAAAGTTTGAATAGTTTAGATATAAGACATGAACTGCCTTATATACCTTTTGGTCCATTTAAAATAAGGCTGCCTTTTTTTCATTATAAAATAGAAAAAGTTGAATTTATACAAGGATTGGTTTTAGGAGTTACAGGACTTAGTTCTGTTCCATATCTTATGGAATATTTAGGTCTTCCTTATGAGCTTGCATGGAGCTGTGTTATAATTGATGTATTTCTTTATATTTTACATGGATTTTTAGGAGATCCTGTTGTTCCCGGATGGATTACTCCAACACTTCCGCTTACAATAATATATCTTCAAGGATATGAAATGGGACCTGAACGTATTCAGGCAATGATAGCTCTTCAAATTCTTGTTGGAATTGTTTTTATTTTTATGGGAATTACCAAAATGGCAGATAGATTTGTTCATGTAATTCCAAATTCAATTAAAGGGGGAATTCTTCTTGCTGCTCCAATAACAGTAATGGCAGGTCAGCTTGGAGAAGGACAGAGTTTCAGTAAATATCCTATTTCAATTATTGCAGGAGTAGGTCTTCTGCTTCTTATAAGTTTTTCTGATAAATATCAAGAACTTAGAAAAAATAGTAAATTTCTTGATTTAATTGCAAAATATGGAAATCTGTTCCCATATCTCTTAGCAATGGTTGTAGGGCTTGTAATGAAAGAGATTGCAACACCTGTTGTTACTGGAGAAAATATGATAAAACTTCCTGAGTTTTCGAATATAATTTCTCAAATAAGTATTTTTGGTGTAGGAGTTCCAAGTTTTAGATATTTCATTGATGCTCTTCCTCTAGCTCTTGTATGTTATGTAGTAGCTTTTGGTGATTTTATTACATCAGAAACTCTTATAAAAGAAGCATCAGAAGCAAGAAAAGATGAAATTATAGATTTTAATTCAAGCAGATCAAACTTGGTAAGCGGAATAAGAAATATAATTCTTGGAATACTTGCTCCTTTCCCGCCGCTTTCAGGTCCTCTTTGGGTTGGAATGACGGTTTCAGTTTCAATGAGATATAAAGAGGGAAAAGCAGCAATGAGATCATTGCTGGGAGGAATGGCATCATTCAGGCTTGCAACTTTTTTCAGTGTTATATGTGTCCCAGTTGTAATGTTTTTTAAACCTTTATTTCCTGTTGGAGCTTCAATAACACTTATATTTCAAGCATTTGTTTGTGCTAGAATAGGAATGGATTACTGCAAAACTGACAGAGATAAAATGATAGCCGGAGTAATGGCGGCAGTTCTTGCTGTTCGCGGAAGTGCCTGGGCTTTAGGAGTTGGAATTGCTCTTAATATTCTTTTATCAAATATAGAAGTAAGTAAAGATTAATATTTATAATTACAGAAAGAGACTGCTGCAAATTTGTAAAAATGCAGAGTCTCTTCTTTAATATTTATATTCTTTATTTTATTTTTGAATCAAAAATATATTCTCCATTTGTAATTTTTAAAATTGTAACAGCTTTTACAGGATTATTGTGTTCATCAAAAGTTAAATATCCTGTAATACCATCATATTCAATATTTTTTAAAGCATCTACAACAGCTTCTTTATTAGTAGAACCGGCATTTTCAACAGCTTTTTTTACCATATATACTGCATCGTATCCTAAAGCAGAAAAAGCAGAAGGATCTTCATTATAAGTATCTTTATATGATTTTAAAAAGTTTTGAATTTTTGGAGCTGTATCCTGCATAGAAAAATGATTTGTAAAATAAGAATTTTCTATTGCATTATAAGAACTAGAATCAAGAGTTTTTGTAATTCCGTCCCAGCCGTCAGAACCAATAAACACAGCTTTTACCCCAACTTCTCTTGCTTGTGTAGCAATTAAAGAGGCTTGTTCATAATATTCTGGAACAAGAAGAACATCTGGCTGTTCAGCAGCTATTTTTGTAAGCTGAGCTCTGAAATCTTTATCTCCGTCAGCATATCCTTCTTTAGTAGTTATTTTTATTCCTAAAATATCAGCCTGTTCAATAAAGGCTTTTGCAATTCCATCAGAATAATCACTTGAGTTATTTATCATAATTGCAGCAGTATCAGCATTAAGTCTTTCTTTAGCAAGAATAGCTAAAACTTTCCCTTGATAAGGATTTGTAAAACATACACGGAAAATACTTGGTCCTGCTTCAGTAATATCAACCTGTGTTCCTGTTGGAGTAATCATAGGCATATTATCTTGAGCTGCAATTTCGGCTACAGCAAGAGATGGTTTTGAAGTAATTTCTCCAATTATTGCAGAAACTCCTCTGTCGATAAGTTTGTTGTAAGCCATAACAGCTTCTGTAGAATCTCCCTTTGTATCAAGAGTTATATATTCAACCTTTTTTCCAAGAATTCCGCCGTTTTTATTTATTTCGTCAATTGCAAGATTTGCTCCGTTTGTTGTAGTAACTCCATAGATTGCAAGAGAGCCTGTAAGAGGTGCAAGTCCTCCTATTTTTATTGTTTCTGTTTCAGAAACTTTTTCACCTCCCACGCAGGCAGTAAATAATACAGCAGCTCCTATCATTATGGCACTTTTGATTTTGTTCATAGAAAATTCCCCCTTTAAAATATAATAAAATTTTAAATAAATTTACAAAACAAAAAAGACAGCTTTGCAAGGCTGTCTTTAATTACATAATTATTTATCGTATATTTTCAGCAGAAAATTAATTTTTTAAAGTTTTCATTTTTTAGAAAAACATTATAAAAAATTTTTAAATCTGAATATATTTAAATATGAGATTAAGAATATAATTATACCATGCCTTAACAAAATTATTTCTGTATTTTTCTGTAGAATTTAAAAACAGCAGTGCAAGCAGCAGAGTTACAGCAAATAATAAGTTAAGCATCATTAACATATTCTAAAACCTCCTTTTGTGATTTGTTTTGTTTTTTGTTAAAACAAGTATAAAACAAAATTCTAAAAAAAGCAAGAAAAATTTCAAAAAAATTTTTAAAGAAACAAAAAAATGTTGAAAAAATAATGAAAATATTTTTATTATATTCAAAGTTTATTTTTTTTATTTTAAATGATATAATATACTTGCTGAATTGCCTTTGTTATAGCTTTTGTTGAAAAAACAAAAAATTTTATTTTAGAAAGGAAATAACAAAGAAAATTAGAATAATTAAAAAAATAGATGTAAAAATTTATTTTTTAAGGAAATTGTGAGGGGGAAATATGAGTAAATATATACTTTTATCATTACTTGCATATTTCTGCGGGTCTATTCCCAGCGGAGTGTGGATTGGAAAAATGGTTAAAGGGATAGATATAAGAACAGTAGGAAGTAAAAATTCTGGAGCAACAAATGCTTATAGAACTTTAGGGGCAAAATGCGGGATAGCAACTTTAATTTTAGATGCTCTAAAAGGTTATCTTCCTCTTTATGTTGCAAGCCATTTTGATATTTCAGATAAATATATTGTAGTTATCGGGCTTATTGCTATATTTGCACACTCAATGTCATGCTTTTTAAATTTCAAAGGCGGAAAAGGTGTTGCAACAAGTCTTGGAGTATTTTTATTTCTTGCACCAAAAGCAGTGCTTGTAACATTTTTAGGATTTGCAATAGTAGTGTATTTCACAAGATATGTTTCACTTTCTTCAATAACAGGAGCAATTATTCTTCCTATAATGGTAGCAGTTCTTCCTGCCAAAGAGGGAGTGGATAAAATGACTCTTGTCATATTATCTTTTGTAATAGGAGCTTTTGTAATTTATAAACACAGAAGCAATATATCAAGACTTCTTAATGGAACAGAATCAAAAATAACATTCGGAAAGAGAGGGTAAGATTTATGATTAAAGATAAAATAGTTGTTGTTGGAGCAGGAAGCTGGGGGACAGCTCTTGCCTTGGTACTTGCAAATAAAGGATGCTTTGACGTTACAATGTGGGAATACAATAAAGAACTTGCAGAAAAAATGGAAAGAGAAAGAGAAAATGAAAAACTTCTTCCAGGAGTAAAATTTCCAGATAATCTTCATGTGACAAATGATGATACAGATTTATTAAAAGATGCAAAAGCAGTTGTATTCTCGATTCCATCACAAGTTTTAAGAGGAGTTGTTGCAAGATTTTCAAATCAGATGAGAAGCGACCTTTTGATTGTAAATACAGGAAAAGGAATAGAAATAAGTTCAGGGCTTAGACTTTCTGAAGTAATAAAAGATGAAATTTTAGGAAAATATCATAATAATATAGTTGTTCTTTCAGGACCTACTCATGCAGAAGAAGTATGTAAAGGAATACCTACAACAATAGTTGCAGCAGGAAAACTTGATAAAGCTAAAGCTGTTCAGGAAATATTTAATTCAGAAGTGTTCAGAGTGTATGTAAATGAAGATATGATTGGTGTTGAGCTTGGTGCAGCTGTTAAAAACTGTCTTGCATTGGGAGCTGGAATTTCTGACGGACTTGGTTTTGGAGATAATACAAAAGCCGCTCTTATAACAAGAGGAGTTGCAGAAATGATAAGATTTGGCGAAAAATGCGGAGCAAATCCAAAAACTTTTTATGGACTTAGCGGAATAGGAGACCTTATAGTAACTTGTGCAAGTAAGCACAGCAGAAACAGATATGTTGGAGAAAAACTTGGAAGAGGGGAAACACTCAAAGAAATTCTTGAAGGAATGACAATGGTTGCTGAAGGAGTTCCTACTGTAAAAGCAGTTTATACAAAAGCACAGGAACTTAATGTAAGTATGCCTATTGTTGAAGCTGTTTATAAAGTTCTTTATGAAGATGAGAAAGCAGCTGTTATGGTGAGAGAACTTATGTCTCGTGACTTAAAAGAGGAGTTTTAGTTCTGATTATTTTAAATCATAAGAAATAGGGTGAGGTTTTACATTATGGAAGAAAAAGATCTAGTTTCACTTTACTTGAATGATATAAGAAAATATGAAATTTTGGACAGAGAGGAAGAAGAAAAACTTCTGCTTAAAGTAAAAGAAGGAGACCTTGAAGCAAAAAATAAATTAATTATATCTAATCTTCGTCTTGTAATCAGTGTTGCAAAAAATTATATGAACAAAGGAATGACCCTTATTGACCTTATCAGTGAAGGAAATTTTGGACTTATACGTGCTATAGATAAATTTGATATTGATAAAGGTTTCAGATTCTCTACTTATGCAGTGTGGTGGATAAAACAGTCAATCACAAAGGCACTTATGTGTAAAGGAAGAGAAATAAGAATACCGTCATATAAATATGATCTTCTTAATAAAATAAATAAAATTATTGTTGAAGAACTTATGAATACGGGAGATTATCCGTCAAATGAAATCATAGGAGAAAAATTAAATATTTCTCCTGAGAAAGTGGCAAATATTTTAATAGAATTTCAAGAGGTTATGTCACTTAACGAATCTGTAGGAGATAATATTTATCTTGAAGATGTAATTTTAAATGAAAACAGTGAAAATCTTGAAAATGATATTATAGATGAAATGAATAAAGCTAAAGTGCATGAAATGCTTGAAGGCTTGGGAGAAAGAGAAAAAGATATTTTAATGAGAAGATATGGTCTCAGCGGATACGATATCCACACTCTTGAACAGGTTGGAGAAGTATTTAATATAACAAGGGAAAGAGTGAGACAAATAGAAAAGAAAACCCTTGAAAAACTTAGAAAAAAATATGATAAAGAATTGAATAAAAGTATATACGTTAAGTAGTTGGGAGGATTTTACATGATTGTAAAAGTAAATAGGGGAGAATTTTTAAAAAAATTGAGAACTGTAGAAAAGGCAGTTTCAGAAAATAAAATTAAACCGATAATTTCATGTGTATATCTTGAAGCAAAGGAAGAAAATACTCTGTTTTTCTGCGGAACAAATCTTGAGCTTACAATAACTTCAACAATGGAATCTGAAGTTTTGGAAAAAGGAAAAATTGTATTTCAGCCTCAGATTATAGATGAATATGTAAAAGAGCTTTCTGATGATGTAATTCTTTTGAAATCAGAAGATTCGACTCTTATAATAGAGACAGGTGATTCATCTTCAGAATTTTCTCTTATGAATGCAGATGAGTTTCCAATGGCTGCAGGTAAAAATAATGCACTTGCAAAATATTGTTTTACAATAGCAAGCAGAGAACTTTTAGAAATATTTGAAAAAGTTAAATTTTCAGCAGCAACTTCTTCAGATAATCTTTCTTTAAATTGTATAAGACTTGATATGCAGGGAAAAATAGCGAGATTTGTTTCAACTGATACTTATCGTCTGACATACTTAATGAAAGAAGTTGACAGCGAATGTGAAATTCAGGTGAGCATACCACTTAATACAGTTGAAGCTATAACAAAACTTTTAAAGAGTGAAGATTTAAAAGATATAAAAGTTTCAGCATGGGAAAATCAAATATATTTTATTTCTGACAACACAGAAATGGTAAGCAGAACAATAGAGCTTCCTTATCCAAATTATGGAGGAATTTTAGGAACAGCTCAATACAATAAAAAAATGGTAATAAAAACAGATGAGCTTATGAAAATTTTAAGAAGAATACAGATTTTTGTAAGATCAAACTTAGATTCAAAATATGGAGCTGTTTTTGAACTTGGAAATAAAATAATGGTTGTAAGAGGGGTAAGCAGTACAGCAAAAATAAAAGAGGAACTTAATGTAAATTATACAGGAGATGATTTAAAAATTTCTCTTAATGTAAAATTCCTTCTTGAATTTTTACAAAACTTTGATAAAGAAAGTGATATTGTTGTAGAATTTAAAGAGTCAAACAGTTCAGTGAGAATTGCGAGTGTTGATGATGAAAATTATATTTACGTTGTAATGCCTCTTGCACTTAAAGATATTTAAAAATAAATTTAAAATATAAGCTGATTTGAATTTTCAAGTCAGCTTTTTTTCTTCAATAACATAACTGAAAAATTGAAATGAAAAAATAAATGTGTTATAATGAAAATGCTTAATAATATATCTAAAGAGGTAAAAATAATGACCAATTTTTTATCAGAGAAGGTGATTTACAATTTTTTTTATCTTGCATACATTCTCTATGAAAAGTTTCTTAATGACCAAGTTAAAAGGAATTGTGTCGCAGATAAATTTTTAGAATACAACAACAAAAGAGTGATGAAAAAAATTAACAAATTTATGCCCAAAAATATAGCATTGCTTCTTCCTCACTGTATTCAAAATTATGACTGTCCTTTTAAAATTACTTCAAAAATTGAGAACTGCAGAAAATGCGGTAAATGTAAAATAGAAAAAATTCTTGAGCTGAAAGAAAAATACAATTTGGAAGTAAAAGTTGCAACAGGGGGAACTCTGGCAAGACTTTTTATAAAAGAAAAAAAGCCGGAACTTATAATAGCAGTGGCATGTAAAAGAGATTTGATGTCAGGAATTTACGACAGTTTTCCAATGAATGTTTATGGTGTTTATAATAAAATAATAGAATCACCATGTATAAATACAGATCTAAATATAGAAGAGATAGAGAAAGTATTAATTTTGGCAGAGAAAAGATAAAATATTTTTTCTTTGGATAGATTGTTATGAGAGAAGTAAAACAAGGAGTGATGGTATTGTTCAAAAGAAAATTTTTATGTGCTACATTAATCACTTTAAGTACAAATTTTGCTTATGGAAATATGAAAGAAGATGTGGCATTTTTAAATGAATTATACAAACAGGAAAGATACGATATGGCAGTATCTGAATCTAAAAAATTTATTGTGAATTATCCTGATTCAAAATACAATAAAAATATTTGCGAAAGAATGGCGAAAGTATATTTTATAAAAAAAGATTATAAAGAAGCAGAAATATATTTTCAAAAACTTCTTACAGAATATAAATTGAAAAAAGATGAGAAAAAAGAAGTATCTTCATATCTTTACAGAATAAATATGATATATGGAAATACTTCAAAAGCAAATGAATATGCTAAGGAATTCGAAACTGATGAAAAAGTTTTGGAAAAAACATTTTATGACAGCGGAGTAATTCTTCTTAATAATGGAAAAAATCCTGATGCTGTGAGAGAATTTTCAAAAGTTGTAAATATAAAAGGGGATTATTATGAGCCTGCAATACTTTATCTTGCAATGGGGCTTTATAATAACGGACAGTATGGAGACAGTTTAAAATATCTTGATTTTTATAACGGTCTTCAGAGTCAGAGCAAAGATATTCCGCTTTTAACTTATCTTTATGGTTCGTCTTTTTATAAACTTAACGATTCAAATAAAGCAGCAGCATATTTTGAAGAGGGATTAAAAAATTATCCAAATGACAGCTACAGTAAAAAAGGAAGAATAACTCTTATAGAAATTTATACAAACCGTGGTGAAATAGAAAAGGCTCTTATGCTTTATTCTGAAATTGACAGAGAAAGTGACAGAAAAACGGGAGCGAGAGTTTTAGGAGATTATTTTCTTTCAAAAGATGAATATAAAAGAGCTGTAAATTTTTATGACACAATAGGAGAAAATAAATCTGACGGAGTGAGATATACTTATGCTTATACTCATTATAAACTTTCAAATTATAAAAAAGCAGTAAGTGAATTTGAAAAAATAAATGACAGCAGATATCTTTTAAACAGCAGATACTATTTAGTTTTAAGCTGTTACAATATGAAAGATTATAAAAAAGCAGTAAGCTTTGAAAAATATCTTCCAGAATATGAAATGGACGGGAAAAAATATATAGATTTATGTGTTGTATTTGCAAATTCTTATTATGAAATGGGAGAAGATACAAAATCTTATGAATATTACAAAGGAATATATAAAGATTATCCGACTGCTGATAATCTTTACAGAGTTATAGTTCTTGAGACGAAAATAGATGCAGAAAAAAATCTGGAAGCCTCTTTTGAAAAATATAAAACAGAATTTCCAGAAGATAAAAATTATAAAAAAGATATTTATCTTGCAGTGGGAAATTATTATTATAAAAAAGGAAGAACAGCAGATGCTGAAAAAATTTATAAAGATTATATGAAGACAGATAATAATATTGAAGTAGGAAATAATCTCGTAAATCTTCTTATAAATGAAAAAAAATATTCTGAAGTTATCCATTATTTAAATATGATGGAAGAAACAAATGACAGTTCATATTTAAAAGGAATTGCTTATATGGGCGTAGGAGAATATGCAAAGGCTGATGAATTTCTTGCACCGCTTAAAAATAAAGAGGGAATAGGAAAAGAACTTAAAGAAAAAGTTACTTACAATATTATAAAAAATAATTTCCTTTGGGAAAAATATGAAGAAGTTATAAAAGAAGGAGAAGAATATTTAGCCGGAGCATATATTTACGGTCTTGATGATATAGTTGACAGAATGGGATTAAGTTACTACAGGCTTGGAAATTATGAAAAAGCAAGAGAATATTTTGCAAAACTTGCAGTTGTTCCAGAGTACAGCGGGTATGCAAAATTCCAGACTGCAGACAGTTATTTTGCAGAGAAAAACTATAAAAAAGCAAAAGAAGAATATAAACTTGTCTATACTAAAAAAAGCGGGAAAAAGTATGAGGAAGAAGCAAAATACTGGGAACTTAATTGTGATTTAAGCCTTAATGACAAAGAAAGCTATCTTGCAGAAAGTGAGAGTTTCCTTAAGAATTATCCAAATTCTTCATATATAAGAAACATTCTTTCAATAAGAGGTGAAATTTTAAAAGGTGCTGGAAATAGTGCCGAAGCTGTGAAGGAATATGAAAATCTTTATGAAAAATCAGAGCAGGCAGAAGAAAAGGATACAACTATTGAAAAAATAGTAGAACTTTATGATGAAACAGAAAATATCGAAGCAAAAAGCCAGTGGATAGAAAAATTTTCTGATAAATATAAGAAGAGCTATTATAAATCTCTGGCATACAGAGAAAAAGGAATGGTTTCTGAAGCTCAGGCAGAGGAAAAAATTCTTCTTGAAAATGAAAGATATAAAGATTATGCTTTTATAAATCTTGCAAATGATTATTTTAATGAAGAAAAATACAGTGAAGCTGAAAAAAATTATAAAGCAGTAAGAGAATTGGAAAGCTCGCAGTATAAAGATTTAGCAATTTTCCAAATGGGAAATATTTATGCAGTTAAAGGAGAAAATGATAAAGCTGAAGTAGAACTTTCAAAAGTTTTTGTCCTTTATCCTGAGAGTCGGTATGTAATCCCGGCAAAATTAAAACTTGCAGATATTTATGATGCAAAAGGGGATAAAACAAAAGCAAAAGAAGGATATAGAGAACTTTTAAATGATAAGAAAGCGGGAGAATACAGAGAATATTTAACAGAAAAAATGCTTTTCATATCTCTTGAAGAAAAAAACAGAGGGGAAGCAGAAAAATATTATGCTGAACTTCAAAAAATAAATAAAGGGACAGCAGCAAAATATGATGAATTTATGAAAACAGAAACAGAAGAAAACAAGGAGGAACAATAATGAAAAAATTAGTTTTAGGTCTTATGATTTTAAGCAGTCTTTCAGTATTTTCGGCAGATAATGTGGTGATAGATAAAGAAGTTACTGGTATTAATAAAGAAACTATTGAGACAAGAGAAGTTGCAGATAAAAAAATAGATCTTGAGCAGAAAGAAGTTAATGCAAGTGAAATGAGAACATCAAGTAAAAAAATAAAAGAGGGGCAGGAAAATCTTGAAGTTAAAAACAGCGATGAGGAAATAAAAAAAGAACTTGCACAAGATGTTTCAAAAGACAGTTCTCTATGGAAATATGTATTAGGAGTGCTTGGTGTAATAGCTATAGCCGTTGCATTATAATTTAGATTTTTTACAGGAGGATTTACAAAAATGTATTGGATAAAAAACGGCGGATTTTTAATGTATTTTATATTATTGATGTCAGTTCTTGGAACAGGTGTAATAATTGAAAGATTTATTTATTTCAGAACGAAAGAAAAAAATGATTTTTCAGATATAAAACCTGTACTTAGAAAATATATAGAAGAGGACAATGTAAAAGGTGCAATAGGATATCTTTCAAATTCTAAATCTTCAACAGGAATGGTTTTAAAAGAAGTTTTAAGCTTTTGGAATAAAACTAACACAACAAATATTGTAACTCTTGAGGAAAAAGCAAGAGAAGTTGCTCTTTCGCAGATTCCTCTTCTTGAAAGAAATATGTGGCTTTTAAGTATAGTTGCACATACAACTCCGCTTATTGGTCTTTTAGGAACAGTAACAGGAATGATAAAAGCATTTCAGGCTGTGGCAATTCATGGAACAGGTGATGCTAAAATTCTTGCAAGCGGAATATCAGAAGCACTTTTTACAACAGCCGGAGGACTTTTTGTGGCAATTCCTGCCCTTATCATTTATAACTATTACAACAGAAAAATAGACGAAATAATAAATGATATGGAGAAGGGAAGCACAGAAGTAATCAACTATTTTAGGAGGTAAGTTTTATGAAACTGCAAAGATTAAAAAGAAGAAACAGCGGCAGTATTATTCTTGAAATGACTCCTCTTATAGATGTAGTATTTCTTTTGCTTATATTTTTTCTTGTGGCAACATCTTTTGAAGATATAGACAGCGGAATAAAAATAGATCTTCCTCAGTCTACGATAAGAGAGATAAAAGCGGTGAAAGAACTTCAGATAAATATAACAAATGGAAAAGTTATATACCTTAAATATCAAGAAGGAAATGAAAGAAAAAGTGTAAAAGTTTCAAAAGAAGGACTTAAAAAAACTCTTGCTGATAAATTAAGCAGAGCAGAAGATAAAACAGTTATAATAAGCGGGGATAAATCTTTGGATTATGGATTTATAGTTGATATTATGACTATATCAAAAGAAGCAGGAGCTGCAGAGCTTGACATTGATACAATGCTTGGGAAATAGGAGTGGTGAACATGAATATTAACAAAAGGGATAAACTCTCTTTTTTTCTGGCACTTTTAATAAATATAGTAATAGTTCTTCTTATTCCCGGTTATAAAATAGAAGATATAAAAGAGGGAAAATTAAAAGTTGGTCTGGTTGCTTTGGAAAAAGAAAAAGTTTATTCAAAGGAACAGAAAAAAACAGTGTCTGCTAAAAAACCGGTGCAGAAAAAAGAACCTGTTAAAAAGAATACTGAAATACCAACTCCCAAAAAAGAAGAAATAAAAAAAGAAAAAAGTTTAAGTCTGGCATCTGTTTCAAAAACAATAAAAGCTCCGTCAATAAATATAATGAATACAAAAAGTTTAAGTACAAAAAAAAGTAATGATCTTCTTTCTGATGCTTTAAAAGGAACAAAAAAAGAAATTAAATTTGAAAGAGAAGAAAAACTGGGTATGAGAACTGAAAATATAGAATTTAATGATACTCTTGCTCTTGATAAAACAATACAAGACAGAGATAATGAAAATATGTTTATTGATGACAGTGAAGATATTGTAATTGAAAGTATAAAAACAGACGAAGGACAGGTTGAAGGACTTCCCAGCGGTTATAAGTTAGGAGTTTCTGACGGTGATATAATTGCAAGATGGGATTCAGGAAATCAGGAGCCTAAATACCCTGAATCAGCTCAGCTTAAAGGGCTTCAGGGAAGTGTAAGAGTAAAGATAGATGTTAATGAAAAAGGTGAGGTTGTAAATCTTATAATAGATAAAGGAAGCGGAGTTCCTGAAATTAACAGTGCTATAGAAGCAATAGGAAGAACTTGGAAAATATATCTCAGCAAACATGGTTTGAGCATAAAAGGAAGAGTTGTTTTAGACTATACATTTAAACTGAAAGGTGATTAAAAAAATAAACTGAAGGGGGAAATAAAATGACTTTTTTAGGATTTAGGATAGAGAATGATTTAAAAGAAGAAATAGAAAGTAATGCTGAAAATGAACTTTCTTTTGTTGAAACAGTGGGGGAGTTTATTGAAAAAATAAAAGAAAAAAATCACGACTGCGTTTTGATTGAAGAAAAAAATTTACCTTCAGAAACACTTATAAATCTTATAAAAAAAGTTAATGAATTTCAGCAGAAAACTGTTGTTATTGTATTAGGACAAAGTTCAAATCTTAAAGTTGTAGCTGGAAGTGTGAAAGCAGGAGCATATGATTATCTTTTAAAACCTCTTGCTACAAGCGAGATTTTAAGAGTCTGCGGAAAAGCTGTAAGAGATTATAAACTTCTTGCAGAAAGAGTTGAAAGAAATAAAAATATAGGGGACAAACTTATTGGACAGACAAAAGAAATTGTTCAGGTTTATAAAAAAATAGGAAAGGTTGCAGCAGGAAGAATGCCTGTACTTGTAACAGGTGAAAAAGGAACTGGAAAGAAAAGTGTTGCCCGTGCAATACATCAATTTGGAGACAGTTCTAAAAAACCTTTTATAAGTATAAACTGCTTATCATTCCCTCACTCACTTCTTGAAAGAAGATTATTCGGATATGAGAAGGGTGCTTTTGAAGGGGCAATCTTTTCACAGGCTGGAGAACTTGAAAAAGCAAACGGCGGAACACTTCATTTAGGAAATGTGGAAGCCTTAAGCCTTGATGTCCAGTCAAAACTTCTTTACTTTTTACAGGAAGGAGAATTTTTCAGACTTGGGGGAGCAGATCCAATTAAAACTGATATGAGAATAATAGCAACAACATCGGCTGATCTTACAAAAGAAGTAAAAGAGGGGCGTTTTATAGAAGAACTTTTTGATACTTTAAAAGTTTTGGAAATTGTAATTCCGCCGCTAAGAGAAAGAAAAGACGACATACCTTTTATAATAGACAATTATTTAAGAGAATGTAACAGAGAACTTAATAAATCAGTAAAAGGTGTCAGCAAACCTGCAATGAAAAAAATTCTTAGATTTGACTGGCCCGGAAATGTAAATGAATTAAAAAATGCTATTAAATCTGCTGTGGCAATGTGCAGAGGAACTTCAATCGTTATAGAAGATCTGCCGTCTGATGTAGCAGGGGTAAGAGCATCAAGAAGAAAAGAAGCATTTCAGACATGGATGCTTAATGAATGGATTGAAGATGAACTTAAAAATTATAAAAAATCAATCCATAAAGGAGCATATTTTAGTTATATTGTTACAACAGTAGAAAAAGAACTTATAAAACAAGTTTTGGAACGTACAAGCGGAAAGAAAATTGAAACTGCTGAAATACTTGGAATAACAAGAAATACCCTTAGAACAAAAATGACCAATTATGGATTGGAGTAGGAGATTTTTATGCATATAACACTTTATAGAAAGTACAGACCTAAAGATTTCAGTGAGATTGCAGGGGAAAGCGATATTGTAAAAACTCTGAAAAATTCTTTGGACAATGACAGAATTTCTCATGCCTATCTTTTCAGCGGGCCGAGAGGAGTAGGAAAAACTACAAGTGCCAGACTTATTGCAAAGGGAGTAAACTGCCTGAAGAATGGAATAAGCAGTTCTCCATGTAACGAGTGTGAAAACTGCAGAGAGATAGATAATGGAAGTTTTATAGATCTTATTGAAATTGATGCTGCTTCAAACAGAGGTATTGATGAAATAAGAGAACTTAAAGACAAAATAAATTATCAGCCGTCAAAAGGAAGAAAGAAAATTTATATAATAGATGAGGTACATATGCTTACAAAAGAAGCATTCAATGCTCTTCTTAAAACTTTGGAAGAACCTCCTGAACATGTAATTTTTATTCTGGCAACAACTGAGCCTGATAAAATTCTTCCTACAATAATTTCAAGATGTCAGAGATATGACTTTAAATCTCTTACTTATACTGAGGTAAAAGATAAACTTTCTGAAATATGCCGTGGAGAAAATGTCGAAATAGATGAAGGAAGTTTAGGGCTTATTTATGAAAGTTCAGGGGGAAGCATGAGAGATGCTATTTCCATTCTTGAAAGAGTTATTATAACTTATCTAGGAGAAAAAATAGACGAGGATAAATGCAGTAAAGTTATCGGCATAACTTCTAAAACTCTTTTAAAGGAATTTTTGGGAATAGTTAAAGGAAACAGAATATCTGAAGGGGCTGTATTTTTAGATAAACTTTGGCTTGACTCTCTTGATATAGAAAAGTTTTTTAAAGATTTTGGAAAATATATAAAAAATCTTGTTCTTTCTGGAGAAATGGAAGCAGAAGAAGGGCTTAAAATAATAGGAAATATTTTTGATTCTCTTAATAAATTTAAATATGAAGAAGATAAAAGGCTTCTTGGTTATGTTGTGTTAAACAGTCTTATCAAAAAAGCAGATAAGGGAACAAAAGAAGTTGTTGTAGAAAAACAAATTGTTTACAAAGAAGTTCCAAAAGTTTCTCAGGAAAAAAACGGAACGGAAAATAAAATTTCCGAAAAAACTACGACAGAATATCAAAGAGAAATAAATATTGATGAAATAAAAGAAAAATGGTCTGAAATAGTAAGAGCTGCAAAAAATGAAAAGATGACTTTCTCAGCTTTCCTTATGGATGCAGCTCCTTACAGAATAGAAGATAATATCCTGTATATAAAATTTAATTCTAATCTTTTTGCAAAAGAGCAGATGGAGACAGAATATTACAACAGTATTTTCCAAGATGTTGTTGAAAGAATAACAGGTTTAAAAATAAGAACAAAATATATTTTTAAAGAAAATAATAAAAGTGAAAAATCAAAATCAGATAACGATTTAGCATCACAGTTAATGACATATTTTTCAGAGGAGAATTAGTTTAATGAACAAAAATATAAGATATAATTACAGTGCTTTTTCAGGAATTCTCCTTGCAGCTGTAATGTGTGCCGTTTTTTATAATCTTTCAATGCTTATGCCTATAACAGGATTTGCACTTTTAGTTTATAAAATAAAAAATGTGCCGATGTTTAGAAGAAAAGAGTGGCTTATGGTGACTCTTCTTTCAATGTTTTTTATAGGGGGGATAAATATATATGTTTCTCCCAATACTTATAAATTTGCAGTGGAATTTTTTACAAATGAAAGTTTAAAAAATCTGGCAGGATATATATTTATTTTTCTTTCGATAGAAATTTTATATTATAAGTTTAACGGAAGAAAATTTATGATACCTGTTTTTGACAGAATAATAATAACAAGTATCATTGCAACAATTGGAGCATATTTTTATATAAAGCTTCTTAATATAAATGGAGAACTTTTAAAAGAAGTTATGCAGGAGCTTAATAATATTGATGAAAAAAATATTGAAATAATTTTTAAATTTATGAAAAATCACATATATTATTTAATATATACTTATGTTGGATTTGTTACATACATAACTTATTATACTTTTGGAAGAAAAAGTTATTCAATGTGGAGAATCTCATACTGGTGGCTTTTATTTTATATAATTCCATTTTTTATAATAAGATTTGGACATATTCAAAATGTATATTTGACAAATATCATGTTAATGGTTAAAATATCTTTTGTTGTATATGGGATAAAAATAGTATATAATTTTATAAGACTGAAAATAAAATCAGATGTAATCTGTCAGATACTTGCAATGATAATTGGTCTTAATTTTCAAAATATTACATTTATAATAGCAGGGCTTTTGAGCTTTGAAGCATTAAAAATTACAATAATAAGAAGCAACGGAGGGAAATAATAATGGCTAAAATACAAGTAATCTTAACACAAGATGTAGCAGGACAAGGAAGAAAAGGAGATATGATAACTGTTTCAGACGGTTATGCAAAAAACTTTATACTTAATAAAAATAAAGGGATAATTGCTACACCTGAAGCTTTACAAAAAATAGAAAATGACAAGAAAAAAGAAGCAAAAAGAAATGAAGACGAAAAAAACAAAGCAATAATTTTAAAAAATCAGCTTGAAAAAGAAAAATTAGTTTTAACTGTAAAAGTTGGAGACAATGGAAAATTATTTGGAGCAATAACTAATAAAGAAATTGCTGCTGAAATGGAAAAATCTTTTGGTCTTAAAATAGACAAGAAAAAAATAGAATGCAGCATAAAATCACTTGGGGAACATAAAGTAACTATTAAATTACACCCAGAAGTAAAAGCTGAAATTACTGTTATAACTAAAGAGTAGGAGATAAATAATGGAAGGTGCAGAGAATCTGAAAAGAGTTCCCAGCAGTATGGAAGCTGAGAAATCTGTTCTCGGTGGGATTTTTCTTAAGCCTGATTGTTTTGGAGATATTATTGAGATAATATCTCCAAATGATTTTTATAAGGTAGGACATAAATATATTTTTGAAGCTATGATAGAATGTTACAATACAGGAGAAAATATTGATCCTATTGTTGTGATGAACAAACTTAGAAAGATGAATAAGTTTGATGAAATCGGCGGAGAATCTATGTTTTATGATGTAATTGGAGGAGTAGTTACTGCTGCTCATATAGATGTACATGCCAAGATAATAAAAGAAAAATCTATATTAAGAAGACTGGGAGATGTTGGAACAAAAATAGTTGAAATGTCTTATGACGGCTATGAAGATGTGGATACAATCTTAGATAAGGCAGAGGGGCTTATTTTTAAAATTTCTGAAAATAAAGAATCAAAAGATGTAATAAGTATAAAAGATGCAATGACTGAAGAGTTTATGAGACTGGAAGAAGTTTTTAACAACAAAGGTGCAGCTACAGGAATTTCTTCAGGATTTGTAAATTTTGATGAAAAAACAAGCGGATTTAATCCATCGGATCTTATTATTCTTGCTGCAAGACCATCAATGGGTAAAACAGCTTTTGCTCTTAACCTTGCTCTAAATGCAGCAATGAAAAGTGATAAATCTGTTCTTATTTTCAGTCTTGAAATGTCAAGTTCACAGCTTTTGCAGAGACTTTTAGCTGTTCAATCAGGAATAGGACTTCAAAAAATAAGAAATGGATTTCTTGAAGAAGAGGAATGGGGAAGACTTGGTATAGCAAGCGGCCAGCTTGCAGAATCCCATATAAATATAGCTGACGTTCCAAATGTCAATGTTTTGGAAATTAGAGCAATGGCAAGAAGACTTAAAGCAATGAATAAACTTGATATGATTGTAATAGATTATCTTCAGCTTATAAAAGGAACTGGAAGAGGAGACAACAGACAGCAGGAGATTTCTGATATTTCAAGGTCGTTAAAAGGAATAGCCAGAGAACTTGATATTCCTATAATTGCTCTTTCTCAGCTATCGAGAGCTCCAGAACAGAGAGCTGACAGAAGACCAATGCTTTCAGATTTAAGAGAATCAGGAGCAATCGAGCAGGATGCAGATATGGTTGTCTTTTTATACAGAGATGATTATTATAATGAAGAAAGTGAAGAAAAAGGAATTACGGAAGTAATTATAGGTAAGCAGAGAAATGGTCCTGTGGGAACTGTAAAACTTAGATTCTTCCATGAAATTACAAAATTTGCTGATTACACTACACGTGTTGAGTAAAATATATAAAATTTTTTAAAATAAGAAAGGATATTAAATGAAAAAAGTAGAATTATTAGCACCAGCAGGAAATATAGAAAAAATGGAAATGGCTTTCCACTATGGAGCTGATGCAGTTTTCTTAGGTGGAAAAATGTTTAACCTGAGAGCAGGAAGCAATAACTTTTCTGATGAGGAACTTACAAAAACAGTTGAGTATGCACACTCACTTGGAAAGAAAGTATATGTTACATTAAATGTAATACCACACAATGAAGAGCTTAATGACCTTCCTGAATATGTAAAATTTTTAGAAAGCATTCATGTTGACGGAGTTATTGTTGCAGACCTTGGAGTGTTCCAAGTTGTTAAAGAAAATTCAAATCTTCGTATCAGTGTAAGTACACAGGCAAGCAACACAAACTGGCGTTCAATAAAAATGTGGAAAGATTTAGGAGCAAAAAGAGTTGTTCTTGCAAGAGAAATCTCTCTTGAAGATATAAAAACAATAAGAGAAAAAGTTCCTGATATTGAGCTTGAAGTATTTATCCACGGAGCAATGTGTATGTCAATTTCTGGAAGATGTCTTTTAAGTAACTACATGACAGGAAGAGATGCAAACAGAGGAGACTGTGCACAATCTTGCAGATGGAGATATTCTCTTATGGAAGAAAAAAGACCTGGAGAATATATGCCTGTTTTTGAAGATGAACATGGAACATTTATTTTCAGTTCAAAAGATTTATGTACAATAAAAATGATAGATCAAATTCTTGATTTAGGTGTTGACTCACTTAAAATTGAGGGAAGAATGAAAGGTATCTATTATGTTGCAAACAGTGTAAAAGCATATAGAGAAGCTATTGATAAATATTATGAAGGAAACTTTGAATTTGAAGAAAAATGGCTTAGAGAACTTGAATCAACTTCACACAGATTATATACAGAAGGTTTCTATCACGGAAGACCGGGAGCAGAAGCTCAAAACTATAACGACAGAAATTCTTACAGCCAGACACACCAGCTTGTTGCAAAAGTTATAGAAAAAATATCTGACGATGAATATATTTTAGCAATAAGAAACAGAGTTGAAGCTGGAGAAGAACTAGAAGTTGTAACTCCTAAGTATGACCCAAGAAAAATAGTTCTTCCAAAAATGATGCTTATAGGAAAAAATGGGCATGAAGAAGAAGTCCTTGCAGCTAATCCAAACTCAACAGTAAGAGTTATTATTCCTGGGGCAAAAATGGAAGCTCTTGATATGATAAGAAAAGTTAAAGATGAAAATCCCGGAGCTGAACAAAAATAATATCTGTTAAGAGGTAAGAATTATGTATAAAGGAAATTTTTCAAACTCATTTGTAAAATGGGCAGTTATAATTTTTTTATTCCCCATTTTCTTTGGAGGAATTATATTAAGACTTGCTGACAGAATAATTGGAAAGAAAAAAGCAGAAGATTAATCTCCTGCTTTTTTTTGTGCTGCTCTTTTGATCTTTCCTTGAAGACTTTTTATTTTCTTTTTATATTCATCTGAAACTTTATCTTTTTCCAATGCTTTTTTATAATATAAAATTGCTTTTTCAAAATCTTTTACAGCTTCAAAACATTCAGCAGTGTTAGAATAAAACCAAGCTGAATCTTTTCCTTTTTCCTCTGATTTTAAGAAATATTTAATAGCTTCTGCATACTCATCTTTTCCTTTATAATTCCAAGCAATTTCTGAGTAAAGCCAGTCGTCATCTCTTCCTAAATCTTCTGCCTTAAAAAGAAATTCAAGGGCCTTATCGTGTTCTCCCAGAGAACCATATGACCAGCCTATTTCAGAATCTAACCAGTCATCTTCTTTACCCAGCTCTTTTGCTTTTAAAAGATATTTTACAGCTTTTCTGTATTTATCAACTTTATTATAATTCCACCCGATTTCAGTGGCAAGCCACTCATCAAGTTCATCTTCTTTTTCAGCAGCATGAAGATATTTTAAAGCCTTTTTAGGTTCACCGTTTCTTCCATAGTTCCATCCGATTTCTCTTTTCAGCCATACAGATGATTCTTTAGAAATTCTTTCAGCATAAAGAAGAAATTCAAGAGCTTTGTCGTGTTCTCTAAGTCTTCCATAATTCCATCCGATTTCTCCATTAAGCCAGTCGTCGTCTCTTCCCAAATCTTTTGCTTTAAAAAGAGCTTTTAATGCTTTTTTGTAATCTTCTTTTGAAGAATGGCTTAAACAGTATCCTATTTGTGAATAAACCCATGCTGTAGGCTCTGCAAATTTTGCAGATCTTTTAAAATGTTTTAGAGCACTGTCATATTTATCAAGCTGTTCATAGTTCCAGCCAAGTTCATTATTTATCCAGGCACCTTCACTTTCTTTGTCTAAAGACAGAGATTTTTTTAAAATTTTAACAGCTTCTTTATGTCTTTTTAGTTTTCCTAAATTCCATCCCATTTCAGAAAGAAGCCAGCAGTCATTATTCATTTCAAAAGCCTCTTCCAAATATTTAATGGCTTCTTCGTGTCTATTTAATTTTCCCAAGTTCCATCCCATTTCAGTTTTCAGCCAGGCATCATCAGCACCAAGACTTTCAGCCTGTTTCAAATAATCTACAGCTTTCTGATATTCTCTTTTTCTTCCTAAATTCCAAGCAATTTCACTGTTTATCCAGATATCATTTCTGCCTGTTTCATAAACACTGAAAAGCATATTTAAAGCTTCATCGTGAAATCCTAGTTTTCCTTTATTCCAAGCTATTTGAGTTTTTATCCACTGGTCATTTCTTCCTTTTTCTTTTGCATTAGAAAGAGATTCTAATGCTTCCTCATATTTATCGAGTTTTCCGTATATCCAGCCAAGCTGAGAATCAAGCCAAATATCTGGCTGATTATTTTTTAATGCTTTTGCCACATTATAATATTTTAATGCTTCTTCTAAACGATCAAGATTTTGCAGGCACCATCCTATTTCACAAACTATCCAATAATCATTTCTTCCCATAGTTTCAGCCTGCTTTAAAAAGAAAAGAGCTTCTTCATATTTATCAAGTTTTTCTAAGTTCCAAGCAATTTCAGAATTTATCCACGAGTCATCTTTTCCCATAGATTTTGCAGTTTTAAGATAGAAAAGAGCTTCTTTTGGTCTTTCCATAAGGCCTAAGTTCCAGCCTATTTCAGAATTAAGCCACCCCTCTTCATCAGGTTCTTCTCTAGCTTCGACTCTTCTCAAATATTCTAAGGCCTCTTCTCTTTTTCCAAGTCTTCCAAGTCCCCAGCCGATATTACATAAAATCCAAGAGCTGTCGTCACCATTTGCTTCAGCTTCTTTAAGAAGTTTTATTCCCTCTTCAAATTCTTTGTTTTCGAACAACATATCTATTTTGTCACTCAGCAGTAAATCGTTCATTTTTCCCTCCTTTTAAGAAAGCTACAATTATAATATTACATGAAATATGAGAAATGTCAATCTTTTTAAATATATAGAAATCTAGTATAGGAAAAGTATAATTTTTTAATCATGAATATTTATGGTATAATGATGAAAAATATAATAGAATATAAATAAAAAAATTATTAATATAGAAATTTAGGGAGGAAGTAAAATGAAAGTTTTAATGGTAAATGGAAGTTCACATGAAGGTTGTACTTTTACGGCTCTTTCTGAAATTGGAAAAATTTTGGAAAAAAATGGAATTGAATGGGAAATATTTAATATAGGTGGAAATCCGTTAAGAGATTGTATCGGGTGCGGAGCTTGTAAAAAATTAGACTGCCAGTGTGTGTTTGATGATGATGTAGTTAATGAATTTTTGAGAAAAGCTAAGGAAGCAGACGGATATATTTTTGGAAGTCCTGTATATTTTGCCCATCCGACAGGAAGAGTTTTATCACTTCTTGACAGAGCTTTTGTTGCAGGAAAAAAAATCTTTACTCATAAACCTGCTGCCTGCATTACTTCTGCAAGACGTGGAGGAACAACTGCTTCTTATGATGTTTTAAATAAATATCTTGGGATTGCAGAGATGCCTATAGTTTCATCTTCTTATTGGAATATGGTTCATGGAAATACTCCTGAGCAGGTCTTACAAGATGAAGAAGGAATGCAGACAATGAAAAATCTTGGGGAAAATATGTCATGGATTTTAAAGTGCATTGATATTTCAAAGAAAAATGGTGTAAATCCTCCAGAAAATATAACAACTGTGAGAACAAATTTTGTAAGATAAAATTTGTTTTGTAAAAAAATTTCTATTGAGAACATTCTTTTTTAAGGGTGTTCTTTTTGTATAATTTTAATTTTTAGAATAAATATTATAGAAAAGAGGAGATTAAATATGAAAGCTGTTGTATTTAATGATATTAATAATTTAATATTTGAAGAGAGAGAAAATCCAAAAATAGAAAATGAATCTGATGTTATATTAGAAGTTACACTAACTGCTATCTGTTCAAGTGATATTCATATTAAAAAAGGATTTGTGCCGAGAGCTGAAAAAGGAATTGTACTTGGTCATGAATTTGTAGGAATAGTAAAAGAAAAAGGAAAAAATGTAAAAAAATTTAATGTCGGCGACAGAGCAGCTGTTAATTGTGAAACATTTTGTGGAGAATGTTTTTACTGTAAAAAAGGATATGTAAATAACTGCACTGATAAAAACGGGGGCTGGGCTTTAGGGTGCAGAATAGACGGCGGACAGGGAGAATTTGTCCGTATTCCTTTTGCTGATAACTGTCTTACGAAAATTCCTGACAGTGTAACAGATGAAGAAGCATTATTTACAGGAGATCTGCTTTCAACAGGATACTGGGCTTGTAAAATAGGAGAAATTTCAAAAGAAGATACAATAGCTGTAATAGGAGCCGGCCCTACAGGACTTTGTACAATGATGTGTGCAAGGCTTTTTGAACCGAAAAGAATTATAGCAGTTGATATAGACGACAGAAGACTTAATCTTGCAAAGAAAAATGGATATGCAGATATTATAATAAATTCATCAAAAGAAAATGTAAAAGATGAAATTTTAAAATATACAGATATGAGAGGGGCAGATAAAGTCTTTGAAGTGGCAGGAGGAAAAAATACTTTTTCTATGGCGATGGATACAGCACATCCAAATGCTGTAGTTGTATTGGTTGCAATGTATGAAGAAAATCAAATACTGCCTCTTCCAGAAATATATGGAAAAAATCTTACAATAAAATTTGGGGGAGTTGACGGAATTTACTGTGAAGATATTATGAAATATATAGAAGATAAAAAAATAGATGCAACACCTCTTATAACTCACAGATTAAATTTCGAAGATATAATGAAAGGCTATGATATTTTTGAGAATAAAAAAGACGGAGTAATAAAAATTGCTGTAAAAGTAAAGTAGTAATTAAGTAAAAAAATTTAAAACAGCTCTTGAAAAAAAGATTTTTTTGGACTATACTTGGAATGAGAAATATTAAAAAAAAAGTGTATAATAAATTATAATTAATTATACTTTAAAAAATCTTAAAAAAATTATATTTATTTAATACAAAAGGTTATTTTTTTATAAAAAAATAACCTTTTTTGTTTAAAATTTCCTGTATAAAAAACTATAAATATATATACAAATATTTTTATATGCTTCACATAAAAAATTTTGCATTTTAAAACTATCTTTTTTATTAATGAAAACATTATAACATTAAATGTGCAGTAAAAATAATTTTTAATGCATATATTATTTTTAAATTTGATGGGAGAAGTGATAATATGGAAAAGGGAAAAAAATCTAAAAATTTAAAAGAAAAAGTGTTGTTTTTAATGTGTTTAGGTGCTTTGGCTGGAAATATGAGTACAGAGGTATGTGCTCAGGATTCAGTAGTAAATTACGATAAGTTTTATAAAATTAATGGGGAAAATAAAATTAAAGATGAAATAATAATTTCTGATGATGGAGAAGAAAAAGAATATGGATTTATTATTAAAAACGAAGTTAAATCTTTTGAAGAAGATATTGAAATAAAGAAAAATAATTCTGGAAGTTCAGTTTATGTAGAAGCTAAAGAAAATAATAGTGGAATTGCAGAATTTAAAAAAAATTTAATAATTACTAATAAATTAGGTTATGCTCTATATGCTAAAGCAGGTGCTTATTCAAATGCAACTGCAACAGCATCTATTATAATAAATAAAAATAAAGAAAATACTGTTCAAATAATGGGTAATATAAAGGCTGAAAGTGAAGCTTCTCCAGATTCATCTCATTATGCCAATGCTGATTCTAAAATAACATTAAATTTAACTAATTCTAATTCATTTTTTGCAGGAAAAATAGAAACTGTAGAAAAAAAACAGTACACAGGAAAAACAACAACAGTTGTGGATATAAATTTAGAAAAAGGTGCAACTTGGTATGCACAGATTTCAAATGAGAGTGATACTTATACAATAAATGGAAGTGATGAAAAATTAAAAACCTTTATAACAAGTGATGGTGGAGTTATAGATATTTATAATGCTATTCCAAATAAAAATCAGATTGAATATTTTACTGAATCACTAAAAGAAGAGTTAAATAGTTTAGAAAGAGGGTTAGATGAAGTTTCAAAATTAGATAAATTTACAGAGGAAGTATATCTAGAACTAGAACAAAAATTACCAGAGGAAAATATGGAAGAATTAAGAGAAATGGTAAATACTCTTCCTGAAGCAAAAATACTTGAAGTGGTAAAAGAATATTTGACTAATTTTGTAAAAAAAGAAATAAATATTAAAAAAGAAGAAATAATAAATATTCAAGAAAAAGAAAAAATAGGTGAAAGAACATTTACTTTAAATGGAGTAGGAGATAGATTACAAAATACTACTTTCCGTATAAGTACCAATGTAGAAAATAAAAAAGCTGATAAAATAGTTCTTAATGATGTAGAAGTAAAAAAAGACTCTGAAACATATTTTATTGAAATAGCAGCAGATCCTTTTAAAAGCGGAGAATGGAAAGCTGATAAAGATGATAAAATTTTAGTAATGGATATTAATGATAAGGATTTAGATAAAATAACTGTTGAAGGAAAAGAATGTGAAGCAGAAATAGGTGCAGGGCTTGTAAAACAAAAAATAGTTCCTACAGTAGAAGAAGATACTGCTAATAAAGGAGACTGGTATTTAACATCAATAGATAAAATTGAAAGTAAAGGAAGCGGACATATCTTTGCAGAAATAGGAGCAGCTGCAAATGCCGGAATGGCTTCTGCATGGAGAACAGACAGCGGTGACCTTTATCAGCGTATGGGTAATTTAAGAAATAATGAAGCTGAACAGGGTGTTTGGGGAAGAATTTATACTGGAGAAAATGAAGTTCGTAAAGGTATAGGTTTAGACTTAGAATACAGAGCTGTACAAGTCGGGTATGACCGTAAACAAAATATTGACGGCGGAAAATTATTTACAGGTATAGCTTTTGGATATTTTGACGGTAATGCAGATTATGACCATGGTTCTGGAGAATCTAATTCAGCAACAGTTGGAATGTATGCAGCTTATTCAGGAAATAATGGTTCTTTCGGAGATTTTATAGTTAAACTTGGAAATATTGATAATAAATTATCTTATACTTCAGAAAGCGGAGATTATTATAAAGCTGATTATGATACTTATGGTTTCAGTGCTGATGCAGAATATGGATACCGTTATGAATTTGATAACGATTACTATATAGAACCTCTTGCACAGCTTTCATATATTTATATTGCCGATGAAGAATATACAATGAATTTAAACGGAGAATCTGGAGCAAAAGTGTCTAATGATGATTATCAATCTTTAATCGGGTATGCAGGATTCCATTATGGTAAGAAATTTGGCGACAATGTTGCATATTTAAGAATTGCAGCAGCTCATGAATTTGCAGGAGATATTGATGTAGATGCAAGATACCAAGATATAAAAGTTAATTCAAGCATTTCTGGAGAAGATACTTGGATTGAATATGGTGTAGGATTTGATGTAAAAGTTAAGGAAGACACTGCTGTTTATGGAAGATTACAAAAATCAACAGGAGATGTTGTAAAAAATAAATGGCATGCAAGTGTAGGACTTCGTTATACATTCTAGTAAATTTAACAGGGAGAAATAAAAAATGGTTTATCATATAGGATTTGGAATAAATGCTGAATATGCAAAATATGCAGGTGTCCTTATGACAAATATTGTCTTAACACATATAGGGCAGGAGATTTGTTTTCATATTGCCTGTGATGGTCTGCATGAAGAAGATAAAAGACGTTTTGACCAGTTTACAGTATTATATCGTAATGTAAAAATATTTTTATATGATGCTTCAAAAATGCTTGATAATTTAAATTCTATATCTTCAAAAGCTGCTCCCAGACTTCATAGAGCTGGACTTTTAAGAATATTTCTTCCAGTCTTTGTACCTAAAAATGTAGAAAGATTACTTTACATGGATGTAGATATGCTGTGTTTAAAAAGACTTGATGAACTATGGAAAATTGATATGAAGGGAATGGCTGTAGGGGCAACTAAAAGTGAATCTTCAACAGAAAAACAAAAAAATATGAATTCTGGTTTCCTGCTTTTTGATGTGCCTCTATGGAACAGCAGAAATCTAACTGAAAAAGTAATAAAATGTTTCCAGAAATACAGCGAAAAAATGCTTGGAATAGAAGAAGATGCTTTAAACACAGTTCTTAAAGGAGAATTTTTTGAGCTGAGTGATAAATTCAGCTTTTTAATAGAGGTAAACAATCCTTTAACAATAAATGTAGGAAATGATACTGTGGCTCTTCATTTTATAAAAGAAGCAAAACCCTGGACAAAAGGGTGTATACCATATATCTTTGATATTTATTGGAGATATGTTCGCCAGTCTCTATGGTATGATATGGAAATGAAAGAGCCTACAACAATAAAAGCAGCTTTTTTTGCCGGGATTACAGCAGAACTTCATGAAGAATATGAAGAAGCATGTAAGTATTACGGAGCAGTTGCCAGAAGATTAACTGAATACTATGTGGAAGATAATAAAAGCTGGATTTTTGGAAGTAATGCATTTGAAGAAGAGAAAGAAAATTAAAAAGAACAGGTGATAATATGGAAAATATTTATCATATAGGATTTGGAGTAGATGCGAATTATGCTAAATATGCAGGTGTCCTTATGACAAATATTGTTCTTACACATTTAGGACAGTCTATATGTTTTCATATAGTTTGTGATGGATTGTATGAAGAGGATAAAAAAAGATTTGAAAATTTTTCTCTATTATATGGAAATGTAAAAATAGTTTTATACGATGCAGTAAAGATTTTAAATAACTTAAATCCTATATCTGCAAAAGCACCGCCAAGACTTCACAGAGCTGTACTTTTAAGAATACTGCTTCCATCTTTAGTATCGGACAATATTAAAAGAATAATATATATGGATGTAGATATGCTTTGCATAAAAAAACTTGATGAAGTATGGCAGATGGATATGAGAGGAAATATTGTTGCTGCTGCAATGCACCACTCACATACAAGAAAATCTAAAAGTCTAAATATAAGTAAGGATAGGTTCTTATCAGCTGGATTTATGTTAATTGATGTGGTTTCATGGAAAAATAATAATATTACTAAAAAAGTATTTGAATGTTATCAAAAACACAGCGAAAGATTTCTTGCAATAGAAGAAGATGCCTTAAATACAGTTCTTGATGGAGATTTTCTTGATATAGGGGATAGATTTAATTGTTGCATTGAGGTAAATAATCCTTTAAATTGTGTTATTGATAAAGATACAGTAGTTTTACATTTCTTTGAGGAATCAAAGACATGGACTAGAGGATGTATTCCAGAAATACATAAATTATATTGGAAATTTGTTAATTTATCTTTATGGCATGATGTAATAGAAATGAAAGAACCGACAACAGTAAAGGCAGTATTTTTAGCTGGAGTTACAGAAGAAAGAAAAAAGAATTATAAAGAAGCTGGAAAATACTATGGAGCAACATCTAAAAAACTTATAGAATATTATCTTGAGAAAAATAAAAACTACTTATTTGATGAAAAATTAGAAGTAACAGATTAATTTTAAAATTAGAAAGGGCTGGCTTAAAAACCAGTCTTTTCTTTTTTTGTATTTATTATTATTAAAAAATATATACATAGAAAAAATTTTATAATATAATATGAAATAAAAAATTAATGTATAAAATACAGGAGGAAAAAATATGAAAAACTGCATTTTAATTGGAGTAGCAGGAGGAAGCGGAAGCGGAAAAACAACAGTTGCCAATAATTTAGTAAAAGTTTTTAAATCTGAAGTTGCTGTTCTGCTTGAACAAGATGTTTATTATAGAGAACTTACTAATATGACTATGGAGGAAAAGTCAAAAGTAAATTTTGACCACCCAGATTCAATAGAATTTGAATTATTAAAAAAACATATTGAAGATTTAAAAAATGGAAAATCAATAGAAAGACCTATCTATGATTTTACAACTCATTCAAGAAAAGAAGGGACTGTAAAAATAAATCCGTCAAAAATAATTGTAGTTGAAGGGATTTTAATTTTTGCTGTTCCAGAAATAAGAGAGCTTTTTGATGTAAAAATATTTGTTGATACAGATACAGATGAAATGATATTGAGAAGAATAGAAAGAGATATGAATGAAAGAGGAAGAAGCTTTGAATCTGTAAAAAACCAATATCTTACAACAGTAAAACCTATGTATCTGGAATTTTGTGAGCCAAGCAAACGTTATGCAGATATTATTATTCCAAGAGGGGGAGAAAATAAAGTTGCAATAGATATGCTGGTGAGCAATTTAAAAAGATATATAGAAGAAAAATAAAATAATTAAATTTCGTATTTTTATTGAAAGTATAAAGAAAAAAATGTATAATTATAGTAATGTTTGATTAAAATACGGGAGGGCAGATTATGAAAAAATTTTTGATGGGAATTTTTATGGCTTTACTTTCAGTTTTTGCTTTTGCAGAAGCAGATTATCATATTGGGATAGTAACAGGAACAGTATCTCAATCTGAAGATGCAGCAAGAGGAGCAGAAGCAGCTATTGCAAGATATGGAGCAGCTGAAAAAGGTGGAAAAATAGTTCACGTTACATATCCAGATAACTTTATGCAGGAAATGGAAACTACAATTTCTCAAATAGCTTCACTTGCAGATGACCCTAAAATGAAAGCAGTAATTATGGGAGAAGGAGTTCCGGGAACAGTTGAAGCTTACAGAAGGATAAGAGAAAAAAGACCTGATATTCTTCTTTTAACAAACTCAGCACATGAAGACCCTGAAATGGTTGCAGAAGTTGTTGATTTAGCACTTGAAACAGATATAGTTGCAAGAGGACACTTAATTGTTTTAGCAGCAAAACAGCTTGGAGCAGATAAATTTATGCATATATCTTTCCCAAGACACCTTAGCTATGAAATTATTTCTAGAAGAAGAAATATAATGAAAGAAACAGCTAAAGACTTAGGAATGGAATTTATAGATATGTCAGCACCAGATCCAGTAAGTGATGTTGGTGTTGCAGGAGCACAGCAGTTTATTTTAGAGCAGGTTCCTAACTGGCTTGAAAAATATGGACAAAATACAGCATTCTTTGCAACAAATAACTCTCATACAGAACCATTATTAAAAAGAATTGCTGAAAAAGGCGGATATTTTATAGAAGCTGATTTACCATCTCCAACAATGGGATATCCTGGTGCTTTAGGAATAAAATTTGATGAAAGCGAAAAAGGAAACTGGCAGGCTATTCTTAAAAAAGTTGAAAAATCAGTTATAGATGCAAATGGAGCAGGAAGAATGGGAACTTGGGCTTATTCTTACAGCTTTACAGGAGTTCTTTCTTTAACAGACCATGCTATGAATGTAATTGAAGGAAAATGTGAAATGCTTGATTTTGATGCCTTTATTGAAACTTTAAAAGCAAATACACCTGGTGCCGGATGGAATGGAAGCTACTATATAGGTGTTGATGGAGTGGAAAAAGAAAACTTCTTAATGATTTATCAAGATACATATATTTTAGGAAAAGGATATCTTCATATGACTGATATTGAAGTTCCTGAAAAATATTTTGAAATTAAATAATAAAAATTAATATAAATCAGCTTCTTAAAATTGAGAGGCTGATTTTATTTTTGTAAAATTTTTTCTAATAAAAAAATTACAAATATGAAAATTAAATCAGAAATAAACTTGAAAGCGAGTCTGAAATAAAGTACAATATGTAAATGGAGAAAAAATATTGGAGGCGGACAATGAGATTTGCTTTTTTAAAAAAACTTTCTCTTTCAAGAAAATTGATACTTGGATTTATGGGAGCAATTCTTATAGGAACACTTTTTTTGATGATGCCCTTTTCATCATCAGGAGAAGAAAATATAAGTTTTCTTACTGCACTTTTTACAATAACTTCAGCTGTTTGTGTGACGGGCTTAAGTGTTATTGATGTTGGAAAAGAACTTTCAACAGCAGGGCAGATTATACTTTTGATTTTTATTCAGCTGGGAGGGCTTGGTATAATGACTTTTTCGTCATTTATACTTCTTCTTATTGGTAAAAAAATCACGTATGAAGAAAGAGAGCTTCTTAAGGAAGAAAGAAATCTTGAAAATAACGGCGGAATTTTGTGGTTTTTAAAAAAAATAATTTTAACAGTAGTTATAATAGAGGGGACAGGGGCTTTATTTCTGGCTCTTCGTTTTGCACAAGATATGGAAATAAAAAAAGCTGTATATTACGGAATATTTCACAGTGTTTCAGCTTTCTGTAATGCAGGTTTCAGCCTTTTTAGTACCAATCTTGAAAAATATGCAGGAAGCTTTGTTGTGACAATGACAACTGCATACCTTATAATAATCGGAGGAATTGGTTTTACTGTTATTGATTCAATTCTTTTTGCAACAAGAAAAAAAGTAAAAAGATTTGATCTTACTTCAAAAGTGGCAATTTTAGTTTCAATGATTTTAGTTATTTTAGGAACTGTATTATTTTTAATTTTAGAATACAATAACAGAGGAACAATAGGTGAAATGTCTTTCTTTAAAAAAATACTTGCATCTTTTTTTCAGAGTGTAACAACGAGAACAGCTGGATTTAACAGCGTGCCTTTTGGAAATCTTACAGAGGGATCAGTATTTTTATTTTGTATACTTATGTTTATTGGAGCTTCTCCCGGGTCAACAGGAGGAGGAATAAAAACTACGACATTCGGGGTAATTATTTTTTATGTAATAAGTGTTGTTAAAAAAAGAGAGAGTGTTGTAATTTTTAACAGAAGAATAGGGTGGGAAGTTCTTAACAGAGCTATTGTTGTTCTGGTGCTTTCACTTTTATATGTTGGAATAATAACTCTTGTAATAGTAAGTATTGAAGATTTTACTTTGGAACAGACAATATTTGAAGTGATTTCAGCTTTTGCCACAACAGGTCTTTCACTTGGAATTACAGCAGATCTTGGAACAATTTCAAGAATTCTTATAATATGTACAATGTTTTTAGGAAGACTTGGACCTATGACATTTGCTCTTGCACTTGGAGGAAGCAATAAAGTTGAAAAAATTCAGTTTCCAAAAGAAAATATACTTGTTGGATAAAATTATATAAGGAGAAACAATGAAACAATATCTTGTAATAGGACTTGGAAGTTTTGGTTCAACTGTTGCAAAAACTCTTTTTGAAGCAGGGGAAGAGGTTGTCGGCATAGATGTACAGGATTGTATTGTACAGGAACTTATAAATGCCAATGTTTTAGAAAATGGACTTATATTAGATGCAGCAGATGATACACAATTAAGAAAACTTGGAGTTACAAATTTTGACACAGTTTTTGTATGTGTAGGAGCTGTTGAGCCTAGCTTAATGATATGCTTAAATCTTAAAGAATTAGGTGTACAGAATTTAATTGTTAAGGCATCGTCTAAAAAGCATAGAAAACTTTTAGAAAAAATAGGTGCAAGTCAGGTAATTTACCCTGAAGAATATGTTGGAAAAAGAACTGCTCTTGTGGCTATGGAGCCAAATATGATAGAACATTTAAGATTCTCTCAGGATTTTTTAATTGTTGAAGTGAAAGCTCCTACAATATTCTGGGATAAAACTCTTATGGAATCAGAAATCAGAAAAAGATACAATTCAAACGTTGTGGGAATAAAAAAACATAACGGAAAATTTGTGCCAAATCCAAATCCAAATGAAAAAATAGAAGAAAATGATATATTAATAGTAGTAACAGACTCTAAAACTGCAAATGCTTTAAACGGGCTTGTAAAAAAAGAGTTTAAGGAAAACTAGGGGGAATTAATTAAAATGCAGGAATTTGACGTAATAGTAGTAGGAGCAGGTCATGCAGGTTGTGAAGCAGCTCTTGCTCCAGCAAGAATGGGACTTAAAACAGCAATTTTTACAATAAGTCTTGATAAAATTGGATATCTTTCATGTAATCCGTCAATAGGAGGACCGGCAAAATCACATCTTGCAAGAGAGATAGATGCTCTTGGAGGAGAGATTGGAAGAAATATTGATAAAACTTTTATTCAGATAAGAGTTTTAAATACTAAAAAAGGTCCTGCTGTAAGATCTTTAAGAGCACAGGCAGATAAGCCGAGATATCATATTGAAATGAAAAAAACTTTAGAGAATACAGAAAATCTTGAAGTTATTCAAGGAATGGTAACAGAAATTGTAACAGAAGGAAATAAAGCTGTTGGAATAAAAACTAAAGAGGGTGTAGAATACAGAGCAAAAACTGTTGTAATTGCAACAGGAACATTTATGAGAGGGCTTATCCATGTTGGAGAAACACATTTCAGCGGCGGAAGAATGGGAGAACTTTCTTCAGAAGAACTTCCTTTATCTCTTGAAAAACTTGGAATAAAACTTGGAAGATTTAAAACAGGAACACCTCCAAGAATAGATGCAAGAACAATAGATTATTCTAAAACAGAAGAACAGCCTGGAGACACTCAAATTTTAAAATTCTCAAACAGAACTTCTGATGAAGAGATAAGAACAAGAAAACAGATTCCTTGCCATATTTTATTTACAAATAAAAATGTGCATGAAATAATAAGAAGCAACAGACACAGATCTCCATTATTCAATGGAACAATTCATGGAATAGGACCTCGTTACTGTCCGTCAATAGAAGATAAAATTTTCAGATACCCTGATAAAGAAAGACATCATCTTTTCTTGGAAAAAGAAGGGTATGATACAAATGAAGTTTATGTAAGCGGATTTTCTTCATCACTTCCAAGTGATGTTCAATATAAAATGCTTAATGCAATAGAAGGGCTTGAGCATGCAAAAATAATGAGATATGCCTATGCAATAGAATATGATTATGTTCTTACAGAAGAAATTGGATATTCTCTTGAAAGCAAAAAAATAGAAAATCTTTTTATGGCAGGACAGATAAACGGAACTTCTGGATATGAAGAAGCAGCAGCTCAAGGAATAATGGCAGGAATAAATGCCGCAAGAAAAGTGCAGGGAAAAGAACCAATTGTTCTTGACAGAGCAGATTCATATATAGGAACTCTTATAGATGACATTGTTTCAAAAGGAACAAATGAGCCTTACAGAATGTTTACTGCAAGAAGTGAATACAGACTTATTTTAAGAGAGGACAATGCAGATTTAAGACTTTCAAAAATAGGTTATGAAATAGGACTTCTTCCAAAAGAAGAATATGATAAAGTTCTTTATAAAGAAAAAGTTGTAAAAGAAATTATAGAGAAACTTGAAAAACAGCATATAGGAAGCAGCAATCCAAGAGTAAATGAAGTTCTTGAAAGATGCGGAGAAGAACCTATAAAAAATGGAATAACATTGTTTGAACTTTTAAGAAGACCAAATATAGTTTATGATGATATAAAATATGTGGCAGAACTTATAGATGGTTTTGAACTTGGAAATTATATTTCTGACATTGAATATCAAGTTGAAGTACAGGTAAAATATTCAGGGTATATTGAAAGATCTTTGAGAATGATTGAAAGACATAAAAGTCTTGAGGAAAAAAGAATTCCTGCTGATATAGATTATGACAGTCTTGAAAATATTCCAAAGGAAGCAAAAGATAAATTAAAACTTGTAAGACCTATGAATATAGGACAGGCTTCAAGAATTTCAGGAGTTTCTCCTGCTGATATTCAAGTACTTCTTATCTATTTAAAAATGAGAGGAAATAATTAATGAGAGAATATTTAAAAGAGGGAATAAAAAAAATTGGTGTAGAAATTGATGATGAGAAAATAGATAAACTTATGGAATATCTAAAACTTCTTATGGAATATAATTCACACACAAATCTTACTGCAATAAGAGATGAAGAGGGAATAATAGAGAAACATTTTCTTGATTCAATTCTTCTTATGAAGCACATAAAACTTGAAAAAGGAAAAGCTCTTGACATTGGAACAGGTGCAGGTTTTCCGGGAATGGTTCTTGCTATCTGTAACCCGGATATAGAATTTACTCTTATTGACTCTGTTGGAAAAAAAATAAATTTTTTAAAACAAGTTAAAGAAAAATTACATCTAATAAATGTAGAACCTGTAAATGTAAGAGCTGAGGAATATATAAATGATGAAAACCGTGAATCTTATGATTTAGGTTTCTGCAGAGGGGTATCAAAACTTAATACAATCTTAGAATATGTAATTCCATTTTTAAAAGTTGAGGGAAGATTTTTACCACAAAAAATGGAAGGAACAAACGAAGAAAACGAAAGCCAGTCAGCTCTTAAAATACTGAAATCACAAATTACTAAAATATATGAAGAGGAACTTCCATACTGTAAAGATAAAAGAATTATAGTTGAAGTTGTAAAAAAAGCAAAGACAGATAAAAAATACCCAAGAAGAGTAGGTATTCCGTTAAAAAAACCATTGTAAAATAATTTGAGGAGGAAACATGAAAAATAATATTTTTATGAAAAATAAAAAAATATTACTCATCTTTCTTCCTCTTTTTTTTATTGTTTATTTAGTATATCTTGCAATGTTTCAGCTTAATGTTCTTGTATCTCTGGGAATAAGAGCATTTACATATGGAACAATGAAAATGGAAAAAGTTGAATTTAAAAAGGGGAGTTCTTTAAAAGAGGGAAGAATAGAAATTTTAAATTCAAAACTTTATGATAAAAAACTTCTTATAGCAGATACATCAAAAATAATAATAGATTATAAAAATTGGAAGATAGACAGAATAAACTTATACAGTCCTAAGGCAGTTTTTGTAAGAAAAGGAAGCAATATAAATTTTGTTACTGTTTTTGTAGGAGCTGATAAAGAGGACAGCGGAAAAGATAAAAAAGAGAAGAAAAAAGAAAATAAAAGCAGTCCAATTCTAAAGAGAATAAATGTATATGATGCAGAACTTAATTTTGTAGATATTTCATACAGCGGAAAAATTTCTAAAGAACTTGAAAATGTAAATGGTTATGTTTCTTTTGAAAAAGGATATAAAACAGATTTAAAATTTACAGGTGAAAACGGCGGCGAAAAATACAGTTATACTTTCAGTAATGTTGAAAAATCTTATGATATGAGAATACAACTTTCTAATATAAATGCAGATGATACTCTTGTGCAGTATGGTTATGACAGCGAGGGAGATATTTCAGATGTAACAGGAAAGATGAATCTTGATTTAAGAATAAATGATGATGGATTTTTTGGAAATGGAAAACTTTCTGATGGAAAACTTATTTATAAAGATTTGGGAGTTCCTGTGGAAGATGTGTCTCTTGACCTTAAATTTTTAGGAAAGAAAATTCTTATTGAGGGAGATTATCTTTTCTTCAAAAAACCCGGGAAATTTTTTGTTGAATATAACGACGGAGAAGGTGTTGATGTCGGTTTTAAATTAAGAAATATTTTATATGAAGAAGCTGCAAATTATAAACTTCTTAAAGATTCAGGAATAAAAATTGAAAATTTAAATATGGACGAGGTTGATATAACTCTTTCTGTAAAGAATGACTTTAGGGCTCAAATAGATTTAAAAAGTTCTGAAGGATTTAAAAAAGAAGTTCTGGCTGTGAAAAATATTTCCGGTCAGCTTGTTTACGAAAACGGCGAACTTAAAGTAAATGATATTCATTCAGATGTGAAATTTGACAGAGAAGGAAAAACAATAGAAAGAAAAATAACAGGAAATATCTGGTATAAAGGGGATACAGGAAGAGTAAATCTTAATGCCAAATCTAAAGAAAATGGTTTTCTTTCTGATGTAAATTTAAAATTTCTTTTCAGTACAGAAAAAGAAAAATTTAAGTTTAAATTGGATTCAGATATATTAAATCTTGAGGGAAAATATGAATATAAAAATAATTTACTTTTTGTAAATCAAGATAAAAATTTTGAACTTAAATATGATGTGAAAAATAATGAAATAAACCTCCTTAAAGGATATATAAATTCAAAATTAGACAATTATACAGTGAGAACTGATTTAAAATGCAGAGATAAAACTTTTGTTGAAGCAGTCTTAAAAATGAAAGATGAAAAAGATGAAGAAAGAGGAAACATTAAAGGTTTTATTGATATAAAAAAATTAGTTTATGATTTTAAAATAAAAGCTAAAGATATAAATCTTGCAGATGAATCCGGTCATCTTTCAGGAAGTGCAGAGGGATATATAAAAGGTGAAAAAAGTAATCTTGAGGGAGAATTTCTGCTTAATAATTTTGGAGTGGGAATATCTGAGCAGAAGATAGATGTTTCAGATATTTTAGGAGTTGTGACTCTTAATAAAAATGGAAATCTTTCTGTCATATTCCAAGGGGAAATTGGAAAAATAAAGTATGATAAAGCTGAAATAAATGGATTTAAAATAAGTGCAAAATATTCTGGAGAAAGTTTGGAAATTATAAATGCTTCCAATAAATTTTTGACATTAAGCGGGAATTACAGTATAATTAATTCAAAAATAGAACTTTTTGCAAAAGGACAAGATATAAATAAAGAGGTAATAAATATTTCCGACCTGAATTATAATATCAGTGAAATAAATGGAAATATATCTGGTAAACTTAACGACTTAAATGGTAAATTTACAATAAAAGACGGAAGTGTAGATTTAGGTGAAGAAAGATATATTCTTTTTGGCGGAGATATAAATTATTCCGGGAATAAAATTTTTGCAGAAAATTTTATGATAAATGACAATAAATTAAATTTTGAATATTTTATTGACACAAAAACAGGAAACTATAAAGCTGATATATTTGAAACAACAATAAGCGAATTTGTTTTAGGAGCAAAATTCAGAATTATAGGAGTTACAGAGGGAAGTTTTAAAGATGGAAAAGTTAATGGAAACTTTAAAGGCTCTGTAAATGAATTTTACTATAAGGGAAGCAGGATACCAAATATAATTTTTGACGGAAATTATGATAATGATATAATTAATTTCAAAAATTTAAATATCCTTTCTTCAGATGATACAAAGGCTGTTGTAAAGACAAATGGACTTGTAAATATAAAAGATAAATATTTAAGTTTTGAAGTTCCAAAGCAGACAGCTCTTTTGGGAGATATTTTTAACAGAGATGATATTAAAGGAAATATAAATCTTGAAGGAAAAGTTGAAGGACTTTTTGAAAATATAGAATATTATCTGAAAGCCTATGATGGAAAAGTATCCTATAAAGATATAAATATTGATAAAATAGAAATGGATATTTCTGGAAATAAAGAAAAAATTGCTTTAAATAATTTTACAGCAGGGTATCTTAATAACAGTCTTAAAGCTCAAGGAAGTTATGATATAATAGAAAACAGATATAAATTTGATGTAAAATCATCTGATGTAGACTTAAAATTTTTATCTCCATTTTTAGAGCCTTATGGTGTGGACAATGTTTCTGGAAGAGGGAAAATTAATCTTATTTTTACAGATATAATTCCTCAAGGAGAAATAGTTCTTAATAATTTTAATATAAGTTCAAAAAAATATGGATTGAATTTAAATAATCTTAACGGAGATATGGAATTTGAAAAAGAGATTCTTAGAATAAAAAAATTTACTGGAATTTTAAATGACGGTTCTTTAAATATCAAAGGATATCTTGAAGCTAAAAAAGCTGTAGATTATTTACTAGGTGAAAATTTTGGAAAAATAGATTATAATTTAGTATTGGATGGAAGAAATATAAATTACTCTTTTGAAGATTATTTTAACATGAATTTTAATACAAGAATATCTTTCAGGAATAATGCTGTTTTTGGAAATATAACAGTAAATGAAGGAGAAATAAAAAAAGTTCTTGAAGAGGAATTTGGGCTTGTAAAAATTATTAAAGATTTTATAAAAGATTTTTTAAATAGAAACAGATCTGAAAAAATATTTATGGAAAATACAAGAAGTTTTTCTGGCAGTGGAAAAGATTTCGGTTCAGATGTAAGAATAAATATAGGATTTAATATTGATAAAGGAATAGAGCTTAAGGTTGACAGGATTACAAGTTTCCTTACAAATATAAAAGGAACTGTTTTTGGACAGGGAAGATTAAGCGGAAGTTTAGGAAGATTAAACTTTTTAGGTGAAAACAGCATCAAAGATGGTGAATTTATTTTAAATGGAAATAAGTTTACTGTGGACAGAGCAATAATTCTTTTTAATAACAGACAGGAATTTGTTCCAGACTTAAATCCAAATATAACTTTTTCAACAAGCTCAATTATAAATAATAAAAATTTGGAGATATCTCTTGATGGTCCTGTAAGAAATATGACATTTACAGTGAGAAGCGGAAATGAAGTTTCTGTAAACAGTCTTGACAGTATCCTGGAGGGAAACGGCGGAAGCAGTGAGGGAAATAATGATATTTCAATTCTTCTTACAAATATAATAGGAGGACAGATAACGGATATTGTTCTTAATCCTGTTGTAAATGTACTTCGTGCTGTGGGATTTTCAAATTTGAGAGTCAGATCAAGTATTCTTGCTGAAGAAAATAAAAAAACAGCTGAAGAAGAATCTTCCATGACACTGGGAGCTTATATAGAGGCGGAAAGCCCTATCTATAAAGATAAACTTTTCTGGAAAGTAAAAGCCAACTTTATGAATGATCCTGCAAATCAAGAAAAAGGTGAGGGAGAGGGTTATAATTACGGAGTGGCTGATTACGATATAAATGTGTATCACAGATTAAACAATAATATTTCATGGGGAGTTGGTGTGCAGAAATTGAGAGAAAATTTGGAAACAAAGAAACGTGACATGAACTACTATATAGAATTAAAGTTTGAAAAGAAATTTGATTTTTAAAATGGAGGATTAGAATGAGAAAACAGCTAACGATTTTATTAAGTTTTCTTCTGCTGATTTTTGCTTATGGTGCGGATACCAGCTACAAAATTGAAAAAATTGTAGTTGAAAATATTCAAGAAATACCAGAAGCATCAATAGTCAGCATAATGAAAGAAAAAGTCGGAGACAAATATTCTGCTAAAGATATGATAGCAGATTACCAAAAAATCAAAGAACTTGATTATGTTGGAAGTGTTTCAATATATCCGCAGTATTATAACGAGGGAATAAAACTTGTTGTGGATATAAGAGAAAAAAGAGATACAAAAGAGCTGCTGACAAAAAATGGAATTATTCCAATGTCTGAAAGAGACAAAATAGATAAGACAGTTATAGTAAAAGGTGTTGAGGTCTATGGAAATGTCAGCATGAAAAAGAAAGACATATTAAAATATATTCCTATAAAAACAGGAGGATATTTCTCTAAGAAAAAAGTTATCGACGGATACAGAAGTCTTGGAGAATCAGGATACTTCTCACAAGTTGTTCCTGATGTGCAGAAGACAGGAAATGGAGTGACAGTTGTTTATTATGTAACTGAAAACCCGACAATCACAGGGGTAAACATTATAGGAAATACTGTTTATCCAACAGATGAGCTGCTTGCACTATTAGAAACAAAACCTAATGAAACATTAAACTTTAATTCACTAAGAAAAGACAGAGAAGCAATAATAGGAAAATACAGTAAAGACGGTTACGTTCTTGCAAGAGTGATAGATATTGGTCTTAACAACAGTTATGAACTTGATATATATCTTACTGAAGGTGTTGTAAGAGACATTAAATTACAAAAAATGGTTACAAAACAAAAAGGAAATAGAAGACAGGCGACAGATACTCTTCTTAAAACAAAAGATTATGTAATAGAAAGAGAAATTGAATTTAAAGAGGGAGAAATCTTTAATATCAATAAATATACTCAAACAGAAAATAACTTAAAAAGACTTGGTTATATTAAAAATGTAAAATATGAAGCAAGAGATATTTTAGGTGATTCTGATGGTAAAGATATTGTTCTTTTAATAGATGAAGACAGAACAGCAAGACTTCAAGGAGCAATTTCTTATGGTTCTGAACTTGGACTTATGGGAATGTTATCACTTGAAGAAACTAACTGGAAAGGTAAAGGACAGACAACATCATTTACTTATGAAAAATCTGATGAAGATTACAGCAGTTTATCATTAAGTTTTTCTGATCCATGGATAAAAGATACTGACAGAATTTCATGGGGATGGAGCTTATATAAAAATGAATATGAAAATGATGACAGTGAAGCATTTGCTAATATTGATACTTATGGATTCAGAATAAATGTTGGTAAAGGTATTACAAGAAATGTAAGAATAGGTTTAGGAACAAAAATTGAATATGTAACAACTGAACCTGATGACAGTTTAAGTGATGCTTATATAAAAGAAGCAGGATATTATGATGATAAGTATTATTTATGGAGTTTATACCCTTCAATAACTTATGATACAAGAAACAGCTACTTTAATCCTACAAGAGGGGAGTATGCAAGATGGCAGGTTGAAGGAGGATATGCTTCTGGAGAAAATGCAGATTACTTTACAAATACTACAATAGAACTTAGAAAATATCATCAAGGTTTCTTTAAGAAAAATACATTTGCTTATAAGGCTGTATTTGGAATTCAATCTGATACAACAAAAGAATCACAAAGATATTGGATTGGTGGAAGCAGTACTTTAAGAGGATATGACGGAGGAACATTCAGAGGTACAAGAAAATTCACTGGTACAATAGAAAACAGAACAGAGTTTAATGATGTTCTTGGAGGAGTATTATTCTTTGATTTTGGTAGAGCTTGGGACTATGATGGTATAGACAGAGGATACCATAGAGATGAAAAAATGCCTGATGGTATAGCTATGGCAGCAGGTGTCGGACTTAGAATAAATACACCAATGGGACCATTAAGATTTGACTTTGGTTGGCCTATCAATGATGATGAAGAAAGCGGAATGCAGTTCTATTTCAATATGGGACAATCATTCTAATAATATAAAAGATATTGGAGGATACAAATGAAAAAATTATCAGTTTTAGCTCTTGCGGCTGTAATGTCAGCATCAGCTTTTGCAGCAAAAGTAGGAGTTGTAAATACTCAGGAATTATTCTACAAATATTCCAAAACTAAAGTTATAGACCAAAATCTTAAGAAACAAGGAGCTTCACTTGAAAATACAATAAACCAAAAACAAGTGGAACTTAAAAAACTTCAGTTAGAACTTCAATCAAAAGGAGAAAAAATAACTGATGCTGAAAAGAAATCATTTGAAGATAAAGTAAAAGCTCTTGATAAATTTGTAAGAGATTCTCAAATGAAAATGGATAAAGAAAGAAATGCAAGACTTCAAGAAGTTGAAAAAACTATGACAAATGCTATTAACAAAGTTGCTAAAGCAGATAAATATGATTATGTATTAGAAGCTGGAGCTGTAAAATTTGGCGGAACAGATATCACTGCAAAAGTTTTACAAGAAATGGAAAAAACAAAATAGCATAGAATAAAATTTTAGGAGGAATTAGCTATGAGCTATAAAATTAGTGAAATAGCTGGTCTTCTTGGAAGTGAAATTAAAGGAGACAAAAATCTTACTGTAAGAGGTCTGTCTCCTTTTTTTCAAGCTAAAGAAGATGAGCTTACATTTGCAGCAGATGAAAAATTTCTGCATAAATTAAACGAAACAAAGGCAAAGGTAATAGTTGTTCCAAACATACCTCTTCCTGAAAATATCGGGAAAACATATATTGTTGCTAAAGCTGATCCAAGACAGCTTATGCCTAAACTTCTTGGATATTTTAAAAAGAAACTTAAAAAAATGGAAAAACCTATCGAAGATTCAGCTGTAATTGCTGAAACTGCTGAAATTGGTCCTCATGTTTATATCGGGCATGATGTAAAGATTGGAGAAAATACAATAATTTATCCAAATGTAACAATCTGCGAGGGAGTTACAATAGGAGATAACTGTGTGATTTATCCAAATGTAACAATAAGAGAATTTTGTGAAATAGGAAACAGAGTTGTTATTCAGCCGGGAGCTGTAATCGGTGCAGATGGTTTTGGATTTGTTAAAGTAAATGGAAATAATCAGAAAATCGACCAGATAGGAAGAGTTATTTTGGAAGATGATGTTGAAGTTGGAGCAAATACAACTATTGACAGAGGAGCAATAGGAGATACAGTTGTTAAGAAATTTGCTAAGTTTGATAACTTAATTCAAATAGGTCACAATGTAATAATCGGTGAAAACTTCTTAATGGCATCTCAATCTGGTATTGCAGGAAGTACAGAAGTTGGAAATAATGTTACAATTGGCGGACAGGTTGGAATCGGTGGACATATTAAAATAGGAAATAATATTATGGTTGCAGCTAAATCTGGAATAACAGGAAATGTTAAAGATAATCAAGTTCTTGGAGGACACCCGATAGTTCCTCTTCAGGAAAATTTAAAAATTCAGGCTGGAATGAAAAAACTTCCTGAGCTTTTAAAAAGAATTAAAAAACTTGAACAGGAATTAAAAAAATAAAAAATTTCTACAGCGGGATTATTATAAAAATATAATAGTCCCGTTTTTATTAAAAAAATTTAAGGAAAAAATAAGTTTTTTTTATTATTTCTATTTAATAAAATCCCTTTCCGTGGTACAATAGATAGTATCAAAACATGAAAGAGGATTAAGATGAAGAAGAGATTGTTTTTTAACAAGTACGAAGAAATGAAATATATTTCTCACTTAGACCTTTTGAGATTTATGGACAGAATTTTAAGAAAGAGTGGAATACCTGTAAAATACAGTCAGGGATTTCACCCAAGACCAAAAATCTCTCTAGGAAATCCTATTTCTTTGGGAACAGATGCTTTTAACGAAGCAATGGATATTGAACTGAGGGAAGATATGACAAATGAGGAGTTATTTAAAAGATTAAACAACAAATGTGTCATAGGTTTTGAATTTACCAAAGTGATGGATATTGATGGAAAAACATCAATAGCTGAGGAATATAAGGAAATGAAATTTGAAATTCAAGGACCTGGCTCCTCCTTAGAGAAGATAGAAAATCTTTTGGGACAAGATGAAATAATTCTTACTAAAGAAAAAAAGGGAAAAATTGAGAGTAAAGATTTAAAACCAAGAATAAAAAATTATGAAATAGATAAAGAAAAGAATAAAATAACAATGATTTTAGAAAATATGTCGCCTAACTCTCTTTTGAATATATGCGGAGTTAAAGCAGAGGACGTATCAATAAAAAAATATGGAATGATTGAAATATAATTAAGGGGGAAATAAATATGTTAGATTTAAAATTTATGCGTGAAAATAAAGAACAAGTGGAAAAATGGCTTAAACAAAGAGGAAGCGACCTTACTCTTGATGAATTTGTAAAACTTGACGAAGAAAGAAGAGTTATACTTGGAGAAGTTGAAGCATTAAAAAATAAAAGAAACAATGAATCAGCTGAAATAGCAAGACTTAAAAAAGCAAAAGAAGATGCATCTGAGCTTATAAAAGCTATGGGAGAAGTTTCTGCTAAAATAAAAGAACTTGATGAAAAATTAGCTGAAGTTGACGAAAAAATAAAATATATCCAAATGACAATTCCTAACAAATTAAGTGACACTACACCAATTGGTAAAGACGAAGATGAAAACGTTGAAATCAGAAGATGGGGAGAACCTAGAAAATTTGATTTTGAACCAAAATCTCACTGGGAAATTGGAGAACAACTAGGAATATTAGATTTTGAAAGAGGATCAAAACTTTCTGGTTCAAGATTTGTTTTATACAGAGGAGGAGCTGCAAGAGTTGAAAGAGCATTAATTAACTTCATGCTAGATCTTCATACAGAAAAACACGGATACACTGAACATATCACTCCATTCTTAGTAAACAGAGAAATCTGTGAAGGAACAGGACAATTACCTAAATTTGAAGAAGACATGTATAGAACAGATGATGATATGTTCTTAATTTCTACTTCAGAAATCACAATGACAAACATTCACAGAAAAGAAATCTTAGATGAAAAAGATTTACCTAAATATTATACAGCATATTCTCCTTGCTTCAGAAGAGAAGCTGGATCTTATGGAAAAGACGTTAAAGGAATTATAAGAGTTCACCAATTCAATAAAGTAGAAATGGTTAAACTTGCAACTCCAGAAACTTCTTATGATGAACTTGAAAAAATGGTTGACAATGCAGAAGATGTTTTAAGAATATTAGGACTTCCATACAGAGTAATTTCTCTTTGCAGCGGAGACATTGGATTTGGATCAGCTAAAACTTATGACGTAGAAGTTTGGTTACCATCTCAAAATAAATACAGAGAAATTTCTTCTTGTTCAAACTGTGAAGATTTCCAAGCTAGAAGAATGGGACTTAAATACAGACCAAACGGAAGCAACAAAAGTGAATTTGTTCACACATTAAACGGATCAGGACTTGCAGTTGGAAGAACTCTTGTTGCAATTATGGAAAACTATCAGCAGGAAGATGGTTCATTCTTAATTCCAGATGCTTTAGTTCCTTATATGAACGGAGTAAAAGTTGTTACTAAATAGTATTTTATTAATATTATTTCTGGTAAATATAATTTTAAATAATATAAAAGTGATAGGAGCAGTTTTCTTTGGGGAACTGCTTCTTAATATGTTCTTAAATCCAAATTTAAAAAATAATATAAAAAAATTAAAAGTTTTGATATATATATATTTTGGAACTTTTATAATACAGATACTTTCTGTGCAGGAAGGAGAAGTTTTATTTAAAATTTTCAGTATATACATAACAAAGACTGCAATTCTTAATTTTGCTGTAAATTTTATGAGAATAATAAATCTAATTATGCTTTCATGGTTAGTGAGCAAAAAAAGCTCAATTTTTAACCATTTTGGTGAATATAAAAGGGTGATGGAAAATGTTGTTGAGCTTGTTCCGGAAGTCTTTGTAATATTCCGTAAAAGAATGAGATTGAAAAATTTTTTCAGGCATATTTTTAAAAAAATAAAAATATAATTTTTAATAATTGATTTTATTTTGAAATTCTGGTAAAATTGAAGTGGGTAAAAATTATTCATAGGAGGGAAAAATAATGTCTTACAATTACAAAGATTTAGGACTTTCTAACACAAAAGAAATGTTTAAGAAAGCCAACGAAAATGGTTATGCTGTTCCAGCATTCAACTTTAACAACATGGAGCAGGCAATGGCTATAGTAGAAGCTTGTGCTGAAATGGGTTCTCCAGTTATACTTCAATGTTCAAAAGGAGCTATGGAATACATGGGTTCTTACATGGTTCCAATGATTGCAAAAGCAGCAGCTGACTATGCAAAATTATCTGGATCAGATATTCCTGTAGCTTTACACCTTGATCATGGACCAAGTTTTGAAGTTGCAAAAAAATGTATAGACTGCGGATTCTCATCAGTTATGATAGATGGTTCTCATCTTCCATATGCTGAAAATATAGAAGAATCAAGAAAAGTTGTAGAATATGCTCATTCTAAAGATGTAACAGTAGAAGCTGAATTAGGAGTTTTAGCAGGAATCGAAGATGATGTTAAAGCTGCTGACCACATCTACACAAACCCAGATGAAGTTGAAGACTTCGTAAGCAAAACAGGAGTTGACTCTCTTGCAATAGCTATCGGAACTTCTCACGGAGCTCACAAATTTAAACCTGGTGATGACCCTAAATTAAGACTTGACATATTAGAAGAAATCGAAAGAAGAATTCCTGGATTCCCAATCGTATTACACGGTTCATCAGCTGTTCCTGGACAATATGTTGAAATGATAAAACAATATGGTGGAACAATAAAAGATGCAATCGGAATTCCTGATTCTGAATTAAGAAAAGCTACTAAATCAGCAGTTGCAAAAATCAATGTTGATACAGACGGAAGACTTGCATTCACAGCTGCATTAAGAAAAGCATTAGCTGAAAAACCTGGTGAATTCGATTTAAGAAAATACTTAGGACCAGCTAAAGAAGAAATGAAAGCATACTACAAAACTAAAATAGTTGATGTATTTGGTTCTGAAGGAGCTTACAAAAAAGCAACTAACGTTGTAAAATAGTAAAAAAACTTTTTTATAAAAAACCCTTAAAAAATTTTTAAGGGTTTTTTTTATTTATTACTTGAAATTTTTCAATAATTTAAGTATGATATATATTATTAAGTAAATTAATGAAAGGAGAGAAATATGGTTAAAAAAGAATTAGTGGAATTATACATGAAGTATAAAAAAATGCATATTTATACTGAAGCTAAAAGAGAGGTTGAAGATTTTATAGAAGTTATGAAACTTGCTCTTGAAAGAGATGAAGTATTAATTCTTAGAGATTTCGGAACTTTCGAAATAAAGGAAACTAAGAGAAAAATGGCTTTCAATCCGAGAACAGGAGAGGAAGTAGCATGTACTCCTAAAAAATATATAAAATTTAAAGTTGGAAAAGAACTTGAAGCAAGAATAAATGTTCCTAAAAAAAGAGGAAGAAAAAAAATAGTTGTAAGTCCAACTGCAAAATAATAAAAATATAAAATGATTATATAAAAAGCTGCGAGAAATTTTAATCTTGCAGCTTTCTTTTTTCTATCTGTACATTATGTCTTTTAAATTTTTATTGTATTTATCACTATGTTCTAACTGAATTTTATTGTTTTTCAGTAAGAATTTTTTGCTTCCTTTACCAGAGATAAGCCCGGAGAAAGGATCTAAGTTTTGATAATATAATTTTCCATTTGCAACAAGGTTGTCAATATATTCAAAACGGCTTGGAGTGTAATATCCCTCATCAATGATTTTTTTATAGAAATTTTTCCATAAAGGAGCAACTAAAGCTCCTCCTGTTGTATTTCCCATTTTTGAGTTGTCATCATATCCAAGATATATTGTTGTTACAAGTTCAGGTGTAAATCCTGCATACCATACAGTACGAGCATCATTTGTTGTACCTGTTTTACCTGCCTGTTCAATAGTTTTGCCGTGTTTTGTTTTTACCTGTGCAGAACGGCTTGTACCTGTCTTTGTAGAACTTATCAGAAGATTTGTCATAAGAGCAATATCTTCAGAATCAAAAGTTTTTTCTATAGTAGGTGTAGCTTTATAAAGAGTGTTATCATTTTTATCTCTTACTTCTAAAAGGAAAACAGGCTCAACAGCATATCCTCCGTTTGAAAATACAGCATAGCCTTTTGCAAGCTCCATAGGTGTTCCTACAAGAGAACCAAGTGATGCTGTAAGGTCATTTGGCGGATTAAGATTTGCTTTTGTTTTTTTAACTGTGTCAACTAATTTTTCATGTCCCAAATCTCTTAAAAGTTTTATTGAAATCATGTTGACAGATTTATCAAGTCCCTCAAGAAGAGTTGCATTTTTTCTGTATAAAGTTCCTACGTTTTTAGGTGCCCAAGTTCCAAAAACAACTCTTGAATCTTCTACAATTGTATTTTCACTTTTACCGTCTATAATTGCAGAAAGATATACAAATGGCTTGAATGCAGAACCAATCTGACGTTTTGCATCAACAGCTCTGTTAAAGTTTCCCGGCTGAAAATGTTTTCCTCCGATAATTGAAATAACATGACCATTTGAAGAATTAAGGGTAACCATAGCTCCTTGAAGTTCTTTATCTTTTACTAAAGGCTCATAGTTATTAAAAATTTCTTCAGCTGCATTTTGAATATCAAAATCCAAAGTTGTATAAACTTTAAGTCCGCCGTTATAAATAGTTTCTTCGTCAAAATTTTTAGCTAAAAGTTCCTGAACTGTATCAGTGAAACTTGGAACTTTAGATTTATTTACAAATCCTTTTTTATAAACTATTGTTGTTGTGTCCTTATCAACTTTTGAAAAATCATAATCTTTTGGAAGATTTTCCTCAAGAATAAATTTATGTGACATTGCTTTTTCATATTCTTCTTTTGAAATTTTATCATATTTAAGCATCTGTCCAAGAACGATTTGTGTTCTTCCTAGGGAAAGTCTTAAATTTCTTCTAGGATTAAAAGCTCCTGGTCTGTTCGGCATACCTGCAAGCATTGCACTTTCAGCCAGATTTAAATCTTTTGGTTCTTTTTTAAAAAGAGACTGAGAAGCACTTCTTATTCCGTAGTCTCCCTCTCCAAAATATATTTCATTAAGATATTTTTCAAAAATTTCATCTTTTGTATATCTTTTTTCTATTTCTAAAGTAAGTATAGCCTCTTTTACTTTTCTTGAAAGTTTTTTATCATGGGAAAGAAAAGCATTTCTTGCAAGCTGCTGTGTAAAAGAGCTTGCCCCCTGTCTTGCCCGTCCAGAACTCATGTTAATAAAAACAGCTCTTACAAGTCCTATGGGGTCAATTCCGTAGTGGCTGTAAAATCTTCTGTCCTCAATGGCAAGAAAAGCATCTTTTACAACTTGGGGAACATTTTCAAATTTTACAGGCACTCTTGATTCTTTGTAAATTATATCAATAACTTTGCCGTTTCTGTCAAAAATTTGAGTCGGAATTGATGGAGTGTAAGATTCAACTAATTCAGTTATATTCGGAATCTCTTTTTTGTAATGATTTACAATAAGGGCAGCAGCCACAGCTCCGGTAATTCCTCCTGCAACAATTATACAGGCGGCAATTTTTAATATTTTTTTCCACATAGTAATCTCCAAATTGTCTTATTTAGAATTTCTTTGTCTAAGCTGTCCGCAGGCACCATCAATGTCAGTACCTTTTTCTCCTCTTATAACAACATTTACTTTTCTGTCATTTTTAAGAATATTATAGAATTTTTCTATTTTCTTCTGACTAGGTCTTTCAAAATCATTTTCCACAACAGGATTGTATGGGATAAGATTTAATGTGTGGTCAAATTCGTGCATAAAGTCTGCAAGAACATTTGCATCATTATCAGATACGTTAAATTCTTTTATAAGAATATACTCAAAAGTAATTCTACGGTTTGTAATTCTTTGATATTCTTTTAAAACTGTGAAAAGATCTTCTAACGGGAATCTCTTGTTTATAGGAATTAACTGGTCTCTTTTTTCATTGAAAACTGCATGAAGAGATACTGCAAGTTCAACAGGAAGTTTTTCTTCAAGAAGTTTTTCAATTCCGGGAACAATTCCTGATGTAGAGATTGTAATTTTTCTTTTTGAAATATTAAGCCCGTTTTCATGTGATAAAAGTATAATAGCTTTCATAAGATTGTTGATATTTAATAAAGGTTCTCCCATTCCCATAAAAACAATATTATTTACACTTTCATTTTTATTTCTAAGTCTTCTTTCAATTGTGTACACTTGGTTTATAATTTCGTGTACATCAAGATTTCTTTCAAATCCAGAAGCTCCAGTTGCACAGAAAGCACATTTTACAGGGCAGCCAACTTGAGTTGAAACACAAAGTGTATTTCTAGTTTTATGTTTTAGAAGAACAGTTTCTATTGTATTTCCATCTTCAAGTTTGAAAAGGAATTTTTCTGTTCCATCAATTTTTGAAACTTTGTGGTCCATAAGATTGAAAAGAGGAATGTAGGCTTTTTCACTAAGCATTTCTCTATCTTTTAAAGATATATTTGACATATCGTGTATATTTCTTGTAAGTTTTCCATGAAGCCAGTTGAAAATCTGTTTTCCATAGAATTTTTTCATTCCAAGAGAAAGGATATAATCTGTCATTTCCTTTTCGTCAAGGTTTAATAAATTTAATTTAAAATCTTCCATTTGTCCTCCGATTGTAATAAAGTTTAAGCCATATTATACCAGATAAGCAATAAAAATACAATTAGTTATAAAATATTTTGAAAACTTTTAATAATAATTTCTTCGCTTATATTTCCTTTTATATTTCCCTGCTTTGCTCCGCCTCCGCCTTTTACAGAATTATCAGCTTTTATAATTTCTTTTATAAGAGCAGAACAGTTTATGTCTTCACTTGCAATTAAAACAGAATCCTCATAAAATCCAGCAAAAGTTATTTTTTCCTCAGCAAAAACTTTTTTTACTTCATTTATAAGTTCCTTGTCTCCGTGGTAAAAAACAATTTTGTGGGAATTAATTTCAACTGCATTTTTAAGTATATCTTCTTTCAGGGTTAAAGCATATTTTTGAAGAAGATAATTATATGATTTTTTTAATTCTTCATGTTCTTTTTGATAATTTTCAAATTTTTTAAGAACTTCATTATCACGGCAGCTGAATTTATGGTTAAGTGATTTTATGATTTCTGATTTTTTTTCATAATCTTTTAAAGCTCTTTCTCCTGCAATAAAGGTAAATCTAGTATATTTTCCTTTTATTCTTTCATGAGATAAAATTTTAAAAACTTTTAAATCTTTTATATCTCCCACATGAAATCCTGCACAGGCACATAAATCATACCCTTCTATCTTTACAAGTCTTATATATTCATCTGTAATTTTTGGGCTTATTTTTTTTCTTAAACCGCTGACAGTTTCTATTTCATGTTTCATAACTGTTGTCCCCAAAACTTTTGCACCTTTAGAAATAGCTTCATTTACTTTGTCAGAAAGTTCTTTTACCATCTTATCAGAAATAGTGTCGCTGTCAAGGTCGATAGTTGAGACTTCTTCTCCCATTCTGAAGCCAACATTATTAAGATTGTAATCTTTTAAAGCAATTCCCGAGAAAAGATGTTCAGCAGTATGCTGTACAGCAATATCATTTCTTCTTTCAGTATCTAAGGAGTATTCATATTCTCCTTTTTCAAGCTCGTCAGCGATAATAACTTTATCTTCTTTTACTTCTAAAATTTTAATATTGTTTATATGTCCTCTGTCTCCAAGCTGTCCCCCTTTTCCGTCAGGATATATTCTTGTAGAAAACAGGTCAATGTATTCTACTTCAACAGCATAATTGTCGTTGTATTTTTCACAGCTCTTAATTCCTATGAACATTTTCTTCCTCCATTAAATTTAAGATATATCTCCATTTATCATTTTACAATATATTAAAGAATATTTCAAAATTAATTGTAAAATTCTAAAAAAAAGTTGACAAGGAAAAAAAAATACGTTATCATATTTGGGTACATTGAACAAGTAAAAAATTATGCCTGGATGATGAAATTGGTAAACGTAGCGGACTCAAAATCCGCCGGTAGCAATACCTTGCGGGTTCGAGTCCCGCTCTAGGCACCATTATATAATTAATAATCATATATGTTAGTATAAAATCTAAGCCTGTCAGCTGATTAAATTATTAATATACATGATTTTTTTATTTTTTATCTTCTTCATCATTAGCTTCAATTATTTCTGTTTCTCCTTTTTTCATTGCATTTTCTAAAATTTTAGCTGATTCTTTTATTCTCTTTTCTAAAAAATGTAAATATAAATCCATTGTTGTAGATATAGAAGAATGCCCTAACCACATTTGTAATTCTCTCATATCCATTCCTGCATCATACATATTAGTTGTAAATGAATGTCTTAAACTATGAAAAAGAATATTTTCATATCCCAATCTTCTAGTAATTTCTTTAAATTTTTTAGTAATATAATCTAATTTTATTAATTTTCCATTTTTCTCAAGACAGATATTATCATTATATTTGTAATTATAAGAACCTTTAAAAAGTTTTAACCTATATTTAGTTTCATTCTCATTTTCTAAATTTTTTCTTTTACTTTCTTCAACTACGCTTAATTTGTAATTTTAGAATGCCTTTTTTAATGGAAAAAAATAAAATTTTGTTATTTCTTAAAAAATCACTTTTATAGGAAATTATTCAAATATACAAAATTTAAAAATATATTTATGAATTGAATATAATTTTTTATATTTAAAAAGTTTAAAAAGAATAAAACAACTTAAATCTTTGTAAAAAATATTAAAAAGTTTCTATTGACTTACAAAAAGTCAAATAGTATAATCAAAAAAAGTGTTTATATAAAGATAAAAACATATAAAAAAAGAAAAAAATAGATAAAAATATTTCAGTATTAAAAGATATTACTTTAAATAATGCAGTTAATACAGCTGATGAAAAAATTGTATCAGATAAAAATATACTAATAAAAACATCATTGGAGAATGATAGAATTTTATCTGCAAAAAATAATATAGATTCTGAAAATATAAGCAATAAAGGAAAAATGCTGGCTGACGGCAACTTGACACTTGTAAGTTTAAATAAAAACAGCGGAGTTATTTAAGATAATAATATAAATATATTAAATAAAAATATTTTTGATAATAATTCTGGGGAAATTAAAGTCTTTGATGAAGGAAAATATATAGGTAATAAAGAATTGAATATAAAAGCTGTTAATATTGTTTCTGAAAATAATTTTGAAAATGCAGGAAATATAAATATAACTGCTGAAAAACTAGGGAATGGAGAATATACAACAGGAACATCTGTCATAACAACAAAAGAAGGAATTACACATGGAATAGTATTTAACAACCAAAATAATATTAAAAGAGATGGAACTATTCAAGTGGAAGATTTTACAAAAATACCTGAAGGGGATAAAAGATTATTTAAAGTTAATCAAGATTTAGCAGATATAGAAGCAAAGGTTGAAGGCAGAAAAGAACCTAAATTTTCATATCTTGTTGAAACAAATGTAAAATTTATTGATAAAGGATATTATCTTGGTTCAGAATATTTCTTCAGCAGGATAAATTTTAATCCTGAAAAAGATATAAGACTTCTTGGAGATTCTTTCTATGAAACTACAATAGTTAATAAAGCAATATTTGAATCAACAGGAAGAAGATATTTAAATGGTGCAGCAACAGATAAAGAACAAATGCAGATTCTTTATGATAATTCTGTAAAAGCTATGGAAGATTTTAATTTGTCTATTGGAGTTGCCCTTACAAAAGATCAAATAAATAATTTGAAAAATGATATCATATGGTATGTGGAAGAAGAAGTGAATGGAATACCTGTTCTCGTTCCAAAAGTATATCTGTCAAAAGAAACACTGGCTTCTTTAGATGATATAAAAGGAAACCAAATAAATGCAGGGAAAGAACTTAATATTAATGCTCTTGCTGTAAATAATACAGGTTCTCTTTTGGGAGAAAAAGGAGTAACAATAACAACAGATAATTTAATAAATGAAAGTATGAGAAATGGAGCTTATGCTGATATATCAGGAGAAAATATAACTATATTTGCCAAAGACGATATTATTAACAGAGGGGGAAATATAGGAGCAGATAAAAATCTTATTTTAAACAGTGAAAATGGAAGCATATTGAATGAAACCAAAGTTGTAATAAACAGAAATACCCATAGAGATATAATAACAGATATTGCAGGAATAGGAAATATGAGTGGAGATAATGTAAAAATTTCTGTAGGAAACAGCTTTATAAATGCAGGAGGACAAGTTCAAGGGAATAAAGATGTAAATATATCAGCTGGAAAAGATATTAACCTTACTTCTGTGGAAACAGTAACTAGAAAAGAGATAGGAAGCAGCAGAAATTATACTGTAAATGAAAAAGTACAAAATATAGAAAGTACAATATCAGGAGAAAATATAAATCTTCAGGCAGGAAAAAATCTCAATGCTATAGGTTCTGATGTTACAGCAGGAAATAATCTTGATATAAAAGCAGGAGAAAATGTCAATATAGCAGCTTCTGTTGACAGTGAAACATATGAAAAGCATAAAAGTTCAAGTGGATTTTTCAGCAGCAAAGAAAGCATAGATGTAAAATATAATGAAACTATAAAAGGCAGCAATTTTATTTCAGGTAATGATATGAATATATCAGCAGGAAATAATGTTAATGTTGCAGGAAGTAATGTTGTAAGTGAAAACAATCTTAATCTTGAAGCAGGAAATAATGTTGTAATATCATCTGCATTAGAGGGAAGTTCACAACATCATGAAAGTGTGAAAACAGGATTTTTAGGACTGTCAGGCAGACAACAGAAAGATAAGGAAATAGATTATACAAATGTTAAATCTTGTGTAGGTGCAGGAGAGAATATTGATATTAAAGCTGATAAAAATGTTACAGTATTAGCTTCTGATGTTGAAGCAGGAAATGATGTTAATATAAATGCGACAAAAGATGTCAATATTATTGCAGGAGATGACATAAGAATAAAAGAAAGTGAAAAACATAAACATAAAACAAGTCTTTTTGGCGGAGTTAAAGATCTTAATTTTGAAATTGGAATGAAAACAGAAATATCTAAAAATAAAAATTCAACTCTTGATACAAAGGTTACAGGAAGTAATATATCAAGTGGAGGAGATGTAAATATCTTTTCAGGTAAAGATATAAAAATAGAAGCAAGTAATATAGAAGGGAAAAATACAAATCTTAAAGCAGAAAATGAATTGAATGTTACAGGTCGTGATGAACTTCATGTAAGTAAAATTAAAAATGAAAAAGGAGAAATAAAAATAACAGCAGGAGTAAATCTTGGCGGAATAAAAGATACTGTGGATTCTGTTGTCAATATGGTAGAAAGTGCAAAAGATATTCCTAAAGCAGGAGGAGTTATAAAAGATTTAGCAAGTGGAAAAGATTTAAATGAATCTCTTGAAGGAAAAGAAGATTCTATAAATGCTCTTAATACTTGGCTGAATGGTCCTGCTGATGGAGGAGTAAATGCAGGAATTTATGCAGGAGCAGAAGCAGTTAAAGATAAATCAGAAGTAAAAGTAAAAGATACAATAGGAAGTACAATAATTTCTGAAAATGATGTTAATCTAAAAACAGATAAAGGAGATATGAACTTTACAGGAACAGATATTTATGCAGGTAATGATATAAACATTAATTCAGGAAAAGATATAAATATTTCCAGTGGAAAAGAAAAATCTGAAAATAAAACTTCTTCTCAATCTGTAAATGGACAAATTAACATAGTAACAGGTCAAATATCAGGAGGAATTTCTGTAAGTGAGGGAGAAAGTAAATCAGAAATTAATAAAAATTCAAATTTCTATGCAGAAAACAACATTGATATTTCAGGAAAAGATATGACTGTGAAAGGTGGAAATCTTGAAGGAGAACATATAAAAATTGATGTTGATAATCTTCATGTTGAAAGCCTTCAAGATAAGTCTTCATCTTCAGATAAAAGTGTCAATGTTCATGGAAGTTCTGATAATAAAAATAATACCTCAACAGGTGCAGGAATGACTTCAGGAAAATATGATAAGGAATGGGTTGAAAATCAAACTTCAATTATAGGAAGAGAAAATTCTCATATTACAGTAGAAGGAAATACTCATCTTGAAGGAGGACTTTTAGGTGGAAAAGACACAACTCTTAATACAGGAAGTCTATCTTTCAATGATATTAAAGATCATGAAAAAGGAACTAATATAGGATTAAGCGAAAATATATCTAAAGGTCAAAAAGATGAAAATACCAATGACTATACATCACAATTGGATTACAGTGCAACAGACAGGGAACAGATAACTCATGCAACAGTAGGAGCTGGAATGATAACAGTTGGAGGAAAAGAAGAAAATCCTGAAGGATTGAACAGAGATGAAAACAAGGCACAGGAAATAACAAAAGATGTAACAGTGGATAACATAAACATGAAATACGATTCAGAGAGAAGAGATTGGAATGAAGTTAAAGATATAATGACAGAACATGGAAAAAATCTTGGAAAAGACTTAGATAGACTTACAGGAAATAAGTATAACTTAGAAAAAGAACTTGGTAACAGTTTTGGAGAAGTTTATGGAGAAATAGAAAAAATAATAGACAAAGATTTAAAAAATGAGATACTTGGAATTATTCCAACAGAAGCAACTAATGGAGGAATATATGGAGAACCAAAAGCACTAATAAGAGGTCAGGAAAAAATATATGTAACAACATATAAAACAGTCTTAGACCATAATGGAAAAGAAGTTTATGATAAGAATGGAAAAATAAGGCTGGAAGCTGAAGTTAAAGAAATTACTCCAGAAGAATATGTTAAACTGAAAGCAGAAAATCCTGATATAAAAACATCATTAAATGGAATTTTAAATACATTGGAAGGAGCAACAGAAGGAACATTTAATGGAACATTAAGCCCTGAAGATTTGGAAGCATTAAAAACAGGAACAGTTCAAAAAATAACAGTGCATAATCCAAGTAATGGAATAGTAGCAGATTTAATAGAATCAGCAGTAGGAAAAGTTGGAATAATGATGAATAGTAATATAGGAGCAAAAGATTTAACAGAAATAGTAAAATCAGACCCATCAATACTAAATGGAATGATAGCCCACAGTCAAGGAACAATAAAGTTTACTCAAGTATTGAAAGAACTAAATAAAACAGAGGAGGGCAGAAAATTAATAAAAGATAATACCAAACTGATAGCAATAGCAGGACCAGCAGTAGGAGCAAAAGAACTACAGGAAATCCAAAATATAGTAGGAAAAGATAAAGTAAAAATACTGACTAATGACAAAGATATATTAAACTATATGACAGGAAATGAAGTAACAACGGATAAAGAAAAGAAACACCCAATAGTAAATTATAATACTAATTTTAAATTAAATGATAAAGGAAAATATGAAAGACCAGAAGAATTGAAATATAATAAAAAAGATAAAAATGGAAATATTATTTACGATTCCAATAATGTTCCTCAAAAAGGAAATATTTCGGGGGTAGTGGAAAAAGTAAATGGAAGAAGTACAAAATCAATAATTCAGCGAATGAGAGAAAATATTTTCAATAAAAAGAAAGGTGAGAAATAATGAAAAAATTATTAATTAAAGTAATTACTTTTATAATGATTCTATTTACTTTTACAGGTTGTTACACTTTGTCAAAAACTTATTATTATGAAACAAAACCTATGGATAAATTTTTAAGTTTTAGTGAATATGTATATATATATGCTCCAATATTAAATAAAGTTGAAAAAGATAGTCCTATTACAATGATAGATATACGACCAATAAAATTTGCTAATTTAAAGAAATCAAAAAAAGTAGAAATTTTAAGTGATAAAATAACTGTAGAATATAATGATAAAAAATATGTTCTAAAAGTAGTGAACAAAACAGCAGTTCTTCCATACAGAGAAGGAATAATTTTAAAAGAAGGAACAATAGTATATTTTGGAAAAGTAAAAGTTGATGATAAAATAATAATTGATATGCCGCCAGTAAAATTAAAACAGTATCTAAAAGTAGTTAAATTTAATCCTGTGGCAGGCGGGTTAAATATTGACACTAAAAAAGAGATTTACTCTGGACCAGCAGAAGGGTATAAAGGAAGATAGTTGATATTTTAAAAGCGGCCTGAAATTATTCAGGCTGCTTACAAAATAAGAGATGGAGGAATTTATGAAAAAAATACTTATAATTTTATTAGTAACAGCATTAATGGGGTGTAGTAATACAAGCAGAAATACAGAAAATAATGCAGAGAAAATAAATACTGGTATAAATTCTTTAATAACAGAAAAAGAGAAACAGGATTTAAGTAATGGTAAATCATTATCAGTTATAACTATTGATAATCCTTCTTATGGGGTTCTTGGTGATGGCTTGGGGGCATTAGCAAGTAAAGTTCGTGGAAATGATAAGCAGACAATGACAGCTGTAAATTTAATATTGAATAATCCAGATACTATTTTTGTTTCTCAAAATTCAGATACCCTATTAAAAGCAATAAAATATTTAGGAAATACAGCTGAAGGAAAGAAAATTTTACCGAGAACAAGATTCATATTCTTAAACAGTCCACTTACAGGTGTTTCTTTTATTAGCAGACAAGAAATAGAAGATTTATCAAAACTGTATAAATTTAAATATTCTTATCCAGAATAAAATATAGTCTATTATTCTTTTAAAATTTTATATACTAAAGAAAAATAGATAAAAAATAAATATTATATTCTTTATAATAAAATTCCGCAGACAATGTCTGCGGAATTATTAAATTATCTTTATTTAATTTCTTTTTTCAAGATTTGCCAGTATCCTGAACGATTATTTCCAATTCTTTCAATGTAGCTATTTTCTTTAAGTAAAGAAATTATTCTTTCTAAAGTTCTTTTACTTATATTCAAATTTTCCATAATATTCTTTTGTGTTGTTTCGGGATATTGTTTTAAAAACTCTAATACAAGAGGAGTGTTTTCTTCTATTTTATTTTTTGAACCATTGGCGACATTCTTGGCGACATTCTTGGCGACATTTAAAGCCTCAAATTTTATCATTATATCTTCAGGATAAACTGTATATTCAGGAAGTTTTGTCCCATAGTTTTTGCAGGCTTCACATATCTTTTCAATACCCCTTCCCCAAGTTTCTATAAATCCTGCTCTAAAGAATCCATTGGCTATATTTGGGTTAAATGGTTTTGAACGATGTTTTCCCATTAAAGTTTCAACAGTCCAGCCTGATGGAAGAATACAATCATTAGAAATATATAATTTATCTTTATAAATACTTATTTGAATAGGAATTTGTGTGGCATAATTTTTATGAACTATGGCATTATAGACAGCTTCTCTTATTGCTGCTTTTGGAAATGGATATGTTTCTACTCTTGTAACTCCCTCATAAGTTATATCAGCTTTTAAATATTTAGTAAAAATTAAATCTATAACTTTATCAGCTTGTGATATTAAAGAGCCGTGAATCTCGTCCATATAGCTTATTTCAGAATCACTTTCAAAAAATCCTATTTTTATATATGCTCCATTAATCCATTTTTCAGGATTCTGATGAAATAACATCATTCCTGCTCTTAGAATTTTGCCATCTTTAATAAGTCCTAAACTATCTAAAAGCTGTTCATTCGTCATGTTCAAATCTTTTTCGTCCATTCTTTTACTTAAAATAGCTTGTTTTCTAAAAATATCAAAGCTATCTCTCCAAAAGTCATCAGCAGAAAGATTATCTAGTGGTATACTGTCCCAAGTTATCCCTGTTTTTTCAAAAAGAAATTGTGTAAGTGCAGCACCTTTTAAAAGCTGTTTTGTACTTCCACTTCTGTAATGGTATTCCCCTTTATAATTTACAGGATATGAACTTGGCAGAGTTACTATTTCAAGATAGTCTTTATTTTCTTCAGAATATAAATTTACATCAACAATTATTCCAAGAACATCTCTTACTTTATTAGGAATATCTTCCAAAAGTTTTTTGGCATTTGCAATTCCTGTAACTGTTCCATCATCATTTTTTCCTATATAAATTTTTCCACCTTGAGCATTAGCAAAATCACAAATCCATTTTAAATAATCTTCTTTCCAAGTTTCTTTCCATTCTATATTTTGTTTTTCTTTATCTATCATAATTATCCTCACACAGAAATCTGAAATCATTTAAACTATTTTATATAATTATATCATATTCAATGAAAAATTTTATTATGTTTAATAAAAATTTTATAATAGTCTACTATTCTTTTAAATATTATATAATAAAGAAAAATAGAAAAAAATAAATATTATATTCTTTATAATAAAATTCCCC
>ENA-OPVT01000020-OPVT01000020.1-human-gut-metagenome-genome-assembly--contig:-NODE-20-length-116739-cov-8.449256_pt1 | contig 116739 bp, 73 predicted proteins | sample MGYA00241499_ERZ501990 | MGnify/ENA primary metagenome ERZ501990 (study PRJEB25962, sample SAMEA2042104) | human gut metagenome | biome: human gut; feature: human-associated habitat; material: faeces...
CAACTTTAATCAGGGAATGGCTTGTTAGAAGTCAACCAATTTTAGGAAAGGACAGGCTAAATGCGGTATAAAAAAGTTTTTTGCAGAAAACTCGTCACTCGTCACATCTCTATGTAAAGTGCTGTAAATGTGTTACTTATGGTGTGACGAGCTGAAAAGGCAACTCGTCACATGTCTGCTAAAACCCTGATTGAAGTCAACCCGAATCAGATGTTTACAGTGGATTTTCTCTGAGTGTGATGAGTTGAAATTCCAACTCGTCACGCTTTAATCATCTGTCATACAGAGTGTTAAGGCTAGATGTGACGAGTTATGAGTTTCTTATAAAAACTTTTTTATTTATATCTTTATCGTTAAACTTCTGATTTCGGTTGACCTGTAAGCAGATCTTTCCTTGATTAAAGTTGACTAGGGTAAAATTCACATCTGTTATCGTCCGAATTATGCTCTTCTAGTTATAATTTGCAATATGCCACCTTTTGCTTTTTGAAAAGCCACCTTTTACAGTGTAAAAGCATGCCTTTTGCATCATGAAAGGTATGCTTTTGCCAGTTTTTCAGGGTATATTCTTCTATTTCGTCTTTCTGATAAGGCCATTATAAAAGCAGAAGAATGTTTTATATGTCTAGGCGTTAGATATAGAATTTATGAACATAAAATCGGTTTTGATATGCTGCCGGTAATTATTCATGTCAGGCCGTTGAAAGGGGAAGAACAAAATAAAGAAGCCGGAAACATCACGCTCCCGGCTTCTTCTCTAAATCCATTTTTTTACCATTATCAAAGAAAAATAGTGCTACTTGAGAATTTTATTTGTATGGCCATTCTTGTATTTCACGATAAATATGCCGTGCTGCGGATTGGCTAAGCGCTGTCCCGACAGATTGAAATATTCAGCCGGTTCGTTACAGCCGTTGTCTTCAGCAGTGCTTATTCCCGTTGTCTCTTTCTTTATCAGGTCTATGGCTGCCGAGTTTTCCACGGCACAGTCGGTGGCGTCGTCGGGATTATAGTTGGCAAGTGCAGCCACAATCTTCATGTTGTTCTTCTTCCACTCCTTGTCGATGTCGAAGGTGTATGAGTATGTAAACGAATTGCCGTCCCACACTACAGGCTCACCCCATGTGCTGTTGTATCCGCGGATTACGTGCTGCTGATAGTATTGTCCTTCATATCCTTCCTGAAAAAGACTTTTAACCTCGTCTTCAGTAAGGTATACTGTCAGATGTGGCATTGCGCATATCAGGTTGTCATTTTTAAGGCAGGTAACGTTTGCCGTAACCGCTGTAGAGTCAGTATTGAATTCATACGTTATGCCTACAACAGCATTTGCCGTCAGCTCCATCTCGGTGTTGATATACGACGTGATGTCGTCAGGGCTTTGCGGCAGATAAACGGCGGTCTTGCTGCCGGCAGAGTTGCCCGTTTCATGATACGGCTGCCTGTTTATCATCATAGCCGGAGCATAGCAGTTGGATCCGTTGTTGAACAGCCAGAGCATCTCTTCGTCGCAGGGCAGGGTAAACTCGTCGGTATAGTAGCCGGCATGATGGCACACGGCGAACACCCTGTCGCTGTAGTCGCTGCTCGAGTTCATTGCCGTATGCAGATAGCCTGCCACTCTCGGACAGTTGCTGCATTTCTCTGTCGTAAACTCCTCTATGAGAACGTTTTTCAGATAAGTACACACCGCTTCAACCATGTTGTTGGTGCTGTTTTCGTCTGTGCCGTTGTCAATGCTCTCAATCTCGATGCTCCAGCTGGCCTGACTGTCGGTGTAGATGCCCGGGTCGATGACGAACGAGCACGACGTGCTTGACGTAGGCCCAATGGGCGTGTCGATGTGTGTCCGGCAGACAGTTTCGCCTGTGGTGCATTTTATGGTAAATCCGTTCACGGTCTCTATGCCGTAGTTGTGTATGGCGGCATTAACCTTCAGGGCGTTCACTCCGCTCTGTGGCCATGGACTTATTGTGGCAGATAGCAGTCCGAGGTCTTGCTTAGGCAGTGAGCTGCCCGTTATTATTGCCTCCATGCTGATAACGCCCTTGTTGCTTATGTCCTGCCATTGAGTGTCGCCCATCTTGAGATATGATGTGCCTGCCACGGGTTCGCCAACGATAGAAACTGCCACTACGTTGGCTCTCTGATGGAAAGAATAGCCGATGTATATGTCTTCGGCATTCTCGGTTATCTCATACGGCTCGGTCAGCTCCACTTCGTTCCATCCCTTGCTCACGGCCGGAGTAGAAGATCGTGTGATGTATCCCTCGGCTATGTTGTCGCCTTCGAGCTCGGTGCGTATCCATACCTTCAGCGTGTCGATGTTTATGCGGTTGAGCAGTGCTGCGCGTATAGACGAAATGCTGTTGCCCTTGTATGCGTCGAGGGCGGATGACGGCAGTTTCGTTGCGCACGACACCCATCCTTTGCCGTTCAGCTGTATGTCGCCCTCATCGGCCATCTGACCGTTGCAGAAACCCATGCTTACCGTTCCTGACTGTGCCATTGCGCCTATGCTGAGCAGCAATGCAAGTATTATTGTTGACAGTTTTTGCATAACTCTAAATATTTTTTATTTCACAACTTTCTTTCCATTAATGATGTACACTCCATGAGGCAACGCTCCTGCAGGCATTCTGCGTCCGCTGAGGTCGTACACTTCAGTCTTGCCTGCGGCAGAATCGTCCACAGCCTGACTTATGCCTGTGCTGTTGGGCAGTGTCAGCGCACATTCGTCAGAGCTGATGCTCAGTTCGCCGTTCTGTGCTGCACGTATTATGAAGCTGTATGTTGCTCCCGGATTCAGCCCTTTTACGTCGTAGCTTAGCACGTTGCCTACAGACAGTCCGTCGTATCCGCTTACCGGTGTGCGCTCCACCACCTTGCCTTCAGCCACGACATCGTCGATAACTACAAAGCCCGAAGTGCGTCCGTAGCGCAGGCGCACCTGCTTGCACTCGTCTAAGCTTACCCGCTCAGTGGCTCCGTCTACTGATGGACTTATGACACTCACCTCAGTCCATACTCCGTCGCCCTGGTTGGCCTCTACATATATCTTTTCTGTGTTGCTCTTTGCGCGGCACCAGAAACTAAGGTTGCTGATGAGCATCTCGTCGTATGCAATCACGAGATAGTCGCCGTCTGACGAGAGACGCAGCGACGGTGCCTTTTCGCCGTAGTAGCCCGAAACCGAGTAGAACATGCTGCTCGTTGAAGTCCATGTGTCAGGCATGCCTTCAGCCTTGTTGCTGAAGTCGTATCCCTTTGCCGAGAGTTCATCGGAATAGCCATGTTTCATTACCGTCAGACGATAGTCGTCGGCATCGCGCACGGCTTCCCATTTAGCCTTAAATCCCGTTTCAGTGACATCTGTTGCGGCTAAGCCTGCAGGTTTGCGCTTGGCGAAGGTCAGATCGAGAGTCTGCACTGGAGCATTCTTTTCTTCAGACATATAGCTGCCAAGTCCGGCGCTTACGGCTACGACATAGTCGGTAAGCGGCACAAGACCGTCTATCTTTATCGTCTCAGGCGATGTGTAACGCTTATGGTCAAAGTCACCGATATATTGGCGCTGGCTGTTGCCGTCGGTGCAATACACGCTTACTTCATAATATTTGGCGTGTTCGACAGCCGCCCATGAGAACACGAAGCTGCTGTCGGCTATGTCTGTCACGTCTACTGTAGCCGGTGCAGGCATGCTGAATGACGTTCCGGCAAGCAGCAGTTGGACTGTGTCGCCGTTGAGCGTGACGTCATCAAACGATACAAGGCTTGCGCCGTCCCACGATGTGAGTTCATACTGTGTTATTCCTGCAAAACCTGGGAAGGTGTCGCCCGAGCGTGTCGCTTCTGACAGTATTCCGTCAGCTTCAACAATGTCTACGCGCTGATGCTGCGGGTCTATGTTTACGATGTTGTTCTCCCATGCGTCTTTGTCCTGATCTATGTGCCATACAAGCATGCCTTGTCCCGGCAGGTATGTGTCGAATCCGCTTTGTATGCGGTTCTCAAGCACGAAAAACTCGTTGTCCTTTCCCGGAACGTTCACACGGAAAGCCTTGTTTGACGATGCCAGGTTTGGAATCATCGTTATGCTGTCGGCGTTGTTGTCCAGTATGTCATAGTCGAGCCATGCCAGTTCGGCACGCTCAAACGCAGAGAAGAGCGGCGGCGTGTGCATGTTGTTGTTGTATGAGCCTGAGGCCATGGTGTCGTAGGCTCCGAGCCCGAAGGTGAAGTAACCATATGAAGTATCGTAGTGGTCAACCAGTCCGAGCACGTGGCCGAACTCATGGACAAATGTGCCTATGCCTGAAGGCTGCAGATCGCCAACTGCACTATAGCGCAACTCGTTGCTGCAGGCGTAATGGCCTATCACTTTGTCGTCGTAGACGAGCTTCATCTCCCATGCTTCCTCAACGATGGCAGAGTGAGGCCATATAAGTTCTGTTCCGTTAGGGTCGTCGGCCTGTCCGCCGCCGGCATAGAAGAAATATATGTTGTCGACATATCCGTCGCCATTGGTGTCGTATTCGGAGAAGTCCACTTCATCGTCAACAAGCTCGCATGCTTCTTTTATAGCTTCGCCCATTCTGAAGTCCTGTCCCTCATCGTCAGAACCGTAATAGGTGGCTTTGTTTGATAGCGTCACCGGACCAACCACAGTGAAGTCGGGGTCAAACAGCCTGTTAGAGCTTTGCAGATAAAAGTCGCGTGCGCTGCCGTTTGCTCCGTTGCTCCACGTGAAGCCTTCCTTGTTGAGCATGTCATCATAAAACTGATGAGGATTGTCTATAGACGAGAACTTGACGTCGCTGAACTGAATCAGTATGACAAGAGACTTCTGGCGTCCTATTGTGGGGAAGTCGCTAATAAGATAGTCGCTTCGCTTAGGTGCCTTTCTCATTCCGCTGCCGGCTGTCGCGCGGCTAAATGCGTCAATATTTATAGAAGCCAGATATTTCTTGGCTTCTGTCTTTCTCATGTCCTTGTCTGCAGCAGCCAGACCGCTTCCTGTTATTTTGCTGCCGTCGAGTCTGGCATATTCATAGGTTTTGGTCTTAAGGTTGAAAAACAGAGGATATCCGTCTTCGGTGAACAGCAGATGGCGATGCTCGTCGCCCCGCATAAGCACCGTAAGACTTGTGCCGTCGGGCTGAATCACTTTCTTTGGCGTAGGGTCAGCCGGTATGGCTTTAGTGCTGCAGATGCCGCATAATAGAATGGCTATTGAGATAAAAAGTCGTTTCATGCTTAATGTCTTTATATATAAAAACAAAGAAGCCGTAAGGGGCCGGCATGACACTTGGCTTGCCGTGCCAGCCCCGTGGCTTCTGTTATTCTAACTTATTATTTAACAATCAGCTTATATGGCTTGTTGCTTACCATAACCACATAAACACCTTTTGCTACCTGATAAGTTGCCGTCTCGCCTGCAACGCTGCCTGCAACCTTCTGTCCGTTGAGAGTGAACACCTCAACATTCTGTCCGATAGCATTCTTTACTATGATGCAGCCGTTGTCAGCCATAACCTTCACGTCAGATGTCTGCAGGTCAGCGATACCGGTTGTTACCGATACAGTGTTAGACAGGTCTGATTCGCCAAGGTCGTAAACTGCGCTTACTGCGTAGGTTCCGTTGGCTGTGGCCTTTGCGCTGTTTGTAGCAACGAGGCTGTTAACGGCATTGTCGAGATACAGCTTGTAGCCTTTCAGTACAGGTGACTTTGCTTCTGTGTAGGCAATGTTGTCTATCATGATGCCGAAGCCGTCAAGGATAGTGTGTATTGCCACATACTTAGCGTCAGCCGGGAGCGTTACCTTTACTTCCTTCCATGTACTTATTGTAGGATATTCAACCACAGTAATCTTATTGGTGAACGATTCGGGCTTGTCGTCTGTCGAAGATGTCAGAATCTCGATAGAACTTGTAGCGTCATTAGAGAGAGTCATGAACGAAATTTCTGTGCCGCCCTTAATCTCAGGTGAGATAAACCAGTCGTCGTCAGGATTGTTGTTAGGACGTCCTTCGGCGTCGGCACCATAGTTGCCCCAGTGAATCAGACACTTTTCTCCTTCATACGGAGTCCATACTGCTGCGTCGGGACATCCGGCTTCCTTAGTGCTCCATGTCATCCATGCCAGAGGCTGGTTAGCATAAGGCCAATAGTTGCCGTAATACTGTATGAATGTTGTTGACAGGTTGCCGTCTTTGTCAACAGTCTTCCATCCTGCAATCTCATTTGTGGCGAATGCCGGCAGGCTCTCGAAGTCGAGCATAACCTCGCGTCCGTCCATTGCTTCAGGTGCGGTCCATGCCAGTTCGTCGTCATTGCTGAGTGTCAGTGAGGTAGGAGCGGGCAGATTCATGCTGCGCGGGTCGAGTTCTACGTCGCTGCTAAGGTTGTTCTCTTCGTTCTGGTCGCCGTCATACAGCACTTGTGCGTTGTAGAGTATGTTCTTCTTCGCCGCTGTTATAGGCAGAGTGAACGTGAATGTGCGTGATGCTCCTGCTGCCAGGGCCTCTTCCGGATCTACTTCGTCTATGGTCATGTCGTCGACATTGAACAGTACAGAGTAGCCTGTGGCTTCGTCTGCACCCTTGTTTACAACGGTTACGCTGATGGTTGCAGTGTCGCCCACTACCGGCATGTAAGGCTGTGTTATACCTGTCACGGCGAGGTCTTTGCCGGATGCCTCGTAGATGCTCCAGTTGTCTGCGAATATTCTTACGGCCGGATTAGGCATATATCCATAGAGTGATATCTGTGCTTTCTTGCCGTTAAGGGCTGAGAGGTCAACGATGTGCTCCTGCCATCCGTTGTTGCCGGTAAGATTAATCTCTTCGCTGATGTCGACATAGTTTTTGCTTCCGTCAGTTGAAGCCATAACTTTAATATATGCTGTTTCAGGCATTGCGTCAGAGTGGTGCAGCCAGAATGAGAACATAGGCTTCTCTGTCTTCTCGAAGTCGATTATCGGAGAGATGAAATATGCAGAACCTTCTGATGAACCGGTGTTGAGACACAGCAGCTGTGCGCCGTCCTGTCCATATGGCTGAATCTTTGTATTGTAATAACCAGGATCGATGGTCCATGCCTGATTGTTTATACCTGCGCCGATGAGGTATGGTGCATGGTCTACTCCGGCTTCGGCAAAGGCCTCATTGTATGGCAGTGTGTACGGTGTACCCATCACCAGTCCTGAACGCACGTAGTCAGATTCACCTTCGTCGTTAGAAACTGTTACGCCGAATATATACTGGTCTTGTGCGTCAGAAGCGTCCATAATCTGTATTTCAACTTCGCTTTCGCCTGTGGTTTCGCCAAGTTTTGTATAATTTGGCCAGTCGTTCACGTCATATTTATAGATAGTATATTTGAAGTTTGCCGGATCAACATATCCTCCGTGTACGCCTTCTGTCGGATTCGTCCATGACAATATGGCAATGTTCTGTTCTTCACCCCATTTGGTTGTCAGGTCTGATATCGTTTTTGGTACGTCAGGACCAACATATTTTGTTATGTCCATAGGTCTTCCTTCGCCATTAGCGTTGGCTGCAACGATTGAGAATGTGTTGAAGCCTTTGGCTGCCTTAACCTGCAATGTAATCTGTTCGCCTGGACGTATGTCAGTCTTGGTGGCAAGAGCATTTCCCTTAAGATCGTATATAGTTACCTTTGTGAGTTCTGAAATCTGTTTGCCGTCGATGCTCTTTGAAGGCAATGTGAACGTGAATGTTCCGCCTAAAGCACCAACTGCGTCTGGAACGAAGTTAACGGCAGATACTGTATCAGGAGCTTCTACTGAAGCGATGGCTTTCACAATGAATGTGTCAATAGATACCGGGCTGCTTCCTGTTCCGTAATCATGCAGACCGAAATTGTAGTAGCCGTCTTCAGTTGGGGTGATATAATAACGTTTTGTTTCAGTACCTTCAGTTGCAAAGTTATACAGGTCGTCTATTACAATGTTCTGTGACTCAACAGTGTTACTATTGCCCATTGTCGTTTTCAGACTTGCTGTTTCATACGAAACACTTAGCTGATAAGACAGCATATATAAAGAATCGGTCTTCAGGTCAAATGCGGGTGATATTATCCAGTCGTCACATCCGTTGCGACCGCTGCAAGTTAATAGTCCATAGATATTGTTGTATTGCCATGTCAGGGCTGTTCCGTCGTTGTTCAAGTTGTATATAGCCCATCCGTCGATGTCAGACATATCAGAGAATGTGTTGACATAAGGTATAGGCATATATAGTCCTGCCGTTATGCTGTTTGTTACGGTTCCGCGGTTTACGTTGCCATGGCTTTTTGCATAAATGGTATATGTGTGAGTGAGTATTTCTTTCGGCATGTCTGTGTCAACGGCAGTTGTCTCGGTTATGTCCTCGGCAATAGTCTTTCCGTCGACATTGCGTACAACTGTATATGATATGTCAGATTTGTCAAAGATACTTCCGAAGTCGTCATACAATCCCTTTTCGGGAGCTTCCCATGTTATTGTTGCCTGTTGATTCTCTATTGTGAGAGTAGGATTTGCTACATCTGCAGGTGCATCGTATCCGCATACTATAGTCTTTGAGAATCTGCCTCCACTAACTTCGCTGTACAGCGGATATACCTGTACCGTAACGATATGCATGCCTGAAGAAAGACCTTCCATGCTGCAGCTGACTTTGCTGCCTAATGTGGGCTGTGAGGGAACGCCTGTTGGATTTACGCTGGCTCCGTCAACATAGAAGTAAAGGCGTACTTTGTCTGATGCCCATTGCGGTATTTCAATATTTTCCCCACCGTTGACAGTTGACGGTATTGTGAACGATATATTTGCGTCGTTACTGCCTTCTGCAACGGATACAACTAAGTCACTGATGTCGTCCAACTGTAATTTAGAGAAAGTCGTCTCTGCTTCTGGCCTTTTATAAAAATAGGTGAAGCCTGTAGGAGTTTTTTCTACTAATACGGTTTTACATGTATCTTCTTTTGATCCATATGGCACAAATGGACTGACTTTATAGTAAACTGTTCCGTAGTTGAAGTCATAATGGTTTACGAGCAAACTTCCTTCTGCAACGTTGTATATCATTGGCTGTTGGCCATAGACATATTGATTTGGCATTTTGGTCCGGCCAATAATGGTTGTCTTGCACGTTACCGGATCTATTTTAGCCATGTAGATACTGTCGTCGGCGAGTTGTACGAATAACGAACCATAGCCAGCTACAAATCCTTTGGGATTATAGTTACCCGATGTCTTGTAAGCACGGTATGAACCTAAGAAACCAACTCGCTGAAGGCGGCATGTTGCCGTGTCTAATATATTAAGATAGTAGTCTGTTCCGCCGTATCCCTGATCTCTAACGTTTTCCATTGAAATTGCGAAAACAACGTCACGCTGATCGTCGTATGACATCATGTATGGCACATAGCTTGAGTTGCCGTTAGCGTTGGTAAATGTCTTTTTGCTCAGTAATTCAAGAGTGTTGGCATCATATACAGTTCTGACTATTGTGTTGTAGTTGCCTGTGGCACCATCTTGAATGGGCAAGAAACAATACAATTTGCCTTTTGACGTATATGAGTAAGGTGAAAGACCTGAATCAGACGACACTGTGTCGCATGCAAATGGTGTTAGGTTAAAGTTTACCATGCCGCCTGTTGCATTTCCGTTTTCATCTAATCCGGCTCCGGAATTGAATCCTGTATATGTATATAGGATTTCGCTTTCTGCCTTGGCAGATGTCTTGTAGGGTATTGGTGCAATTAATGTAGGTACGTTACCTTTTTCTTTTATAAATCTTGAGTAGACTGTTTTTTCATCAAAAGTCTGTAATGGCCACGGACTCTTATAGTCAGTTGACATGCTTTCTGCTTTGGCTTTGGCCGGTCCTGCCTTCTGCATTTGTCCGGCATCGCTCTTTGCTGCTTTGTTCATTTCAGGCAGTTTCATTACAACCTGCGCCTCTGTTGGCGTCCAACAGAACAATAATGCCGCTGAAGCTACAAAATAATGGATAAATCTTTTCATAAGCATCATATTTATATTTGTTAAACTTAAAACGCATGACAAAAATATTATTTTATCTATAAAAAACGGGATTTTATGTTCCGACTTGTTTTTAAATTCTTGAATTTAAATAAAAAACCTAACTAAAACGGCTAAAAATGTATATTTATGTTATCATTATTGATGATTTTGTTGCTTTATCTAAAACTGTTATTGTTTTATATTTTTCACGTTTAAGTCATATTATTTTGTATCTTTGCATGTGTTAATCTGTATCACGGCTCAAGAATCAGGTTTGTCTGATGATTCTGCTGAGAATTTGAATTACCCCATTTATTAAAAAATATAATTTTTGATGAAATTACAAGTCTTGTTGCTGCTGTTGTTTTCTTTTGTCTTTACGTTGCCGTCTTTTGCTTCTAAAGAAAAGTCGGACAGTGCTGTTGTGCTGAAGACCAAAGGTGATGTGTTCTATTATACCGGACGTTTTCCTGAAGCTTTGGATTATTATACTCGTGGACTAGACAAAGCAGAGACTGAAAAGAACAGACGCGTATACAATGCATGCATAGGATGTATAGGAAATATTTATGCAAGCATAGGCGACTATAATCGCTGTCTGCATTATTATCAACGGGGATATAAGGCGGCTGTAGAGGATAATGATACAGATATGCAGTTTAGTTTCTTATCTAATATTCTTGCCTGTTATTGTTTCATGAAGGATATAAAGAAGGCAAAGGCTTATTTCAGACTTTTGATGCAACTTCCTGTAAGTGATCAGCAAAAGCGTCAATATTACTGCTTATATAATCAGGGATTTATAGCACAGACTGCAGGTGATTATGTAATGGCTGAATATTATCATCTTAAGGCTTTTGAGTATGCTAAAGAAAGAAATATGCCTGCTATGTATATTCAGGCACAATATATGGAACTTGGCAATATTGCATTGAGGCGCAAAAATCCCCAAAAGGCCATATCTTATTTTAAGAAAGGCTACCAGATGACATTGAAGATGGACAATTCAGACAAAATGTCGAGAGTGTATAAAAGTCTCAGCGAGGCTTATGCTAGTGCTGGACAGGCAGATTCGGCTGCCAAATATAAGGCGATGTATCTTGAATTGTCTGATTCGGCATTCAACAAGAGTCAGTTTTACATCTCAGGCAGTAAGTTGTTCAATTATGAAAACACAGTTAATCAAAAGATGATTGACTCGCTCACAACGCGCAACACCACGCAGCTTGTGGTTATCATCGTGTTTGTCATCATGCTTATTGTGCTTACCGTGCTGTATCGTATGCTGAGGCTGAAGAACCGCAAGCTTACCGACGCACAGATGCTGCTCGTAAGTAAGAACGAGGAACTGATGAAGTCTGATAAGCAGAGCCGACTTCTGCTCGAGCAATATGCCAAGGCTGTAAACACTGTGCACGAGGACGATGTGCCCGATGCTGCCGGTGAGGCAGGGCAGGAGAGTGCAGGTGACATGGAAGGTGAGGCTGAAGATGCTGACGAAAAGGCCGACGAGGCTGATAAGAAAGAGCGCACGGCTGCAGCGCTGCTGAGCGAGGAGCAGAAGAACCTGCTGCTGAACAAGATTAACACCGTGATGGCAGACATGAGCGTGATATCGCGCTCCGACTTCAATCTTAACACACTTGCGCAGATGGTTGGCTCTAACACCAAATATGTTTCGTGGGCTATTAACGACGTCTACGGCAAGAACTTCCGACAGTTTCTCAGTGAATACCGCATACGCGAGGCGTGCCGCCGTCTTTCGGACAAGGAGCATTACGGCAACATGACGCTGCAGGCCATATATGAGGAACTGGGCTACAACTCGGCAGCAAGCTTCATACAGGCTTTCAAAAAGGTGAACGGAATGACGCCTTCTACCTATCAGCGCCTTATGGCTAACAAGCCTGACGATGATGCCTGATGCTGTTATCTCTTTTTGGCGCATACCGCATATTTTATGTCTTTGACTAAGGCTTGACTTGTTGTGATATTTGCCAGTTCTTTAAGCCTGTTTGAAAAACACCGTAAAAATCGTAATATTTTTACGGCGTTTATATTTCGGATTAAATATTTATGTCCTATTACAACGAGTTCCGTTAAGTAAATGTCATGACTTTGCTTTCAGACTGTTAATGGCCTGTTTACGTGTCAAAAGTGGCCCACTTTTTATACGTAAACGGGTCACTTTTTATGCAAAAACCGACCGCTTATTTCCTTTATTTTGCAGTCATTAAAGTGTGGGGATGTGTAGCTAAGTGAAGAGCAGGCGCTGCACGCAATGAAAAACGTCTTGCGAAAGTGAAAAGATAAAAGTGAAAAATCCAAATGCGTAGTGATTGATAAGAATACACAAGACTAATGTTCTGTCGGATATGCTATCCGACAGCATTAGATATTAGGATCTGTGATCCGAAACTCCTACCTATTAATCAAAAATAGGCAGCAAGCGGATTAAAATCCTTATACTCTATTCCGGCAGATTTTTCGCTGCGCTCAAGGAAACTTCTGGTGCAAGTCGACAATGTCTGTATAAAAATAAAGGGACGGGCATTTTTTGCCCGTCCCTTTATTTCTTATCTTTTCCTGCTGACTGTTCAGCCGGAATGTTATTACTTGTTGTCCTCGATAAGGTTTTCGCCTGTCATGTCAGACGGCTGCTCCAGACCCATGATGTGGAGGATTGAAGGAGCAACGTCGGCCAGACGACCGTCCTTTACGGTTGCGCTGTTGTTGTCTGTAACGTAGATGAACGGAACTGGGTTCAGCGAGTGAGCTGTGTTAGGTGTGCCGTCCTCGTTGATGGCGTTGTCGGCATTTCCGTGGTCAGCTATGATGATTGCCTCATATCCGTTGGCCTTGGCAGCCTCGATAACGTCCTTTACGCAGTTGTCTACGGCGTGAACAGCCTTGGCAATGGCGTAGTAAACGCCGGTGTGGCCTACCATGTCGCCGTTGGCAAAGTTGACAACGATGAAGTCATACTCCTGAGTGTTGATAGCACCTACCAGCTTGTCCTTAACCTCGTATGCGCTCATCTCAGGTTTCAGGTCGTATGTTGCAACCTTTGGAGAAGGAACCAGGATGCGGTCCTCGCCCTCGAATGCAGCCTCGCGTCCGCCGTTGAAGAAGAATGTTACGTGAGCATACTTCTCTGTCTCGGCTGTGTGCAGCTGTTTCTTGCCCTGCTTGCTCAGATATTCGCCCAGAGTGTCCTGTACGTTCTCTTTCGGGAAGAGGATGTGAACGCCCTCGAACGATGCGTCATACGGAGTCATGCAGTAATACTGAAGGTTCTTTATTGTGTGCATGCCTTCCTCCGGCATGTCCTGCTGTGTGAGCACCTGTGTAAGCTCTTTTGCGCGGTCGTTGCGGAAGTTGATGAAGATAACAACGTCGCCTTCCTGTATCGTGCCGTCAACGCTGGCGTTGCTTATAGGCTTGATAAACTCGTCGGTAACGCCTTCAGCGTAGCTCTCTTCCATGGCCTTCACCATGTCTGTGGCCTTCTTGCCTTTGCCTTCAACGATAAGGTCGTAAGCCTCCTTTACGCGGTTCCAGCGCTTGTCGCGGTCCATAGCGTAGAAGCGTCCTACGATGCTTGCTATGTGGGCGTCGTTCTTCTCGCACTGCTCAGTCAGTTCCTTGATGAAGCCGGCACCGCTCTTCGGGTCGGTGTCGCGTCCGTCCATGAAGCAGTGAACGTATGTATTCTTCAGTCCGTATTCTTTTGATATCTCGATGAGCTTGAACAGGTGGTCGAGTGAAGAGTGCACTCCGCCGTTGCTGGTCAGACCCATCAGGTGCAGCTTCTTGCCGTTGTCGCGGGCATAGCTGTATGCGTTAACTATTTCGGGGTTGTTAAGTATTGAGCCGTCCTTGCATGCGCGGTTAATCTTAACCAAGTCTTGATAAACGATGCGTCCTGCACCGATGTTGAGGTGTCCCACCTCAGAGTTACCCATTTGTCCGTCAGGCAAACCTACATCCTCGCCTGAAGCCTGCAGCTGTGAGTGAGGGCTTACGGCGTAAAGATAATCCAAATAAGGCGTCGGGGTGTTGAAAATTACGTCTCCTGCGCCATGCTTTCCGATACCCCATCCGTCGAGTATCATCAATAATGCTTTTTTTGCCATAGTTTATATTATATAATGTAAGAATTCCGGCGCAAAGTTACTAAGTTTGTCGTTAACAGCAAAATGCGTAAAGAGGTTTTTTGAAAATTCACAATTTACAATTGGCAAATGCTGAATTTTGTTTCATAATTCACTGTGCGTAACTTGGTCCGTCCATCCTCATTACAATTATTGTATGTTTGTTGCCATACCGGTCCGTAAGGCAGTATCCGTATCAGTTATTTTATTATGTTTCAAATGTATGCCTTTTCTTGTCATGCGCGTATATTTTATTCTTTTATATGTCTGTCAGCAAAAACAAAATTATATATTTGCATTTGGCAGACGTGCAGTGAGGCATGGGCGTGCCTGCCATGATGGAAGCAGGTGCTGACAAGAAGAGATTTAAAAAACAAAAACATACAAATATTATGAAAACATTTTTAGCTTTAATTACGGCATGTCTGATGGGCGCAACGTGTGCCTGTGCGCAAGACGTAGCCGGCTCGGAATGCTGTCGGCGTGGCACGAAGGACAACGTCCAGGCAGTGAGAACATTCACGAACACAGGCAATCCGCTTGTGAAAGACAAGTTTACGGCCGACCCTGCCCCTATGGTTCATGACGGCAGGCTGTATCTCTATGTAGGCCATGATGAGTATTACGACGGTCAGGACACGGCTTCAGGCGGAAAAGAGTTTAACATAACCGAGTGGCTCTGTTATTCTACTGCTGACATGCAGACATGGACAGACCATGGCGCTGTGCTCAGTCCTGCCGACTTCAGCTGGGCTGTAGGCGAGGCATGGGCGTCACAGGTTATAGAGAAAGACGGCAAGTTTTATTTCTTTACCACGGTGCAGGCCGGTGCGCCATATACGGGCAAGGCTGTTGGAGTGGCTGTTGGCGACTCGCCTGTAGGTCCGTTCAAGGATGCGATAGGCAAGCCGCTGGTGTGCGACACGATGACGTCAAACGGCGAGCGCGGCTGGTGGAACGACATCGACCCAACGGTGCTTGTAGACGATAAGGGCCAGGCATGGCTCTGCTGGGGCAACGGCACGTGCTTCATGGCAAAGCTGAAGCCCTGCATGACAGAGCTTGACGGCGAAATACAGGTGATTGATCTTCCGAAATACATGGAAGGTCCGTGGCTGCACAAGCGCGGCGACATGTATTACTTGACCTACGCCTCTGACGGCGGCGGTAAGGAAGCCATTTCGTATGCCACGGCGCCTGATGTGGCCGGCCCTTGGACATACCGCGGCGAACTGACCGGTCCGGCAGAAAACAGCTACACCATACATCCCGGCATAATAGAGTTCAACGGCCGCTGGTATTTGTTCTATCACAATGCCGTATTGACATTAGACGGCCACCGCGGTGCCATAGGCCGCCGCAGCGTCTGTGTAGACGAGCTGCACTATAATTCTGACGGAACGATGAAGCATGTTGAACAGACAAAGACAGGTGTATGCGCAGGCAGGTAAGGGGGCTAATGTCACCCTTGGTGCCTTGTGGCGAACATATCAGTTTTATCAAATAATATGCTTTTGAGCGCCTGGACGCCAGCTTGACTTATGGTTATTATCAGGTCTTGTCTTGACAAATAATTCCAGCCGATTATTAGAAATTGTAATAAAACAATAGCAAGCCCAAGAAATTCATTATTGATATTTCGAGGCTTGCTATTGTGTAAAAGAATGTATTGTATGGTTTTAAAATTTATGGTATAATCAATTTTCTTGCTTCAGCATATCCGTCGTCGTAAGTTATACGCTGTATAATAATGCCTTTGGCTGTTCCTGATATCTTCCTGCCTGACAGATCGTAGAAAGATACGGATGCAATCTTTCTGGTGGCTGAAGATTCAAAATTTTTGATGCCGGTGCCTATTGTCGTGGTAACTTGTATATCTGCAGATGGTAGAGAACTCTTCAGCTCCTCTGCGGATAATGCCTGTACGTTGTAAATATAAGTACGGTTGGCGGTAAGCCCATCTACCATATAGCTGGTTCCGCTGATGCTGTCGACAGACCATTTCTGAGGACCTGCATTCCATACATTATCCTTTCCTATAGAATCTTTCAGTATGCGCAGGTCGTTGAAATATGCGCGTTCTTTGTTGGTCTCAATGACAAAGTAGGCTTTTTGCGGGACATTTTTGAAGTAAATGACAACCTCGCTTTCGGTTTTGTTGGCCTTCAGACTATGCTTTTGTATAGTGGCCTGTGTGTCAGGATCGGTCAGGCTTATAGTGTAACTTACGGTTTTGCCCGGATACGACACGGCATTGAATGCCATCGTTGCGTAACCGTCACAGTCGGCAAACTCGAACACGGGAGATCTGAGCATACCATTTTGCCCATAGAAACCCACCTGCATATATCCGCCTGACTGGTAAATCTTTGATCCGTACCACCCTTGCTGGGCCATGTAGCTGTCAAGGTCTTCGCCTATGTCTGTTATGTCAGATTTTGGGTATTCGCCACTGGTCATAAGCGAGAAGTCTTCATCGGTGATGACAGGATTGATGGAGTCGGGCAGTATCTCGCGCAGGTTGAGCCTGTAGCTTTCAGCTTCTTCAACTTCCTGCCAGTTAGCCACGAAGGACGATGATGTTATATCAGAGGCTTCTTCTGCAACAGGGCGTTTCAGACGGTCTTTCATGAATGAGAATGAAATCACGCCATTATTGTCGGTTATGTTAGTTACTCCTTTTTCAGTTGGCGTTCCATCCCATGACAGCGAACTTGGTGATGAGTAGTCTGTAAACATATTATTTGTGGCAATGGGGTAGAGGTCGCTTTCCGTTGTGATGCCCTGTGTTCCGTCCGCTTCAACAAGGTCATATCGCTGTATTGTTCCACTGTTGACATAGTTGCCGTCCCATGCAGACTGGTCGTATGCAACATGGAAAATCATAAGTCCGCGTCCGGGAAGGTAAGCATCCCAGCCTTTTTGCTGTCTGTTCTCTAATGTGAAGAATTCGTTTTCGTCAGCCGTGCTTATCTTGTATGCCACGTTGTTTTGGGTAAGTTCGTCCAATGTTACAAGGTCTGCAGGAGTGTCGAGTTCAACGAAGTCGAGCCATCCTACGGTGAAACGTTCAAAAGCCGAATAGGCAGGGGGAGTGTGTGACTCATTGTTATAGTTGCCGGTGTCCATGACATCCCATACGCCGAGCTGTACCATCTGCTGGTTTCGTGTGTTATATGCGTCAGGAAGACCGAGTACGTGGCTGAATTCGTGGCAGAATGTGCCGATGCCTTCAAGCTGTGTTCCCGATACATATTTAAGTTCGCTTGAGCATGCATAACGTTGAACTTGCTTGCCGTTGACATTACAGCTTATGCCTAGTGATACAAGGTTTGAGGCATGTGGCCATATAGTATTGCTCGATGCTCCGTAACTTTCCGCATATCCGGCATAAATAACATAGACAAAGTCGACAATGCCGTCGTCATTATAGTCGTATTTTGTGAAGTCAACTCCAAGTTCGTCGCTGGCATATTCACAGGCTTCTTTTACCATCAGTCCGGGTTTGGAGTCTTGTCCGTAGCTGTCGTTGGCACCATAGTACATCATGCTTTTCTTCAGCTTGATTGGTCCAAAGACGTCGAAATCAGGAGTAAACTTGCCCATTGACTGCGATATGAAGTAGTCGCGTGCGCTTCCTGTAGCCCCGTTGAGGCTGAAGCCTTCCTCGTTCATTACAGAATGGAACAGTTTGCTGTCATGTCCCTCCTGCATAGAGTTGTCGGCAAATTCAACAAGCAGAATCACTCCTTTAAGATTGCCGGTTGTCGGGAATGTCGGTCCTGGCAGTCTCTGCATGGGCGCTTTACGCATTACGTTCTCATTGTAAGCCTTGTTGAAGTCTGCTGTGCCTATGGCTTTCAGCCGCTCTACCTCTGCAGCCTGTCGCATGTCTGGGTTATGGGCTATCATGCCCATAACGGGTGTGCCGTCTTCAGATATTGACTCTACATAACGCATTACGCCATTGGCATCAGCCTTTATCATGTGGCCGTCTGTTGTTGTGAATGCATGGAAACGTTCGTCACCGACAATGCGGTATGTAAGCACGCTTCCGTCCGGTTGTGTTATTTTCAGCAGTCCGGGATAGGCTGGTACGGCGTTTGCTGTTGCCACGGCAAACAGAAATGATGCGATGGCTATAAAAATATTTGGTATTTTCATATTCAATATATTAATTTTGTTGTGTAAATAGCCTGTCTGTCGTTGTATACCTTTACTATGCATAGTCCTTTGCCTGACAAACTTATGCGTGCAGAGCCATTGACTAGTGCTTTTGACATGAGACACATGCCGGATGCATTATATATACATACCTTCATGTCCTTACTTTCAGCATTGCCGGCAATAATCTCTATGGTGTTGCCGATGCGTGAAATGCCGATGTCGTAGTTTGCATCGGTCGTGACAGATGATATGCCGTCAGTATCATCAGAAGCAATAGGAACGATGCTCATGGCGTTTTGTATGTAACCTGAGGCTCTGTCAATAATCTGGCCTATGACATGTATGTTCTTCTTGTTTTTTACTGTGGGGGGGACGGGTATTGTGCTTGTTGTTTCATATTCTTTACCGGCCTCCATGTCTTCAGAACTGCATGGGTCGCCTGAATAGCAGCTGTAAATGGCACGTGCCAGGTCGTTGAAACATACGTCCGTGGTTATTGCCTCCTTGTTCTCCCATCCGGCCATCTCGCCGTTTTTGCCGTCAGCATAATAGTTGGTCTGCGGATATCCGGTGACGGAGTCTTCTGTTATTGTGTAGGCGATATTGTATTGCGGTGATTTGATGTCAATGTCAGAATAGTAAACAGAGTGTAGGGTTATGGCTGTGCTGTCCTCATTCCATTCGCCAGTCAGGTTATATGCTATCTGGCTGTCCGACGAAGTCTCCATGTTGAAAAGATTCTGTATGTCATAATAAGGGTCGCCAGACAACTTGCGGTTTAGACTGCATGATGGCGCACCTGTACAAGAACTGATGAATGGCTTGTAGCTGTATTCTTGCTTCTCGTCAATCTCTAATGGGTCTCCTCCGTGTACGCTGACTGCTATGAATTGCTCGGGATATTTTTCCTTCATCATTTCCAGGCCAACCAGACCTCTAGGACACCATCCGCACCATGTACCTGTATATTCCTCGCATACCACACGCTTCATGAATGCCTTGTCGCGTACCGTAAGTATCGCAGTGGCTGTATTGTTCGCAGAATAGGCATCTGCCTGTCCGTTCACTTTGTCAATGGTGATACGGATGTCGTGTGTACCCGGAATATTTGCTGGAACCTCGAACGATATAGTGTCACTTTCGTTTGTTGACAAACTTTTGTTTACGGTGATGGTTTCAGGTTCTCCGTCATAGCTGCATATTGCTGTGTATGAGTTGATGTCATTAGCTCCAACGTTGCGCACCGCCACGCTGAATGTAGCGGTTGAGGCGCCGTAGGAGGCTGTCTGGTCGCTCATCTTTCCAATGAGCATTTCGTTTTGCGGCATGCCTTCGCCTTCAACAACTGCCTGTATGCATATAGATCCGCCGGTTGTCGTCCATTTGTTCTTGCTGTTATAATAAACAACGTCGGCATCAGTATGCTTTTCTGAGCTGTATCCCACACCTTCTGATTTGGCAAAAGATGCTTTATATCCGATGGCAATGTCGTCTGTTCCGTTGATTGCAAACGGAGTGTCAAGTGTAATTTCATTCCAACCGGCCTTCAGGTTGTCGAGCTTTTGCCTGTATATGTATGTATTTTCTTGTGGCTTCTGCTTGATATAGAGATATACGTTTGTACCTTCAGAGCACACGCCTATGCGTATTTTAGTTATACTGTTGCCTTTGTATGGGCTTACAAATGTGGCCGGAAACGTTACGTAAGGCGTTACCACGGCTGAGGCATCACCCCATCCGTTGTCAATCTCCGGGCCATAGCGCATAACCACCTGACCATATGTGCTGCAGACAGCTAGCATGGCTAATAACGAAGTAATAATGTTTCTGATCATAGACATCTTTTTAAGATTCAACAAAACAAGGACAGCCTCCGTATGAAACGGAAGTTGTCCTTGATGATAATGGCTATGTTATTTTACGACAATCTTGAATGTCTTGTTGCCGACCTTAACAAGGTAAATGCCCTGCTGTATGCTGACGGTAGTGCTGTCCTCAGCCTTGCAGCTGAACGTCTGGAGTCCGGCAAGTGTATATATGTTTACAGTGTTGCCTTTTGCTCCATTGATGACGATGGCATTGTCGATAGCATATACCTTTATGCCCTGTTCGGCAGTTGAAGCATCGATGCCGCTGCCAATGCTGCTCTCATAGCTGTTAGAATAGTTAGACTCACCTTCTTTCCATACGGCTGTAACATTGTAGACATGAGTGCCTTCGCCAGGATTGCTGTCGGTGTAAGTCTGTCCTGTAACATTGCTTGCTATCAGCTGGTTGTCGCGGTATACATTATATCCCGTGAGAGTTATTTCTGATGTAGAACCGTAGAGCGGGGTGTATGTGATGTCGTCAAGCAGTGCCACGGTGTAAGAACCCTTGCTGCAGCTGCGGATGGCGAAGTATTTCGCATCTGCCGGTAATGTGTATTCGAACAATACCCAGTCTGTTCCTGAAACGATAGAATCGCGGTCGAATGCTATGAAGTTTTCAGGCTCCTGGTCTGTTGTTGAGTACATCATCTCGAATACCTGAGGATCAGAACCTTCGTTGGGCATCTTATAGTAGAACGATACGTCTGTTCCGCCTATGACATCTGAAGAAATCAACCAGTCGTCGTTCGGCAATGTTGTCGAAACTCCGTCTGATGCAGCCCAGCAAGTGAGATACTTGTCACCAGAGTGAGGAGTGAGAACCTCAAACTTGTCGAGCGTGAATCCTGCCTCAACAGGAGCCCATACCTGCCATGCCTTAGCCTCGAATGCGTGTGATATGGTCGGACCTCCGAAGTATACAGTAGGTGTTCCGTCGCCGTCGTATGTCTTCCAGTCACCTATTCCTTCAATGATGAATGACTCGTATCCTTCAAAGTCGTCAGTTACTTTGTCTGCAATTTCTGATTTTGCAGGTTTCTCCCAGTTAAGGGTTACGCTGTTTCCGCTTGTAGAACCTGTAAGATTCTCTGCTACCGGCAGGTTAGAGCCGTGAACATACAGGCGTACTGTAGATGTAGAATCATTGTCTGTGTATGTGTCAGGTTCATATTCAATGGCTGCACGGTATATGTATGTCTTTGTAGCCTCGGCCTTTGTGGTATTTATTTCGAATGCCACTTGTGCCATGGCGTTCTGAGTTATAGTTTCGCCCTGTTTTGTATCTATAACTTCGTTGTCACGCAGCAATACAACTTTGTATCCTTCAGCCTTGTTTGTGCCGTAGTTTGCTACGCCCACATTGACAGTTGTGCTTTCTCCTGCCTCAATCCTCTTTTCGTCTATTGATATCGACGTTAATGCAAGGTCGTTTTCTGTGCTTTCGTCAATGCTGATGGCGTCTACATAGATAGAGGCACTCGCGTCAGCTGCATTGGCACCGAAAGCAATCTGGATGTTGTCGGCGTCAGTGCGAAGAGGAACAGAATAGCGTACCCATCCTGTTGCGCCATTGTTATAAGCCACGTTTGCAGAGTTCTCCCAACCCTCGTCATCATAGTTTGTATATACCTTGAGTGTAAGGTCTTCAGGCTCAGCCTCAAATCCGTGATACATAAAGAATGATAGTTCGGGACTTTCTGAACCATTAAGAGAGATACGCGGACCTGTAATCACCTGGTCGTTAGAATCTTCTGCGACGTATGAGAACTGAAGCATACCTTCGTCTCCGTCGTAAGGTTTAACTGCGATGCCTGAGCCAGTGCTCATATTCCATGCATAATTATATGATGTTGCATAGAGTGTCCATGGATCCTTGCTTGCAAATCCGTATGCAAACGATTCATCGTAAGGACGTTCGTAAGGTTCACCGAGCACGATGCCGACTCCTGTGCCTTCAGATGTTCCGGCGCTGTTTACTGCAACGAGCAGGTAGTCAACATACTGCTGCTGTGCACCATACAACGGTGAGAATGTCTCGTCTGTAACTGTCAGGTCAGATGTATAGTCTGTAACAGGTTCCCATGGGTTTGTCCAGTTGTATTCATTATAGCGGCATAATACATATTGCACGTCGTCAGGATTTACGTAGCCTCCGTGGAGTCCTTCTTCTGTAACCTTGTCCCATGTCAGAACGGCCTTGTTGTTCTCGTTCATCTTGACTTTAAGGTTGGCTACATTAGCAGGCATGTCGAGCCCTACCCAGTTGGTTATGACAGCCTCTTTGCCCTGGCCTGATGTGTTGAACGGAACGATGCGGTATGTTACGTTGCCTTGCTCAACATCAGTGTCTGTCCAGGTGAGAGTCTCGCCTGCCTTAGGTGCTTCAAACACGTGTGCCGGCTTGCTGCTGCCGTTGCGGTATACGTTGATATAGGCTATGTCGCTGAGTGTTTCGCCTTTGTATGTCTTTGTAGGAGCTGCGAATGTCAGAGTGTTGTTCAGTGCACCCTTTTCTCCTGCGGTAACTTTTACATCTGTAACGCAGTCCGGACCTTCGAATGTAGAGTAAACGTCGAGCGAGATGTTGTCCATGCTGATGTTTACGCTTTGTGCGGGAGAGTCACCGTGGAACAGCAGGTTATAGAGTCCGTCTTCAGGTACGTTGAACATTATCTCGTATTTATTCTTGTCGTACATGATGTCGAGCGATGCTATTTCTTTTTCATCTCCTGTCACTTCCTGCTTGTTGCCCAAAAGTATTGTCATATGCTCCATTGTCAGCCATTGGTCATATGTTTCGAAAGTGAGTCTGTAATCTGTGTTCTTCTTCAGACTGATAGAAGGAGAAATAAGGTAGTCGTCATTTCCGTTGCCTTCATATATGCCAGTATCAACATCTGCTGTGCCGTTGCCCTGCAGGTATGCATATCCGCTTTCTACGCCAGAGGGGAACATGAACGACCATGTATGTGTGTCGTTGTTGGCATCGATGACCTTGAATGAGTCGAAGTCTGCCTGTGTGTCAAATGTTTCTATGTATGGCGTGAACCATGTTGAACCGGCTGTCACCTTGTTAGATGTGGCTGTCTCTCCTTCACGGTTGTCTGAGCAGGCTGTTACTGTGTAGTAGTAGCGGGCATGTGCCTCAGGTACGCTTTCGCTGAACGTTGTTTCTTTCAGGCCTTCGGCAACAACAGTCTCGTCAGGATAGCGTACAACTTTGTAGTTTATAGAGTTGTCGTCTACTGGACCGCCGTTTACAGATGTCGTCGGTGCGTTCCATGTCAGAACAACTGTTTTTCCGTCATCTATTGAAAGCGAAAGATTGGTTACGGCACTCGGTACATCCTGACCTACGAATGTCTGTAAGCGACGTTCGGGTGAGTCGCCGGCTGCATTTGACAATATGATACTTACGGTATGTTTCCCTTCGGAAAGATTCAGGTCGATAGTTGCATTGCCTCCGGCATTCACTTTGGTTTCTGTCGCATCGCCTCCGTCAACAGATATCTTGGCGGTCAGTTCTCCTGACAGTGTCTCGTCTGATGTGTATGTCTTTGTAGGTGCTGTGAAGTACAGTTTTCCGTCTGCATAGCTTATCTTTGTTGGAGCGCCAGGTGCTTTGGCTTCACTATACGGTATGTATAGTCCTAGGAAATGCTCGTCTCCAGGCAGGTCTGCGATTTTTGTAGTGTGTGCCGTATTTAGGTCAATAGTGTAAAGTGCAGACTCTTTGCTGTTGTTGTTTACTCCGACCCAATAGACTTTTCCTGTTGCAGGGTCACACACGGCAGACATCTGGTCGGCTGTCAGTGCATGTGGAACATCCAGTTCGCCGACTTCTGTTGGTGTACCGTTCTCCTTATTGATCTTATACAGTTTCTTGTCGTTGAACGCTATTCCGTACAGCTGTCCTGCATTGTCGACAAAAAGAGTTTGGATAAACAGGTTGACTTGTCCTATGTTCTTTGTCTCCATGGTGTTCAGGTCGATGGAGATGAGCGGTTTGCCGTCGCCCCACGACATGGTGTATGCTTTATCCGTTGTAGGATCATAGACACCAATCTGTCTTAGATACATCTCCATGGTAGGATCTTTTTCTGCCAACATTTTTGTGCCTAATTCTTGCCATGTCTCTGCATCGTATGTAGTGATGGATGTATTGGTCAGTCCATCTTCATCCATGGCGCTGTTCAGGGCATAGAATTTGCCCTTGGCATAAAATGCTGCCATAGGTCTTGGTATCTCTATAGAAGATTCGTCTGTATAGTTTATGACAGGTGCTGCCTGAAAAGAGTATACTTTGCTTGCTAATGGAGATAACGTTTGCCAAGTTCCGTCTGAATAATTCATACCATAGAGAATAAGACTGTCTGCCACGTTGGCCTGAGCTGCAATACGTTCTGTCTTGTTCTCTTTTGTTCGGGCTTTATTAATAGATGTAGTGATATTTCGGGCATTTTTTAGATGGTTGTAGACATCATTTGGTGCCACGTTGAATTTGTTTGAAGGATTTAGCTTGAATGTTGTGCTTCCCCTTTTTGCCTTACTTACTTGCACCTTTTCTGAGGTTGGTGCTACTTGTTTTTGCATAGTCTTGTTAAGCGACTGCGCCATTGTCGGGCTTGCCGTCAGCGAACTAAGCAACATTAATTGTATTAGTTTCACATTCATAAGCATTACCATTTTATGGGTTAATATTCGTGATGCATCATACTGCAAAAATACAAATTCATATATTAGAAAGGGCTTTTTGTGAAGGTGACAAAAGGGTGACAAATATGTTAAAACGTTGCATTTTATGATATTTAGGCCTAATTCTGTTCTTTTTTTTATAGTTTAAGGTCTTTGCTGGTGATGTTTTGTTATTAAATCACTGTGATGTCATTGTTTTGTTTTGTAGCATTATTGTAAGTTCATAAGTTTGTTTCATTCTCTTTTTTGTGAGTAATTTGTGATGTCTTTCTCTTATAAATTATGTAGATAATAAGAATACTGATATATCTTTTTATTTTGTATGTGCTGGTTCTTTGTCCGTTTCTTGCAAGACCATAAGGTCATGGCAGCAAAGAAACTTGAGAAATGACTTTTGCAGAGTGTCGTTAAGCGAACAACGGCATGAATGAAAAGGTTGAAATGGCTGTAATGTGGATTAATTACTTATTAATATTATGTTTTATAAAATATCCTTATTGTTTGCGTATAATAAATAGGCCACTTTTCATGCAAAAGTGGGCCACTTTTTATCCGCAAACGGCATACTAATTTCAGACTAAATGCAAGTTGATGAAACAAGGGAGACACAACAAGCGGCAAGGCACGCTGCACTATAAATGAAACAAGGACACCGGACACCTAAAAAATAACGGCAAACACACAAGAATATCGCTGCAAAATCTTATCTTTGCAGCGATATTTTTATTTTACAAAAACAGAAAATGCTTATGAAAAATAACAGAATAACCGAACTTTTCGGCATTGAATATCCCGTAGTTCAGGGCGGTATGGTGTGGTGCAGCGGCTGGCGACTGGCTTCTGCCGTGAGCAATGCGGGCGGTCTGGGACTGCTCGGAGCCGGATCAATGCACCCGGAGACACTGCTTGAGCACATAAACAAGATGAAAGCTGCAACCGACAAGCCATGGGGCGTGAACGTTCCGCTGATGTATCCCGAGATAGACAGACTCATGAAGATGATAATAGACGAGGGCGTAAAGGTTGTGTTCACGTCGGCAGGCAGTCCGAAGAAGTTCACCCCGATGCTTCACGAAGCCGGAATAAAGGTGGCACACGTGGTGTCGAGCAGCAAGTTTGCCGCAAAATGCGAAGAGGCAGGCGTAGACGCTATCGTTGCCGAAGGCTTTGAGGCAGGCGGACATAACGGACGCGAAGAGACAACCACGATGACTCTGATACCGCAGGTGCGCAAGGCAACCACAAAGCCGCTCATAGCAGCAGGCGGAATAGCATCGGGCGAGGCCATGCTCGCAGCCATGGCTCTCGGCGCAGAGGGCATACAGGCAGGCACACTGTTCGCACTCACCGAGGAGAGTTCGGCGTCTGAAGAGTTTAAGAAGAGATGCACAGAACTTGCCGAAGGCGACACCATGCTGTGTCTGAAGAAGATTGCCCCCACCCGACTCATCAAGAACGCCCTATACACCAAGCTGGCCGAAGCTGAAGACAAGGGAGCCACAGCCGACGAACTGCGCGAGATACTCGGCAGGGCAGCATCAAAACGAGGAATATTTGAGGGCGACATGGAGAGCGGCGAACTGGAGATAGGTCAGATTGCCTCAGCGATAAAGACGATAAAGCCTGTGAGTGAGGTGATGAAAGAACTTATCAGCGGCTTTGAAAAGGCAAAGGAAAGAGTTGCACTTCTGTAAGCCTCAACGCTTGTTTATCATCATTTTGCGGCAGAATAAAATGATTCTGCCACAAAATATTATACCCATAAAACAATTCGTCATCCGCAACATCCTTATAAAGCGGCAACAAAAGTCTGCCGCATGATGTTACGGATGACGAATATAATTATCAAACAATATCACGACGGACATCCGTCCGACATCACATATAAATCTTATCCCAACTTTACTTTGAGCCATCGTCCGCTGAACAGGCGCCATAAGAATATTGCGCCGCGGAACGTAAGCTCTATGGCCATCGCCATCCATACGCCGCGCAAGCCGTAGATAGGCGCAAGATAAGCCGCAAGAGTAAGGCGCACGAGCCACATGCTGGCAAGGTTCATACAGGCAGGAACAAGCGTGTCGCCTGCACCGAGGCATACGCTGTAAGCCACTATCGAGGCGGCAAACATCGGCTCGGCAAAAGCCTCTATACGCAAAGCACCGATGCCCAGCTGGCGAATTTCTTCCACAGGCGTCATTATTCCAATCATCTGCGGTGCCGTGATATACATCACGACGCTGATGGCCGCCATGACAATCATGCCAAGAAATACGGTGCGGTAGGCAAAGCTGCGCGCCAGGCGCGGCTGACCTGCACCGATGCTCTGCCCAACAAGCGTGGTGGCAGCCTCGCCGATGCCGTATCCCGGCATGTAGCAAAGGCTCTCGGCGGCTATGGCAAACGTGTTGGCGGCTATGGCAAAGTTGCCAAGCGGGGCAACAATCATCGTACTTACTATCTGCGCACCGCTCATCATAATATACTGTGCGCCCATCGGCGTGCTTATCTTTGCTGCGTTGCGCAGATAATCCCACAGCGGTGCAAAGGTCCATTTCTCCTTTTTCAGCATCAGTTCCGACGACCTGAGCGTTGCAAACCATATCAGCATCACACCCGTAACGATGTATGCAAGAGCCGTTCCAAGGGCAGCTCCTGCCACGCCCATGCCCATTCCGGGCATCAGTATGTCGTAGCCAAGCACGGAGACGTGACGCGTGCTGAATATAAGGAAATAGTTGAACACCACGTCCAGAAGACACATCAGCACGCTGACGGCACTGGGCACGCGCATGTTTCCCGAACTCTTAAGCATGCTCGACGACAGTATTCCAAGCTGATATACGGGCAGCGACATACAGAATATGGCAAAATAGCGCGACGCGTCGGGAGCGATATCGGCTCCTCCGCCAAGCCACAGGGGCAGCGGATCGGCTATGACAAGGCATATGGCAGTAAGGATGAGCGTGAAGAGCGCCGTGGCCATTATGCCCTGACGGAACACCTGGCGCGCCTTTACAAAGTCGTTGGCACCGATAAAGTGGGCAGCCTGCACCGAGAAGCCCATGGCAGCGGCCGATGTAAGACCGCCAAAGAGCCACGTAGTTGACTGTACTATGCCTATCGACGCCGAAGCCTTGGCACCAAGCGAACCAACCATCGACGCATCGATATATACCATCAGGGTGTTTGTCAGCTGTGCCAGAATGGACGGCACGCTGAGCTGGGCTATCAGATTGAGCATCTGACTGCCGTTCATCGTCTGGCCGTTGCGTATCATGGCCAGCAAGTCTTTTCCTTTATTAGCTGAAAACATCGTGCGAAATTACTACTTTTAAGATGAATAAACAAATTACGCGGACAAAAAACACGCGGAAATCTTTTATTAAAGACTTCCGCGCACATTATTCAGTTAATTCAATTTTCTAAAAAAAATGGAGGCTCATGCAATTCGTTTATGCTTTCCCTTACCCCCAATACCTGTTGCTGTATTCACAGCAAACAGGGTTAACATCCGTTACCTTAAACAATCTTTTTTATTTACCTTAATTACCTATGAAAACTTTTTCATGCCTCGCGGCATCTTTGTTATCCTTTACCAAAACAATCTTTCTCTTTACCTTAGCTTTATACCTATGAATTATTAATACCTATTGTTTTGTTTTGACGATGCAAAGATACTGCTGTTTGCGCACACAACCAAACATTTCAAGCATTTTATGCATCAAAACGCATGTTTTTTGACATAAATCAAAATCAGTATACGGGATGTTGATTTTTACATATTATTTGATTACACAAAACGCCACGCTGCGTCAGCACTGCCATGCCGCAACACACATGCGGACAAGAAAGGCTAGGCACGGCAGGACATTGCAATACATAAAGCAGAAAAAGAAAAAGCATGAGGACAAAACGCAAAGACATATACATAATGAAATAAAGGCGCATACATAACATATTTAATATATAGGCATAACCATCGAACATACCAACGTTTACCAACCGTGTATGTTTACATAATAGATTTAAGGTGAATGTATAACTATCGAACTCACAAACGCTACCGACCATACGTGTTTACATTACAAAATTAAGGTGCATGCATAATAAAATTAAGGCATATACATATATAATATAATGTAAAAGGGACGGAAGCGGCATAATGCCGTCCGTCCCCAGGAACATTATCTTTACGTAAGTGTTATTCTGTTATCCACTTGCCTTTCTTGGCATACCACGGGTCTGGCGTAACTCCCGGACGATAATATGCCACGAGGGCTATATCGAACACCAGCGTGCTGTAAGCCGGAATACCGGTGCTTCCGGTTGATCCGTAGCCCAGCTGATAAGGGATATAAACGCGCCAGCGGTCGCCTATGTGCATATACTGCAGCGCTGTGGTGAAGCCGTCTATAAGGCCGCCTACGTACAGCTGGCGAGGCAGAGCTGTCTGAGGATTGAACTCTCCCTCATAGCTCTCGTCGAACACATATCCCTCGGAATAAGAAGTTGAGGGCAGGAGGCGTCTGCGATAGTGCACCAACACAGAGTCGGTGAACATTGGGCATCCGCTGCCCGTTCCTTCCTCGAGCACCTCTACCACGATGTGATCGGCATATCCGGCCGGTATGGTGTCCTCAAGCGAGTAGTTTCTGATAATCTTCCAGCTGCCGTCCTCAATGCCCATAGCCTTCTCGTAGATATTGTCAAAATAGGCCTCGTTGCGGTTTTTCCAGTCGGGAAATTCCTCAACGGTGTCTTCGTTCTCGCTGCAGGCCATGAAGCACAGCGGTGCAATAAGCAGCATCAGAAGGGCAAAAATATTGTACTTCTTCATTTACTGTATCTTTTTAAGAAGACTTGCAATGCTTACCTTATCCTCAATAATGCCGTTGAGTTCGTCGATGCTGACTCTCTCCTGCTCCATTGTGTCGCGGAAGCGCAGCGTAACGGTGTTGTCCTTCAGCGTGTCGTGGTCAACGGTTACACAGTAAGGCGTACCTATTGCGTCCTGACGGCGGTAGCGCTTGCCGATAGAGTCTTTCTCGTCGTACTGGCAGTTGAAGTGGAACTTCAGATTGTTTATTATCTCGCGTGCCTTCTCGGGCAGTCCGTCTTTCTTTACAAGAGGCATCACGCAGAGCTTGACAGGAGCCAGGGCTGCGGGCAACTTGAGCACAACGCGTGTCTCGCCGTTCTCGAGTTTCTCCTCGCAGTAAGAGTGGCACATGATTGAGAGGAACATACGGTCAACGCCGATAGATGTCTCGATGTCATACGGAGTGTAGCTCTCGTTGGTCTGCGGGTCGAAGTATTTGATCGAGCGGCCTGAGAACTTCTCATGCTGCGACAGGTCGAAGTCGGTGCGGCTGTGTATACCCTCAACCTCCTTGAATCCGAACGGCATACGGAACTCGATGTCGGTAGCGGCGTTTGCATAGTGGGCCAGCTTCTCGTGGTCGTGGAAACGGTAGTTCTCCTCGCCGAAGCCGAGGGCCTGATGCCACTTCATACGTGTCTCCTTCCACTTCTGGAACCACTCGATCTCTGTTCCGGGCTTAACGAAGAACTGCATCTCCATCTGCTCGAACTCGCGCATACGGAAGATAAACTGGCGTGCAACAATCTCGTTGCGGAAGGCCTTGCCTATCTGTGCTATGCCGAAAGGTATCTTCATGCGGCCTGTCTTCTGCACGTTAAGGTAGTTTACGAATATACCCTGTGCTGTCTCGGGGCGCAGATAAATCTTGCTTGCGCTGTCGGCTGTAGAGCCCATCTCGGTTGAGAACATGAGGTTAAACTGGCGCACGTCGGTCCAGTTCTTTGTTCCGCTGATCGGGTCGACGATGCCTTCGTCGAGTATTATCTGCTTCAGCTCATTGAGGTCCATGGCGTTCATGGCCTCGCTGTAGCGCTCGTGCAGGGCGTCGCGCTTCTTCTGGTTGTCGAGCACGCGTGGGTTGGTCTCGCGGAACTTAGCCTCGTCGAAAGCCTCGCCAAACTTTTTGCGGGCCTTCTCCACTTCCTTGTTTATCTTTTCCTCGTATTTTGCTATCTGGTCTTCAATAAGCACGTCGGCGCGGTAGCGCTTCTTTGAGTCGCGGTTGTCGATGAGCGGGTCGTTGAATGCGTCAACGTGTCCCGATGCCTTCCATATCGTTGGGTGCATAAAGATGGCCGAGTCGATGCCCACGATGTTCTCGTGAAGCAGCACCATGCTCTTCCACCAGTATTCCTTAATATTGTTTTTCAGTTCAACACCGTTCTGTCCGTAGTCGTAAACTGCGGCCAAGCCGTCATAGATGTCGCTGCTCGGGAACACGAATCCGTACTCCTTGCAGTGAGACACTATTTTCTTAAAAACATCTTCTTGTGCCATTGTTGTTTATTTACCTTAAATTTTTATTTCACAGAAAAGCCCTCTGCGAGGGCAACAAAAAGTTATCGTATAAACACTTTTGCGTGCAAAGATAATGCAAAGCTACCGAAACACAAAACTTTTTCACACACATTATTATATTTATTTCGTCCGTGGCCCGTGCCGGCGGGTGCCTGCTGCCATGCGGCGCGTTATGTTTATTTAACACGGAGACGGCTGCCGGTTTTTCGTTTTTCTTGACAATATAAATTTGTGAAATAGAAAACTTACGCCGAGAGATATGGGTTCGCGAACGGCATAAACGCCATGAAACGACCATAAACCGGCATCCTGAAACATGAAACACGGCCTTTCATGATGCAAAAGCATGCCTTTTGGCTACCGAAACATGGCCTTTTGCAGTGGAAAAAACAGTGTTTTACACCGCAATTTGCGGTATTTTACATTATCTCATGCCGCCGCAGACCGTGCCTACAAACACAAACAACTGGTTATCAACTACTTACACAAAATACGATTTATGCCGGTTTTTCATGTCTGAAGCCGGATTCTTGAGCAGCACGGGCATTCTGAGAGCGTCAAACGGACGGCAACGGGCATTTCCGATTAACTTTATTTAACCTCGCACAGACCGTCCTCAACGGCATCTCAGCATAAGGCCGCGCTGCCGCTCCTTATATAAAAAATAAAATATTTATTTTGCATTGTCTCCGATTTTAGCTATCTTTGCATAAGATAAGCGGCATCTCAGCATAACACTTAAACATGTTTCAACAAACAGGTTTAGTGGTTCTGCGTTCGATTTGCATTATCTTTGCATAAGATAAGCGGCATCTCAGCATAACACTTAAACATGTTTCAGCAAACAGGTTTAGTGGTTCTGCGTTCGATTTGCATTATCCTTGCATAAGATAAGCCGCACGAAGGCATCAAGCTAAAACAAGCCGGGCTGCAAAAGCCACACCGATTTGCATTATCTTTTCTACAGACATACATCATCATGGACGACAATATTAAAGACCCCGAAAACATAGAAGAGCAGGACATGCCCGTTCAGGACGACAGCAACGACATCGAACCCGAAAGCCACTCTGACTATAAGCCGGCCAACAGGTTTGACGCCTCTGCCGTGCATCATCTGAGCGGAATGTACCAGAACTGGTTTCTCGACTACGCATCATACGTTATCCTTGAGCGTGCCGTGCCCCACATCGAAGACGGACTGAAGCCCGTTCAGCGACGCATACTGCACTCTATGAAGCGCATGGACGACGGACGCTACAACAAGGTGGCCAACATCGTGGGCCACACCATGCAGTTTCACCCTCACGGAGACGCATCTATAGGCGACGCGCTCGTGCAGCTCGGACAGAAAGACCTGCTCGTAGACTGCCAGGGTAACTGGGGAAACATACTCACGGGCGACCGTGCCGCCGCTCCGCGATACATCGAGGCGCGCCTGTCTAAGTTTGCGCTCGACGTGGTGTTCAATCCTAAGACCACCGAATGGCAGCTGAGCTACGACGGCCGCAACAAGGAGCCTATCACGCTGCCGGCAAAGTTTCCGCTGCTGCTGGCACAGGGAGCCGAGGGCATAGCCGTGGGATTGTCGTCAAAGATTCTGCCGCACAACCTCAACGAGATATGCGACGCCGCCATAAGCTATCTGCACGGCGAGCCGTTTACGCTCTATCCCGACTTCCCGACGGGCGGAAGCATCGACGTGAGCAAATACAACGAAGGACAGCGCGGGGGCACGCTGAAGGTGAGGGCAAAGATAGAAAAGCTCGACAGCAAGACGCTCGTGATACGCGAGATACCCTTCGGCAAGACCACCACTACGCTTATCGACTCGATACTCAAGGCCATCGAGAAGGGCAAGATAAAGGCACGCAAGGTGGACGACAACACGGCCGCACAGGTGGAGATACAGGTGCACCTGGCTCCCGGCGTGTCGTCAGACAAGGCCATCGACGCCCTCTACGCCTTCTCCGACTGCGAGATAAACATCTCGCCCAACTGCTGCGTAATCGAAGACAACAAGCCGCAGTTCCTGACCGTGAACGACGTGCTGCGCCACTCTACCGACCGCACCATGGCCCTGCTGCGCAAGGAGCTCGAGATACGCAAGCATGAGCTGCTCGAGCAGCTCCACTTCTCGTCGCTCGAAAAGATATTCATCGAGGAGCGCATCTACAAAGACCGCAAGTTTGAGCAGGCTCCCGACATGGACGCAGCATGCGAGCACATCGACAACAGGCTGACGCCGTTCTATCCGCAGATGATACGCGAGGTTACAAAGGACGACATCCTGCGCCTCATGGACATCAAGATGGCACGCATACTGAAGTTCAACAAGGACAAGGCCGAGGAGCTGATAGCCAAGATAAAGGCCGAAGTGGACGACATAAACCATAAGCTGAACAACATGGTTGAGGTTACGGCCGACTGGTTCAGGTATCTGAAGGAGAAATACGGAGCCGCACATCCCCGACTGACCGAGATAAAGAACTTCGACACCATCGAGGCTACAAAGGTCATCGAGGCCAACGAGAAACTGTATATCAACCGCAACGACGGCTTCATAGGCACCGGACTGAAGAAAGACGAGTTTGTGTGCAACTGCTCCGACATCGACGACATCATCATCTTCTACAAGGAAGGCAAGTATAAGGTGGTGCGCGTGGCCGACAAGATATTCGTGGGCAAGAACATCCTGCACGTGGCCGTGTTCAAGAAGAACGACCGCCGCACCGTCTACAACGTTGTCTACCGCGACGGAAAGCAGGGCAAATATTTCATGAAGCGCTTCTGCGTGACCAGCATTACGCGCGACCGCGAATACGAGTTCACGCAGGGCACGCCCGGTTCGCGCGTGGTTTACTTCACCGCCAACCCCAACGGCGAGGCCGAGGTGATAAAGATTACGCTCGACCCGGCACCGCGACTGAAGAACATCTTTAAGGAGAAAGACTTCTCTGAGGTTGCCATCAAGAGCCGCGGGGCAAAGGGCGTGGTGATGACACGCTTCAACGTGCACCGCATATCGCTCAAGAGCCACGGCCACAGCACGCTGGGCGGACGCAAGGTGTGGTTCGACCCCGACGTCAAACGACTCAACTACGACAGCCACGGACGCCTGCTCGGCGAGTTTAACGAGGACGACAGCATACTGGTGGTGCTCGACAACGGCGACTTCTATCTCACCAACTTCGACGCCAACAACCATTATGAAGACAACATAAAGATTATCGAGAAGTTCGACGAGCACAAGGTGTGGACCGCCGTGCTCTACGACGCCGACCAGCAGGGCTATCCTTACCTGAAGCGATTCACCATGGAAGCCACCAAGCGCAAGCAGAACTACGTGAGCGACAACCCGGCAAGCCGGCTCGTGGCGCTCACCGACGAGCCTTATCCGCGCTTCCTCGTAACCTTCGGAGGACGCGACGCCTTCCGCGGCACAATGGAGATTGAGGCCGAACAGTTTGTAGGCGTAAAGGGATTCAAGGCCAAAGGCAAGCGCATAACCAACTGGGAGACGGAGAGCATAGAGCAGCTTGAGCCGGCACAGCAGCCCGAACAGGAGCCTGAAGACATCACACCTGAAGAGCAGCCGGCTGAAGAGACACCGCAACAGGAGAACCTCGACCCCGATGCAGGCAAGAGCCAGCAGCAGGTGATAGACGAGATTACAGGACAGCTCAGCCTTTTCAACGACAATGAAGATAATTAAGCTATTAACGCTCGCGGCCATGCTTGCCTCCTCTGCGGCGGCATGTGCCCTGCCCTGCGGCAACGGGCCTGAAGACGGGACGGCGCTGCACGGCAGCCTCAACACAGGCAACGTATATGCCCCCGACACCATAAGGAACAACAAGATTATAACCAACGCCCAGATGATAGGCATCGGGGCGGTGAACATTCTCGACACTTACCTCTCGCCCGAGAAGTATCGCGGCACCGAGCTGCGCTACATTTCACACACGCTGCGCGAGCGCAGGGACAGCCGCTGGTCGCGCCTGATAGTACATCAGGGCAACATGTCCTACAGCGACAACCGCTCGGGCAACGGCGGCGAGATAGCCGGAGCCTACACGTTCAGCTACGGCGTACACTACAACTGGAACTTCTTCGACGGCAGCCTCAACGTCAAGGCCGGCGCACAGGCCGATGTCAACGTTGGCTTTCTCTACAACACACGCAACAGCAACAACCCTGCGCAGGCACGCCTGTCGCTCAACATATCGCCGTCGGCAGCCGCCACATACCGCTTTCGCCTGTGGCAGCACAACTACTCGCTGCGCTATGAGCTTAGCGTTCCGCTCATGGGACTGATGTTCAGCCCCAACTACGGACAGTCGTACTACGAGATTTTCAGCCGCGGCAACTACGACCACAACATCGTGCCAACCACCTTCGGCAGCACGCCGTCGCTGCGCCAGATGCTCACCTTCGACTTCTCGCTCGGCCGCACCACGCTGCGCCTTGGCTACATGGGCGACTTCCAGCAGGCCAGGGTGAACAACCTGAAATATCATTCTTACTCTAACATGCTGCTCATCGGCATTGTCAGACAGTTCAACATAACTAAAATAGTACCATGAGAAGAGTCTTAAACTTTCTGCTTCCGCTCATCGTGGCACTTGCCGCCGTGTCGTGTGTCGACGAAGAGGAATACAGCGACGACCCGCGCGGCAACTTCGAGGCGCTCTGGAAAATAATGAACGAACACTATTGCTTCTTCGACTATAAGAACAGCGAGTACGGACTCGACTGGAACGAGGTGTATGCGCGCTACAGCCGGCAGATAGACGACGGCATGACGAGCACCCAGCTGTTTGAAGTATTGGGCAACATGCTCGGCGAACTGCGCGACGGACACGTCAACATGTACGCCTCGTTCGACCAGTCGCGCTACTGGAGCTGGAAGGAAGACTATCCCGCCAACTTCAGCGACTCGCTGCAGCGGCGCTATCTCGGCACCGACTACAAGATTTCTTCGGGCATAAAATACCGCAAGCTCGACGACAACATAGGCTACATCTACTGCGGATCGTTCTCCAACGCGATAGGCAGCGGCAATCTTAACGACATACTGATGGAACTCGCCACGTGCAACGCTCTCATCGTTGACGTGAGAGACAACGGCGGAGGAATGCTTACCTCGGCCGAAACCCTGGCGTCGCGCTTCACCGACGAGGAGATTCTCGTGGGCTACATGCAGCACAAGACAGGCCCCGGCCACAACGATTTCTCCGAACCGGAGGAGCAGAAGCTGAAGCCTTCGAGCGGACTCAGATGGCACAAGCCCGTGGCCGTGCTCACCAACAGGGCCGTGTTCAGCGCCGCCAACGAGTTTGTCAAGTATATGAAGTGCTGCCCCGGCGTAACCGTCATCGGCGACAAGACGGGCGGAGGCGCAGGCATGCCCTTCAGCAGCGAGCTGCCCAACGGCTGGTCAGTGCGCTTCAGCGCATGCCCCATGTACGACCGCGACATGAACTGCACCGAGTTTGGCATAGAGCCCGACCATAACGTACAGCTCACCGACAGCGACTTTGCCAAGGGCCGCGACACAATAATAGAATATGCACGCAACATCCTTAACCAATGAACAACAGCAACACTTCTGACACAATAAGGCTCGACAACCTTACCATAGGATACAAGACACACGACGGCATACGCACCGTGGCAAAGGACATCAACGCTTCTATAAAGAGCGGCAAGCTGACATGCCTCGTCGGGACCAACGGCATCGGCAAGTCTACGCTGCTCAGAACGCTGTCAGGCTTTCAGCCACGGCTTGGCGGAAGCATTGTCATCAACGGCAGCGAGCTGTCGGGCTACACGCCGCGCGACCTCTCGCGCATAGTCAGCGTGGTGCTTACGTCGAGGCCGTCGTCGATAAACTTCACCGTAGAGGAGATAGTGGCACTTGGCCGCACGCCCTACACCGGATTCTGGGGAACGCTCAATGATGCCGACAAGGAGATTGTAAACGAGAGCATCAGGCTTGCCGGAATATCCCATCTGGCCAAGCGCAACGCCATGTCGCTAAGCGACGGAGAGCGTCAGAAGATGATGATAGCCAAGGCACTTGCACAGCAGACGCCCGTGATAATGCTCGACGAGCCCACCGCCTTTCTCGACTATCCGAGCAAGGTGGAGACAATGCTCCTGCTGACACGTCTGTGCCGCGAGGAAGGCAAGACGATATTCATGTCGTCTCACGACCTCGAACTCGTCATTCAGCTTGCCGACATCTTATGGGTTATGGAGCAGGGCGGCACCATATCTGTAGGCACTCCCAAGGCTCTCGCCGACGAGGGAACGCTCAGCCGCTTCATTGAGCGCACCGGCATAATGTTCGACAAAGAGGCGATGCGCATAACCGTATGCAAGAGCGGCGCCGACTGACATTTTAAGACGATATTAAAGCTGAGGGCATACACATTAATATGAATATGTATGCCTTGCTTAAAAAATTCCAAGAATTTATATTTTTTGTACACACCTGTGATAAGTCGTGATTAATTATTAAATTTGCATCAGAAACATAAAGTTCATAAGCCATGCAATCCATACTTATCATAGAAGATGACAAAAGAGTGGCCGACCTGCTGAAAGCCGGACTTGAGGAAAGCGGATACCATACGATGGTGGCATACGACGGTGCCATGGGGCTGCGGCTGTTTGCATCCAACAGCTTCAACCTTGTGCTTTCAGACGTTATTCTTCCAAAGCTGGACGGTTTTGAACTTTGCAAGGAGATACGCAAGACCAATGCATCTGTACCCATACTCATGCTGACAGCCCTTGGCTCTACTAACGACAAGCTCGACGGTTTCGATGCCGGAGCCGACGACTACATGGTTAAGCCTTTCGACTTCCGTGAGCTAAACGCACGTATCAAGGCGCTGCTTAAGCGCAACACCAACATCGCGACAGAGCAGCCCGAGGAGCTGAAATATGCCGATCTGACGATAAATCTCAAAAGAAAGGAAGTCTGGCGAAACGGGGTAATGATAAAGCTGTCGCCCAAGGAGTATAACCTGCTGCTGTATCTGACGGAGAATGCCGAGCGCGTGATAAGCCGCACGGAGATTGCGGAGAAAGTATGGAACACCCACTTTGACACGGGTACAAACTTCATCGACGTTTACATAAACTATCTCCGCAAGAAAGTTGACAAAGAATTTGAAATCAAACTAATACACACAAGGCCGGGAATAGGCTTTATCTTCACCGACAAGCCATGAAAATACGCACAGCCCTGACATTAAAGAACACATGCGCCACGGCAGCCGTTTTCCTGCTGTGCACAATATTAATCTATATTGTCAGCGAACATACCCGTAGCAAAACCTTCTTTCATGACCTGAGAAGCGAAGCCATAACAAAGGCACATCTGTTCCTGCAGAACAAGGTTGACCCAAAGACAATGCAGGACATTTACCTTAACAACAAGGAATTTATCAATGAAGTAGAGGTTGCCATTTACACGCCCGACTTCAAGATGCTGTATCACGACGCTGTGCAGAACGACATAATAAAGGAAAACCGCCAGATGATAAGCAGCATCCTGAACAAGAAGGAAATAGAGTTTTATATAGGCAAATATCAGGGCATAGGCATGCTCTACACCCTCAACGGCAAGAACTACATCGTAACGGCTGCCGCCTACGACGGCTACGGATATGCCAACTTGACAAAACTGAAGAATGCACTGCTCATCTTGTTCATCATAGGTCTAACCCTGCTGTTCGCAACAGGCTACATACTTGCACGCACTGCGCTGCGCCCGATAAGGGAGATTGTAAAGGAAGCAGACATCATTACTGCGTCGCAAATATCAAGAAGGCTGCCCGTAAAGAACAGAAAAGACGAACTCGGCGAGCTTTCCACCACATTCAATGCCCTTCTGAACCGCCTAGAAGTTTCGTTCAACGCACAAAAGATGTTCGTCAGCAACGTATCGCACGAGCTGAGAACTCCGCTTGCAGCCCTGATTGCCGAGCTCGACATAGCATCTCAGAAAGAACGCAGCTGCCAGCAATACCGCACGACAATACTAAACGCACTTAACGATGCAAGACGCATGACCAAACTGATTGACGGACTTCTTAATCTTGCCAAGGCCGACTATCAGCAGGAACAGATAAAGATGGAGCACATACGCCTGGATGAACTGCTGCTCGACGTCAGAGAATTTATCCTGAGGGCACACCCTGACTACCATATAGAAATAATATTCGAACAGGAGGAAGCCGAAGACGACAGTCTGATAACCGTAAACGGCAACCATTATCTGCTGTCAATAGCATTCTCAAACCTCATCGAGAACAACTGCAAATATTCGGCCGACCATTCCTCGTTCATACAAATATCCTATTGGGACAAATGCGCAGTGGTGCGCTGTTCTGACGACGGCATGGGAATGTCTGACACCGACAAGCAGCACCTTTTCAAGCTGTTCTACCGCGGCGAACAGGAGAAAGTGGCCGAAGGTCACGGAATAGGCATGGCCCTTTCACAAAAGATTATCCGTCTGCACAGAGGCGATATCGCCGTACATTCGGAAAAAGAAAAGGGCACAACCTTTATAGTTGAGCTTCCGCACATATAGCAGCAACCGGAGAAGGGCGCCAGCACTGACAGCTACAATTCGCCGCCACGCAGTTCACGGCGATGCCAGCCTGCACTTATAACGCCGGCATGAGCTTGCAGCCGCCGTATTATCAGTTCTGACAAAGTCCTGTCATCACCACGTGCCTCAAAATCACAGAACACGACAAACACGCCATCAGCCTCCTTATAGAACAGCTCATTGACCCTTGCCTCGCCAAAAAGCAAGGTGTTCGTTATAATATTCCTTACGGCGTCAAGCGACTCCTTATCACATTCCACCTTTACGGTCAGCGACGCCGCCCCCTCAAACTTTGTTTCGATAAAATGGCATAAAGGCCTGAAAAGGCAATGAGTGACAAGTACACAGGCAACAAGGACCGCCAGCTCTGAGAAGAAGCCGACTCCGGCAAGAGTTCCGCATGCGGCAGAACACCATATCGTGGCAGCCGTATTGAGTCCTCTCACGTTGAATCCGTCTTTCAGAATAAGTCCTCCGCCCAAGAAGCCTATGCCCGAAACTATCTGCGCCGCAACTCTTGAAGGGTCGCCGTTTTGAGACGTTATGGCATACGACAACACCGTGAAAGCGGCAGACCCTACAGAAACAAGAATGTTGGTGCGCAGTCCGGCGTTGCGCTGCCTGCACTGACGCTCCAGCCCGATCAACGCTCCGGCAAGAAAAGCGCTGCCCATCCTTATCAGATAATCAACAAACAGAATCATAAGTTTTTTATGCAAAGTTAGCCCTGCGGCAGCAGAACGGCTGTTAGAAAATCATTAGACCCGGATTAAAATTTTATTAGAACTTTCTCTAATGATTTTCTAATACCGTTCTAATGACATTCTAACGGCCTTACAGAAAAACAATTCCGACTTTTGCAGCGCAAAAAACAATAGTATTAATCTAAAAACACGGATACGCTATGTGGAAGAAAACGCGCAAGATGAAATTAGAATTCAATGCCGAGAAGATTTTTCTGGCATCAGAACTGCCTATGAGCTCTGTGTTCAGCTATTTCCAGACAGCCCCGCAGGGCCTGAACAATGAGGAAGTGGAAAAAAGACAATCGCTTTACGGAAGAAACGAAGTGGAGCATGAAAAGAAGCTGCATCCGCTGACAATGCTTATAAAGGCCTTTATAAATCCCTTCATCGGAGTGCTTACGGCTCTGATAATCATTTCGTATATTATTGATGTATATATCGCCGCTCCCGAGGAAAAAGACTTCACGTCGATAATTATCATAGCCTCGATGGTTATACTCAGCACCATTCTCCGCTTCTGGCAGGAATACAAGGCCAGCGTGTCGAGCGAGGCGCTGCAGAAGATGGTCACCAACACATGCACCGCTAAAAGAGACGACGGCACGGAACACGAGATCGGCATTTCGTCGCTCGTGCCCGGAGACATCGTGAAACTGGCGGCAGGAGACATGATTCCGGCAGACATACGCATCATAGAGACGAAAGACCTCTTTGTAAGTCAGGGCACACTGACAGGAGAGTCGGAGGCTATAGAGAAGAGAGCGGAGGCAAGCGGAGGCGACAGCCGCGGGCGGAGCATAGTGGAACTTGAGAACATCTGCTTCATGGGTTCCAACGTGGTGAGCGGCTCTGCCACGGGCATCGTTGTGTCTACAGGCAACAACACGTATCTCGGCACCATAGCCCGGAGCATTGCCGGCCACCGTGCCTCTACCGCCTTCGACAAAGGCATTGCCAAGGTGAGCATGCTGCTGATACGCTTCATGCTGATAATGGTTCCGTTTGTATTTCTGGTGAACGGCCTGACAAAGGGCGAATGGCTCGACGCCTTCCTCTTTGCGGTGTCTGTAGCCGTGGGCCTTACGCCCGAGATGCTTCCGATGATCGTAACGGTCAACCTGTCGAAGGGTGCCGTTGCCATGTCGCGCAAGAAGACTATTGTGAAAGATCTCAACGCCATACAGAACTTCGGAGCCATGAACATTCTGTGTACCGACAAGACCGGCACGCTGACCTGCGACCAGATTGTGCTCGAGAAGTATATAAACGCCGACGGCACAAGCGACAACAGCAGACGGATACTGCGCCACGCCTACTTCAACAGCTTCTTCCAGACAGGCCTGAAGAACCTTATGGACAAGGCCATACTGTCGCACGTAAGGGAGCTTGAGATGGAATCTGTCAGGGAGAGCTACAAGAAGGTGGACGAGATACCCTTCGACTTCACGCGCCGCAGGATGTCGGTAGTGGTTGAAGACGTCAGCGGCAAGAGACAAATAATAACCAAGGGTGCCGTAGAAGAGATGATGCAGATATGCTCGCACACCGAAGTGGGCAACTGTGTTGTGCCCTTCACGCCCGAATTAAGGGTCAAGGCATACGAGATAAGCAAGCGCATGAACCGCCAGGGACTGCGCGTGCTGGCCGTGGCACACAAGAGTTTTCTGAGCAAGGAGAACAACTTTGCCGTTGAAGACGAGAGCGGCATGGTGCTTATAGGCTTCCTGGCGTTTCTCGATCCGCCCAAGCAGTCGGCGGCCGGAGCCATAAGGCAGCTCCATGCCCACGGAATAGAGGTGAAGGTGGTGTCGGGAGACAACGACGCCGTTGTGCGCACGATATCAAGACAGGTGGGCATCGACACGACAAACGTGCTCACCGGTGCGGAGCTGAGCGCCATGAACGACGAAGAAAAGCGTGAGGCTGTGGCCAGGACAAGGGTGTTTGCCAAGGTAACGCCCATGCAGAAGACCGAGATTATAGCTCTGCTGCAGACTCAGGGCAACACGGTAGGCTTTCTGGGCGACGGCATCAACGACGCTGCAGCCCTGCGTCAGTCGGACATAGGCATATCTGTTGACTCTGCCGTAGACATAGCCAAGGAGAGCGCCGACATAATACTTCTGGAAAAAGACCTCATGGTGCTGGAGAACGGCGTGATAGAAGGGCGCCGCACCTTCGGCAACATAATAAAGTATGTGAAGATGACCGCCGGCTCCAACTTCGGCAACATGTTCAGCGTGATGGCCGCAAGCGCCTTCCTGCCCTTCCTGCCTATGCTCCCGATACACCTGCTCGTGCAGAACCTTTTGTACGACATGTCGCAGACGGCCATACCGTTCGACCGCATGGACGACGACTATCTCAGCAAGCCGCGCCGCTGGGACGCCTCCGACCTGAGCCGCTTCATGATATACACGGGGCCCATAAGCTCCATATTCGACATCACCACCTATCTGCTCATGTGGCATGTGTTCGGGTGCAGCTCACCCGGCGCCCAGTCGCTGTTCCAGTCGGGATGGTTTGTAGAAGGACTGCTGTCGCAGACACTCATCGTGCACATGATACGCACCAAGAAGATTCCGTTCATACAGAGCCGCGCGTCGTGGCCGGTGATGTGCATGACGCTGGCGATAATGGCGGCAGGAATAATAATACCCTTCACGCGCTTCGGCTCGTGCATCGGACTTACGCCCCTGCCTCTGTCCTACTTTCCCTGGCTGGCGGCAACGCTCATAGCCTACTGCGTGCTGACGCAGGTAGTGAAGGAATGGTATATCAGGCGGTTTAAGAGATGGCTCTGAGCAGATGAACAAGATTGCATGCCTCATCATCGCGGCAGCGGCATACGGCTGCTGCCGCGCCACGGCACAAGACATCAGCGCGCAACTTACAGCCGAGATGCAGGCCGACGCCGGGGGACACACCAACATGTCGAGCCTGCTGCGCATTGACTTCATGCAGCCTTTATGCAAAGGCGTAAGGCTCGATATGGCAGTCATAAGCATAGCAAGGACGCGCAGCGGGGGCATAGACGACAGCCGTCAGGGCTTCTCAAACATCGACGAAGACAACACCACGCTGGCTCCGGCCGTGGCCGGACTGACCTTTACATCGGGCGGCAGCATGCTGTTTGCCGGCATACGCAACATGAACGAAGACTACTTCACGTCGCACTTCATGTCTCTCTTCACCAACAGCTCGTGCGGCATATTCCCAACCATATCGGCCAACTACCGCATAGCCAACTATCCGCTGGCGTCCATGGGCATTCATCTTGAGCGGAAAATAAGTGAGCTGACCATAATGGCATCGGTCTACAACGGCGTGGGATACAAGAGTTTTTCGGGCCGTCAGAATGTTTTCAGGCTTTGTCCTGAATCCGACGGACTGTTTTCAATATTATCCGTAAATTATCAAAACAATGGCAGCACTTTTAATATTGGAGCTAACCTGCATTATGGCAATAACGTGTCTTATGAGGAACTTGCAGGCACCGCGACGGCAGAAAAGGCGCAGAAGACGCAGAAGAAGACAGCAACAGGGGCTGTATGGGGATATGCCGAGCTGATGATTGCGCCGCGGATGTGCGCCATCATGCAGTATTCGGCCAACCCGTCAAAGGGCGTCATCTGCCGGAGATATGCAGGCATAGGACTCGTAAGGACGATGCGCAATGCCGAACTGGGCGTCTTTGCCGACCGCGCCGTGTATAAGGACGAAACCGAATGGGCGGCGGAACTTACGTGTCGGATAAACTGCTTAGGCAGGGGATATCTGCAGCCTGCGATACATCTGATAAAGAACTCTGACGGGGCTTACTGCGCAGGACTGCTGCGGATGAGCTACACGATATGAACCGACGATGCTGACCGCGGCGGCTGAGCATGGCGGCTGTATAACGCTACGCATCATCAGCTGCATGTATGAAACAGAAATGCGTGCCGTCGTGCATGTCTGAAATGCGAAAAAAACGTACAAAACGCCAACCGGTTAACGCCTCTAGAATAGCGATGCTCATCACGGCGCTGCTGTTTTGGCCAAAAAACGGCCAAAATAAGCATCTTCAGTTAAGCCGTTGATATATTGCGCTTTACATATTTCACGCCGCCAACCGGCAGCTTTAAAAAGTGAAAATCAGGCATTTTTTATGCCAAAAGCTATGCTTTTGCAACACAAAATGTGCCCTTTGAGCATTCAAAACGTATGCTTTCAAGGCACAAAAAGTGCCTGCTCTGCATCATCATCACGCCAAAACGCAAACAGATGTTAACAAAACAGCATACTACGCCCTGCCCGTTTAACCTTCATTAACCTTCAATTTTCCAGATAAGAAAAAACTTTTGTCCTGATATTTTACTTACGGACATGCCGGCGGCTGCATAAATCTGCAACGCGAATGCAACAGTCTGAAGCCGGCAGCGGCACGCATACGTCATCAGCCGGTGAGGCAGACCGATGCATGCCGTTATCGGTAAAAATGACGCAAAAATAGGCATTTATGTAAAAATGGTACTTTTTTCTGTAATACGGATAGCGCGTCAACGGGATAATAAATATAACTTTGCAGAGCAAAGAGCAGCCGGAGCATGCACGGCAGACAGGCATACGGCGGCGCAACCGCTACCGGCAGGGACTGAAAAAACAACAAATAACACTATATGTATATGAAAACGTTAATAGCATTGGCAGCCGCGCTGCTGTTCAACTTGTGCGCGCAGGCTCAGCCTAAAGTTTACTTTACCAAAGAGATTTCGCCCGAAGCACTCGTGCGCATATACAAGGCCCTGGGCAAGGAGGCCAAAGGCCGAGTGGCCGTAAAGATAAGCACGGGCGAGGCCGGAGGCAACAATTATCTTAAGCCTACGCTCATACGCAACCTCGTAGACGAGGTGGGCGGCACCATCGTAGAGTGCAACACGGCATATGCCGGCAGCCGCAACACGTCAGAGGCTCACTGGAAAACGATACATGAGCACGGCTTCGACTCTATCTTTGCCGTCGACATCATGGACGAATACGGCGACATAAGGATTCCGGTGAAGGACAAGAAGCACATAAAATACGACATCGTGGGCGCACATCTGGCCAACTACGACTTTATGATAAACCTGGCCCACTTCAAGGGTCATGCCATGGGAGGCTTCGGCGGAGTGCTTAAAAACCAGTCGATAGGCGTGGCATCGAGCGCAGGCAAGGCGTACATACACACCGCAGGCAAGGTGCAGAGCCAGGAGGAACTGTGGAACAACCTGCCCGCACAAGACTATTTTCTTGAGAGCATGGCGGCAGCTGCCCAGGCCGTGGCCGACTATTTCGACGGAAACATCATATACATCAACGTGATGAACAACATGAGCGTCGACTGCGACTGCGACAGTCATCCTGCCGCTCCGGCCATAAAGGACATGGGCATAATGGCATCGCTCGACCCCGTGGCACTCGACCAGGCATGCCTCGACAAGATTTTTAACCACAAAGCCTCTGCCGGCGACGACAACAAGCCGCTCATAGAGCGCATCAACCGCCAGCACGGCACATACATAACCGACTATGCGGAGAAGATAGGGCTTGGCAGCAAGACCTACACTCTCGTAGATATAGACAATTAATAACTTCTTCTACAACTGAATGAGCCGGACGGGACCCGGCAGAACACCTGCTCCAATAGCCAGAATCGTTGAAATACCGACTGACAAGTCGAATCCTAATTTTGTCCTCCAACAACGGCTGACCGCAGGAGCCGGCATCTGCCTGTCCCACCGGCTTTTATCACAGACACATCATCAGCAAGACAAACTTATGAACAAGACATTTTTTTCAGCCTTATTCATCGCCTTAACTGTTACAACATCACACGCACAGACCGACTCGCTCACATATCAGCTCGACAACATTGTCGTAACGGGCACGCGCAGCACAGCCAGCATAGGGCATCTGCCTGCCACGGTTACGGTGGTGGGCCGCGAGACTCTCACAGAGACTCAGCGCACAAGCGTGCTGCCCACCCTTGCCGAATATGTGCCCGGACTGTTTGTCACCTCGCGCGGAATGCTCGGCTATGGCGTAAGCGACGGTGCTGCCGGCACTATCTCTATGCGCGGACTCAGCAGCTCGCAGGGCCGCTTCATGGTGCTAATCGACGGCCATCCGCAATATCAGGGCATCTTCGGCCACTCCATAAGCGACTCTTATCAGACCATGCTGGCCGACCATGTCGAGGTGATGCGCGGCCCGGCCTCAACGCTCTACGGCTCCAACGCCATGGGCGGAGTTATAAACATCGTAACCAGAAAGATGAAGTCAGACGGCGTAAAGACCGACGTACATCTCGGCGGAGGCTCTTACGGCACGTTCCAGGGCGAGCTGACCAACCGCATAAGGAGCGGCAGGTTTTACAGCGTTGTGTCGGGACAATATGCCCGCACCGACAACAACAGGCCGCGCATGGGCTTCGAGCAGTATGGCGGATACGTCAAGCTGGGCTACGACATGTCGCAACATTGGTCGGCATACGCAGACATCAACCTCACCCACTTCAACGCCTCTTATCCCGGAAGCGTGCAGGTGCCCGTCTATGACGCACGCCAATGGATTACGCGCGGCGTGGCATCTGTAGTTGTGAGCAACGACTACGGCAGCACATCGGGAGCCGTCAGCGCCTATTACAACTTCGGACGGCACAAGATCAACGACGGATATGAGGACGGCGAGCAGCCCAAGGACTATTACTTCAGGTCGGACGACGCTCTCGCCGGACTGTCGGTATATCAGAATATCAGGCTGCTGCGGGGCAACCTGACCACCATAGGACTCGACTATCAGCACATCTACGGCAAAGCCTGGAACCGCGACAGGGCTTCGGGCGAGACTACTTCAGTCATAGGTCATGAGAATGAGAACGAGATAGCAGGCTACGTTGACATAAGCCAAGACCTGCTTTCGTGGCTCACACTGAGCGCCGGAATACGCCTCGACCACCACTCGCAGTCGGGCACTGAGTGGATTCCGCGCGGCGGCATTGTGTCGAGAGTTATAAGAAACGGCGAGATAAAGGCCATGGTGAGCAAGGGTTTCCGCAATCCGTCGATACGCGAGATGTATTTTTGGAAACCCGCCAACGACGAGTTGCGCCCCGAACGCATAATGAACTACGAGCTTTCGTGGTCTCACAAGCTGCCGTCGGCAGGCCTAAGCTACGGCGTCAACCTCTATTACATGAAGGGCAGCAACATCATCCAGCAGCAGATGGTGGACGGACGGCCAATGAACGTGAACACGGGAGCCATTGAAAACAGCGGCGCCGAACTCGACCTTAGCTGGAGAATAAACAGCTGCTGGCAGGTGAACGGCAACTACAGTCTGCTGCACATGCACAATCCTGTTGTGGGAGCGCCCGAGTCTAAGCTGTGGCTCGGAGCTAACTATAAGTCGGGACGATGGAACGTAAACGGCGGACTGCAGTATATCAGCGGCCTTTACACCCAGACCGGCGCCGACGAAGTGAAGGAAAACGTTGCCCTGCTCAACGCAACCGTAAGCTACAGAGCTTGCCGAATGATGCAGCTGTGGGTAAAGGGCGAGAACCTTCTGGCACAGAAATATGAAATCAACTACGGCTACCCTATGCCAAAGGCAACGTTCATGGCAGGCGTAAACCTGTCTTTCTGAATATAGCCGCCAGCCCGGACGATATCCCAAACATTCACTGCCGGCTAAAAGCGGATTACAGAATAATAAAAAAAACATAAACTTACACCGCCTAATGGGTGCAAAGAGAGAGAATAAAAAGAATTTATATTATTTTTGCATTGCGAACAAAACAAGAAAAACATTATGATTGGAACACCTGAACTTATTTTAATCGTGCTGGCGCTGGCGCTGCTCTTCGGCGCAAAGAAGATACCCGAACTGATGAAGGGTCTCGGACAAGGCGTCAAGAGCTTTAAGGACGGCATGAACGGCAAGATAGACGACACTGCTGAAGACAAGGAGAAGAAGAAGGACGAATGAGCAACGCTGAAAGCAACAGCGGCAAGCCGCAGACGTTCTGGGATCATCTCGAGGAGTTAAGGGGATGCATCCTGCGCATGCTTGCGGCGGCAGCAGCGGCAGCGGCCGCAGCCTTCGGCTTCAAGGAAGAGCTGTTCGGCATAGTGCTTGCTCCTGCCGACCCTGACTTCATAACCTACAGGATACTGGGCGCGGAGCCGTTTAAGTTTCAACTGATAAACACCGGGCTGACAGAGCAGTTCATGATACATCTGAAGACGGCGTTGGCCGCAGGTCTGCTCATAGCCTCGCCCTACATTCTGTATCTGCTGTTCAGATTTGTGTCTCCGGCTCTGTATGACAACGAGCGGCGCTACTCTGTAAGCATCACCCTTTGGGCCTACGCCATGTTCCTTATGGGCGTTGCCGTCAACTATTTTGTAGTGTTTCCTCTCACCGTCCGTTTTCTCGGCACCTATCAGGTAAGCGCTGCAGTGATGAACATGCTCAGCATAAGCTCGTATATGGACACCCTCCTGGGCATGAGCCTCGTCATGGGCGCCGTGTTCGAGATACCGGTGATAAGCTGGCTTCTGGCCCGCTTCGGACTTCTCAAGGCCCGCTGGATGTCACACTATCGCCGCCACGCCATAATAGTGATACTCATCCTTGCCGCCGTGATAACGCCTACATCCGACATGTTCACCATGCTTATCGTCTCGCTGCCTATATGGCTGCTCTATGAGGCAAGCATAATGATAGTGAGAATTACCGAAAAGAAACAATAATAATCTGAAAACAATATCTATAAACCATGCTAAGGAAAATAAGAATCTTGCTGGCAGCAGTAACCTTCACTCTGATTACGCTGCTCTTTCTCGACCTGACAGGCTCGCTGCACGCATGGCTCGGATGGCTGGCCAAGATACAGTTCTGGCCTGCCGTGCTGGCTTTGAACGTGGCTGTAGTGGCCGGTCTTCTGATTTTAACACTGATATTCGGGCGCATCTACTGCTCCGTAATATGTCCGCTGGGCATAATGCAGGACCTCATATCAGCCCTGCACGGCAGACGAAAGCGCAACCGCTTCAGCTTCTCGCCCGAAAAGCGCTGGCTGCGCTACGGCGTGCTGGTGGTGTTTCTTGCGTCATGCGTTGCCGGAATCAACGTAATCGTGTCGCTGCTTGCGCCCTACAGTTCTTACGGCCGTATGGTCAACAGCATCTTGCGCCCCGTATGGACGGCAGGCAACAACGTGCTGGCATCGCTTGCCGAACGCATGGACAGCTACGCCTTCTACAGCGTTGACGTGTGGATGCGCAGCCTGCCTACGCTCATAATTGCCGCCGTAACGTTCGTGATTATTGCCGTGCTGGCATGGCGCGGGGGCAGAACTTACTGCAACACAATATGCCCCGTTGGCACAATTCTGAGTTTCTTTGCACGTTTCTCGTGGTTCAAGATCAGCATTGACGGCAACAAATGCATAAGCTGCCGCCTCTGCGAGAAGAACTGCAAGGCGTCGGCCATCGACGTAAAGACAGGACGCATTGACTATAGCCGCTGCGTGGTGTGCGGCAACTGCATAGGCAAATGTAATAAGGATGCCATAAGATATATTCACCCGGCTAAAGCTGAGGCACGCAAAGCAGAAGCCAAGCATGAAGGAGGAAACGAAAGCAGCAGCATTGACAGCGGCAGAAGATCGTTCCTGCTCGGTGCAGCAATAGCAACTACGGCTGCGGCGCTGGCTCAGGAGAAGAAGAAGGTGGACGGCGGACTGGCTGTTATTGAGGACAAGGTGCAGCCCGAACGCGCCACGCCGATAACTCCTCCCGGCTCTATGTCTGCACGCCACATGGCCCAGCACTGCACGGCATGCCAGCTCTGCGTGTCGGCATGTCCCAACGACGTGCTGCGTCCGTCGTCTGACTTGTCAAAACTGATGCAGCCTACAATGTCGTATGAGCGCGGCTACTGCCGCCCCGAATGCACCCGATGCAGCGATGTGTGCCCTACGGGTGCCATCAAGCCGATAACACGCGAGGACAAGTCGGCCACACAGATAGGACATGCCGTATGGATAAAGAAAAACTGCGTGAGCGTTACTGACGGCGTTGCCTGCGGCAACTGTGCCCACCACTGCCCCGTGGGAGCAATAACGATGATACCGCTCCACCCCGGCACCGACTCAAAGCTGACCATTCCTGCAGTGAACGAGGCGAGATGCATCGGCTGCGGAGCGTGCGAAAACCTCTGTCCGGCACGTCCGTTCAGCGCCATCTATGTTGAGGGACACGAAGTTCACCGCACGGTATAGCTTCACCCCGATGTCTCTTTATCAACAACTAAAAAACAATTACCGTTATGAGTAAAGACATAAACAGAAGAAGTTTTCTGAAACTGCTCGGAGGCGGAGCCGTGGCCACATCGGCACTGCTCACCGCCTGCAAGGGCAACGACAATAAATCCACTGCCGCCAAGGAACCGCCCAAGGGCAAGATGACCTACCGCACCAACCCCAAGACCGGCGAGAAGGTGTCCATCCTGGGCTACGGCATGATGCGCCTGCCGGTGGTGGGAGGCAACGACGCCAAGAAGAAGGAAGGCGAGGTTACGCCCATAGACCAGGAAATGGTGAACCGCCAGATTGACTACGCGCTGGAGCACGGCGTCAACTACTTCGACACGTCACCAGCCTACTGCCAGGGACAGTCGGAGCGTGCCACGGGCATTGCCCTGAAGCGTCATCCGCGCAACAAATACTTCATTGCCACCAAGCTCTCCAACTTTAACCCAGAGACATGGACGCGCAAGGCATCTATCGAGATGTTTGAAAACTCTCTGAAGGAGCTTCAGACCGACTATGTCGACTATCTGCTGCTGCACGCCATCGGACAGGGCAAAGACTCGCTTGCCACATTCAACGGCCGCTATATGGACAACGGCATACTCGACTGGCTCGTGGAGCAGCGCGAGAAAGGACGCATACGCAACCTCGGCCTCTCTTACCACGGCGATGTCAAGATATTCGACCTGATGCTAAAATGGCACGACGAAGGCAAGTATCACTGGGACTTCGTGCAGATAGAGCTTAACTATCTCGACTGGAACTACGCCAACGAAATCAATCCAGTGAACACTGATGCCGTATATCTCTACAACGAACTGAAAAAACGCAACATACCGGCAATAATCATGGAGCCGCTGCTGGGCGGACGACTCGCCAACGTGCCCGACCCTATCGTGGCCAAGATGAAGGAGCGCGAGCCCGAGAACAGCGTGGCCAGCTGGGCATTCCGTTTTGCGGGCACTCCCGACGGCGTGCTCACCGTGCTGAGCGGCATGACGTATATGGAGCACCTGAAAGACAACCTCTGCACCTACTCGCCGCTGAAACCGCTCACAAAGGAGGAAGAGGCGTTCCTGATGGAGATTGCCAACGACATATACAACCTGAACACGATACCTTGCAACGAGTGCAACTACTGCATGCCCTGCCCCTACGGCATAGACATACCTGCGGTGCTGTCTCACTATAACCGCTGCATCAAGGAGGGCAACATGCCCAACAAGGGCAGTCAGGACCCCGACTACCGCCGTGCGCGCCGCGCCTTCCTCATAGGCTACGACCGCAGCGTGCCGCGCCTGCGCCAGGCATCCCACTGCATTGGCTGTGGCCAGTGTGTTGAACATTGTCCGCAGGGCATCAAGATTCCGGAAGAGATGCACCGTATTGACAAATTCGTGGAGGAGCTGAAGCAGAATGGATAAGCTCATCAGCATGCTCGGCCATGACGGCTGCCGCGGAGTGATGCGCTCACCGGGCGGCAAGACCATTGTGTTCAGACGCAGAGGTGTGGCAGACCTCTTCGATGCCGTAACCTCTCATCCCGACCTTACGCAGGGCGCCTCGGTAGCCGACAAGGTTATCGGACTTGGTGCGGCTTTCCTGCTCGTCAAGGGCGGCGTGGCCGAAGTATACGCCGAAGTCATCAGCCGGCCGGCTGTCAGCAAACTGCAAGATGCCGGAATAAGCCTCAGCTACGGCAAGACTGTAGAGCACATTATCAACCGCGAAGGCACCGGAATATGCCCCGTTGAACAACTGACATCTACAGCCCAATCGGCCGACGAGGCATGGAAACTAATTAAAGAATTCATAAAGCGTAATTCATAATTCACAATTAATAATTAATGGAAACAACAATATCACAGATACAACAGCTTAGCTACCGCGAAGGCAAGACCTACGCCCAGGCTGCTGCGTTCGTGGCAGGCAACATCCTGCTGCCTCAACTGTGCCACATGCTGCCGCAGGGCGGACTGGTGTGGCTGCCAATATACTTTTTCACGCTCATTGCAGCCTACCGCTACGGCATCACCGCCGGACTGCTCACGGCCATAGCCTCGCCGTTGGTAAACAATATGATGTTCGGCATGCCGCCGGCACCCATGCTGCCGATAATATTAATCAAGTCGGGCCTGCTCGCCCTTGCCGCTGCTGCCGTTGCATCGCGCTGCAGGAAGGTAAGCATAGTAGCCGTAGCCGCAGCTATTGTTATATATCAGGCCATAGGCACAATGGCCGAATGGGGCATGACTGGCTCGATGGCTGCCGCCCTTCAGGACCTGCGCCTCGGCTGGCCCGGTCTGCTCGTTCAGCTGTTCGGCGGATATGCCCTGCTGAAACTCATGGCACGCAAGGCCCGCTGACAAGACAACGCACAGCATATCACGGACAAAAAGCCAAGATAAATAGGACAAGAAGTCTTTTTAGATAAAAACCTGCCACTCGCCACATCTGCAAGTAACTCCCTGAAAAAGTTACTTAAAGATGTGGCAAGTTGTTTTTTACTCCATCACGAAACACCAAAAAGACGCCTGCCAAAACAGCCTGTCATATAAAACGGCAAAAAATCATAAGAAAAACGCACCGTTTTCATTAACAAACACTCAAAACAAAAGCAAATAAAACGCCGACCGTAAGCAAAACAAAGTGTATTGCTTTCAAATCATTAACCTATCGTTTACGGGTCAGAAACGGGCCACTTTTGATGTGAAAGTGGCCCGTTTTTTCATCAAAAACAAGTGCTTTATAACTCCCCAGCCACACGTTCTCAAAATATGCCCGAGCTGCTCGCGATTAATACGCAATCTACATATACCATTTTCTCATTGCATCCGCAATATTATCAGCACGAGACAACTATACCGAAATCATTATTTTGTCTGTGAAGTTTATAAAAAAAATTAATTTGCTTTGCATTGTAAGGCTCATGCTATATATTTGCACAAAAAATTTTCATTAACGCAGCAAGGGCTGAAGCAACATCCCGGCTTGTTTAACACTGTCACATAACGCACAAAAGAAATGATGAAACGCCAAGGCAACATACTGATATGCATGCTGCTGTCACTGATGATGGTGGCCGGCGGAGTTGGTTTTGTGATTGTGAAATGCTGCTGCAAGAGCAACACGGCGCAGACCGAATGCCGCAGCACATGCTGCCGGCAGTGCGACAGGCTGCACATGGAAGCAAAGTCGTGTGCCGAAACAGTGGTGATGAAACTGTGGCCGACAACCACGGGGCAGCAAAAGCCGGCAAGCGTGCCTGACGCTCAGGCCACGATGCTGCCGCCATACAGCATTGCCTCATACTGTCAGGCGCCCGCTTCAGCATATCTCATCTGCCGGTATGCGCCAAGACTGCTGCACGCTCCGCCACGGCTATATCTGGCCATGATAAGAGTGCTGATAATCTGATTTTATCCTGTTTTTTATCATAATATTTTTTACTCACCCTTAAGTCAGGCGCCCAAGTATGCGCGCCTGACCATATCATGCATGGCTGAAGCCTCTGCAGCAACGAGGCGCCACCAAGGCACGACGGGGGAGACAAAGACATAACGGCTGAGGCACAGACAGCACGCAGCCGAAAACTAAAGAACAATAAAAAAACGGATAAAAGCAAGAATTACTGATGAACATAAGACTTACTGCTGCAGGAGCCGCACTGGCAGCCTGCACCACAATATGCGCCGGCAATGGCCCGGCCTCACTGACCACAGACAGCATAAGCCATAACGACAGCATACACCGCGAAAGCTCGCTGGGCGAGGTGGCTGTGGTGGCGCGCCGTGCCGGAACGACACGCATGGGCGGAGCCGTAAACGGATTCAACCTGAACCGCGAGGAGCTGTTCCGCGCGGCATGCTGCAACCTTGGCGAGAGCTTCACCACAAACCCTGCCGTAGACGTGAGCTACAACGACGCCACGACGGGCGCAAGGCAGATAAAACTGCTGGGACTGGCCGGCACCTACGTGCAGATGATGACCGAGAACATGCCCAACTTCCGCGGTGCGGCAGCGCCCTATGCGCTGGGCTACGTGCCCGGCCCTTGGATGAAGGGCATACAGGTGTCTAAGGGTGCGGCGTCGGTGAAGAACGGCTACGAGGCCATAACAGGACAGATAAACGTAGACTACAAGAAACCCGAGGACGAAGAGGGCATAGAGGTAAACCTCTTCGGCGACACAAAGAGCCGCATAGAGGCCAACGCCGATGCCAACCTGCACATAAACAAGCAGCTGAGCACGGAGGTGCTGATGCACTACGAGAACAGCTTTGAGAATCACGACGACAACGGCGACGGCTTCTACGACAAGCCGAAGGTGGAGCAATATAACCTGCAGAACAGATGGCTCTGGGCAGGAGAAAAGTATATATTCCACGGAGGCATAGGCGCACTGAAGGAGCACCGCAACGGCGGACAGACAGGCCATCGCGGCAACGACGGCGCCGAACTGTTCAGGATAGGGCTCGACACGGAGCGGTATGAGGCCTACATGAAGCACGCCTTCATCATAGACCGCCACAAGGGCACCAACATAGCCCTCATGGCATCGGGCTCGATGCACATGCTCGACGCCGGATACGGACACAAGACATATGACGTGAACGAGAAGAACGTGTATGCATCGCTGGTGTTTGAGACCAACTTCACCAAGATGCACAACCTGTCGGCCGGACTGAGCCTCAACCACGACTATCTGGGACAGACCGTGCGCATGGTGAACGACAAGGAGGCATCGCCCGTAAGGATGAACGAGAAGGAGACCGTGCCCGGCATATATGCCCAATATACATTCAACCTCGACCACCGGCTGACAGCCATGGCGGGCATAAGGGCCGACCACAGTTCGGTGTACGGCACATTCGTAACGCCGCGCCTGCACCTGAAATACATGCCCACCGACATACTTACGCTGCGCCTCTCGGCAGGCAAGGGCTACCGCACACCGCACGCTCTGGCCGAAAACAACTATCTGCTAGCGAGCGGACGCCGGCTCGTGATAGACGACCTTGAGCAGGAGGAGGCATGGAACTACGGGGCGAGTGCCGCACTGAACATTCCGCTGCTGGGTGAGACGCTGAAGCTCAACGCCGAATACTACTACACACGCTTCACGGCGCAGGCCGTAACCGACTATGACACCGACCCGGGCGTGATACACATAGGCAACCTGAACGGCAAGTCGTATTCGCACACGCTGCAGATAGACGCCACCTACCCCATATTCAAGGGCATGACGCTCACGGCTGCCTACCGTCTGAACGACGTGAAGGCCACCTACGGCGGCCGACTGCTCGAAAAACCGCTGACAAGCAAGTACAAGGGACTTATCACTGCATCATACAAGACGCCGCTCGGCCTGTGGCAGTTTGACGCCACGCTGCAGCTCAACGGCGGCGGACGGATGCCCGATCCTTACGAACTTCCGGACGGCACAATGTCGTGGAACAAGCGCTTCGGCTCATACGAGCAGCTCAGCGCACAGATAACGCGCTGGTTCCGCCACTGGTCGGTATACGTCGGAGGCGAAAACCTTACCGGCTTCACCCAGAAGACATCTATCTACGGTGCCGACAATCCATGGGGCACGGGCTTCGAGCCTACGCTTGTATGGGGCCCAGTGCACGGCCGCATGTTCTATGCCGGAGTGAGGATAAACATCGGAAGGATGTAGTAAACCGAACAAAGTACAGACAAATTATCATACAAAAAATAAAACCAAACAGATAAAACAGAAAGTTATGAAACGACATTTTTTATTATTGACATTGGCGCTGTGCGCTATCACAAGTTTTGCCAAAGACATCAAAACAATCATCGTAACCACAAATCCGCAGATGCACTGCGAGGCATGCGAGAACAAGATTAAGAGCAACATGCGCTTCGAGAAGGGCATAAAGGCAATAGAGACAAACATTAGCCGGCAGGAGGTTACACTGACCTACGACGCCGACAAGACAACGCCCGAAAAACTGATGAAGGGCTTTGAGAAAATCGGATACACGGCCACTGTTAAGACCGGCTGCGACAAGAAGCAAACTTGCTGCGAGAAACAGCAGGCAAGTTGCGGACAAAAACAGAATTGCTGCGACAAGCAACAGGCGGGCTGCAGCAAACAACAGGCAAACTGTGAGAAGAAACAGAACTGCTGCGAAAAGCAACAGACAGGATGCAAACAAGACTGCAAGAATTGCAGCAAAACCGAATGCTGTAAGAAGAAGTAAAACAGGTATAGACTTGAAAACAAAAAATACACGGCAGGGAAAAGCCCTGCCGTGCTGCAATCTGAATTTTAATGTTACGCGACTCACGTCGAATAACAATTTACCTGCATTCTACTTAACTTGTATTTTATAGATCTTACCATTCGAATATTTCACAATATTCAATTTTCCTCTAACCAATGAGTTAAGTTTCTTTCCGGTAATATCATATACTTCAACATCACCGTTCTGTATATCATCGATTGTTATTCCATAAATTCCGGTTGCCTCTTCATACTCTTTCTGAGCTTTTTCAGCATCTGCTAGAAGCTTTGCAATAGCATCTTTTACTGTCTGAGAGTCGATCGTGCTTTCTTCTGTAAGCTTAACAGCCTCATAATCACTTTCTACTTTCTCCGAAATTTCATCGATTTCATCCTGAATGGCCTTAATGTCATCAACAAACTGATCAGCTACGTCCTTACACTCGGTATTGACAGTCTCTTCAGCGGAATCGAGTTCTGCCTGAAGGGCCTCAAGTTCTTCTGTCAGACGGGCATAAGCAGCCTCATTGGCATCAACCACAGCCTGAGCAGCCTTGGCATCAGAAAGGAGTTTTTCGATAGAGTCTTTCACTGACTGAGAATCAATTGTACTCTCTGCAGTAAGTTCACCTGCCTCATAAGCAGCCTTAACGCTGTCGGAGATTTCCGTGATGCGAGTCTGGATGCTGTCGACCACTTCTGTAAACTGAGAGGCAACGTCCTTACACTCAGTATTGATTGTTTCCTTTGCGGCATCGAGTTCTGTCTGAAGTGAAGCTATTTCAGCTGTCAGACGGTTATAGGCTGCCTCATTGGCGGTTACAACAGCCTGAGCGGCCTTGGCGTCTACAAGAAGCTGGGCGATAGATGCCTTTACTGACAATGAGTCGATTGTGCTTTCTGATGTAAGCTCTACAGCCTCATAAGCTGTCTTAACGCTGTCGGAGATTTCTGTGATGCGAGTCTGGATGCTGTCGATTACTTCTGTAAACTGAGAGGCAACGTCCTTACACTCAGTATTGATTGTTTCCTTTGCGGCATCGAGTTCTGTCTGAAGTGAAGTTATTTGAGCGGTCAGACGCTTGTACGCCTCTTCGTTTACAGCTTCCTTATTGCCCTGAGCAGCCAAAGCATTTTCAACAAGAGCTTTTATCGATGTAGCTATATCATCGGCTCCAGCCTGAACATCAGCAAGACCTTCGGCCAAAGTTTCATTGGCATAAGAGTCATCAACAACCTTATGCAAACTATCAATCTTTGCTACTATTGCAGCTTCAGCGGCAAGAATGTCTTCGTTATCCTTAACGTTAGCGGCATTTGCGGCAATGCTGTCAACTGCCTCGTTGTACAAATTACGCAATGAATCTACCAATGCCTTTGCCGGAGTATAATGTGCAAGATAAGAGTTTGTAACGCTAAGTTTCACTTCGTCATAGAGGCCGAAAGCATTACCGTTCTCGTTAGAAACAATGACATCATTTATCACAAGATCAGATTTCAGCGCCAATGTTTCGTCAGCCTTAACATAGAAAGCCAGCACCTCACCTGTTGTTCCGGCAAAATTCTCTGTTGTCATACCAGCAACAGCAATCTTCAATTTGCCGTCAGATGTCATGTTAGAGCTTATAGTAGCATTCTGAGGCAGACGGCTGCCATACTCAAACTTCGGTTTACCGTTGTCTTTAACTTCAAACGAAAGTCCTTGAGGCAAAGTTATCAGAGCCTGCATGCCTCTTACGTTAATAAAGTTGTCGAGCACAAGGCTTACCTTCTTTGATGTTCCGTCGGTCTTTATAGCCAATGTGTCAGCAGCTGTATAAAGTTTTCCTACATAAGGAGCTACATCTGCGCTAAAGTCAGCCATGGGGAAACTCTTTGTATAGCCGTCTTCACCTTTTTCATGGCTGCTGCCAAGGATGTTTGTGAAGTCTATTTTACCGGCTTTTACAAAACTGTTTTCAGCCTTAACCTTAAAATAAGCTACGGCACCGCTATCGCCAAAGATAGAGACAGTGTCTGAAGGAACAATAAGCAAACGGAGATTGCCGTCAGAAAGAGTGCTCATAAAAAGAGAATGGTAGTCGCGGTCAAGACGTACCTCATCACGTGTCAGACTGTTGGCTACATAAACGATACCATCGGGAAGGGCTATATCCATCTGCAAAGCAGTAATCCTGTCGCTGTTGTCAAGACACACAGCAACAGTCTTTTCCTCGCCTGGCTTTATGTTAAAGCTCTCTATCGTCACCTTGTTGTCGGCCAATGCGCAAGCAAAAGAACCAACCGCCATAAGGCATGCCATAATCAGCCGTGAGGCAAAGTGACATTTAAGAATGTTTGTTTTTATCATACTCAATTTTTAAACTAAATGGTTTCTTGAAATTATTTTCCTTAAACAGAAGGCGTGACAGCCTACGTGACGCCACGCCTTCATGTCCATAAGAGTATAATTCTATCTAACTTTCAGGGTCTCGATTATTTGCGAAGCACTTTCTTGGTTGAACCGTCTGAGCCACGCAGGATGCTAACACCCTTCTTCAGAGTCTTTATCACCTGACCGCCTACAGAGTAGATCTTATCCTTCAGACTCTTGTCTGCGTCAACACCGCCGATACCTGTTGTGCCCTCGCCTGTGCCGTCGATGCTGTAGGCAATACCTCTTGCATCAGAAGCAAACACGTTAGCGATGCTTATGTTGCCGTCAACCTTGCCAGCAAGTTCGAGCAATACAACAGCCTCGCCGTTGGTGCCGAGCGCGCTGTTCTGCATAGAGCTTACAACCACACGCTGTGTGCCGTCGGCCAATGTGTTCTGATAGAGGTTGTGCTCGCTGCTGCCGGATGTAGCACTGAGCAGTGTTACACCTGCCGGAAGCTTGATGTCCATCTGTGCGCCTACATATGCAGCAGAACCATTAATCCTGACAGCCACACGTGTCACGTCACCATTACTTTCTGTAGCAAGTTCGAGGCTACCTGCAGCACCCTGCTGAGCTGCCTCATAGCGTGCCACTGCTCTCAGGCCTGTATTATTGTTGCCGAGAATAGCATTTGTAACAGCTGTAACGTCACCGATATTTATGTTGCCATCCTCGTTTACATCAGCTGCAAGATATTCCATTGAGCCTTCATCTACCGTCTCAACCTCAAGAACATAGTTCAGAATCTGAGTATAGTCGTCTACCAGTACCGAACCGTCGCGGTTAACGTCGCCAAGGATATAAGCATAACCTTCGGCATCTGCCTTCAGGCTGTTAAGCTGCTCTGTCAGCTCGCCATAACGCTCCCATACGGCAGGAACGGCCTCTGTCATATAGTCGATAGCCATGCCCTGAACTCCGGTTTCTTCATCGAGCAACGGATTTCCGTCAAGGTCTTGATTTACAGTACCATTATTATATGCATCTGAATTATAAGTATAAAGCAATCCAATTAATCTATTGAGACGAAGACGTTCAGCTCTAAGTTCATCTCCGTTTTCCTCTGTATACTTGCTTGTGTTTATAATATTCGAAACCTTATTATAAAGAGCCAACAAGCCAGACTTGTTCTCATTACTATTATAAATACGCTGCTCAAGCTCATCATATGTTGCATATTTATCTAAATCTGCAATACATAATTCAACAAGGGACTTGTTTACATTCTCACTATTTTCTGTCAAAGAGAACGCTGCATTGGTTTCCTCAAGTATCTGACGGTCATAATCAATTACGCCTCTAACATCTTCAATATAATATTGATATTGTTTTATATCGAAGAATTCGTAATTGCTAATCTTCTCAACAACAGCATCGAGACTTGCCTCCAGCTTGTCGAGCTCTGCTGTAAGCTCTACATACTTCGCATCGTTGATTGTGTATGGTTTCTGAGCATCAGCAATATCCTGTGTGAGCTTAGCCAACTCTGCCTCAACAGCTGCTATGCCGGTAGAGAGTTTGCCTTCATAGAACAATATTGAGCCGGCCTCAGCATACTTGGCTATTTCGGCGCTCATATTGTCGATAGAAGTCTTAACGGCAGCGAGAGCCTCAGTGTAATCATCTTTTACATTTTGATGGCATCCGTTAAGAACTTTAAGTTCGGCATTATACATGCTCTCTACCTCGGCTAAAGCAGAGTTAAGAGTTTCTATTGTTGTAGCAGCAAGATTTGCATCATAATATGCAGCAAGCTCGGCACGCATTGTGGCAATCTTTGTCTCAAACTCAAGATACTTAGGCTGCTTGTCTTTCTCATCGAGAGCGATGAAGTCAGCATCTGTTTCCATATCTTCAAGTTCTTCAGCCATAGAGTTTATCTTTTCGATATAAGCATCTACCTCGGCAACCTTGTCTGTACCTTCTACAGCTGCGGCAGCTTTGTTCTGATCACCCTTGAGCGAAACTATCTCATCTGCAAGTCTAAGACTTTCTCTATCATTTGCAGTGACATAAATAGATGCTATTGCAGCTTCTATGCCAGCACAATTTGTCTTAAATGCTCCCTCACCGTCATCATAGTAGTCAACACATCCGCCTGATGACAACTTACGATCTATGATTGACTGCTGTGTGTTTAAAAGATTCTGAGCTGTTACCTCACCGCAATCAACCGTAATTACATAGCCATTTACAAATTCCGCTGCAGCTTCAAGACTTGCCTGAAGTTCACCGAGAGCAGCCTTCATTGCATTGTAAGCCTCTTTATTGGCAACCTGATCCTGTGATGCAGCCTTTGCGTCAGAATAAATTGTACTGCTTTCAAACGGAGCAAGCAAAGCCTTTATTGACGGCAGACTTGCATACAAATTGCCCTTTTCTACTTCTGTATATGCATTCTTAGCAGCAGTAACAGTAGCCTCAACAAGTGCATCATAACTATCAATTATCTGCTGCTTTTTTGTTCCGTCTGTATCGCCGATATATTCAAAAGTTTCAAGGTCGGCGCTTTCTTTAGCCACCTGCTCGTCGATAGCTGTAATAACAACTGTCCATTCACGCTGTGCAGCATCTTCCTTATCTGCAACAAGCAGTTCGTCGATAGTGGCGAAAGCGTTAAGATGAGCATCAACAGATAAAGCAAAATACTTGTCGGCAAAATCTTTATTTGCATCTGCAACAATCTTTCTTACATCAGAGAATGATTTTGCTATAACATCAGAATTATAACCGGCATCTGTCAATTCTGTAATTGCTGCATCCAACTTAGCGTTTGCCAAAGCAAAGTTGTTACTGAACACACTCTTGGCAACGGTGCTTACAGCGTTATCAAGTGCAGCTACAGCATCATTTATCTTTGTAATATAAGTTTCAGCCTCTGCCTTATGAGACTCAGCAGCATCGAATATTGCCGGACTTACAGTTGCCAGATATTCTTCTGAAACATTACTTTCAAGTACACGAAGGTCTGTAAGTATACCATTGATTGCAGCATTAGCTGTAGTTACAGCTTCATTTGCAACTGATACAAGTTCAGAATTTGTAAGGGCACTGAACTTAGCTATTGTGGTGAGGGCCTCATTATAAGTATTTCTTGCATCCTTCACAGTAGCAGTAAACGCGTCATAGCGTGCCTTGTTGTCTGCTGCAACAGCTGCATTATAGCCTTCTTCCTGAGTGTCGGCAATAGCCTTAACAGTAGTCTTAATCTCATTCAGTTTCGCCAATACATTCTCATTCTCAGCAACCGATTTACCTTCATTGTAATTCTTCAGCATCTGTGCATTCAGTTCTGTAAGAGCTGTCTGCTGCTCTGTGAGCTGCTTAAGGTATTCCTGAACGATACTTGTCTGGTCGCCGGTTGAAATCTTGTAATAAGTTTCAGACCAATATTCGTTTGTCTTTTTATACTCTGCAACCTGCTCCTCGTATGTTGTCTGGTTATTCTTTGCATCAGTGCCAACGGCCTTAATAAGGGTATTAAGGTTTTTGAGTTGTGCTATAATCGTTGCTGAAATCTCTGCGCAGTTGCGGTCTTCACCTGAATAAGCGTCAAGAGCTTTCTGCTTCAAAGTTGCGAGATTATCGCTGTAGCCGCTGATTAAACCGTCATAATAAGCCTTTGCCTCAGCATTTATACCTTCAACGGCAGCTACTGCATCTGTTGCCTTTGTTATATTAGCATCAATATCAAGATCAACGATTGTCTTCTGTATCTCGGTATAAGCCTTATAGTTGGCCGTAGAAGCCTGAGCAGCCTCGCGTGCTGCCTCAACATCAGCAGATATCGCATTCAGCTTGCTCTCAATGCCTTCAACCTTATTGCCCTCTTCATCTTCACTGTCAGCCCATGCAGCAACAAGTGTCTCTGTAGCATCTGCATCATTAACGGCCTGACGCTGCTCATCAATTTTGCCATTCAGCTCATTTACCATAGCAGTAAACTCGTCTGCTCTTGAAGCATCCTCGTTCAACTCTTCTACGCCTTTAACTGTGCTGCGGTTTCCAAGAAGCTGTGTCACTATGCCGTTAATAACTTTGTCGGCTGCTGTCTTGGCATCTTTATTGGCCTGAACCTTTTCTTTTACTCCGTCAGCTTCTTTTATCAGTTCGTCAATCTTGGTATTTATTTTGCTTACTTCTGTCGTCACACTTGTAAGCACTGCCATTGCAGCAGCCTTATCAGACTCTGTTTTTGCGCCTTCAATCTTACTTTCCTGATCTTTAAGCTCTGCTTCGATGGCTGCCTTCTTATTATTGATATCGCCGTGTGAAAGTCCGAGTTCCTCCTGGCTCCAACTATAGGCATTAATCTTACCATAAGCTCCCTCAACAAGAGTTGTTGCCTGCGCAAGAAGTTTCTCCAACGCAATGCTTACCACATCCTCATCATACTTAGCTTTATCGGTATCATAAGAATTAACCAAAGTTTCGGCTTTACCTTCAATTTCAACTTTTGCGGTGTATGCCTCGTCAGCTACTTCAATAAGCTTATCACTATGTTCTTTGCCTTCAAGGTCGAGGGCTGCATCCTTATCAGTTGTTATCTCTTTTATAGTAGCCTTGAAGCCGTCGATCTTATCGCCATAAGTTACTTTTTTCTGGTCTGTAGATTCTGCATATACATATACCGAACGGTTGGTAACTTTCTCTTCAAGGTAAGCGATGGCCATATTACAGTTTGCAACCTCACCAACAATAATCTCGTATGCGTCAAGGGCAGCCTCAGCAGCTTGCTGATAATCATTAACTTTAGTAGATATTTCGTTGATTGCATCTGCGTTGTCTGTCTGATATTTAACGCACGTCCCTTCTTTCAGAGCAGTCTCAGCACTTGATTTAAAGCCATCTATGCTCTTCTGGATAGCAGCTTCTTCTGTTGCATATTTTCCGCTTACAACATACACCTTGTCTGTTGACACCAACGCATTTACGGCTTTCTTTGCATCGTCGAATTCGCCCTGTTTGCCTTTCAGAAGTTCTGTAACAGCGACCCAAGCGTTATAGTTGTCAACAGCACCTTGCGAACCGCTTGTAAGCTCATCGATAGCTATGCTTATCTTGCTTACTGTTTCTGAGTAATCCTTGCTGTCGATTGTATTTTCCTTATTATCAGCCTCTATTGTGCTGCTAAATGCGTCGATAGATGCCTGTATCTCGCTGATTGTCTCTGCAAACTCAGCATTGTCGCCTACGCCCGGAGTTTTCTTCAAAGCGTCAAGACGGTCTTGCAGGCCTTTCAAGTCTGCCTTAGCTTTTGTATAGGCTTCTTTAAGGGCATTTGCCTTGTCAACATAAGTTGTCTTCAGCTCGTTGATTGAAGCTGTATATTCTGCAAGTTTGGCAAGATTTTCTTCTTTTGCAGTTGCCGCACCGGCATGATTCTCATCTGTTCCGTTAGCCTTCTCAACGGTCATGATATTTACATAAACGGCGTTAAGCTCTGTCTGTGCCTTTGTGCGCAGTGCCTCATAGACATCAGGATGAGTATCGTCACCCTGCAGGCCGCTATAGATTTCCTGCTGAGATTCGGTATAAAGAGTCTTGATTGTTGCAATAGCCTCACCCACCTCTACATAAGCGGCATGATCAGCTTGAGCTGATTCTATCGCATCAGAATAGTCTGATATAAGACCATTTATCTTTGTTACAAATTTGTTGTTATATTCTGTCGTAAACTTTACGCCGGCAGTACCTTTTGCATATGCGGCATCGACTTCAGTTTTATATTTTTCAATCTCTTCGCTGATAGTGTCGTAAGCACCTTTTGTCATTGCCTCAACATATGTTTTCTCGTCAGCATCAGCTATTGCATCAACAGCGGCCTTAGCTGTAGCAAGAGCTGTTGTCTGTGCTTCATAAACCTTCTTAGCCTCAGCATAAGCAGAAGAGTTGTTTGCCTGAGCGTCAACTTTCTTGCTGAATTCTGCTATTTCGTTGTAAATTGCAGATTCTTCAAGAGTCTCGGCATAAAGACCATACTCTATATATTTAGCATAAGAGTCTTCATTGTCGTCAGCAATGGCAGCCACCTTAGTTGCCAATGAGCTGGCTTCCTGCAATAGAACCTTTCCGGCCTCATCTTCAGCATAAATTTTAGAAGTAGCCTCGCTAAGCATCGATGTGAGCACGCTCTTGGCATTTGCAAAGTTATAGACCAGTGTCAGTTTAAATCCGCCTACTTTATACTGGCTTCCATCCTTGCTCTCAATGCTGATGATTACGTCTTTAACAGCATTAATCTTGAACTGGCCATTAGCAGCAAGTTCTTTGCCGTCAATCAAGATCTTAGCATTCTCATTAGTTTCAGCTGTAAGCGTATATGTTCCGGGATACAGCTTTCCGATATTCTGCGTGACTGTTGCACCAGACGGAGAAACAATCAGTCCGCTCTCAATTTCCAAGTCAGACGCACCTTCCCAGTCGGTTGCAGCATCTGTCTTAATCTGATCTACATCCGCATTGGCCCATGCCGGCATAGTTGAAGCCGAGGTCACAGCGAGAAGAGAAACCAGTACATTTTTTCTCATAATTCAGCGTTTTTAAAATTAAAGTTTATTTTATAATTTATGTTTCAGTATCACCATGCACACCTTATTTATATATGTATATGCATACATTTGCAGACAAAATTAAACACATTTTATGCAGGCATGGCATTATAAAACCGTGTTATTCGTGAACCCTGCCATTCTTTTCGTGAATTTACTTCCATAAACAACATATCAGCGAAATGAAGCAATTTATCAAAAAATATACAACAACACTTTGCAGCCACCTCAGACGCTCTGAGATGTTATATAAAAACAATGATTCTGCATACATCGAATTATGTTAAAAGAGCCTTGCCCTGCCTACACGAAACAGACAAGGATACAGAAAAATTCTGACACTTAAACCCAAAATTCTCAGTAAACGACAAGAATGACTATTCGACATGAACATTGGGCATACACAGCGGTTGGCAATAAGCACTTATGTTACAGGCAAGGCACATCAAAGTATTGATTTTTTTGTCCGGACAGCCATATAGTTTAATCCGCAAGAAGCAAAGACCGCCCATCCCATAAAAACTGCAAGCAGAACATATGCCTTCCGTTAAAAATCCGCCAATACGACTTTATACCGGACACAGATTGAAAGCAAAACCAGACTTAAAGGCTTCAAATCATTAACCTATCATTTACGTGTAGTTAACGGGGCACTTTTTATGAGAAAACAGCCCGTTTTTCAGCAGCAAACAAACCGTTTGCCGTTGCCACCCAAAATACTGCATTTTCCCGGTGCAGAATACGCTTAAAACTAGCATAAACCAACCACAACAATACACGTTAATTAGAGATGTATATTTCATACTTGGCTTTCATGTGCCAAACTATGTTCAATCAGAGTTCTCATCATTCCGTTTTAATAGATTAATTTCTGTGCTTGTGTTAATTCCCGCAATAATTTTATCTGTCCGCCTGAGATACGGCCTCATCCAGCAGTCCCATTAACGTACGCAATACCGGTTTAGGCAAATGTATCGTATGATTAACCCCATGACTGTCAGAAACCAGCAAAACTTGCTTTATTGCATTTACATGAAACACATATCCTATGTTTACAATATATGTTCTGCCCAGTCTTACAAATCGCTTACGAAACTGCTGTTTTTCATGTATAGCGTCTTCCACTTTTGAAAGCCCGAAAGGTATCATAAAATGCGTACCTGATGAATAATATATATGAGTATAATGATCGTCTGCCTTAAAATACATCGTCTGGTTAAGGTCAACAACATACAACTCACCATAAACAATAAAACGTAATTTAGTCTGCATAAGTTAATACCATGCCAACTGTGCGGCATATCACTGTGCCCGCTTTCCAATAAGCACAAAATTATCAAATTCTCAATTATTAGTCAATTGCAATATACAGAAAAAAGCGTGGAAAACTTGCCCGCCAGCCGTCCCACACACTGAGGCTCTCGCATTGCCCATATCAGCAGAACAGATGACGTGCAGTTCCACGCTGATATGAACATAACATCCCTACTTGCCCTTGCCCCGGCAAAATAGCCAAGATACAAAGGCAATATAGGAATGTTCTTTTGCACACATCCCGTGACCATCTGCCTCGCCATGTCTTGACTGATACTTCGAATTTGCGAGATTCCAGTGTGTCAAGAACAAAGCGTCAAAGCAAACGCCTTTCTAATACATGCACATCCTTATCAAACACAGACCTTATTTAATAACCTGCATACGCAAGAATGCTTTGCAAATATAATTAAAACATTTCATCCAAACAACTTTAAATGCCATAAATTTAAGGTCCTTGTATATTTTTTTTACCAAAAAATAACTTTTGTAAACTACTTATTTACACAAAAAAACATACACTATGCTATGTTCTGATTTTTATCCGTAACTTTGCATTTCGGAACATAGATAAAAATCTTACTTAAGGAAAGTAAAAATGAAGAAACTTCACCCCATAATGTTCGCAGGAACAGGCAGCGACGTCGGCAAAAGCGTGGTGGCGGCCGGTTTCTGCCGCATATTCAAACAGGACGGATACTGTCCGGCACCATTTAAGGCGCAGAACATGGCGCTCAACTCTTATGCCACGCCCGACGGACTGGAGATAGGAAGGGCGCAGGCCGTGCAGGCCGAGGCGGCAGGACTCAGTCCGCATACGGACATGAACCCGCTGCTGCTGAAACCGCAGACCGACAAAACGTGTCAGGTGGTGCTCAACGGACGGCCAATAGGCAACCGCGACGCCTACAGCTACTTCAACCCCAAGGGGCGCGACGTGCTGCGCAACGAGGTGAACGCCGCATTCGACAGACTCAACAGCCGCTATAATCCTGTTGTCATGGAGGGCGCAGGCAGCATATCGGAGATTAACCTGCGCGAAACTGACCTCGTGAACATGCCGATGGCGATGTATGCAGGAGCCGATGTGATACTCGTTGCCGACATCGACCGAGGCGGAGTGTTCGCCAGTGCCTACGGCTCGGTGATGCTTCAGCGCCCGGAAGAGCGCAAGCGCATAAAGGGCATACTGATAAACAAGTTCAGAGGCGACATCAGACTGTTTGAACCGGGCGTCAAGATGATTGAGGAACTGTGCGGAGTGCCCGTCATAGGTGTGCTGCCCTACTTCAAGGACATCTTTGTAGAGGAGGAAGACAACCTGCAGCTGGCGTCGAAGGCACGCCATGCATCCGGCAACGGCAAAGTGAGCGTAGCTGTGGTGCTGCTGCGCCACATAAGCAACTTCACCGACTTCAACATGCTTGAGCGCGACAGTCGTGTAAACCTATATTATGCCGACAGTGCCGAAGACATAAGCAAGGCCGACATAATAATAATTCCGGGCAGCAAGAGCACCCTGGCCGACCTCAGCCTTCTGCGCAAGAGCGGCATGGCACAGGCCATAATCAAGGCTGCCGAAAGCGGAAAGACCGTTGTGGGCATCTGCGGCGGCTACCAGATGATGGGCACGATGATAAGCGACCCCGAAGGCATTGAGGGCAGCATAAGCGGCATGCCCGGACTGGGACTGCTGCCCATGCACACCGTGATGAACCGCGAGAAGACGACAAAACAGGTAAGATTCGGCCTCAACGGCAGCGACAGCTGCGACATGGAGGGCTACGAGATACACAACGGGCGCACCGAGGCCGACAGCGGCAGCAGCATAAGACCGCTTTGCACACGGCAGGACGGCACGCACGACGGATGCATCGCAGGCGAAAGGTGCATGGGAACTTATATCCACGGCATATTGGACAACAGCGGATTTGTTGACTTTCTGCTGAGTCCCTACACACAGGAGGAACACTCAAAGAGCGAAACGGACAACTGGAAAGAGTTTAAGGACGAACAATACGACAAACTGGCTGACCTGATACGCCGCAACGTGGACATGAAACTGGTTTACGAAATTCTGCAAAACGACAACGATGATTAACGGACACGGAGACGACCTGTATAAATATAATGTGGAGGTGAAATCGAACTTCAGCTCAAACATCTACTCGCACGCCGACCTGAGCGGTCTGAAAAAGTATCTGGCCGGCCGCATGGACGTAATAGGCAGCTATCCAGAGCCTGAACCCTACTCGCTCGAAAAGGCCCTGGCTGAAGAATGTGGCATAGAGGCGAACGAGATTATGGTTACCAACGGAGCAACCGAAGCCATCTACCTGGCGGCAAGACTCACTAACGAGAAACTTGCCGGCAGCGGCATCAATCTGATCAGCATGCCGACATTCAGCGAATATGCCGACGCATGCAGGATGGCCGGAGGAAAGACCATGAGCAGCGAAAGTGGATACAGAGGCGAGGCAACTCACTGGCTGTGCAACCCGAACAACCCTACGGGCACCGTTATCGGCGGAAAAGAACTGCTGAACATAGCCGCAGAAAGCAAGAACGACATCTTCGTGATAGACCAGAGCTATGAACACTACACCACCCTTAAGCTGATTTCTGACCGCGAGGCTGCCGACGCTGGCAACATCATCCTGATACACTCCATGACAAAGCAGTTCTGCATACCCGGACTGCGGCTCGGATACGTAACGGCAGCGCCGCAGCTAATCAGCCGGCTGAAGGCCCTGCGCCATCCGTGGAGCGTAAACGCACTGGCCATCGAGGCGGGACTTTACCTCATACAGAACAAAAAGAAGGCGATATCTGATGTCGGCGGTCTGCTCGACGAGGCGCAGAGACTGAGAAACGAACTGAACAAGATCGACGGAGTGAGCGTCAGACCGACGATGACAAACTTTATGCTCGCAAGCCTTAAGGGGCGCAAGGCAGCCGACCTGAAGGAGTTTTTGGTGAACAGCTACGGCATACTGATACGCGACGCATCTAACTTCGAAGGGCTCGACAGCTCATATTTCAGGGTGGCGGCACAGACACGCGCCGAAAACGACATGCTCGTAATTGCGATAAAAGACTTTATGAGTCACGACCGTTACAGACAACAAGACAAATAACGAAACTGCATAAGAAACGAAATGACACCTATAATATCAATAATAGCCGGATGGACGGCCGACCGTCTGCTTGGCGACCCAGAGCGTCTGCCCCACCCCGTCGTGTGGTTCGGCAAGGCCATAGCAGCAGGCGAACGCCGGCTAAACAAAGGCAGCCACCGCAAAGCAAAGGGAGCCGCAATGTCTGTCTCGCTCACTATAATCACCTTTGCCGTTACGGCGGCGATAATAATGCTCGCCGAGATGCTGTCGCACACGGTAGCCATCATCATCCAGGCCTTGCTGATATTCTATTGTCTTGCCGGACAGACGCTGATAAAAGAAGTGAAGGGCGTGTTCGAGGCGCTCGACAGGTCGCTCGACTGCGGACGCAAGCAAGTGTCGAGGATTGTCGGACGCGACACATCACAACTTACCGACAACGAGGTAAGAAAAGCAGCACTCGAAACTCTTGCCGAAAATCTCAGCGACGGAGTAATCGCTCCGGTGTTCTGGCTCATAGTTCTCGGTGTGCCGGGCATGATGGCGTATAAGATGATAAACACGCTCGACTCGATGATAGGCTACCGCACCGAGCGCTATAAAGACTTCGGTATGGTGGCGGCGCGCACCGACGACGCAGCCAACTTTCTGCCGGCACGGCTCACGGCACTGCTCATGGTGCTCATGTCCGGAAGGCCTTCGCTGCTCAAGTTTGTTGCAACAAACGGACGCAAGCACGCAAGTCCGAACAGCGGCTATCCCGAAGCAGCCCTGGCAGGAATACTAAACTGCCGCTTCGGCGGAGGCCACACCTACTTCAACGAATATTTCTACAAGCCCTACATTGGCGACAACGAACGGCAACTGACAACTGAAGACATGAGAAAAGCCGTAAAGATAAGCCGCAGGACAGAGCTGGCCATGCTGCTGATAACTCTTGCAGCGGAAATTGCACTTGTGGCAATAATATAAAGGCATTGGCCTCTCAATCCGGATAATTGCAACCGACAAAACATCAGTAAAACGGCAACATACATAAGAAAAGGAACACCTGAAAAATAAAAAATAGTCAAAAACCCATAAAGATCCTTGGTTTTTACACAAAAAGGATGTACCTTTGCAAAAGTTTTTGCGAAAAGCTCAAAACATGACGTAAACGTTCATGCTTTATGCCGCAGCAAAACATAAAAAGTCTGCGCCTGTGGCGGAATTGGTAGACGCGCTAGACTTAGGATCTAGTGTCCCGCGACGTGTAGGTTCGAGTCCTATCAGGCGCACAGATATAAAAAAGAGGTGAAATGTCTTCAACGACTTTTTACCTCTTTTATTTTTTATATATCACCCAAAACAACACTTCCGTTTATCAGCCTTGCCCTTGGATATAGGCACCCGATATACAAAAAAATGCAGATTTGATGATTAATTGACGACCTGCACCCGTGTATCCGACTGAACATTTACATCATTTTATCTACGCCGACTTGTAGAGATAAGGCATCTTGATTTCAGGTCTCTTCACTCTATTTTTCGACCAAATAAGCCATAAGACGGCAGTATAAGCACATTTTGATACAAAAAAGTATATTTAACTTACATTTTGTGTTTGTCATTAAAAAAGAATTCGTATATTTGCGGCATAGAGTTTTAAATCAAGTATTATTAACCAAAAAAGAATCGACTATGAAAAAGATTTTATTGGTAGCCCTTTTTGCAATAGTTGCAATAGGCGCAAGTGCACAGAAGAACATCACAATATGGTGGGGTGGAAACGTTTCTGACGTTGACGGCGACTTCAACACGAAGTCTGAATTTAAAGCTTTGAATATCGGTGTATCTTATACAGCTCCAATTGACAACTCGTTCGACTGGTCGGTAGGTGCTGCTTACGTTACTAAAGGATGCAAGGACTGGGATCCGGGCTTCATACAGCTCGAAGGAAACGGTGCGTGGAACTTCGTTAAGGGCGGCGACGCCAAAGTTGGCCTCTTCACCGGTCCGTATGTAAGCTTCCTCGTTGCAAAAGATGACATGGAAAGCGCCAACACATTCGACATCGGATGGCAGGGAGGTGTGGCAGCAGCCTATAAGTTCCTGTCGTTTAAGGTTGGATATGAATACGGCTTCTGCAATCTTGTTGATGAGATTGACGGAAAAGCAGGCGACTTCTTCTTCAGAGTTGGAGTTAACTTCTAAGATAATATAAAACAAAAAATGGCGTCCGACCAAAAGTCAGACGCCTTTTTTTATTTTGCATAGACCACCATAAACATGAGTTGCAATCTACGAACATTAGTTGTCTGCAACAAATCTGCTATGCAGGCCGGTGGTTATAATATTCAATGCCGGCCAAGTTTCACTGCGCCAATCAAGTATTTTACAACCGACATAAGAACTGTATGCGCCATAAAAAAGCCCATTATCATGACCGGCAGACTTATAACGCACTGAAACGTTTGATAAGTTTGCGGCGATAAAAGCGGCCCACCTTGACATAGTCGATATTGTCAAACGGCGGATAAAAGCGGCAGATGTTGTCGCACACCTCCATAAGATAGTTGATGTTGATGATGTATTTCTGGCTTACCTGTATGAAGCTGCTGTCAATGCCGAGCAGCACGTCCTTGTTGACATTGCGCTTCAGGCGCATGGGTTTGTCGCATCCGGCAGCCACCGCCATCCATACACGCGTGTCGTGATCGTAGGAAAACACGCAGATGTCGCGTATCTGCACCAGACGGAAGTCAACGGTATTAGTGTAGAACAGCAGTTTGTCGTTGCCGTTTTTTATGATGCTGTCGTCCTTTATCACCGCGGCCTTCTCGCTGTCGCGCTCCTCATAGAAGCGGCTTATCACGGTGTCGAGTTCCTTGTCGTCAACAGGTTTTAGCAGAAAGTCGAACGCCTTGTTGCGGAAAGCCGGGAGCATATAGTCAGTGTAGGCGGTGTATATCACCACATGGCAGGGCCACTCGGCCAGATCGTTAAACTGCGAGAGAAACTCTATGCCGGTCATGTCGGGAAGCTCAACATCGAGAAAGAGCAGGTCGGGCTTGTGTCTCATTATCATGTCGAGACCCTCCTCGCCTGTTCCGGCAGTGGCAACGACGCTCACATCGGGATATTTCTGCAGCTTGTCCACCAGGTTGTCTATTGCCGCCTGAGTGTCGTCTACGATTATTGCGTTCATAATATACGGTTGTTTGCTATGCTAAGAATTTTTTAGTCCAAGCGGCAAGCTCAGCGATACCTCGCATCCGGCCACCTTGCCGTCATCGCCGGTAAGGTTTCTTATGCCTAATCTTATCTTGCGCTTGTTGTTACGGTTAATTATGTTTATAGAACTTCTTATCACCTTGAGTCCGGTGCCCGTTGAGTTAGGGTCGCTGTGGCGTATGTCGAACCCGGCGCCATTGTCGGTCACGGCGATGTTGCAGCGTGAGCCTTCCATCACAACGCTCACCCTGAGCGACTTGTGTCCGGCTCGCCTTTTCAGTCCGTGCTTAATGGCATTCTCAACGAGTATCTGTATGAACATCGACGGCACCATGACATTCTGGAGCACATCATCCGGCGGCGCCTCGACGCTGAACTCGAAGTCGTCGCCTATGGACGAGCGCTCCACGCTGATATAATAGCGCACAAAGCCCAGTTCCTCCTTAAGCGACACGTAATATTTGTCAGACATCTTCAGGTTGGCCCTTATCAGCTTGGTCAGTGCCATCAGTTCGTCAGCGTCACGGCTTCCTGTCTTTGATATGCTGTTGTTGAGCACATTGAAGATGAAATGTGGCGATATGCGGCTGCGGGCATTGGCCAGCTTAAGCTGCATGAGCTGCATGTAGGTCTGCAGCCTGCGCTTGCGCATGTATGTCAGCAGATAGAGGAACAGCAACACCAGCATGACGGCAGCCAGCGCCACCACATACATCACCCATCGCACCCTGCGTATGTCGGCGTCCTTGCCCTGCAGCACAATCTGATGATGCAGCTTCAGCGTGTCCTGCGTGTATCGCATCATAATTTCCGACGTGCGCATATTTGCGGTGTTATGCTTGAGCGAGTCGTTGCGCTCAATGCTCCCCATAAGGTTTTCGTATGCCTTCTTATAATTTCCGGTCTTGGCATAATACTCGCGCAGATAGCGCTGGCGTATGTTCACAAGGTTGAAGTCAACCACGGTGTTGATCTTTTCCGCCTCGAGTATACGTCTGACCTCATTGACATCACCTTTTTTCAGTGCAAGCCCTATGCGTATTGTGTGGCAGTAATATATCGCCATGTCGTCGTTTATGCTGCCGAAGAAGGCTTCTGCCTCGTCGAGATACCTGTATGCCTCTGCCATGTTGCCGAGATTGAGATATACGTCGGCCATGTTTACCTTGCACAGATACATCTCGTAGCTCTGCTCCATGCGGCTCTGCTCAAGCAGTTTCTTGAGCCTAAGGAATATGGCCAGGGCCGACGGATAGTCTTCGGCGTAATAGTAATAGTTGCCGTAGTTGTTAAGGAAGTAGAGCTTCAGATTGAGCGGCATTAGTCCGAAGTTGCGGTCGGACACCTGATAGCAGCGCAGAGCCTCCTTGAAGTCGCCCAGATTGAGATATATACGGCCAAGCCCCATATACAGGCTAACGTTGGTCTCCTTGGGCAAGCGCAGCGAGTCAGAAAGATAAAGGGCCCGTCTGTACCACATGGCGGCATGCGGCATGTCGTTGACAGCCACGTAGGCATCGCCGAGATTGGCGCATACGTCAGGCAGGCGATACTCCATGTCGCTGCCCATGATACATTCGTACGACTTATGATATAAATCTATTGTCTCGTGCGGATTGTAATGAAACTTGTGATAATATGAGCCCTTGGCATTATATAAGAAGCCCATCATGCCCCTGACGCGCGGCGTGGGCTTCTGCCGCTTCAGAAATCCGAACGGCCCGTCCCAGTTGAGCCTCATCGTGTCGGGCGAATCGAGCGACACTCTGTAGCGCAGCCAGCGCAGGTAGAAGTCGTAATAGTCGAGGCTGTCGGCTGCATTGGCCATGCCCTCACGCATGGTGCGCATGACATATTCCGACTTAACGAATATCGAGTCGTCAAGACTCTTCAGAGCCGCCTCGTGCTCCGGCGTGCGCTCATCGCCGCGCTTTCCGTCGTCTGAACACGACATGACCGACATGCACAGCAAGGCGGCAACCGCCGAAACGGCCGCCAGCCTGCACAACGAGGTACAGGCATGAACATATAAACTGATAGCGCCGGTCACTTTCACTTACGCTGAAAAATCTCTTAAACTTATGACTTCAAATAATACAAAACCGACACAAAGTTAACAAAAAATTACTTAAACAGGTATCTTTATTTGATTAAATTACGGTTATTGTTAATGTTTTGAAATGTATTTCAGCAGATTTTAGGGGTAAACGGCCATAACATGTAAACGTCTGGTTTACAGACATAAACGCATTCTTCATGATTTGCACATACAGACGACCCTATCTTCAGGCTATAACGCCCCACCCGACCTGGCCGCAGCAGGCACAATAACGTCATGAATAATACTGCTGTAGGGGCACGTTATGCCGTACTGATTCACGGCCGTTATCATACGTAAATGTAAAAGACGGCAAATCAGCCTGCAAAAGGTGGCCTTTCATGATGCAAAAGACGGTCTTTTAGGCTCCAAAAGGGCACCTTTTACAAAGCCACTGATATTCAGCACGTTACAATCAGGCTGTCAACATGCCGACAGACTTGCACTACTATGGCGGAAACTCTGCCTCACAGCATCGCAGAAAGGCGAAAAATCACCGGACGGCAGACTTATCGCCCGGAGCCTTTCTGCCGGCAATCCTTACGTCATCATCCTGCTACATGTGCATAGCTGCAATCCGTACGGCAGGCGTGCCTTATCTCTGTATATCAGAAACGCATCAACGACAGTCCGCCATTAGCCCCGAGACGGACAATAATCAAGGCTGACGCCATAAGAAAACGACAATGCCCGGCACAGCCGCTAAGGCCGTGTCCGGGCATTGAATCTGTTTATCAGAATGCTACATTAAAATTATTTCACGTTTCCTACCTTTATCAGATATTCGGCTATCTGAACGGCATTGAGCGCAGCGCCCTTGCGTATCTGGTCGCCGCTGAGCCAGAATGTCAGTCCGTTCTCGTCGGCCAGGTCTTTTCTTACACGGCCAACATATACGTCGTCCTTGCCTGCTGTGTCGAGCGGCATGGGATAAACCAGGTTAGAGGGATCGTCCTCGAGCGTTACGCCGGGAGCAGCGGCCAAAGCCTTCTGAGCCTCCTCAACGCTGATGGGGCGCTCTGTCTCGATCCACACTGACTCAGAGTGGGCACGGAGCGATGACACACGCACGCACATGGCAGAACACTTAACGTCGCTGTGCATAATCTTGCGTGTCTCGTTAAACATCTTCATCTCCTCCTTGGTGTATCCGTTGGGCTGGAACACGTCTATCTGAGGAATTACGTTGTAAGCCAGCTGATGGGGGAACTTGCTCACGGTTACGGGCTTGCCGTCGATAATCTCCTTATACTGCTGCTGCAGTTCGGCCATAGCCGCAGCACCCGCGCCGCTTGCGCTCTGGTAGCTTGCTATGTGTATGCGGCGTATGTGGCTGAGCTGCTCGAGCGGCTGCAGAACCACAACCATCATTATTGTCGTACAGTTAGGGTTGGCAATGATGCCGCGCGGACGCTTGAGGGCATCCTCGGCGTTGCACTCAGGCACAACCAGAGGCACGTCGTCGTCCATGCGGAACGCGCTCGAGTTGTCAATCATCACGGCTCCATACTTTGTTATGTCGGCGGCAAACTCTTTTGAAGTGCCGGCTCCGGCCGACGTGAAGGCTATGTCCACGTCCTTGAAGTCGTCGTTATGCTGAAGCAGTTTTACCTCATACTCTTTTCCCTTAAAAACATATTTCCGGCCTGCCGAACGCTCCGAACCGAACAGCACAAGGTCGTCAAGCGGAAAATTTCTTTCTGCGAGAACGCGGAGGAACTCTTGTCCAACAGCGCCGCTCGCGCCAACAATTGCTACTTTCATTTATCGCTTATTTTTATTACAAAATATATTAATCTGCTAATTATTCGGTACAAAAGTACAACTTTTAGCCCAATCACTGCAAAAATATGATTTTTTTTTGCACTTTTGCATATAGATTTGCAACATAACGAATATTTATGCCGGATATATCGCAATTTTTCCCCATAACAGCCCCGACGTTGATATTCTTCGTCGTGCTGTGCATCATTCTCTTCGCACCCATAATAATGGGCAAGCTGCGCATACCCCATATCGTGGGTATGGTGCTGGCCGGAGTCATCGTCGGGCCCCACGGGTTCAACATCCTTGCCAAGGACAGCTCGTTCGACCTGTTCGGGCATGTGGGCCTCTACTACATCATGTTCCTTGCCGGACTCGAGATGAACATGAGCAACTTCAGAAAAAACAGGCTGCGGACGTTCACCCACGGCATCATGGCCTTCGTTATACCTATGGCTATGGGCTTCGTGTTCAACACGGCCGTGCTGAAATACAGTTTCTTAACATCAGTGCTGCTGGCCAGTATGTATGCCTCTCACACGCTGATAGCCTATCCGACCATCCTGCGCTACGGCCTGTCCAACCAGCGCAGCGTCACGATAGCCGTGGGAGCTACGGCCATCACCGACACGCTGACGCTGCTCGTGCTTGCCATTGTGGGCGGAATGTTCAAGGGCGAGATAACCAGCAGCTTTTGGATCATGCTGTTTCTGAAGATTGCGGTGGTGTTCTTCATCATAATATTCTATTTTCCGCGCATTGCCCAGTACTTCTTCCAGAGGTATGAAGACAACGTCACGCAGTTTATCTTCGTGCTGGCCATGACGTTCCTCGGCTCGGTGATGATGGAGATGATAGGCATGGAAGGGCTGCTCGGCGCCTTCCTTACGGGTCTGGTGCTCAACAGATACGTGCCCAACATATCGCCGCTGATGACTCACCTTGAGTTTGTGGGCAACGCCATATTCATCCCCTATTTCCTCATCGGCGTGGGCATGCTCGTCAACGTCAAGATACTGTTCGGCGGACTGGGCACGCTCGAGGTGGCAGCAGTGATGATTGTGGTGGCCCTGTCGAGCAAGTGGATAGCATCGCTGTTCACGCAGAAGCTGTTCGGCATGCGGGCCATTGAGCGCGAGCTGATATACGGCTTGAGCAACGCGCAGGCAGGAGCTACGCTTGCCGCAGTGCTCGTGGGCTACAACCTGATATTGCCCAACGGCCAGCGCCTGCTCAACGACGACGTGCTCAACGGCACTATCATACTTATCCTCGTTACGTGCATATTCAGCTCGTTCACAACGGAGCGTGCCGCCAAGAAAATAGCTCTCGAAACCAAGAGCAGCCTGCCTAAGGACGAAACCGCTGACGACGAGAAGATAATGATACCTATGAGGTATCCTGAAACGGCCGAAAATCTGATTAAGATGGCTTCGCTGATGCGCAACCGCAAGCTCAACCGCGGCGTGGTGGCGCTCAACGTGGTCTACGACGACGACAACCGCCTGATGTATCAGGAGCGCGGACGGCAGCTGCTGGAGCACATAACCAAGGTGGCCAACTACTCGGGCATGATGGTGCAGACGCAGGTAAGAATAGCCACAAACATCAGCAACGGCATAAAGCACGCTTTCATGGAGTTTAACGCGTCAGAGCTTATCATGGGCATGCACATACGCCAGGAGGTGTCGAAGAAGTTCTGGGGCGAGTTCATACAGAGCATCTTCAGCGGTCTTAACCGCCAGATAACCATCGTGCAGTGTCTCACGCCGCTCAACACGCTGAGACGCATACAGGTGGCCGTGCCGTCGCGAGCCGAATACGAGCCGGGATTCTACCGCTGGCTGGAGCGTCTCTCGCGCATGGCCGAGAACCTTGAATGCCGCATACAGTTCCACGCAAAGCACGAGACGCTGTCGCTCATCAACGAGTATATACAGAACCGCCATCCTGGCGTGAGGGCCGAATACACATACATGGCCCACTGGAACGAGCTGCCGGGACTGGCCGACAACGTGAACGAAGACCACATGTTCGTGGTTATCACCGCACGTAAGGGCACCATATCATACAAGAACGCGCTTGAGCGTCTGCCTGAGGAGATTACGCGATACTTCGCAGGCAAGAGCCTCATGATAATCTTCCCCGACCAGTATGGCGAACCGCTGGGCGCAATGACCTATGCTGAGCCTCAGCATCACGAACAGCCTAGCGCATACGAGGTGCTGCTGACATGGGTAAGGAAAAAATTCAAGATATAAACAACTCTCTACATAACGACAACAAGCAAACAAAGAAACAGAAAAAACATGATAGATATAAAAGGCATAACCAAGAGCTTCGGCTCGCTGCAGGTGCTTAAGGGCATCGACTTGCACATAGGCAAGGGCGAAGTGGTGAGCATCGTCGGACCGAGCGGTGCCGGCAAGACCACACTGCTGCAGATAATAGGCACACTCGACAAGCCCGACAGCGGACAGATAATAATAGACGGCACCGACGTGAGCCGCCTTAACCGCAAGAAGCTGTCAGAGTTCAGAAACCAGCGCATAGGCTTCGTGTTTCAGTTTCACCAGCTTCTGCCTGAGTTCACCGCGCTCGAGAACATCATGATACCGGCCTTGATTGGCGGAAAATCGCGCAGCGAGGCAAAGAAGAAGGCCGAAGCCCTGCTCGACTTCATGGGACTGGCCGACCGCGCAAAGCATAAGCCCAACGAGCTTTCTGGCGGCGAGAAGCAGCGTGTGGCAGTGGCACGCGCACTGGTAAACGACCCTGCCGTTATTCTTGCCGACGAGCCGTCGGGCAGTCTCGACTCGAAAAACAAGGAGGAACTGCACCAGCTGTTCTTCAGTCTGCGCGACAAGCTCGGACAGACATTCGTGATTGTAACGCATGACGAAAACCTGGCAAAAATTACCGACCGCACCATAGCCATGCGCGACGGAATGCTCGAGACCGACGTCTATGCCGCAGCCGACGCAGCAACGGCAGCTAGCAGCAGCACCGCCACAACCGACAACGACACGGACGGAGCTGACCGTGCGGACGAAAATGCCGACGGCAAGGCCGAATAGAACGCAGAAAAGAACTGCGAGACCACAAACATTTGTATTATAAAAATCAAACACCGATAAAGAATATGGACTTCATAAAACTTGGCGACTACAACCTCATGAAGGTTGTCAAGAAAGTAGACTTCGGTATGTATCTCGACGGAGGCGACGAAGGCGAGGTGCTGCTGCCACAGCGCTACGTGCCCGAAGGATGTAAGGTTGGCGACGAGCTCAACGTGTTTATCTATCTCGACAACGAAGAAAGGCTCGTAGCCACTACGCTCACGCCGCTGGCCAAGGTTGGCGACTTTGCCTTCCTCAGCGTGGCATGGGTTAACGAGTATGGAGCCTTCCTCAACTGGGGACTGATGAAAGACCTCTTCTGCCCGTTCCGTGAACAGAAAATGAAGATGGAAACAGGCAAAGGCTACATCGTGCACGTACACCTCGACAGCGAGAGCTACCGCATAGTGGCCTCGGCCAAGATTGAGCGCTACTTCAGCAACGAGCAGCCCGAATACAGACAGGGCGACGAGGTGAGCCTGCTGGTATGGCAGAAAACCGACCTCGGATTTAAGGTGATAATAGACAACAAATATCCGGGACTTGTCTACAAGGACCAGATATTCAAGGATATACACACCGGCGACAGGATGAAGGGATACATAGGCACAATAAGACCCGACGGCAAGATAGACGTGACGCTGCAGCCTACGGGACGCAAGATGACAACAGAATTCAGCGAGGTGCTTCTGCAATATATGAAGGAACACGACGGCGTGTGCCGCCTGACAGACAAGAGCCCGGCTGAAGACATCTACAAGACCTTCCAGGTGAGCAAGAAGAACTATAAGAAAGCCGTGGGCGTTCTCTACAAGCGCAGGCTTATCTCTCTGTTCGACGACTGCATAGCGCTCACACAGGACGAATGACAAAAGCGCACGGCAGCACAACAGCAGGTCTGCCGTGGCGGAAACGATAAAAAAGTATATTATAAGTAAAGGCTAACGACAATGAGAAAATTCAGAAAATTAGTGGCAATAGAGCCGATAAAGATGATTCCGGAGGCTATAGACAGCCTCGGGCGGTATGCCGACGAGGTGATCATCCACAGCGATATGCCACAAACCGCTGATGAGACAGCAGCACGCATAGGCGACGCCGATGCCGCGCTGGTAAGCTTCACTACGGCAATAACCGCGGAAATCCTTGCCAAATGCCCATGCCTGAAATACGTAGGCATGTGCTGCTCACTCTATTCACCCGAAAGCGCAAACGTAGACATCCACTATGCCGACGGACACGGAATAACCGTAACCGGCATACGCGACTACGGCGACGAGGGCGTGATAGAATACGTGGTAAGCGAGCTTGCCAGATGCCTTCACGGCTTCGGTCAGCCTGCATGGTTCGGCGCACCAAGCGAGATAACCGGCCTGAAAGCCGGCGTGGTGGGCCTGGGCAAGTCAGGAGGCATGATAGCAGACGCCATGAAGTTCTTCGGAGCCGAGGTGGGCTACTTTGCACGCAGCCAGAAGCCCGCAGCCGAGGCTAAAGGCTACAGGTTTATGCCCCTGGACGAACTGGTTGGATGGAGCGACGTGATATTCTGCTGCCTCAACCGCAACACCGTGCTGCTGCACGAAAAGCAGTTTGAACTTATGGGCGACCATAAGATACTCTTCAACACAGGTCTGTCGCCGGCATGGGACGAACCTGCATTCGAAAAATGGCTCGACCGCGACAACATCTGCTTCTGCGACACCACAGGAGCGGCCGGCAGCGAGCGCATGCAAAGCCACAGGCACATGCACTGCATGGGCGTATCGTCAGGACTTACAAAGCAGTCGTATGAACGGCTCAGCCAAAAAGTTCTGGCAAACATAGAGAACTATCTGAAAGATTAGGAACTAGCTGAACATCAACATAAAAGAGGGAAGTGAAAGTAAAGGAGTTAATATATAACTTTGAAGACTTGATTACCTGCATCGGTAAAATGCAACGACACTATCACAGCCTGGCACTGCAAACAGGCTGACGGTTAAAACACCTTACTTAAACACAGCATCCCAAAGTCCCTCTACAAAACAGAGCATAAGCCAACACACCTCAAAGCTTATGCCCTGTTTTTTTGATTTCAGCCGAAGAAGTCAATAAAACAAAATTAATTAACAATAAATGCAACGACAAATGAAAACAAATATAACAACGACAGACAAAAAACCTGCAATAAAACAAGAGGAATGCATCTGCAATCAATTAAGGAATGCACCTCCTCATTTCACCGGATGTAAATTTACTTGTTTATTAAGTTTAAATTTTCAACAGCAAAATGACTACAATTAGAATTAAACTTTCTCCTCAGCTTATAAAGACAGGAGAAGAAGAACTTCTCATCGAAATAGATGAGAGCGTTCTGTCAGAAGAAAAGCTGCAAGTCAAGAAAGACAGATATTTGTTCCTATACATGGAGAAAATAATCAAAGAACTTGAAAGCAACAAGCAAAGCAGCACGGCAGATAACTACAAGAGCACGCTGAAAAGCTTTAAGCGATTCAGGAAAGGCAAGAACATCACGCTCGGCAAAATCAACGACAAGATGATGCAGCAATATGAGATGTATCTGAAAAACGAAGGAATAAAGATGAACACGATATCCTTCTACATGAGAGTGATGCGTGCGGTATACAACAGGGCGGTGAACGACGGACTCGCCACGGAGAAACAGCCGTTCAGGAACGTCTACACCGGGATTGACAAGACCGAGAAAAGAGCCATACCGCTGCAGACCATAAAGGCCATAAAGGAGCTTTATATGCCGTCGAGAGCATTACACTTTGCCAGAGACATGTTTCTCTTCAGTTTCTACACCCGCGGAATGTCGTTCATAGACATGGCTTATCTTAAAAAGACCGACCTAAGCAACGGCATACTGACATACAAGCGGCGCAAAACCAAGCAGCAGCTCTCAATAAAATGGGAGAAATGCATGCAGGAAATAGTTAACAAATGGCCATCGTACAACGACTATCTGCTGCCGATAATTACGATACCCGGAAAAGAAGAGAGAATGCAGTATAAGAGTTGCCAGAAGAACGTGAACATGCAACTCGACAAGATATCCAAAATGCTGAAAATGCGAAAAGGCATAACCATGTATGTGGCACGTCACTCATGGGCAAGCATTGCAAAAAACATGAACATCCCCATAGGAGTGATAAGCGACAGCATGGGGCACACATCGCTAAAGACCACACAGATTTACCTCAGCGCAATTGACATGGATGTCATAAATAAGGCCAACCTGAAGATATTTATAATCCGCAAATCCAAATTTTCGCCGAATCCGAAACGAAGCGTCCATTTTTCGAGTGTTCATTCAAAACGAAACGTACAAAAAAGGACTTGCGCACAACACAAACAATAAAGCCCGAAATAAGAGCTAAAATCACTCTATTTCGGGCTTTGTCAAACACAATTCAACAGGCAATATAATAGCGTTCAAATGATGTTCAAGCAGCCTTATTGCAAGGCTTTTCATCTTGCTTCTTGTACAACATTATGTCCGTGTATTTCGCCGAGTAATTCATGTGCGCATTAAACTCTACTTTTTGAGCATTCTCAAAAGGGTTTCCGAGTGTTCTGTTGCTGCCAAGCCATTCGCAAAGCTCTATTATCGACGACTTGTTGGAGGTGAAATACACGAACGGCTTATCCCTTAATACGTTCAACACATCCAAATAATCGGAAAGTCGCCAATACATTTTGTACGTGCCTACATCCGTTGACAGATAAGGCGGGTCTACAAGGAACACCACGCCGGGAACATCCTTGTACTTCTCATACAGCACCTTGTAGTCGCAGGACGTCACCGTCAAGCCGTCCAAATAGTCAGGGCAAGGCGGATAGTCGGTCTTGCGGATGTTGTTGTAAAGCGTTTCCTTGCGTATGGCCTCAAGGCTCGTGGCGTACTTCATCGAGAACATCAAAGCCGACGACACGGTAATATAGTCCACATATCCCCATTCCTTTTCAGCCATTGCGATGCGTTCCAATATCCGTTCACGGGCCGTACCCCTTATGGGCTTGTCTCTCGGCACACCTGCGGCCAGCCGCCTGAAATCGTCCAGCAGGGCGTTTGTCTGCGGTATGGCCCGCAACCGTTCCCTATAACCGTCGAAATCATTGTACACGACCGTCGCATCCGGCCTTTTGCATTTTGTTATGTGCGACAACAGGCCGCTGCCCCCGAACAAATCAACGAAAACGGTCTTGTCGCCAAACTGCTCCAACACCTTTATAAACTCCTTGGCAAACATCCTTTTCTGCCCCACAAACGGCAGCGGAGCCGACAAATACATCTTTCTCATACGTTCAACTCGAATTTTATGTTTTCACCCCCGGCCAGCAAATCCTTTGTCCGGGATATGTTGTTCTCGTAGATATGCACGTTCCCAAGGTCGAGCGTTATAGACTTCAAAGGCAGGTCTATCTGCCTCGACATCAAATAAAGGTGGTAAATGTCCGACGGCAGCCCGAGGTTCGCATCGCTGCTTCTCTGGTAGGCCGACACCACCAGTTCACCTTCGTCTATCTGAAACTGTACAAGGCTAAGGCATGGTGCCTGGTTGGTTTCCACTCCTGTTGCACCGAGGAACAAGACATAGTTCTTGCTGTTGCGCTTTTCCTCATTGATTTGGGCGATGAGTGGCGGCAGCTTCTCAAAATAGGTCGGGTAACTGTTGACAAGCGTCTGGCCACAATAATCCCACCATGTTATGCCCGCTTCCCGGTATCTTTCTACATCACGTTCACCCTGCATGAACAGGCCGAGTTCTGTCTTCAGCTTCTTGCGTGCAATACCATGACTCTCGAATATATCGAGCAGGTCAGCCGGCATAAGCGTCATCCTTTCGTTCAGCAGGTACCTGATGCAGCCTTTTTTGTTTGTCTGGACTTTACCTTCTTTGAGTATCTTGCCCAGCATTTGGTAATACTTGTTCATGTGCCATCATTTTAAGTCTGCACAAAGGTAGCCACACCGGACAGGACAAAAGAAGAATGGAGATAAATCACACTGCACCAAACGTACAGCGTTTTCCGAAACGTTTAATCAGGTCATAGACATTGCGCTCGCATACAGAATACTTGTTGGCCAGGTACAGCACGGCATAAGTTGTTTTCTCACCCCTGCTCTTCATCGCCTCAAACTCCGAATAAAGGTCTATATAGCGAACATCGTCCTGCTTTATGCCCAGCTTTATGAGCATCTCCAGCGGTTCTCTGTTAAATTTAAGTGCTTCAAATAGTGTCATGTCCAATCATTTTATTACTTTTGCAATGCCAATCACTTATTACAACGAAAAAAGCGAACTCGCGACGAGGGTACATGCCCCCGGTCGTGCGAGTTCGCTTGCGTTGTTTATTAAGTGATTGGCGTTACTTATATCAACAGGCCGGGGGCTTTTTCATATCCCTCCCCCGTGGGGATTCATCCGGAACTACCCGACTTCATACAAAGCCAAGTCCAACGCATCCTTCTTCTTCCATCCTTCAGACAATGCCGTCTGGATGTGCTTCATCGCTTTCACATAGAAATCCTGGAGTGCTTCAACCGTTTCAAACGTCCGATAGCTCGGAGAGTCATCAGTTCCCAGTTTGAAGGTTACAGGTAAGTTCTGCCCACCAGTCTGTACGGCAAGGTCGTAGGCAGCCTTGTAATTGAACTGATTTTCGTTTGACAGCCATACAGGTTGACCCTCGTATTCAAATCCGGACAGGATACGTTCATCTGTTTCGGCATTGTACCATCCGGACACCAGCGACCGTACTTCTTCTACATGTGGTCTATGGTCAAGTTCCTCTTCCATATAAGAGGCGGAACCGTCCTCTCTTGCCTCTACGTCCCAGCGGACGCGCCATCTATTTTTCACCGGGTTCGTGCATTCCAGCACCGGAACTCCGGCACTTCCTTCTACTCGTTTCATATCAGGTAAAAACATATTTGGTCCGACCTTTGCCGAAAGTCTCGCTTTTGATTACAGTCTCAAAAGGAAAGCCGTCCGGCATTTCTCTAACTTGTGCGAGAATGTTTTTCATCTCCTCACTGTTGGTGAAGAATTTACATACCTCCCCGTTCTTCTCAATGGCGACAATACATCTGTCTTCACCCTGTTCTGTTTTAATGCCCGTCTCAAAGTCTTTGACTATGATAGGCAGGTTTACCAATTCCCGGATACTGACAACTGATCCGGGAAACCGTTTCTTTCCGTCATCCGGTTTGTAGGAAACGTTCAAATCCTTAAATGATTCCATTTTTTTGCCTGTTAATTTATAAAACAACTTATTACAATCGGCGTGCTTTGCCATCCCGTAAAAGGATGCTACCAGTTCACGACGCCTTCTTCTCGACTTGACCTCGTGCATTTTTCGGGCGAACTTCTGTTTGATACGTTTACGCAGCCGGACATAATCCGGGCGGATCACATAACCAAGGAAGTCTATGCCCTCGTCCACAGGAAACACTCTCTCGTTCGGCTTAATGGAAAGCCCGATAGAGTTCATCTGCCCATGAACGGCATCACGAATCTTCCATAATTCCGCTTTCGTTTCACCAAGCACGACACCGTCATCGCAATATCGGTAGAAATGACGGACACCGTACTTATCTTTAAGGTAATGGTCTAAAAATACAGACAAAAGCAGGTTGCCCAGCCCTTGCGAGGAACGCAGCCCGATACTGATGCCTTCCGGCATAAGGCGGGTGAAATTCTCAAGCATGGCAATGAGCTTCTGGTCCTTAAATACGCGGCGGACACAATATATCACAAAATCCTGCCCAACGCTCTCATAGAACTTGGATATATCGAACTTGTAACAATACTGTGTACCTTCCGGATCTTCACACATATCACGGCGTATATAGGCCATCAGGTCGTGCATGCCGCGATTTTTGATACTGGCTGAGGTTGTCCTTATGAACCGTTTTTTCAGATGCCGGTCAACAACAGACATGACTGCGTGAACGGCAATGCGGTCTTTCATCGTCAGAACCTGTATCCGCCGGATTTTTCCGCCCTCACATATAGTGCGCTCACGGTAATCCTTAACGGTGTAGGTTCCAGATGCTATCCGACCGGACAGTTCCTTTATGACTTCCTCCCTATGCGCAAGCAGATAACGTCCCTGGCGGCTCTTTTTACGTTTGGAGCCACGTAGGACCTGGTCAAACGAGGATGACATATTGGAATAATCTGCAACCTCTTCTACAATATAACCTTCTCTGCGCATATTTCTTGTTTTTATGGAAGGTATAGGCCTTCCTTCCTCCGGGCCTGACTTCTTCGAACCTATTTATGGCCTACCAAACTCCACCCGACACGTGATTTTTCAGCTTTCCGCCTTACTGACCGATAAGGTCATGCGCTGTTGCTGAGGCTTATCTCCCTCGGCACCGCTTTGGGGACACGTCCCCGGTGCTGTACGCCGATTATTTGATTTCCAGACGCGAGCCGACATTCGTGTTCGTGTTCGTAGCATCGTTATTCGCATTCGCATTCGACACACCGCCATTCGCGTTCGCATTGTTGTACCCGCGATAGACCACACGGCCTATTGGGAGATGCCGCCTTCCTATTACAAAGGTAAGCAATATCTGGGCAAATCATGCAAAAATGCTACGGTATCAGCCCAATATGGCGCAAGTCGGCCGTTTTTTCAAAAAAATCGACCGGCTTCGCCGGAAGAGTTCTTTCGCTACGCTCACGCTTTGACGCTTTGGCTTACGCCTTTTCGCTTAGCGATTTGTACGCGACGACGCTCGACGCTTTGACGAGTTTTCCGCGGAAGGCCAGACGCGAGCCGACATTCGTGCTCGTGTACGTAACATCGCTATTCGCATTCGCATACGACACACCGCCATTCGCGTACGCATTGTAGCACCCGCGATAGACCACACGGCCGGATGATGTTGAAATGTAATACTTGTCGCAATAGTATGTTGACGAAGATCCGTTTACACTTCCGACTGAAACAACGTCCATGAATTTACCGTGGTACACGGCTGCAGTCCACTGATCGCTGCTGGTTCGGCCTTTCACAAAACGTGTCGTGCCGTCCGGCATCCAGATGCGCCATTTACCGCTGTTGCCGCTGTCGTTCGGCAAATCCACCCCGTCCATCATGTCATACTTGTGGCCGTAAATGTCCTCATACCCAAGGCAACAGATATTGTTTACCTGTATTACGGACGGTTCACCGTATTCATCATTTGTCTTGTACCAGGCGTATTGATGGACAAGCCCGTCGATGAGCGAATTCGTCACTCCAGGATTGATGCCACTGGCCTCCTCGTAACCGATGGTATCTGTCATACCATAAGATGCTGTTCCTCCGGTTGTGCGGTTGTTCGTGTGCTGTCCTGCACCGCACTGTTCCTGACTGTCGCGGCGGCCGTATTTCGCGTAGAACAGATTCGCAATCCGCGAATGCATCAACGCGTCAATCTGCTGCATGCCTCTTTGCTGGCTGTAGTAATGGAAATCTGACCATCCAAGACTTGCGGCGGTACTGCTGCCCGTGATGCAGGCACGGAGCTTCGTGCCGACGATACTACTGCCGACGACAGCACATAGGTGTTCATCGTTGGCAACCCATTCCGGTTCCATATCCTCTATCTTATCACTGTTGCTCAAAACCACACAGTCGAATTCCGCCGTGTTCAGGATTGAGAAATACAAGAAGGCTGCCCCTTCCGGCACATCGCAGATCAGATACATGCCCGCCTCAAACTTACTGCTCAAGGTAGGAACAATAATAGAACTGACAATGGTTCCGTCGGAACGGACGAACAGTGAGCCGACAAGGTTAGTACCTGGCACACTTGGGAAACGGACACGCTTATGTCCGGAAACATCAACCTTGCATACGGAATAGGTGCTGTCTGTACTGTAGGAGTTCTCCAGCGTATCCTTGCCTGTCATAATCTTACGGCCTGACTGCCATCCTCCACTGCCTTTGATGTCCTCAAGGGTCAACACGTCCACGTTCGGACATTCCGGCATATCTTCGGGGCCGTTGGAACTGTAGCAGCTGTAATGTTTGCCTCCGAGATAGTCATTGATGCCCTTGCTCCAGAAGAACGGTTCGTACATCATCCAGTCACCTTCGGTTCCGTCCAGCTTTGCCGGAGTTCCGTCCGCATACTTGTTGCTGTCCGCGTCATCCAGGGGATAATAGGTCATTTCGCCATCCGTATTATTCACGGTGGTATCTGTGTTTGCGATGTTTACCTGACGGGAGGTCGGCATCTTTGTAACCTTGGCCAGTACACGGTGACGCTGGCCCAATATGGCCGTGATGTGACCGCTCGGAACATAAGAGTTTCCGTATTTATATCCGGTTTCGTTGTCGAGGTTGCTGATATTAGCATCGTCGGCCACGTCGTCATCGAACTCTATCATCGTATATTCCGGCTGTCTTATGTTAAGTTCATCAAAACGTTCTGTGTACTTGTTGAATGTATCGTCGTCCAGGTACTTTGTCAGGCGGTATGTACCAACGAGCTTGCAGCGTGAGTTCGTGGTATTTCCGCTTGCATCGATACCGCCGAGACCGGCATCATACCACTGCTTGAGGTCGCTGCCGTCACCTTCAAGTTCTATGCCCGTAATACGGATATATTTCAATGCTCCTCGTAAAGCAAAAAGTTCCTTGAATGCGGACAAACCATTTATAAGAGCACAGTTCTCAATCCACAAGCCGGTAAGGTTGGCCTTGCCCTCAAAGGTGATGGAATTCCATTTCAGGTACTGCATAGAGCGCAGGATCAATGTCTGGAAATTGGCCGGGATACGCAGCTTGTTAAGAACGGCACCTTCAGCAAAGGTGATTGTCGCCAGTTTTGTGCATCCGGACGCGTTCACTTCTTCCAGACGGTTGCATCCAGACAGGTCAAGGCTCGGAAGGTTGGTGTAGTTGACCACCTCCAGCTTGCGCAGCATCGGTATCTTCGTACCAAGAACCAGCTCTGTCAGAGCGTATGTCTTTGCACTGCTTCCCAGGATAAGCTCCTCAAGAACCTGAAGTGTCGGAAGGCTCATGTCGGTAAAGCCACCCCATGCGGACAGGTCCAGTTTCTTCATCCATTCACCTCCGTATAAATGGAAGATGGTTCCGATGTTGGCCGTCTGCCCATAAGTATAACTCCATTGCTGGTCCTTCTTAACGGCGTCATGTGTCATGGTGTCGCTTTCACGCCGGAACTCAAAATAGAAGTCACGTGCTGGAGTGGCCTTGACGGTCGCACCGGCCGCGCTGTTGCCCTTGAAAGATATATCTGTGGCCGTATATTGTCCGGCACTATATCTCGCGTCAAAAAGCCCCATTCGGTTGCTAACCCACCAATGGCGGTGTGACTGTCGGCTTCCCTGCATGGCTTCCAAATATGAATATTTCACGTTGGTCACCGTGCCGTCCTGGTTGACTTCAACACCGATGGTCTTGGGCTCCACGTATTTATTCAGCGCATCAAGGTTGTATATACGTTCACAGAATTTTGCGCTCTGTTCGTCATCGAACATGGCGAAAATGGTACTGTTGCTCATGCGCTCCCTGATTCGTTTATAGGCGGCCGCGAGTTTGTCCGGGAACTGTTCGCGCAGGTTCTTCCAAAGGACGCTGTCGTGTCCGGCATAGGCATACACGGTCTTGTCTTCCGTTGAAAGTTCCGGGTCGGTCGTGTTTTCGTCCACATCCCAGGAATACTTCAGACGGCCGTCATTACGCACACCGAGAATGGTATCACAGTCATAGAATATCATATAGGCAAGAACCTTGTCTTTGTCCGGATCATACCAGAATCCCATCATCATATTTTTTACGCGCTGGTCGACACATCCCATGATATCCGTGAACATGTAATAGTCGCACAGATAGTCCACATCGAACCAATCAGCGAGCTCCGCCTTGAACTTTGCACCGTTGTTCTGTGTGCTCTTAACCCATTTTACAAGTGGCTCAAGATATTTTGGTTTCCGGGTTCCCGCCTCATATTCGGCGTTGATATCGTCATCGTCTGGGAATCTCGCTTCAAATACCTTCAACCAATTCGGGGTACCGTCGTCACCCTTTGTGTCAAAATCATCATCCAGGAACATGCCCATCGGGTAGTCGTTGTTCAGGAACTCCCAGCACTCGGTCGGATTGACACCGCCGAATTTATCATTCACCCATGCCTGGTCATGATATCCGGGTATGTCGCAAAAGCCGAACACAGCCTCTGTTGACTTGTCGTTGTTGAAATTGAACTTGCCAAGGAACTGTGGAGTTTCGTCCAGGGTACCGCGGTAGAACAGGTAACAGGGCTCGCCGTCGATGGTTGTTCGGACATCATATCCATACTCCCCTGAACAATGTGCCTGTGCCGGGGTAAGCTCTCCGGCGGCCGTCAGGATATTCTGAACCAGCTTGGCCATACCGGTATTATGCGAGGACGAGGATTCGGCAAAGTCGGCCTTCAGGCAGAAGCAGTCAACCGGAGCTGCCGCCTTGTTGGACGTACCTGCAGGACGGAAGGAGTATTTGGCCGTTTCCTGTAATGTTCCTCCCAAGCCTTGCTCGTCACAGCCCAGATACAGGTCACCGGCCACCTTGGACGCATTCTTGAAATAAATGCGGTAGTTCTTTATCGGATAGGCAAGCGATGAGGTTCCCTGCAAACGGATACAGCCTCCGACACAACGGAAGTTCAATGCCTGGTTCCCCTTCACAACGCAAAGCATTTCGGTAACGTCATATTTCGGATCCTTGTCATTGTTGACCGCCGCCTGGAGTACTGTTGGCACACCGTTGTCCTCACGCCCGGTAACGATGATATATCTCATTCCATCCGGGACACTGTCCACGGTCACATTTCCATTCTCGTCGATGACATTGTTGCTCTCGTACATGGACATCATCATGTCGGAGCTGTCCTGGTCTATCATATAGGTTTCCAGAACTTGTGAATCACTCAGGTAGGTATCGTATGCACGGAGGAGGTAGACATCTGTTGTTGCGCCGTCTGAGCCAAGTTCTATGTATGCCGGATTCGCCTGATATATACTGTCAGATGTGGCTCTCTGAACTGAACCGGACATGATACCGTTGATATACAGGTACACCATCTCCGTATTCTGTTTTTCATATTCAGATGAACCATCTGTACTTTTCGGGAAACTCACAAATGCCACCTCATAAACCTCTCCGGAAGCCATTTTCATCGAAAGCGTACTGTTTCCCTTTGTGGTCATCCTTGCTTCCTGTGCGGTGATTACAAAACCGGTACCGGACGCATCCAGGCACTTGATGACTTCCGCATCCTCATCGACGACCTCACTGACTTTGTATTTCACGATGAAGGCAACGGCGTTGGTGACATTCTGTTCCGGCTGTTCCAGCGGCCTGTGCCGGATGGTGGCCCTCGCCGTGTCTGTCAGACGCAAGGCCTCGCCAGTCCATCCGTCACCGCCCCATTTGAATCCTTCGAACACAGTTTGAATGCCGTTATAACTCCATTCTTCACGGTTGACGTCGCTGTTGCTTCTGCCCTGTGCTGTCAGCTTGAGTGTCATGCCGTCTGTCGGCTCACTGATGTTCAGGTCGCTCTTGGACGCAATTAGGCGGAAATTATAGGTTGTCACACCGACCACTATACGGCATTGCTGTTCGCCGTATTCCGATGCCCGCAGCGTCAGGTTCTGTACCGTGAAAGGAACAGAAGCGGATGATGCCAGTGTGTCACCGACATAGACATCCGCCCTTGTCGGGGTCTCTCGCGGGTTGTAGGCTGCATACTGGAGCGTGTAACTGTCGTACTGTTTAGCCTGGATATAAGGGGTTGTCCCTTTTTCTATGACCGTACCATCTGCATAATCGAACCTTGCAGACACTACAGGGGTATTGTTCCCGGCTTCACGGATGCCTACGGCAAAAAGGATACTGTTTGACTTGATGATGCTGCCGTCCGTCAGCTCCAGTTCCACCACAAGCTGTACGGTGTGGGGTCCATGTGTCAGGTTGGTTGTCGCAATACTGAAACTGCCGTTGGCCGTGGAACTGGTGATGCTCCGGTCCTCTGTGTCGGTACCGTCAACGTAACAGCGCAGGGTCTTCGTTCCGGCACCGCTCAAGGCGTATGGGACGGAAAGCGTCTGGCCGCGTGTCACAGCTGTGGAAATGCTGAAGGAACTGCTCAGGGTGAGCTGTACCACGTTGATGCTCCAGGTCACCTGAGCGACCTGCATTTCTGCGCCTTCACCGACTTCCACACGTACACGCACCGTGTTGGTGCCCACGCCCATGTATTTCGTAACATCCACCGTATTGGTACTTCCTGCAGATATGTTTCCGGTTAAAGTATTGGAGTTCGCTCCCTGTGTAACGGTAACCGTCACACGTGCCGGGTTTCCCGTACTTTCTCCGGTAGTTGTGTCTGTCTGGTCGTATGTGTAAGTCAGTTTCACTTCATCGCCGGACTTCACCGTCTTATTCGGAGTGACACGTGTCAGTACGACTTTTGTCGTGGCAACGGTTCCGCCGCCACCACCGGTAAACATGTCGCTGGTGCTGATAATCTCCCCGGCTTCATTAAGGAGGCTTAGGGAATAGGCTTTGTCCGCACCTTCGCCGATTTCATTCAACTGGAGGGCGGTTCCATAGGTAGAAGCCTTTTCGTTTATTTTTGAAGCCACCGCTTTACCGCTCACCGGATTGGTGGAGTTCTCGTTTACAGCCTGATCAACTTCAACCACAGGTATATCAAGGCTTACCTCGCCCTGTTCATTGGGCGTAAGGTCTGAACTTGTGGTGCCTTTCGTCACACGTATTTTCTTGATCGCATCGCCACCCCCGTAACGGTTCCAGGCTGACGGGGTCAGGAAAGACGAAATGTCCGTGCCTTCAAAACGGTAGTCGAGCCACTTTCCGGCTGACGCTTCAAAGGTTATCACCATGCCGGGCTTGCTATCATCATCGATATCGGCATCGGCAAGAGCGGCCACGGCAGTATCCTTTGTGTAATAGCCTGAGGGTAGAGGGTGTAGCTGCGTCACGTTGTAGAAGCCACTGCCGGAACCGCCACCGCTGGCCTTTACCAGATCACCGTCTTCCTCGCTCCAGACGTACAGCGTGTCACCACAGATATAAGTTTTGTCTTTCAGAACTTCATTTCTTGACCATGCGAGAAACAGGTCAGGAGATGGGACACCCTCAACGTTCCAGTTATTGTAATACTTTCCGGACAACTGGTAGGCGAACAGTTTCTTACTCTTTATATATACGACAACACCGCCTGCAGATGCGCTTGATGCAAGCTGTATCTCGCCGCTTTCAATGAAACCGGAGAATCTTGCGGTGGCACCTTCAAGAGCAGTCTTTGCAGTCCCTTCGTATGAGGCGGCCGCTTCTTGGGCCGCTGCTGCAGCTGCATTTGCCTTGTCTGCTGATTCGTTTGCTGTGGTCGCCGCTGAATTGGCCGCGTCTTTGGCATCTTCGGCTGTCTGAGCCGCTTGGGTGGCCTTTTGGGCCGCGTCTTCGGCTTTTGCTGCCGCATCGGTTGCCGGCTTCTGTAATAATGAAACTGGTACTGATACAAGCTCATTTCCCTTAACGGCAGGAAGTGAGTTGACACCGTTTAGCGATGTTACCTCTTCCAGTTCCTGCACGCCCTGGCTCTCCGCCTTGATGGCGTTGAGCACCTGTTGTATGTCTTCCTGTGATATGGCCATATTATTGCATTTTATACTGGTTGAACTTCTTTCTTGTCTTCAGGTAGTCCGCGTCGTACTGGTGGGCGTAGGCTTCCCGCTCGAAGCTGATTGCCCGGTAGGCTGCCTTCATGTCGCGCAGCCGTGCCAAGTGCCACAGCCATTCCAGCACGTACAGCAGGTAGAACGGTACATAAAGCAGCTCCCTCATCTGTGCCGTGTGGATGGCCTCATGGTTGTAGTCCTCCGCCGCCATCGTGCAGCCCTCGCGCACGAATAGCACGCCGAAGAGGTTTACGCACTTGAAACCCCTGAAAGGTATCACCCTGTTATACACCACTCTCATCGCCGCCTCCTTCCTGTATCTGGGCGCGCAGCCCGTCTATGAACGCCGGTGTGCAGTAACGCTCCGCAAGCCCCTTCATTAGCCGCACTTCATCGTCCGTATACTCCACCGCGCCATCGCTCTTGTATATTTTCATCGCCAAGGCGTGGGCGCGGATGCCGTTCACCATCGTGTAGATTATGTCGGCAAAGCTCTCCCTTGCGTCACCTGTCTGTTTGTGCAGGCCGTTTATGCCTGTCGGCACGGTAAAATGTTTGAAGTCTATTCTCATGCGTTTATTCCGTTAAATCCGTCTATTGAATATATGGCGATTTTGCCCTTGCCGTCCTGGAACTCTATCCTGTCCGCGCTTATCATGCACAGGTTGCCCAGCATATCCTTTATGTGCACGCCGTCTATCGCGTCTATGCGCACCTCATGCCCGACTCCGCGCAGGTACATCGTTGACACGCGACCCATTGTGTCTGGGTCTGTCTCGAAATGAAGCTCAAACAGGTCTGTACGGTCTTCGCCGTTGGGCTTGCCGGTGTATTCGTCCACAGACGACGGCCCTATCATTTTTATGTATCCTTCTTTGGCGTTTATCACTATCGAGTTGCCGTATTCCTTGTCTTCCGACTTGAATGTGCCGTTCGCCTCAACGCTGCCGTCCTCAAGTATCTTGAAGTTTTCGTTCGCCGTCACAAGGCCTTCAAGTGATATGTTGGCGGCGGATATTTTTATGTCGGACGCAGTCTGTTCCACCATCGACACGATGTTCCCGTCCGCGTCAAAGGCATACAGCGTGTTGGCCATCGCGGTGGTCACCAGCCCTGCCTTGTTCTTCAGCTGTCCGTCTTCGTCGAAGTATTGCGACATCATCTCGTTGTACTTAGCCGTTGTCACAATGCCCGACGACTCAATCACGTTTCCATCCTTGTCAAAGTTGGCAGCTGCTATCTTTACCAGTTTATCAGACTGTTCGAACAACGTTTTGTATTTGTATGCCAAGGCTTCTGCACGGTCGGTACTCAACACCAGCATGTACAGGTATATTTCACCCGTGAAGGACAATTTGAAGTCGCCTGTTCCATTCCATAATCCGGAGTGATTGAATATCTGGTATCCGTCCGTAACGTCAAGTTCGCCATCGTAGGAAAACTCGTTGAAATTCTCGAAACCGGATTTATCCAGTCCTTCGAACTTGATGATCATCCGTCCGGCTTTTGCTACGCGATAGAAGAAACTCAAATATACGGCTTCCGGTTTTTTCTGTCCCTCATCATTTATATCGTTGTAGTCGGGAATAAAGCGAAAGTTCTCATGCTTCTGGAGGATATATTTGTTCCGGATAAATACAGTAGTACGTCCGTCATCGGTCTTGACGGTGGCGTAATTGGTCTTATCGGACAAAGGTGCTCCGTTCGCCCAAATCCACTTACTTCCCAGCAGGAAGAAGGTCGCCTCGTTCTCGGTATCCCATTTGTTCATTCCATTTCCGAATGACGCGTTGTCCAGATAACTTTTGTCTTCAGTGAAGTCTTTTCGCAAGCCTTCTACGGCAGCCTCTATTTTCCCTTCTGTTATTTCAAAACGCGTCAAGATGTCCTCACCGGTAGTCAAAACGAACGTTCCCATCAGATACACGTTGTCGCCGTACAGGCCGTTGCCGTGCGGCTGGTTGTCCGCCGGGAAGCGGCTGTCGCTTATCCCGTCCAGGTTGCCCAAGCGCACGCGGAGGCAGCCGTCGAAATTCTTGGTGCTCACACCGTCCAGCACGTCCACCCGTGGCTGTCCGTCCTCGGTGGCCGCGATGGAGATGAGGTTCTGGCGCAGACGGTTCTGCGTGTTGCCCATCAGCACGCACTCGTCGCCCTCCTTGGGTTCTACGCCGCCGAACTCGCTCACGGGCACGGTGACGCCTTCCCCGTCCGAGGCGGAGATTTCCACCCAATATCCGCGCAGCGACGCGCCGGTGAACTCCGCGCAGCGCATCAGGTCGTGCGCCGTGAACTCGTTGTCCTGCTCGAAACTTATCTTGTAGTTGTCGCCGTCCTTCGTGATGGTCTTTATCTTGCCGCTGGCCGCGCTGACGACGAACTGCCCACCGATACTGCGCACTTTCTGGATGAGCAGTTCCAGGGCGACCAGCGTCTGCCGGATGGTCACCTTGTCGATGGTCAGGTTGCTCAGCCCGGTCAGCGCGTCCATCCACAGCTGCCAGCCCTCCCCGGTCATGCCGTCCACGAACTTCACCGACCGCAGCAGCTCGCGGATGACGGCGGTCAGCCATTCCGCGTTCCCGTCACCATCCACCGCCGCGCCGCTCTCCCCGGCCTTGTGGCCTCCGAAGTCGGCTCCCTTCAGGAAATGGATTTTCTCCTGCGCCGTGTCCTCGCGCAGCCTGCTCAGGGCTTCCTTCAATGTACGACGCGCCGAGAACACGTTGTTATCCGTCGGATAGGTGTTGTCCCAGCTGCGTATCAGGTCGGGGAAGCTCCCCGACGTGGCGGTCTTCACGTAGTTCTTCGCGTCGGTAATGCTGTCGCCTATGGCCTCCATCGCGCCGGTGCTCGTCGCGTCGCAGACCTCGATGTCCATCTGCGAGGGCAGGTTCACCTTGCGCGTGACCTTGGTGATGCGGCTGCTGCGGAAGCCGGCCTCTGGGAAGTACTTTTCGCTTTCCAGGCGCACGCGGTGGCCCACGTACAGGTCGATGCCGTTCTCCTCGATGTACACGTGGTCGGTCGGGGCCTTGTAGCGGCTTACATCGATGGCGTGCTCTTCGTTGTACTTGTCCACCGCTTCCTTGAACTCCTGCTCGGCCAGCGGATAGTATTCGTCCGGCATGCGGATGTTCCACAGGATGTACTTGTCGCCGGGCTTCGGGCAGAGCGTGTCGTTCGGAAGCTGCGTGTCGTCGTCATACGGCCATGTCGTTATCAGCTCGAACTCGTGCGTGTCGCTGTTATAATTGGCCTCGAAATAGTAGGTGCCGTCCTCCTCGTCGCCCAAGCCGGCCAGTTCCGAGCCCTCCTGGAAGGAAACTCGCTTCACCTTGCCGCCTATCTCGTAGCTGTTCGGGTCGAAGCCCAGGCTGTTGTCCTTGAAGTAGAATATCTTGAACGGGTTGCCGTCCTCGTCCTTCACCTCCTCGCTGCGCACCGAGCTGACCGTGCCGGTGCGCTTGGGGTAGATGTCGGAGAAGGCATCCGCTTCGTAATGGTGCCATACGCCGTACTTCTCCACGTTCACGTCCACGTGCTTCACGCCGCCGGGAAGCTGCAGGCGGCTGTGCCCGTATTTCTCCGGGTCGATGTTCTTGCTGCTGCCTATCGGGTACAGCCGGGTGTAGAACTTGGCGTTGTCGGCCATGTCGCACTCCAGGCCTGTCAGCCCCTTGCCGTAGCCCAGCGTCACTTCCTCCCCCTGCTCGCAGCGGCACACGTTCACCGTCTGGCCCTCGCACCACCATTCGGCCCGGTTCCCGGCTTTCTCGGCCACCTCCTTCAGGGCCTCGTCGCAGTACTTGCCCTCGTAGTCTATGACGATGTTGTCCGTACCTTCCACTGTGCCGACCTTCCAGTCGGTGGTGTTGTCCATGCCGTTGTTGATGCTCCTGACGATGAGGGCCACGTGCTCCCTCGGCGGCGCGGTCAGCGTGAACACGGGTTCGTCCGCACCGTCCGTGTCGTTCAGCACGAGAAAGCGCTTCAGCAGGCTCTCGATGCCGTAGAGCTTCACGTCGTACTTCCACTCCACGGTCGACACCTGCTCCGGCTTGTAACGCTCCATGAGCCAGTACCGCTCGCCCATGAACTCGGCATAGTCGTTCACCTCCAGCGCGATGTGCTCGTACAGGGTGAACGACAGGGTGAGCACGTTGTCACCCTGCAGCTCCTTCGCCTGCGTCGAGTTGTCGTCGCAGGGCACCTGTGTCTTGGCCGTGCCGTCGCTTCCGTATATCGTTATCATAATGCCGTTCTAACCGTGTTTTAATGTCATTCAGATGGCCGGCTTCGGTTCCCTGAAGGTCACGTAGAACCGGCTGGCCTGTTTCCCCGCCTGCCACAGGTAGGTCAGGGGTTCGTAGTCGCTGCTTTCCTTATAAAAAACGTGCAGCGTCATGTCGAGGTCGGGAAAGCGGATGTCCAGCCACCCGTCATCTCCCTGCTTCAAAAAAGCGATGAACGCCTTGTACCGCGACAGCCACTCATCCCGCGTGTCCGCGTATAGGGCGAAGTACAGCTTCACGTCCCGCGCCTGGTTCCTCACCTCCAGCGCGGACGAATATTTTTCACCGTCCTCCTCCCGGATGTCCACCGCCACGTGGGTCTTGGTCTTCGCCGGGGCTATGATGGCCTTCAGGTTGTTACGGTCGCCACGTTTCTTCTCCACCAGGAAGGCGCCGTATGCCTTCCAGATGTCCGTGCCGTTGATGAGCACCTTGCCTCCAAGTATCGCGTCCATTGCCATAGCTTTTAATCCTTTATTTCACTTTCACTCCGTCGCGTATCATTTTCTTTATGTCCTCCTTTATCTCGCCCAGATGCTTCGCGCTGTTGCCCGTGTTCTTCTCTATCCGCCGCAGGCTGTCCACAGCAGTGCCCATCTGCGCGCTTACGTCCTGCATCTTCTCGTCCATGCTCGACAGGTGCATCGCACTCGTCGTCCATAGCCCCTCTAATTTTGTGCCCTGCTCCTGGCTCATCGCCGTGTACGCCCCGGCCCTGCCGCTCTGCGACGTACTGTAGCTCCCGGGATCTATCATGCCTGAGTCCGTCATGGCCTCGCGCCATGATTCCGCCTTGTCCGCTATCGCCGAGTTCATCGCCTCTATACGGGCCTTCTCCTCCTCACTTATGCCGTCGGCCGCAGCGTCGGCTATGTATTCGTACAGCTCCTTGATGTCGTCCTTCAGCTCCTCGTTCACGAAACTCTCTATAAGCGCGTCCGTCACAGTCTCGCTTATGAAGTCGCCGAGTTCCTCCGTTATGTCCTCAGCGCTCCTCACCATCTCCTTGTACTTCTCCAAGAAGCCGTCCCACGTGTAGCCCGTCAGCTTCTCGTTCAGCGCGTCCGTCAGCTCCTCCAGCGTCCCCGCGCGCTCTATGTATTCCTCCACCGCACTTTTCGGGTTCTTGTGGCCGTCGCCGCTGAACAGCTTTTGCCATTCCTTCGGGTTCGAGTCCCTTAGCAGCTCCATCTGCTCCGGCGTCAGGTTCCACAGGTCGCCCGTGCTGTCCACCGTTATGTTGAAGCCGTTTTTCCTGAGCGTCTCCGTGAAGGCGTCCCAGCCCTCCCAGCCGCTGTCCGGCGAGTGCTTGTTGAAGCTTCCTTTGCCGCCCAAACCGAGGAAGCCGTACCCCGTGTTCGTCCAGGCTGACGCCAGTCCCTTGATGATGTTCCGCTGGTTCTCCTCCCACTCAAGCTCCGCTTTCCGCGCGTCGTTGTAATAGTCTATGCTCTCGGCGTTCGTGTTGTCCCCTTGGCCGATGCGCTCTGCAAGGCTGTCTATGCTCTCGCGCAGGTACTCGTTGCTCTCCGTCAGGCGGTTCACCGTCTCCATCACCTCCTTGTCGTTGCCGCCTAGCCACGAGCCGAGGCCGCCGAACGTAAGGGAGTCGAGGATGTTCCCCACGCCGTTGACGACTGACTGCATGGGCTTGGTTATTATGCCGCCGCTAAGCACGTCGTCAAGCACGCCGCTGACAGAGCCAAGCACAGTATCCATGAGGCTTGACACTATTCCGCCGATGCCGTCCTGCGCCAGCATGTCGAGCAGTCCGAGCACTGCCGATATGATTTCTCCGGCAAGCCCGCTGTCGCCAAGCGCTGCAGTGAGGGTCTTGGCAGCCTCGCTGTCCTTGCCGAGGAGCGACTGGAAACCTTTTGCCAAGGCATTGCCGGCCTGGGCCGTCAGCTTGTTGTCGCCGAAAAGGCCGTCAAGCTTCATCAAGCCTTGGCCTATGCCTTGCAGATTTCCCGAAGTCAGGCCGCGCAAGCCCTCGCCGAGATTGTCGAACATCGCCTTCGCCTCCGTAGCGGACGAGTTGAGGGCGGCCGTGGTCTCCTGTACCTGCCCGCCGAAAATCCGCACGTCCTCGGAAGCGGCGTCAAATGCCTCGTGTGCCTTGTCTACGTTTTCCTGCGCTGAGCGTATGCCCTCCTCACCGCGGTTTTCATTGCGTGCGGTTTCAAGCTCTTTTTCAGCTTTTACGAGGTTTTCTTCGGCGGCGCGTGCGGCATCTACGGCCTTGGAGTATCTGCCCATCGCCTCCTGGTATGCCGACAGGTCGTCGGACACACGTTTGAATATGTCGCTGTCCCATGCCGTGCCGGAACGCTCCAGTTTCTCTATCAGGGAATAAAGGATTTGCTGCTCCTCAAGGCTCGACTGTCTGAACGTGTCACTTTGAGCCATGCGGCGTAAGCGGTCTATCGTAGGTTGCAGCTGGTCTTTGAACATCGTGCCGAAGTCCCCGAACACGCTGCCCCAGTCAACCTGCTGCCTGACGGCGTTTATCTCCACCTGCTGCAGGGCGCGGTCACGGCCGGCGACGAGCGACAGGCGCTCGCCCTCATTCTGTGCGTTCCTTATCTTTTCCGCGTATTCCTCTGCGATGGCCAGCTTCTGCTGCTGGTAGGTACCATATTCCTTGAGGTAGTTCCGCATGGCCCGTGCCTCCGAAGCGTACACCTCCTGTGTCTTGTGCTCCTGTTCCTTTGCGGCGTTGTCGCGCGCCTTCTGCAGCGCATCCGCCTGCTCGTCCGTCAGACCGTCCGCACCAAGCCCGGCAAGTCCGGCCTCCTTGTTCTTTTTCCTGAACTCGGTCTCCTGCCTGTCTATCTCTGCAATGCGTTGTTTATAGTCGTTGTCGATTTCGGCCAGTTTCTTCTGCGTGCCGTCTTGCATCAGGGCTGTCTCGTCGTCCTGGTTCTGACGCTGCAGGGCGAGCAAGTCCTTGTCAAGGTCTTCACGGGCCTTCAGGCGTTCCTTGCCGAGACGCTCTTCTTCTTTCGCGCGTCTCTCGGCCTCACGCTCCGCTTCCTTCCTGTCCTGCTCGTAGGATGCGCCCTGCGTGGTCTTTTCCACTGCGGACTGGCGTTTCAGGATTTCATCTTCATAAGACTGCATGGTGGCCTCGTTGCGCTTGTAGTTCTCGTTATGGTGACGCCAGCGCTCTTCACGTTGGTTGAACAGTGCGATAGTATTTTTATCCAGGCCTTGGGTCTTCAGCAGTTCGTTCCATTCGTCAGCGTATTCGCTTCTCCATACAATACCTTCATCGTCCATCAGTTCTCGAAGCTGCCGGCGTCTTTCTTCCCTTTGTTGGGCGGCATTGTACGCTCCCCTGTTCCTTTGCATATAGTTGTAGTCAGCCTGCGAGCCGCGCAGCTCGTCCACGTTCTTTGACGCGAGGTCTTCCAACCGTTCCTGATAAGCCCTCGCATAGGCGGCGGACATGATGTCCTGCGTCAGCTGGCGGTACGCGGCGGAGGCGTTGCCCGCCAATATGGCCTCTTGGGACAGACTGCCGAAATAAGCCGGGTACTGCGACTGCAGTTCCTTGACCGCCGCCGTCCTGTCACGCATCGATGCGTTGGCGTTCTGGGTCATGGCGTAGAGTACGCGCAGCCCCGCCGTCTCCTTGGCTGCGGATGTCCTCGCGTCGGCCATTGACTTGTTTAGTCTCTCTTGCTCGCGCCGCGTTTCTTCCAAGGCGTCCTTTGACTTGAACAGGCTGCCCACCCAGCTTACAATATCCTTGCCGTACATCGACAACACGGTAATGGCCACCATCAGGGCGGTCTGCCATGAGAATATTGACGATATGAGCTGCCGCCATACCGGCACGGTGCTTTGGCCTGAGGCCTTCAGTTCCTCGTTGGCCGCCTTGGCGCGCTTTATCTCGTCTGTCAATACAGGCAGGTTGTTGCTTATGGCCAGAAAGAACATATTTAGTCCCGTAGTGGCCGCAGGGAGTTCCCTCGCTATCTGCTGGACACTCATGTGCAACCCGTTGTACTGTCGGCCGGCTTGTGTCGCACCGGCCGGGACTGTATCCGTATTCTCCGCCGTCTCGTCAAGCTGCCGCAGCTGCTCCTGAAGCTCCCTTATCTTCGATTTCAGGGTTTCCATAGCCGAGATGTTCTTGCTTTGGTCGAGGTCGGGAACGGAGGTCTCGGCGGTTTTCCTCATTTCGGCGAGCTGCGCGTTGAGCGCGGCTATGGCCGTGCTGAGGATGCGCACACGCTCCCCCGTGCCGGATGCCTTGCCCATCAGCGCATCCAGCTTGTGCTGCATGGTCTCCAGCCCCGCACTCATACGGTCTTTCAACAGTATCTCTATCTCTACAGGTTTTGCCATAGTCTTTCTCGCCTCGTCGTATTCGGCCCATTGGGCTTATTTGTCCTATTTGTCCATTGGGCTTAACTCTTAATTCTTCACTTCTTCAGGTTGCTCTGGAAAAATCCTACTATTTCGTTCGCCTCGTCCTCCGCGCTCTTGCCGCCGTCTTTTTTGCGCACGTAGCGCGGCGCGTCCGCCAGCATCATTATCAGCGTCTGGTAGTTCACGCCCTCAAGGATGTAACCCACGCTCCAGCCCGTCGCCGCCGCTATCTGCCATACAAACCCGAAGGGGCTATGGGACGGCTCGTACACCGTCCTTAACTCCCCTTCCTTCTTCGGCTCAGCCTCGGCTTCATCGGGTTCGTCCGCTCCGCCGACCTGATAATACTCGTAAAAGGGTCTGTACCAAGCAGCAGCACGAACTTCCGCATGCACGCCATGAGGTACCGTTGCTCCATCATGTTCCTTATCCACCATGCCGTGGGCCGCACGAGCAGCTTCCGCCATAGCCATCCGCGGCACAGGGTGTAAGCCACCATCAGGCTCAAGTCCTTGCCGTGGGCCGCGATGAAGGCCATCTCCTCCTCCTTGGTAAACCTCTCCATCTCCGCCGCAGTCACGCCCAGGCGCAGGTACACCCTCGACAGCCTTATCAGGCCGCCTAAGCGCGGCCGCCGCATCACGGCGCGCAAACGTAGCGGTTTCTTCCGGAACGGTATGCGCACTTCCTTCAAGGGGACGGACACGCCACTGTCCAGCAGGGCGGCCGTCCCCTCGCGCTCTATCATACGTGCGGTCTTGGCGTCCATAAAGTTATTCGCTTACAGTGTCGTTTATCTCGTATGGAGCTGTGTCCGGCTCTTCCGGCTTGTTCACCTTCAGCTGGCATTCTATCTTCGACACCTCCGTCAGCGTCAGCTTGCCGCCCAGGTTGGCCATGATGGTGCCGTTCGGTATCTTCATCGTCTGGCCGCTCACGAACTGGATCTCCCACGGGCCGCGCAGCTCCACGAGGTCGGTCGGGGCCTTCCAGCCGGTGTAGCTGCCCGTGCTGCCCACCAGCGTGCCGCCAAGCACGGCCTGGATGTTCTCATAGTCCAGCTGGATGAGATTGAACGTCGGCGCTATGGTCGCGTTCTTGTTGGCCAGTGTCAGCACCGGAGCGTCCGGTACCTGCTCGGCTTCCACGTCCGTGCTCTCCGGCTTCGTGCCGCCCCAATCCCAGCTGCCTTTCTCGATGTAGCCGATTTCCTTGCTGTTGAACTTTACAACGGCTATGCCGTATATGAATTTCTTACTTGCCATCTTTCTTTCGTTTTTGGATGAATATTGTGATTAAAACCCCTGCCAGTATTCCAGCCCCGAAACCGTAGAAAAAGATTTTAACGGGGTTCGAACGCTGTTTTCTTTCCTCTTCGTACAGGCCGGCCATCTCCTCGTAGCGTTCCTGCCACACGGAGGATGTCCGCTCGTAGTATTCCACCAGGAGCTGCAGGCTGTCGCAGCTCGCGTACACTGTTATCACGTCCCTGTCACGGCTTACCGACACGCTGGTCTGTCCGCTCTTCCCGCTGTATGAGGCCAGCGGAGGAAGCCTCAGAAGGCTGTCAGCCGGTATCTTCAGACTCACCTCCGATTTCGGCACCGTTTCCGTCCGTATCAGGCGGACTTCGCTCCTCACGCTGTCCGCCAGGCTCAGCGTCGTTTCCGTCCTGGCCGTTTCCTGAACCGTCTTTCGGGTGGTCGCGCACCCCGCGAAGCACAGGGCAATCGTCATGATGCTTGCAAGAATTGGCAGTGTCAATGGCCTTGCGAAGGCGTGCCATCTCGCGTTTCGTCGCCTGAAGGTCTTTCCTCGTCGCATTGAGTTCGTCTTTTAACGGTTCAACGATATTGTCCACAAGTATCCGGGTGGCGTGCTCAGCATTGTCAATCCGCACGGTTTCGGCATCCGCCTTCGCCTTCTCGGCTTCCGCGTTGGCCTTGCGCACTGTCGCGCGGAGCGTCACAATGCCAATCACGGTCGCCAAAAGAGAGCCACCCAGTACGAAATTGAGAATTTCACTGAGTTCCATGAGATTACTTGTTTGATACCTTGCTTATGATTTTGATCCGGTCCTCTTGGCTATCAGTCCTATAAGCCATTGCACCAGCCCCGTGTCTGCGATTCCGTTTGCCACAAGCGAGGCTCCGAAACCATAAAGCAGGGCGATATACCATTCTACATCGGCCACAAATCCTGCGTCCAGCCACCACAACAGCATGGCTGCCGCCAAGCCGACCGTCCAACTTACTATCTGTGTTACCAGTCCTTCCATTTTCGGGAACAAGGCTTTGATGCCTTCCGTCAGCAACACCACGCAGCCGGCGAATCCGGCAAAGGTGGCAATCATACTGTCATAGTCCATACTTGTGGAAACATCACCCGTCTGGGCGAACGAGGCTGACACAAACCCGAGCATCAGCACAAAAAATAAAATCAGCTTTTTCATTTCAGTCATTCATTTATTGATTTATACCTATTTCTTTCAGCCAAGCCTGTACATCAAAAGAAGGGCAGGCTTTCGCGGCCAGTTGGTTATGCCCAACAACCGGGATGGAAGGGAAACGCCGGTGGAAGTCTTTCACATAGGCTTCCATCGCTTTCTTCTGCGCCGATGTACGGGTATCCTTAGGAGTCTTGCCGTCAGCGGCAACGCCGCCGACGTACACAACGTGCCGGGATGTGGAGTTGTACCCTTTTGCCCCGTTGGTAATCTCCCAGGGATCTACCTGTGCGTCCTCATTGTTGTCCACCAGGCGTTCCACCCTGCCGTCCAGGTGTATCATGTCGGTATAGCCGACCTGCTTCCATCCGCGACCGCCCTTGCTCACCGGATCGGTATGCCAGTGACGTATGTCTACCGCGCTGACCTCACGCCCTTCAGGAGTGGCAGTACAATGCAATACCAAACGTTTCAACTGTGCCATGCGTTATTCCCCCTGTTTGGCTTGTGTAATGGTCACTTTGGCCGTCTTGCCGCTGTCAGAATTCAACGTAATGGTCAAGGTTCCGCTTTTTTCACTTCCGGTGTCATTGGCTTCCGCCGAGATGGTCACGCCCGTTTCCGTTTCTTCAACGTCAAATCCGGACGGAGCCGCTCCTACGGTATATTCACCGCTGGCTGTTATGGTCACTTCCTTGCTGCCACCTTCTGCCGGAATGGTCACCGTAGTCGGGTCGGCCGAAACCGTCTTGGCCGCCGGTTTGAAGACGGGAGTGTCACGGCTGTCCAGCACCACCGTTTCTTCGCCGAAAGCGATGTTGGTGTCCACCTTCATCAGCATCTTGAAGAAGTACAGTTCGCTGGCGTTTGAAATCTTGTCTATCTGGATGACATTCTCGTCATCCTGCAGGTTGACGGCGGCGAACAGGTTGCCGTCGGCTCCCATCGAGCAGAGGGTCGCCACTATCAGGCCGTCCGGCCATGCAGCCAACGTCTCTATGGTTATGCCCTTGTAACGGCGCGCGTTCACATCGGTCTCGCTGGCGTTCTTGGCCTCGCGCTCGGTCAGTTCGTCATCGTACTTGTCGAAGTCGTCGATGCTCATGATGATGCGCAAGTTCGGGTTGTTGCGGATGGCCTTGGGTATGGCACTGCGCACAGCCTTCAGTTTGCCCAGCATGGTTTCCTCCTCGCTGTCCACGATGATAAGTTCCGTGTCCTTGGCCATTTGCGTGAGGATGCCGTTGAACAGGTGGTCATCGTCATCACCGTACACTCCGTTGATGTAATGGTCGCCCAGCTCGAACTGCACCTGCTTGGCAAGCTCTGCCAGGAGGGCGTTCTGGGCTTCGGGAGGCAGTTCGGCAAACACGAGGTTGCCCTTCGGCTGCCATGGACGCCAGATCTGCTCGAAAGCACGTGGGTTGAATACGGTGAAGGCCATGAAGTCTTTCGGGTCAAGGCTTTTCTCGTCATAGTTGAAGTTGCCCTTCGAATCCTCCACGCCTGGGTTCTCCTTGCGCTTCTGCAGCATCTTGCCGCTTCGCAAACGGGGCAGGCTGATTTTCTTCTCCACGCCGGGAATGACCATCATCAGCCCTTTCTCGACAATCTCGTTGCCGGTGGCGGCGAGCGTCAGAAGCTGCTCCAGTACCTCGCCGTTGTAATTGGTGTTCTTTACTACTATTGCCATGTCTTTTACTTGTTAAGTTTGTCCTTGATTTCACGCATACGCTTGTTCCATGGGCTTTCCCCGCCCGGCTCCACCTTCAGGTCTTCCACGACCTTGCGCCTCGGTGACAATGAAGCAAGCACTTTCTTGCCTTCTTCCGGGCTGTTTTTCAGAATGTTCTCATACATGGGCCGTGTCTCGGCGTTGATGCGCCCGTCAGCCTCGGCCGCGTCAAGCAGGGCTTTGCGTGCGGCTTCCTCGTCGGCCGCCGCCTTGGCCTCAAACTCCTCAACTCTCGCCTTCAGGGAGGCGTTCTCTTCCGCCAGGCTGCCCGCACGGTTCGCCTCCTGTGCATACGCCTGGGCCTTGGCGATTACCTCTTCCTCGCTCTTGCAGTCCTTGAACGATGGATGCTTCCTAACTTCCTCAAGATTCATTTTGTCTTTGTTTTGTGGCTCAACGAGCCGGTTATTGAATAAGTTGTATATCTGTTCCGGGGTACTGTCCTCCGGCACTGGCTCCGCGTCATAGATACCGTCAATAAAGCCTGAGCGCAGGGCCTCCTCTGCCGTGAGCCAGTGGTCCTCGCCGTCAAAATAGGCCGCCTTCACTTCGTCTTTCGTCATGCCTGTGCGCACTGAGTATATGTCCGCCAGGCTGTCCTCAAGGCTTTCCAGCTCGTCTATGCACTTCTGCATCTCCTTTTTGTTCCCGTAGCAGCCTCCGCTGACACTGTGCAGCATGAGCCTCGCATACTTGCTCATCTCGACGTGCTTGCCGCACAGCGCTATCACGCTCGCCATGCTGGCGGCTATGCCGTCAACGTAGATGCGCACATCGGCCCTGCTGTTCTGTATGGCGTTGTATATGGCTATGCCGCAGTACACCTCGCCGCCGTTGCTGTTTATCCTGACATTCACACGCCGGCCGGCTTTCTCCGCCTCCATGAGTTCCTTGGCCACACGCACACTCTGCACGTCATAATAGTCGCCAATGTCACCGTAGAGGAATATTGTCCCGACGCCTTCCGCGTCTGTCTGTATGTTGAAGAACTTGCTTATTGCCATTTGCTCGTTTTTTTGTCGTCCGTGATTTTTGCTGCAAAAATGCAACAATTCAGCGGATTGAGGAAACCGCGTTTTTATCATGCAACTTTGTGGCGTCATGGTGACACCACAAAGTCGCATCATGTTTTGTCTTTTTCGTCAAACGGGCTTTTTATGGCAATTTTGCACTTGGATTCATTAAAGACATTAGAATATTATGACAGACTTGACAAACGCCCAGAAGAAAGAATGGGCCAAGACTTTATACCTGCGCGAAAACCTTACGCAACAGGAAATAGCCGAGAGGGTCGGGGTGTCCCGCGTCACCGTGTCAAACTGGGTGCGCTCCGGCAAGTGGGAGGAGCAAAAGGCCGGGCTTACGCTTACGCGCCAGGAGCAGGTCGCGAACCTGTACCGTCAGGTGGCGGAAATAAACCGCGCCATCTCGACACGCGCCGAGGGTGAGAGGTTCCCCAGCTCCAAGGAGGCTGACATCCTTGGCAAGCTCTCCGCCGCCATCCGCAACATGGAGCAGGAAACGGGCATTGCCGACATTATCAGCGTGCTTACCGGCTTCGTCGAATGGCTGCGCCCGCTCGACCTTGACAAGGCAAAGGAGCTGACAAGGCTGGCAGACGCTTACATCAAGGACAAACTATAAACCGTAGGACACATGAAACAGGCTGATAAGATAGCGCTACTGGACTGGGAGAAGTTCAAGGAGGACATCGCAAGGGCTACACCCGTTGACAAGTCCATGTCCGCACAGGACAGGGAAAAACATCGTCTTTACCTTGAACGGCACCCGGTGGAATGGATAAAGTTCTTTTTCCCGAACTACGCCAAGTATGAGTTCGCAGGGTTCCAGAAACGTGCCATACAGCGCATCCTCGCCCATGACGAATGGTTTGAGGTATTGTCATGGAGCCGTGAGCTGGCCAAGTCTACGATTACAATGTTTGCTGTCATGTTCGTCACGCTTACAGGCCGGAAAAAGAACGTCATCATGACGTCCAACAGCAAGGACAATGCTGTCAGGCTGCTGGCACCATACCGGGCTAACCTGGAAGCGAACGGGCGAATACTGGCTTACTATGGCAAGCAAGAGACGCCCGGCGCATGGACGGAGGACGAGTTCGTCACAAAGGGCGGCGTGGCATTCCGCGCCCTCGGCGCCGGGCAGTCGCCGCGTGGCTCGCGCAACGAGGCCATACGCCCGGACGTGCTGCTCGTGGACGACTTCGACACGGACGACGACACCAAGAACCCGGACATCATACAGAAACGATGGGACTGGTGGGAGAACGCGCTTTATCCGACACGCTCCATATCCGAACCTACACTCATTGTCTTCTGCGGTAATATCATCGCCAAGGACTGTTGCGTGGTACGGGCCGGAAGCATGGCCGACCATTGGGACATAGTGAACATTCGCGACAAAGACGGACGCTCCACTTGGCCGGAGAAAAATTCCGAGGAGTTTATCGACCGCACGCTTTCCAAAATATCCACCAAGGCGGTGCAGGGGGAGTATTATAACAATCCGGTGTCCGTCGGCGAGGTGTTTGAGAACATCACTTACGGGAAGGTGCCGCCACTGTCGAAGTTCAAGTTCCTCGTTGCATACGGCGACCCCGCGCCGGGCGAGAGCAAGGGCAAGAAAGGCAAGTCCTTCAAGGCGCTTTCGTTGCTCGGCAAGCTCGGAGGAAGGCTCTATGTCATCAAGACTTTCCTTGCCCAGGCATTGAACGCGGAATTCATCGGCTGGTATGTCAAGATGCAGGAATTCGTCGGCGGCAAGACCAACGTCTATTGCTACATGGAAAACAACAAGCTGCAAGACCCTTTTTTCCAGCAGGTGTTCAAACCTCTCGTGGCCAAAGTCCGCAAAGAGCATAATATTTCCCTCTACATCCGTGGTGACGAGGAGAAAAAGACTGACAAGGCCACGCGCATAGAGGCCAACCTGGAACCTCTCAACAGAGAAGGCAACCTCATCCTCAACGAGGCGGAAAAAGACAACCCGCACATGAAGGAGCTGGAAGACCAGTTCAAGCTGTTCACGCTGTCCTTACGCTATCCGGCGGACGGCCCGGATGCGGTCGAAGGCGGCAACCGCATCATCGACGAGCTTATGCGTAGGGCGGAGCCGCCGGTGTTCAAGACTCGGAAAGACCTCCGCAGCCGCAACAAACGCAGGATGTGACAGATTCATTATTCACTCTTAATTCTTCATTACAACTATGAGCCAATTTGTAGAACTGACAGACTATGACGCAAGCATCCACCGTGACATCCTGGACGCGCTTGTCAGGGAGGACGAGGCCGTCATCGAGGTATGCGAGGACAGGGCCATCGCCGAAATGCGGTGTTACCTGTCGAAACGGTATGACTGCGACAAAATCTTTTCCGCAACCGGCGAACAGCGTAACCAACTCGTGCTGATGATGGTTATCGACATCGCAGTATACCACATTTTCTGCATCCACAACCCGCAAAAGCTCTCACAGGTGCGGAAGGACAGGTACGAGCGTGCCGTTGAATGGATGAAGGCGGTAGCCGCAGAGGAAATATCCATCGAGGGCGCACCCTTGCTGCCGCCGGAAGAACGCTCGCAGAACTCGCCGTTCCGTATCATAAGCAACCGCAAAAGGACAAACCATTGGTAAAAACAACTTATCTTATTATGAGCAAAAGAAAGAACAGGAACAAGAACGGGATTATCACCGTCGGCGGCAACTTGCCGCAGCCCGGACAGAAAAGACCTAACGTCATCGTCATCACGCAGCCTAAACGTTTCGGCATTGACATCGCTGACTATATGGCGGCCGTCCGCGCCGCCGAGAACGTTGACTTTTCCAGGCGTTACAAACTCTATGACCTGTATTCGGACATCCTTATGGACACACACCTTTCCTGCGTTATCGAGAAGCGCAAGAACGCCGTATTGTGTTCGGATATTGAGTTCCAAAGAAACGGCAAGCCAAACGATGCCGTGAACGAACAGATACGCTCCCCGTGGTTCAACAAGCTCATCGGCGACATCATCGACGCAAGGTTCTGGGGATTCACGTTATGCCAGTTTTACCGTGAGGGTCAGTGGGTGGATTACGACCTCGTCCCGCGTAAGCATGTCGACCCGGTAAGAAAACTCATACTCCGGCACCAGACCGACATAACGGGCCTGCCCTGGGACAACTATCAGGATTTGCTCTTTGTCGGGAGCCCTGACGACTTGGGGCTGCTGGCCAAGGCTGCGCCGTGGGTCATCTACAAGCGCAACACCACGGGCGACTGGTCGCAGTTCTCCGAGGTGTTCGGTATGCCCATACAAGAGTATATATATGATTCTGATGACGAGGAATCCAGGCAGAGGGCTATGGAGGACGCGGCGAATGCAGGAAGCCTCGCGCAATTCTTCCATTCCAAGGATACGGAATTCAAGTTGACGGAAGCAGGGAATAAAACCGGCTCTGCTGATGTGTACGAGCGGCTCTGCGAACGCTGCAACAACGAAATGTCAAAACTTGTCCTCGGCAACACGCTGACTACTGAATCGTCGGAAAAAGGCACGCAGGCGCTCGGAACGGTACACAAGAAAGTCGAGGACAAGGTCGCCTTGGCTGACAAGAAGTATGTCCTTGACGTCCTCAACTACGACATGGCGGACATTTTCGCGCATATCGGCATTGACACCGCCGGCGGTGAGTTCTGTTTCCCTGAAAGGAAAGACATCGACCCCACGTCGAAAATAAACGTACTTACACAGCTGGAGACAAGTTTCAACCTGCCGGTGTCGGACGATTACCTATATGAAGAATTTGGCATTGAAAAGCCTGCCGACTATGAACGTATGAAGAAAGCGCGTGAGGAAGAGCGTTTAAGGAAGGAAAATGCCGCCGCTCAAATAGCCAAGCCGGAGAATGAAGCCAAAAACGGCAGCGATGGTGAAGAGCCCGAACCTTCACCTAAACAGAAAAAGTCGTTCCGTAGCTGGCTTGCAGGTTTTTTCGCAAAGGCCCCGTCGCGCGGCGGGGCGGATTTAGACTGGTAGTCAACAGGCTTTACGGGGCGGACGAAGGTGAGGTTTCGACAGGTATCGAGTTTTCCGACGAACTCCTGCGCCGCGCTTTGCTGAACATTTACAGCAAGGATTTCCATCCGGCCACTGACATCGAAATAAACCTGTTCGGCGGAATATGGGATAAAATGAACGAGGCCGTGAAAAAAGGCTTTGCCGAGTCAAAGGCCACTGACCCCGACGACGATTTCCGTGCCGCAATACTGCGCAACAATGCTGTGTTCTCAGCGTTCAAGGTCCATCGCTTGCAGAACGACATGGCACGCCTGCTGCTGGATTCAAACGGCAATCTAAAGCCGTTCGAGCAGTGGAGGAGCGAGGTCTTGCCCATCGCCTCCCACCAGTGCGGTGCATGGCTGCGCACGGAATACGACACCGCCATACTCCGTGCGCACCTTGCCGCTGACTGGCAGCAGTTCGAGCGCGAGAAGGACGTACTGCCCAATCTGCGTTGGATGCCGTCAACTTCTGTACATCCCGGCGAGGACCACCGTGTGTTCTGGAACACCGTGCGTCCCGTCGATGACCCGTTCTGGAACGAACACCGCCCCGGCGACCGCTGGAACTGCAAGTGCGGATTGTCATCTACTGACGACCCCGTGACGCCTGTTCCCGGCTCAGGTGACGGATACAAGCCGCAGCCGGGGCTTGAAAATAATCCAGGCAAGGACGCCAAGCTGTTCTCTGACAACCATCCTTATCAGGCAAATGCGCACAAAGGGGCGAAAAAGGCTGTTGACAAACTGATGGCCCGTATTGATGAAATAATCGCGGAAATGCCCGACAATCTCACGGATGATGAAAAGATGGCTATTGCAAGAAACTGCATAGACATAGAAAAAAACATAAAAATCACAAAGGGCAAGCCTATGGACGTTGACGAGGCGGACAAACAAAACGCCAATCCTAAACACGTGGACGATTTCGTCTTGGACGAAAATGGGCTGTATCACGACAAGAGGGGTCACAAATACAGCAAGAATAAAAAATACGACAAGAAAAGGGACCGCCCGTATGACATCAACTGCCAGACTTGCGCACCTGCATACGCGCTCAGGCTTAGGGGGTTCGACATTACCGCTAAGGGCAATACGCCCGGAAGCAAACTTGAATACTTGAGCAGGGGGCGCGCTTTTGAAGTTTGGAAGAATGCCGACGGAACGCCGGCGCAACATACAAGTATAAACGACTGGCTTAGGAGCAAGAACTACCTGAAGATGTCTTCAAAGCGGTACATGGAATTCTTCAATGAAGTCTGCAAAGATGAAGGTGTCTACGAATTGTCTATCGGGTGGAAAGGCGGTGGCGGTCATGCCACGATACTTCAAAGGTTCAAAAATGGGGAGTTGCGTTACATTGAACCGCAAAGTGACAACTCCGAAGGTTCTGGCATGGAGTGGAAAGACGTCAAGTATCTGTGTGACGAAGGTGCCGCCAACTCACATGGCTGCAGGGGTATAATGAGGATTGACAACAAGCTATTCGACACCGCTTTCCTCGACATCTTCGACAAGTGAACCGATTATGTCGAGAGACAATGGGCCGCTGACTTCTGTGGCTGTTTTCCCGTCATACAAGTAGACAAAAGGATAACCCGTGCATGAGTCCTCCGGGAACTTGAACATATAGGCTTCCCGCCCTTCGTAGTCACCGAGGTACTCGAAAGTATCGCCGTATTGCTCTATAAGCTCACGGGCTTCGTCTTTTACTTGTACAGGTATGTTCATAAGCACATAAGGCAGTTTATACGCCTCCGCTGCAAATTTACAAATTATTCTTGAATAATTGCATGATATGAATATAAAAGATTTCGCAAGACAGGTTGAACGCAAGCGCAAGGAGCTTGACGACATGATGCGCCGCCGTATGCCCGTCATCGCCGGGCGCATGGCCAAAGACCATTTCCAGGACAACTTCCGCAGGGGCGGCTTCGTCAATGGCGGCCTGCACCCGTGGCCGAAGGCCAAAAGGCTCTCGTCCGGCGGAACCGACGCCGCAAGTCAGTACGGCACGCTGCTTTCAGGCCGCAACCATCTTTTCAATTCCATCAAGTACATTCCGTCCGACTACCGCGTGAAGGTGGCAAACGATGTCGTCTATGCCCCTCTGCACAACTGGGGCGGCTCTGTCTCTGTCACTGTAACGGAACGCATGAGGCGCTTCGCATGGGCAAAGTTCTACAAGGCGTCGGGCAAGGCGAGAAAGGTTGCCACGAAGCAAAAGAATGGCCGCAAGGGTGCCGCCGTGGGGCAAACGGCCAACCCGCAAGCATCATTCTGGAAAAATCTTGCCCTCACAAAGAAAAAGAAGCTCGACATCCGCATCCCACAGCGTCAGTTCCTCGGCGAGAGCAAGGAACTCACCGAGAAAATAAACGAGCGGATAGAAAAGGAAATACGGAATATTTTAAGCAGTTAATCATCAAAACTTAAAAATCATGGAAGAAGTTTTTATCAACATCATGGAGCAAATCGCCCGTGAAATGCCGGAACTCTCGCTAATCGACGAGGACTACGGCCAGCTTGAAATGGGCGCCAACGAAGACCATTACCCGGTGACGTTCCCGTGCGTACTCATCGGCAATGCCGATTCCGACTGGCACGACCTCGGCTATGGGGCGCAAAACAGCGATTCACGCATCACTGTGCGCCTTGCCATCGACTGCTACGACGACACGCATTATTCATCGGGTACATACGACAAGGCGAAGGAGCGGCAGCAAATGGCAAACAAACTGTACAAGACACTGCAATGTTTTGAATGTTCGGAAAACACATCCCCACTTGTCAGGGAGAAAAGCCGCGACTATGCGCTGCCTGGATATATAAAAGTCTACGAGTTCACCTTCTCGTTCACACTACACGACGAGTCGGCAATGGAAGAATGAGCAACGTTACAACGTGGGGAACAACTCCAGCTGCGCAGCCGTCAGCCTCGGCTTCCTCACTTTCGGCAAAGGTTTCACCTGTCTTGCCGAACCGTCGCGCGTCTTGCGCCTTATGATGGCCATGATGCGTTCCTCGGATATGAAGAACTCGCGCTCTGACAATACGCGCAGCGCATCATCAAAACGCAGACGCTGCTTTTCCGTCCAGTAATAATACCGTCGGCACAACGCTTCGTCACGAAGTCTTATAAGCTCTTTGTTCCTTCCCTTGCTCATTGATATGCAAAGATAACAAAAAACCGCTGAAA
>ENA-OPVT01000022-OPVT01000022.1-human-gut-metagenome-genome-assembly--contig:-NODE-22-length-115185-cov-3.355225_pt1 | contig 115185 bp, 95 predicted proteins | sample MGYA00241499_ERZ501990 | MGnify/ENA primary metagenome ERZ501990 (study PRJEB25962, sample SAMEA2042104) | human gut metagenome | biome: human gut; feature: human-associated habitat; material: faeces...
ATGAGCCATAGGGATTCTTTATTCACTGACATGGAGTCAAATTGATGTTAAAAAAAATAGAGATAACTAAAATTAACTAATAATCGCTAAATCCAAAGGTACTTTATCAAAACCTAGGGATGTGCTAGATAACTGAGCTTAGTTAGATATATTATAGTTTTTATTTTTAAAAGAATATTGCCCTAACTAAAGGAGCTATTGCTATAGTTAAAATTCCAGCTATAACTATTGAAAGAGCACTCATTGCCCCTTCTACCTCTCCCATCTCTATCGCTCTACTTGTTCCAACAGCATGGCTTGATATACCTATTCCTATTCCCTTTGCCACTGGATGTTTTATTCTACAAAGAGAACACACATATGGTGCTGACACATTCCCTATTATTCCTGTAACTATAATAGCAAATACTGTTATTGATGGAATCCCACCTAATAAAGTAGAAAGTTCAATTCCAATAGGAGTTGTTATAGATTTAGGCATAAAAGACAATAGTAATTTTTGATCTATCCCCATAATCTTTCCTAAAACAACTACTGAGATTATAGCAGTTAAAGATCCTGCAATCCCTCCAACCATTATAGGTAAAAAATTCTTTTTCAAAAGATTTAATTGTCTGTATAGTGGAACAGCAAGTACAACTGTTGCTGGAGCTAAGAAAAATAGTATTAAATCTCCTCCAACCATATAATTGCTAACTGGTACTTTAAAATAATTTAAAAATCCCATAACTATAATTGTTCCTATAAGTAGTGGATTAAATAGTGCTAATTTAGTTTTATTAAATATATATTTCCCTATTTCAAATGCTACAAGACTTATTACCACTCCAAAAAGAGGTGTATTAGTTAAGCTTTCCATATTTTTTCTCCTTTCTCTCAATCATATATTGCACTGTTAAACCTGTAACTATCATTGTCAATATTGTTGTAAATATCAATATAAATATTATCTTAAAAATCCCTGTTTTTAAAAGATATAAAGACTCTATAAGTTTAACAGATGGCGGCATAAAAAATATTGTCATATTTACCAATAGAAAATCACTTGCCTTTTCTATCTTCTCTAGCTTTATAACCTTAAAATAAAGCATTACAAATAAAAGTAACATTCCATTTATAGTTCCAGGCAAAGGGAAGTTTAAAACTTCTGCCATAAGAACACCAATATAATTAATAATAAAAATAATTAGAAATTCTTGTATCATTTTCTCCTCCTGATTATTGATAAAAAATATTTTAGCACTTTTTGTTCAGAATTGCAAAAACTTTCAAATATATTTTTTTCTTTGAACACAAAAAGACTGATTCTAAATGAATCAGTCTTTAAAAATTTTTTTACTATTTAGTTGGTTTCATTTGTGGGAATAATAATACGTCTCTAATAGATTCAGATTGAGTTAATAGCATAATTAATCTATCTACTCCAATTCCCATTCCTCCTGTAGGTGGTAATCCATACTCTAAAGCTTCTACAAAGTCATCATCAATTACTGGAGTTGCTTCATCGTTTCCTCTTTCAGCTTCTTCAACTTGATCTTCAAATCTTCCTCTTTGATCTGCTGGATCTTGTAATTCTGAGAAAGCATTTGCATATTCTCTAGCATCTATAAATAGCTCAAATCTATCTGTAAATCTTGGATCTTCTTCATTTCTCTTAGAAAGTGGAGAAATTTCTACTGGATGTCCATATACAAATGTAGGTTGAACAATTGTTTCTTCACATTTCTCTTCAAAGAATTGGTTTACTACGTGTCCTACTGTATTCATGTGTGGAGCTACTTCTACATGATGCTCTTTTGCTAAAGCTTTAGCTTCTTCAAAAGTCATATCTTTATTCCAGAAGTCAACACCTGTGATCTCTTTTATTAGATCTACCATATGTACTCTTTTGAAGTTTTCAAGAACTAAAGTTTTTCCATTGTATTCAACAGTTGTAGTTCCTAGAACTTTTTTAGCTAGAGTTGTGATAATCTCTTCAGCTAAGTCCATCATATCTGTGTAATCAGCATAAGCTTGGTACATTTCGATCATTGTAAATTCTGGGTTGTGTCTTGTATCCATTCCTTCATTTCTGAAGTTTCTTCCTAGTTCGTAAACTCTTTCAAGTCCTCCAACTATAAGTCTTTTTAAGTATAGTTCTGGAGCTATTCTCATATATAGATCCATATCTAGTGTGTTATGGTGAGTAATAAATGGTCTAGCTGCTGCTCCTCCAAGAATTGGGTGCATTAATGGAGTTTCAACTTCTAAGAATCCTTTATTATCAAGGATTTCTCTTATTCCACTGATGATTTGAGTTCTTTTGATAAAAGTATCTCTTACATCTTTATTCATTATTAAGTCTACATATCTTTTTCTATATCTTGTTTCTACGTCTGTTAATCCGTGGAATTTTTCAGGTAGAGCTCTTAAGTTTTTAGAAAGTAATTCTAATGAGCTTGCTCTTAAAGTAAGTTCTCCAGTTTTAGTGATGAAGATTTCTCCTTCTACACCAATTATATCTCCTACTCCAATTTTTTTAACTACTTCAAATACTTGTTCTCCAAGTGCATCTTGTCTTAAATATACTTGAATTCTTCCTGAACGATCTTCTATATGTGCAAATACAGCTTTTCCTTTTCCTCTGTATGCCATTATTCTTCCTGCAGTTTTATATATTAAGTTTTCCTCAGGAGTATGAGTTAAGATGTCCCCTACCATGTACTTCTTATCGAACTTATGCCCAAAAGGGTTTACTCCTAATTCTTTTAACTCGTCTACTTTTTTCCATTGTTCCATGACTAAGCTCTCTTTAGCCACTCTGTCAAAATATCTTTCCATGGTTCTCTCCTTATAAATTTATTTTAATTTAAGCAAATATATACTACTTTTTGTACTCCAAGAAGTATTAGGATAATTTTGTCTTACATAAGTAAAATAATTTCTTGCTTCTTCTTTGTTTCCAAGATTTGCATAGGCTATTGCCATATTATAATATATTTCTGCCTTTTTGTCATTGCTTTTTTCTAAAGATAGTGCTTTCTTAAAGTTTTCCACTGCCTTTTTATAGTTTTCAACTTGTATACTACTTTGACCTATATAATAGTATAATTGATTACTTTCTTCATAGTCCTTATTAATCTCGCTTGCTCTTTGGAAATGTACAAGTGCCTCTACATAGTTTCCGTTGTTATAGCTACTCTCTCCATTTGATAGAAAGTTTTTAAATTGTGTATAATTTTGATTTTCTATGTTCTCCATAGCATTTTCCATAGTTCCATCACTAGGAGCAAATATTCCGAAAATTCCTCCTAAAATCTCTGGAGAAACTCCCTCTATTGTTCCATTGATATATTGGTTTCCTTTATTGATATCTCCATTTTTTAAATACCAATTTCCAATAAATTCAGCTAATTCCTTGCTAGGATTTGTTTTAAAATACTTCTCTAAAAACTCAACTTCATCTCTACTAGCTACACTTTTAGTAGTAATTATATTTTTTAAAGTTTCATTTAAAATGCTATTTTCCTCACTAAACTCTAACATCATAGAATCAAGCTTTATATTTTTATTTCCTGAAAGAGAAAGTGCATCTATTATACTTAATTTATCATGTTCATCAAGATTACCAAATTTCTTTAAGAAATTAAGTTCTTCTTTAACGATTCTATTATTTCCAGCTTTACTTGCCACTTCCATTAACATAAAAGAGATTTCCTTATCTCTAAAGCTATCTGGAAATGCGATTCTATGTAAAGCAACACTATCTTGTAGTAATTTTAAATTACCCATAGCATAATTTTTTAGAATTATATCATAATTATTTTGTTCCGTAAATCTATATTTTAATTTATTTGATATTGTAATTCTTCTAGTTATATCTCCTAAAGATCTCAATTCTATATCAAAATCCCCTTGGTATATACTTCTAAATACAAGATTTGTTCCTTTTATTCCCAATTCATAAGAGATATTTTTAGGGTAACTTAAAAGTTTAAAATCATCCTCAGCTTTTAAAGGAATTATTAAGTAATCTCCTACATATACTTCAAAGTTACTTCCATTATATCTTTCTGAATAACTTTTTGTTTTTCCTGTTTTTAAATTTTGAGAAATAACCTGTAATAATCCTGGTGCATCTTTTGTAGTTAATACTATACTCTCTTGTTCTAAAGGAGTACTCTCCCCACTTATGCTACTCCAAATATTGTCTATATCAGTTTTTTGAGGAAGTCCAGTACAACTATACATAGTTAACAAAATTAATAAAAATCCTATTATCTTCATTTTTCCTCCTAATTATTAAAATAGGGCATATAATATTGCCCTATTTCAAATAGTTTAATACTCTTTAATAGTTATAGAGATAACATTTACCTCTTCTCTACCATCTAAGATCTTATAAGTAAAATCTAAAATATTATCCTTATAGCTTAAATTTTCTCCTTTTAGAGAAAATTCTTTTTTAAATCCCTCTCCATAGTATACAAATTCTGTTTCTCTTTTCATATCTACATCTAAAATAGTAGCAATACCATTGTTATCTCTATCAATAATCACTCTATCTTCTAAAACAGAGATTTTACATTTTCCAAGTTTACTAAGATACTCATATTCAACAGTTTCAGAAGTTTCAGTTTTTTTCCCTGTCACTATCTCATAACTTTTCTCATTATAACTATCAAGACTTCTAATAATAAATCTACTCATTAATAATAATCCTCTTCATCACCATCATAGTAATCTTCATTGTCAAATTTATCTCCGTACTCTTCATCTTCTCTGTCGTAGTACTCATCTTCTTCATAATCTCCAATATCTTCTCCTAAAAGATATTCCTCTTTCCAATAATCAATTACTTCGCTAGCATCTCCATCATCTAGTATTTCAAGTTCCTCTTCATCTTCATCATAAAGGAATACATGAACATCTCCATCAAAATCCTCTGCTATAATATACTCCTTATCTCCCATTATAACATTTTCTAATACATGTAATTCGTACTCCTCATCATCGATATCATAATAAAAAGTTTCTCCTTGTGAATACATAACTTCTTCCCTCCTAAAATTTTTTTAACTTAACATTATATTTTTTATGATATTTTATAATTATTTATGATACTTTGTATTTTTTAATATGCTAAACCATCTGTAAATCTGCTCTGTTAAAATAAGCCTCATCAGTTGATGTGGAAATGTCATCTTTGAAAAGCTGAGTTTCATCTGTGATGCTCTTCTTACACTTTCAGAAACTCCATAAGAACCACCAATTATAAAGTTAATACTACTTACTCCATTGACAGTTAATCTTTCTATCTCTTCTGCCATCTCTTCAGATGAAAAATTTTTCCCCTGTATATCTAATAATACATTATAACCACCTATTTTTTCAAGAGTTCTTAAAATTTCTTCTCCCTCTTTTTCAATAGATAGATTTCTATTATTGTCATTTCCATCCTCTTTAAGTTCTATAATTCTCATTTTAGCAAAAGATTGCATTCTTTTCAAGAATTCATTTATTCCTTCAATAATATATTTCTCTTTTACCTTTCCTACACATACAATAGATATATTCAAAGTTTTCTCCTTTTCATATTTTTTCTATCTTTTATTTTCTTTTAAACAGTTTTTCTAAATCGTTCATTGTTATTTTTATTATAATTGGTCTACCATGAGGACATGTATACTCTCCTATCTCATGAAGTTTCTCAACCATAATCTCCATCTCATCTTGTGTTAGTTTTTCATTTGCCTTTACAGCTCCTCTGCAAGACATAGAGATTATTATATTTTCTCTTATATCTTTAGATTTATTCTCTCTTAAATTCATTAAAATCTCTCTAAAAATATTCTCGATACTATCTCTAAAATTCATTATTGGAACTGCTCTAATTAAAATTTCATTATCTCCAAATTCATCTATTTCAAAACCAAATTTACCGAAACTCTCTATATTTTCAAAAACTAGCTCTCTCTCTCTAGGGTCAACTAATATTCTTATAGGAACTAAAAGTTGTTGACTACTTACCTCACTACTATAATACTCCTCTTTCAATTTTTCGTATAGTATTCTTTCATGAACTATATGTTGATCATAGATCTCTAATATCCCATCTCTTTCAACTAAAATGAAAGAATTAAATATTTGCCCTAATACTTTAAAAGCTATTTTTTTATTTTTCTTTTGAAAATTATTGTCTTTTATTTCTATTTTTTTATTATTTATATCTTCTTTAATTGGTTTTTCTTCTTCAATATTTTCAATTGTATTCTCTTCTTTTTTCTCTTCTTCTAACCAATTAAATCTGTTTTCTCTTTCATTTATTTCAAACTTTGTTCCAAACTCTTCTATCTTTTTATTTTTAACAGGAGATTTTTTATCTGTTTCGAGAGTTCTCGAAATATTTTTTTCTAAATTAGTACTCTCTTTTATCTCAACTTTATTATCAGCTTTTTCTACTCTCTCATACTTTTCCACTTCAATATCTTCAAATTGCTTATTTTCTGCCTTTAGTGGAACAAACTTTGAAAATTCAGCAAAATCTAAAAAAGAGTTATCCTCTTGTTTCTCCTCAAAAGTTGGAGATACAAATTTATCATCTCTTTCAAAAGTATTCTCTATCTCTCTCAATATTTTTTCATATATAAATTTCTCATCAGAGAATTTTACAATTTTTTTAGATGGATGAACATTTACATCAACCTCTTGTGGATCTATCTCTAAAAATATTATTACAAAAGGATATTTTCCCTTCATAACCTTAGTATAATACCCATCTATTACAGCATTTTCTATTAGCTTAGATTTTACCATTCTACCATTTACAAAGGTAAATATAGAGTCCTTTGTTGATCTATATAGAGAGCCATTTCCTAAGTATCCCATAGAAAACTTCTTACAATTTTTTAAAACATTGTTTCCAAAAATCTCTACCACTGCATTGTCCAAACCATTTCCAGTAGTTTTTATGCTCACCTTATCATCTAATATCAAAGTTATAGCCACATCTGCATTAACTAAAGCCTCTTGTATAACAATATCTTTTATATTCATATACTCAGTTGTAGCTTTTCTTAAAAATTTTAATCTTGCAGGAGTATTGAAAAATAGATCTTTTATCTCTATTGTAGTCCCTCTATTTCTCTGTACCTCTTTAAGTCCTGTAATCTTTCCACCAGATACATTTACTGTTGATCCGATTGATGATTCTTCATCTTTAGAAGATAGTATCATCTTAGAAACTGCTGCTATTGATGAAAGTGCCTCTCCTCTAAAACCATAAGTAAAAAGATTATATAGATCCTCTTTCTTTCTGATCTTACTTGTAGCATGTCTTTCCACTGACATCAAAAGATCTTCTTGAGACATTCCCTTTCCATCATCAAATATTATTACATGTTTACCACCATTTTTTACATCTATCTTTATATTTTTACTCCCAGCATCTAAAGAGTTTTCCAATAACTCTTTTATCATACTTGCAGGATTTTCAACTACTTCCCCAGCTGCTATCATATTTGAAACTGACTCATCTAATACCTTAATTATCCCCATTTTTCACCTCCCTAAAAAACAACATACTGCTTTTCATTATCTAACATATTTCATATAATTTCAATAGCTTTTTTTAATTTTTTTAAAATTAGTTGCCATTTTCTTTTTATTTTGTCATAATTATATTGTAATATTCTACTAGATTTTTAAGAGGTGCTTTATAATGAAAAAAATCTTTATACTTCTATTTTTTATATTAAATATAAATATTTTTAGTTATAACTATGACGATTATTCAATTTTTATCCAAGGAAAAAATGCCTATGAACAGAAAGATTATGTTACAGCTCAAGAGAGTTTTGAAACTTTAATGAGAAGTTTTGGTTATTCTCCTATCTTAAAAAATAACTATGCCTTTTACTTTATTGGAATGACATATTATCAACTAGGAGATTATGAAAAAGCTATTCACTATCTTCAAAAAGCTGTTTTTAATTACAATAACTATTTTTTAGGAAAAGATTCCAAAATAGAAAAAAATAGATATTTAGCTGAAAGAGATTACTCTTTAGGAGATGCTCTATTTAAAATAGGTAACTATGAATTAGGTGAAGTATATTTACAAAGATTAGATTATAATTATTACTCTCCTATATCTAGTTTTTTTGAGGAAAAAGCTCTTTCTCTACTTTTACAACAAGATTCTAAATTCAAAGATTATTATAATTTAAAATTTAATCTCGATTTAAAATCAGCTGATAATCTATCTAATGATAAACTTTTAAAAGTTACAGAGTTTTTTCACAGCCAAAAAAAATACAAAGAAGCTGTATATACAGGTAAAAAAATTCTTTCCTCTTCTTCAAATGATCTTGAAATAAAAGAGAAAGCTATTGTTGAAATTTTTAGAATATATCTAGAAAATAGAGAATACAAGGAAATTATTGAGTTAGCAAATAAATATGATAAAATTTTAAATAGAGACACTCTATTCTTTTATAAAGGGATAGCATATTATAGATTAAAAGATTTTTCAAGATGTCTTTATTTTTTTGAAAATATCAAAGGTGAAAAATATCTCTCTCCATCTCTACTTTATGTAGCTGGTATCTACTACTCTTTTGGAGATTATAATAAAGTAATTTCAACTATAAATAAACTATCTAAGAGAAATATTATAACTGAAATTCTATTGGCAGATTCCTATTTAAAATTAAAAAAAGAGAGAAAGTTTGAGGAAACTGCTAAAAGTATTATAAATAACTATCCAAATTCATATGAGGGATTATTTTTTGCTTTTATCTTAGGAAATAAAAATATTGATCTTAAATCTCATAATGCTACTTTTAAAATAGGATTAATTATTGATAACTTTATAGATTCTACAAAAAAAGATCCTAGTGAGATTTATGATAAAATCAATGATCTAGAGATAGAAAAATTATATAATATAGCTAAGTTAAAGGATGAAGAGCTACTAAAAATAGAACTTCAAAATAGTAGCTTTGTAAATAAATACTCTATTTCAAATGGAGTTGCTATTACTAATATTTTAGAAAAAGGGGAGTTTTATGATTTAGCATATAAAAACTCTTCCAATTATAGAAAAGAGTTTTTCAAATACAAAGATCTTATGAGATATAACTACCCTCTATATTATAAAGAGATTGTTGATAATTGCTCTAAGAAGTATGATATTCCACAGGAACTTATCTATACAACTATGCTTTTAGGTAGCAAATTTAATAAAGATGCTATCTCTAAAAATTCTAAAATTGGATTGATGCTAATTCCTTTTAAACCTAAAGATGAATTTAATGAACTTTTAAAACCTGCAATTAATATTGACTTAGGGTCTAAAGAGTTAAAAGAACTTCTAAAAAAATATCATGGGGATAAATTAAAAACTCTTATTCACTATAATTTTGGAGAGAGTGTAGTAAAAAATATAAAATTTGACTTTGATGGTGATATCAATCTTGACACTATCTCTAACCCTCAAGAAAAATATGAGATTCAAGATTTGATTATCATATATATTTTCTATAAAAAATTATATAATTTTTAAAAAGGAGAAAAAATGCGTGACACTAGATGGATTTATAAAAACAGTTCCAATAAAATATATAACAATTTTAATTTAGATAAAGATATTACCACTCTGCTTTATAATAGAGATATTATAGATGTTGAAGATATAAAAACTTTCCTATATGGTGGAGTTGAGGATATTAGCTCACCTTTCTTGTTAAAGGATATAGATAAAGCAATTGAAAGATTAGAGATAGCTAAAGAAAAAGGAGAGCCTGTTTGGATATATGGAGATTATGATGTAGATGGAATTACATCTGTTTCCCTTTGCTATCTTGCACTTAAAGAGCTTGGTTACAATGTAAAATATTATATTCCCCTTAGAGATGAAGGTTATGGACTAAATATTGAAGCTCTCGATTATATAAAAAGTGAAGGTGGAACTCTTGCTATCACTGTTGATTGTGGAATCTCATCTCATAAGGAGATAGCTCATGCCAATGAGATTGGAATTGATATTATTGTTACAGATCACCATGAGATAAATAATGGAAATCCCCCTGCTTTTGCAGTAATTAACCCTAAGAGAGAAGATAATGAGTATAAGTTTAAATATTTAGCTGGAGTAGGAACAGCTTTTTTCCTTATCTCTGCTCTTTTTGAAAAAAATAATTTAAAAGATGAACTTTATAAATATCTTGATATTGTAGCTATTGGAACTGTTGCTGATATTGTTCCTCTGCTAAAAGAGAATAGAATCTTTGTAAAAGAGGGATTGGAATATTTAAGAAGAAGTAAGTGGCTTGGTATCAATATGCTTATAAAAAAGATATTTGAAGATTATGAAACTAGAAAGTTCAATACCTATGATATAGGATTTATAATCGCTCCTATATTCAATGCTGCTGGAAGGCTTGAAGATGCTAAAAGAGCTGTTGAGCTTTTTATTGAAAAGGATCATAGAGTTTGTTCAACTATAATTAGTGAACTTCTTGACAAAAACAGTGAGAGAAAAGAGATTCAAGAGGATATTTTCCAAAAAGCTGTGGAAAAAATTGAAAATGAAAAACTCTATGAAAATGCCGTTCTTATAGTTGGAGAAGAAGGTTTTCATCATGGAGTAATTGGAATTGTAGCATCTAAAATCTTAGATAGATACTACAAACCTACAATTATTATGGAGATAAAAAAGGATGAGGGAATTGCTACTGCCTCTTGTAGAAGTATTGAAGGATTTAATATTATAGAGGCTATTAATAATTTTTCAGATCTTCTTCTAAAATATGGGGGACATAGTGGAGCTGCTGGTTTCTCTATTAAGATTGAAAATATTCCTGAATTTTCAAAAAGATTAAATGAATATGCTGAAAAAACTATTTCAGATATAGCTTTCGTAAAGCCAATTAAAATAGATAAACCTTTAGCTTTCTATAAAATATCTTATGATTTTCTTGATAAGATCTCTCTACTTGAACCTTTCGGCTTTGGAAATTCATCTCCTATCTTCTCTTTAAATAATTGTCAATTCGATAATTTAAGATTGATAGGAAAAGATAGAAAACATATTATGCTTAATATTATAAAAGATGGTTATGAGTTTAAAAATTGTGTTTGGTTTAATAGTGATGATATTTTTGAAGAGTTAGTTAACCTTACAAATATAGATATAGCCTTTAAATTGAAACTTGAAACTTTTAAAGATAAATATCAATATAAGATTTTTATTGAGGATATAAAAGAGAATATAAATATTGAAAATAGCAGTATACATAATTTTGATTTGTATGATACTACTTTCCCAATAGAAACTGTAATATATACAAGAAGAAAATTAGAGTCTAATGAGTTAAAACTAGCTTTTTCAGATGCTGGAATCACTGTTGCCAATAATAAAATGTATCTAGGCACATTGGATAACTCCACTGAATATCTTCTTACATCTTTAAAAAATATGTACAATCTTGATTTTAATGTTAAGTTAAAAGATGTTATTATGAAAGATGAAAACTACAATGTACATATTTTAATTGATAAAGATTATTCTTTCAAATCCTATGCTATTAAACAAGGAGAGCTTTTTAAAGAGATTAAAAACTTTTTAATTCAAGAGTTTCAATATAACTCTATTCAAAAAAAAATATTAGCCTCTATATTTAAGGAGAAAAAAAATATTATTGCATATATGAAAAGAGGAAGAGGGATACAAACTATAATTCAGACAATAGGATTATATTTTAAGAATATCAACGAAAGAGCTCTATTAATAACAGATGAAAGTGTAAATCAAAAAACTCTATCTTGTATTGATATAGATAATAAATATTCAGCCAATTTTGATTTCTATATTCTTTTAAATCCAACTATGGATATGGTAAAAAAAGTTATCAATAAGAGATTTTTAATAATTTCAGAGGAAAATAATCTCAATATAGAAAATATTGAGATTATTAAAGACTCTTTCTCTATTCCAGAAAATATAATCTTCTCCTCTGAAAATGAAATTTTAAATAAACAGCATATTTTCTCTAAAAAACTTACATATGAAGAGAGAAAAAATATTATAAAAAATCTTTCAAAATATAAAACTATCTATTCTACTGAAGATATTTTATGTTATCTATAAACTATTTTTTTATCATACCACCTATACTTTGATAGATTGTATTCTCTATCTTTATTAGTTGATATTTAGAGTTGATGATATTAAGTCTTGATGATGCCTCATCATTGAGACTTAATAACCACTCTCTAAGTTCTACCTTTCCATTTTCATATTTTCTTTCATAATTAATAGCAATTTCATTATCATATTCATTGATGTTTTTTAAATTAATATAATTTTCCTGCTCTTTAACATATAAAAAATAGTTATAATCTATCTCGTTAAGAGCTGTAACTATTCCCTGTTGAAAGTTTAATTTTGCCTCTTCATATTCAGCACGACTAATTTTTATATTCCACTTAATCTCATTCCAATTGAGAAATGGTAAATTTATACTTACACTTCCTAAAGCTACTGGTGTTTTTAAAGTGGTGTTAAATTTATCGCTACTTGAACTAAGAGCAGAACTTATAGTTATATTTGGATAAAGCTGTTTCTCACTGGCAACTGCATCTTTAAAAGCATTTTTTAATCTGTATTCATAAGCTTTTATATCTGGACGATTAGCAACTATATTCAATGGTACATCTAAATTTACTCCCAGATTTTTAACTTCCAATATATCTCTATACTCTATTTTTAACTCATCATCTGGTTTAAGATTTAAAAGGTTACGTAAAAGTGATTCCTGCTCCTTTTTATCTTTTTCATAAGATATAAGAGCATTATTACTTCTAATTACCTCTCTTTCAGCTTGTTTTTTATCTAAAATATCTGCTATTCCATATCTCAATTTATTATCAACTATTTTTTCTATGTCCAAATAGTTTTTACTCATATTTTTATTGATCTCTATATAATTTTCAAGATAGATTATAGAAAAATATGAATCAATTATACTATTTATCAAAGTTAATTTTGTCTTTTCATAATCTTCAATAGTTGCTTTATACTCCCACTCTTGAGCATCTTTCATATCTCTCAATCTCTGCCAAAGATCAACTTCATAACTTATATTGAAACTTCCAGAGTGATCTATATTTGAGCTTCCACCACTCTCTATATTTTTAGAGGCACCTGAGCTTAAACTTCCACTAAATTCTGGAACTAAATCACTTCCAATAATTTTAGCTTGATATAGAGCTTTATTAATATTTATAGCCGCCTTTGCTAAGTCACTATTGTTTTTTAATCCCAATTCTATTAAATTATTTAATTGTTCATCTCCATAACTTTCCCACCATCTACTATCAATATTATAATTTTTAGATAGTTCCTTGTAAGTTTTTATTTTACTATCTATCTTTTGATAATCTTTTTTTAGATTACTACAACTTCCTAGAATAACTCCTAAAGCTATTAATATAATAATTTTTTTCTTCATAATTCTCCTTTTTAATCTCTTGAAAGAGCATTTATTGGATCAAGTTCTGAGGCATTTTTTGCTGGCATATAACCAAAAATAACTCCTATCATAGTTGAACATAAAACTGCTGCAACTATTGAGAAAATTGAAAAAATCATAGTGAAATTTTTTATAACCATATTAAATATGATTCCAAAGGTAACTGAAATTCCAACTCCTAAAACTCCCCCAATAAGACAGATAAGTATTGCCTCAATCAAAAATTGTTGTAGAATATTTCTCTGTTTTGCACCAATTGCCATTCTTATTCCTATCTCTCTTGTTCTTTCAGTTACAGATACTAACATAATATTCATAACTCCTATCCCCCCTACTACAAGAGAGATACAAGCTATACAAGATATAAGAAGTTTCATTGTATTAGTAGTGCTTTCAACAGTTTTTTTCAATGTATCCACATTCATTATAAAGAAATCCTTTGCCTTATGTCTTATTGTAAGAATATTTGTTACATCTTTTTCAGCTATCTGCATATCTACATTGTCTTTTATCTTCATAGTGATTGAATTTATATGATTATCCCCTATTATTCTATTCATAGCAGTTGTATAAGGGGTATACAAAACAAGATCACTACTGTTCATTGACATATTATTTTTTGTTATTACACTTCCTATTATTTTCAATGGTCTTTTGTTAAATATTAAAATCTCTCCAATAGGATTTTTATCTTTAAATAGTTGAGATCTACTGTTTTCATCTATCACTACAACTTGGCTACCATTTATAACATCATCTCTATTAAAGAGTTTTCCTGTATCAAGTTCCAACCCTTTTACATTGAAATACTCCTCTCCTACTCCTCTTAAAGAGGCTGTATAAGATTTATTTCCATATGTAAGAGTTCCACTTCCATTGACATTTGGTGTTACACTCTCTGTGTAAAACTGTTTTCTTAAAAAATCTGCATCTTTTATTGTAAGATTTCTTTTCTTATTTGCATTTCTATCTCCTCTACCTCTACCATTAAAAATATCTAAAGTATTAGTTCCTAAAGAGTTTATATCACTTAATATCTTTTGTTGAGATCCATTTCCCAATGCAACAACACATATTATCGAGGCTATTCCAATTATTATTCCTAACATTGTAAGTAGAGATCTCATCTTATGAGTAATTATAGCATTAGTTGCCATTTTCAAAGATTCTAAAAATTGAGCTTTAGAGTAAAATAGATTTTTCTTCACCTGATTTATCTTTTTAACTGAATCTTTTATAACCTCAGTCTCAAATTTTTTTACACTATCATTATAGATCTCTCCATCTTTAATCTCTATAATTCTATTAGCATAGTTTGCTATATTCTTATCATGAGTTACTAAGATAATTGTATGCCCCTCTTTATGAAGAGCAGTCAATATCTTCATTACCCTTTCACCACTTTTAGAATCTAGTGCCCCAGTAGGTTCATCAGCAAGAATTATCTCTCCACCATTCATAAGAGCCCTAGCGATTGATACTCTCTGTTGTTGCCCCCCAGACAGTTGATTAGGTTTATTTTTAATCTTATCTCCTAAACCTAATTTTACTAAAAGTTCTTCAGCTCTACTATTTCTCTCTTTTTCACTAAGCCCAGCATATATAGCTGGTAATGCTACATTTTCAAGAGCTGTTAAAGTTGAGATAAGATTATATCTTTGAAAGATAAAACCAAATTTTTGCTGTCTTAGCTCTGACAATTCATCTTTAGAAAATCTACTTATCTCTCTACCATCTATCTTGTATGAACCATCTGTAACTCTATCTAAACACCCTAATATATTCATTAAAGTAGATTTTCCAGAACCTGATTGCCCTATTATTGCAATAAACTCCCCTTTTTTTATCTCAAAAGAGATATTTTTTAAAACGTGAACTCTATTCTCTCCCTCACCAAAATATTTATTTATATTTTCTATCTCTATTATCTTTTTCAATTTTTCTCCTCCTTAAAATCTTGGTGGACGAGTTGATCTACTTGCTACCTCTCCTGCTTTCATCTCAGTTAAAATCAGTTTTTCACCCTCTTTTAATCCAGATTTTATCTCTGTATTCATATCATCATTTATTCCAATTTTAACTTCTTTTTCTTCAACTTCTTCCTTTTCTCCTAAAGTTTTTACATAATACTTATTCCCTTTTTTATAAAGAGCGGTTGTAGGAATAGTTATTACATCTTTAGCCTCAGCTACCTTTATTGTATTAGTTGTTGTCATTCCTATTCTCAAATTATTGTCTTTATTATCTACTATAACATTAGCATAATAATAAACTGCCTCTGTATCACTTGCCGACTCTTCATACTCATCATCTGTTAATGTAGTAGTTGCTGGATCTATGGAATCTATCTTAGCTTTATACACTTTTTCTGGCAATGATAGTATTGTAAACTCTACCTCTTGCCCTTTTTTTAATTTAGTTATATCTCCCTCTGATATCTCAGGTTTTATCAACATCTTCTTCAAATCTGCAACTTGCACAATTGTTGGAGCACTTTGCATACTATTTACTGTTTGTCCCTCTGAAATTGGAATTGAAACTACAACTCCATCTATTGGAGATGTAATTACTGTATATGATAGATCTGTTTCAGCAATTTTTACCTCTATCTTTGCTTGTTTTATTAGCTCCTCTAACTCACTTACTCCACTTTTTGCATCTGCATACTCTTGCTTTGCTGTTTCATAATCATCTTGTGAGATAGATTTTACTTTGTATAGATTACTTGCTCTATTGTACTTTGATTTTTTTACCTCTAAGTTTACCTTTTTACTTTCTAACTGCTTTTCATATGATGACAATTGAGATTTTGCTTTTTCTAAATCATTTTCCTGTGTCATAGAATCAATAGTAGCTATAAGATCACCTTTTTTTACCTCTTGCCCTAAAACTACATTTAACTTTGTTATTCTTCCACTTACTTGAGCTCCAACCTCTACCCTATTATTACTTCTAATAGTTCCAGTAGCTATAACAGTTTGTGCTATATTTCCCCTTTTCACCTCATCAGTTAAAAATATAGTTTTTTCATCTTTCCCTGTAAATTTCTTAAAAATAAGAAATAAGATTACTACACTACATATGCAAATCGCTATTTTTTTCTTTTTCATCTATCTTCCCTCTTTTCTTAAATTATTTTTCTATTTTTGTATATTATAATTATTTTTTACGGCGTGAAAATGTCAAAAAATTTTTTATTTATATATAATAAACCTTTAAGTAGGGTTAGAGTCAAGAAAATTTATTTATATATTAAAAAACTGCTGCAAATTGATAATTTAAACTATCAACTTACAGCAGTTATATTTTTTATAAATTTATTCTATTCTTTAATCCATTTCTTGTAAATTGCATCAACGATAAGTCCGATAGCATTATCTCCAGATACATTACAAGCAGTACCAAATGAGTCTTGTGTAATATAAAGAGCAATCATTATAGCTTGAAGTTCTTCAGTTCCAAGTCCAACCATATAAAGGAATGGTAGAGCTGTCATAATTGATCCTCCAGGTGCTCCAGGAGATGCAACCATAGCTATTCCAAGAGTAGCTATAAATGGAACTACTGTATTGATTGAAATAGGAAGTCCATTCATCATACAAACTGCAGTTGCACAAGCTGTAATTGTTATCATTGAACCTGCCATATGAATATTTGCACATAGTGGTACAACAAAATTACGAATCTCTTCAGATATTCCATCAGCTTTAGCACACTCAAGGTTTACAGGAATTGTTGCTGCTGAAGATTGAGTTCCTACTGCTGTTGTATATCCAGGAATTTGATTTTTTAGAAGCATAAGTGGGTTTTTCTTAGAGATTCCACCAGCTACAAAGAAAGCAAATACTAAATATAGTAGGTGCATAATAATTACAATGATAAACACTTTCCAAAGGATTCCTAATATTGCAAAAGTTTTACCTGAACGAGTCATATCTATAAAAGTTCCACAGATATATAATGGTAGGAAAGGAACTATAATAGTATGTAAAACTTTATTTATAATAGCTGAGAAATCTTTCATAAAGTCATATAAAGTATTTCCAATCTCTTTTCCTCTCATTGTAGACATACATAATCCAAGGATAAATGCAAGAAGCACTGCTGCTAATGTATCTAATATTGGAGTAACTGAAAGACTAAGATATGGAGCTACTGAAATTCCAGCTGTTTTTGCAATTCTTTCTAATGCTTCTGGATCCATAAAGCTCATAAATAAACTATTTGCTACAAAGAATGATACAGAACCTGCAATTAAAGTTGAAGCATAAGAGATTGCAGCTGTAATACCAAGAAGTTTTCCTGCTCCTTGAGTTAAGTCAGCAATTCCCATTGTAACAAATGCTAAAATCATCATAGGGATAACAAATTTTAAGAACATACTGAATAAGCTAGAAGCTGTAACTATTAAACGTCCAACCCATTCAGGAAGATACATTCCAATAAGAATACCTAAAATGATACCAATAATTAGTTTTGGTACAAGACCAATTTTGATTTTTTGTTTTTCCATTTTTCCACCTCATAATAATATTTAAATTTTAACATTTTAAAAATTCTTAATAACTTAAATAGTTTTTTCATTATTTTATAATTATATTTATAAAATAATTTCTGTCCCATCGGATCGCATCAACAATAATACACCATTTATGAGAAAATTGCAAGTATTTATAATATTTTTTTTTGAAAACAAACAAAAATATCTGAAATAATTTTATAAAATAATGAAAATATATATATTTAATTTTTATTTATTATCTAAAAAGGTGTCTCTCTCATCTAACTTTGATTTTATCTATATAATCTTAATTTTACTTTTTTTCTTTATATTTATTTTTTTTATCTATAAATTATATATTTTTTATACGAAAAAAGAAGTTGCTTTCACAACTTCTTTACATTCTACAAAATATACTTATCTAAATTTTCCTCTTCATTCTCTTTCTTAAATATTTTCTTAACAAAGTTTACATCTACATTTACTTTTTTCTTTGCCTCATAAGGTGCTTCATACATAACCTCTCTAAGTAACTCTTCAATTACAGATGCCAATCTTCTTGCTCCAATATTTTCTATCTTTTCATTCATTTGAGCAGTCAATTCAGCAACTCTTTCAATAGCTCCCTTTGTAAAAGTAAGTTCTACATTATCAGTTGCTAACATAGCTTTGTATTGCTCTAAAAGGTTATACTCTACATCTGTTAAAATTTTAATAAAATCTTCTTTCTCAAGATTTTTAAGTTTAACTCTAACTGGAAATCTTCCTTGAAGTTCCGGCATCAAATCAGATGGTGAACTTTGAGTAAATGCCCCTGCTGCAATAAACAGAATATGATCTGTTTTTACAGGTCCAAGTTTAGTCATTACAGTACTTCCTTCAACTATTGGAAGTATATCTCTTTGAACTCCTTGTCTTGAAACCTCTCCCTTTCCTACTCCATCTCTCTCTGCTATCTTGTCTATCTCATCAATAAAGATTATTCCATTATTTTCAACATTATCTATCACTTCTTCATTTAAACTATCTAAGTCTAATTTTTTCTCTACCTCTTCATTGATAAAAATTTCAATAGCATTTTTTACATTAGTTGTAAGTTTTCTATTTTTTCCAGTTACATTTGACATCACTTGATCCAATATGCTTCCTATTCCTGATGCCTCATCTCCACCAGAGACAACTTCTATTATAGGCATATCCATATCTTTTTTTGTTTTTTCTATCTCAATCTCTTGATCATCATAGATTCCTTGATTTATATCTGACATTATTTTTTCTTTCTCTTCATCATTTAAAGAGTCATAAGGTTTCAATATTTTAGCAACTTTTTCTAAAGCAATATCATATACCTCATCTCTCAAATCAATATATTTTTGCTCCTTCATCTTTCTGTAAGTTACAGATACAAGATCTTTAATTATACTTTCAACATCTTTTCCTACATATCCAACTTCTGTATACTTAGTTGCTTCAACTTTTAAAAATGGAGCATTGGCAATTTTAGCTATTCTTCTAGCAATTTCAGTTTTTCCTACTCCTGTAGGTCCCATCAAAATTATATTTTTAGGAGTTATCTCTTTTCTTAATTCCTCATTATGTATACTTTTTCTTCTATCTCTATTTCTTAAAGAGATTGCCACATATTTTTTAGCTTCATCTTGTGATATTATATATTTATTTAGTTCCTCAACTATTTTTTGAGGAGTAAGTCCTTTTATCATGTTATCTACCTCAACTATTTATTTTTTACATATGTTTATTATATCACAAAGTTTGAAAAAGTTTCATACTTTAATTAATAAGATTTTTAGATAGAATCATTTAAAAATAGAATAATATAGTTATATTATTTTTATTAAACTTTACAAGTTTTTCTTCTAATTTCTCTTTAAATATTAAATCTATTAAATGCTTAATTTTTAAAAATTATATAATTATAAACAGAATATATTATTGCATATTTTTTATTTATGATATATAATTAACTTGTAACAATTAGCATTCACCCCCCTAATGTGAGTGTTTAAATGTAGCATAGATTTCCTAAAAAGACTCTCCCCCGCCAAGAGAGTCTTTTTTCTATTTATCTTCTAATATTTAATTGTTTCAATTCTTCAAATATTATTTTGCTTCCAAGAATAATATCATCATAGTCAATCTCTTCAGCTTTATTATGGCTTACTCCATCTCTACAAGGAATAAAGACCATTCCTGTAGGTGCTATATCCCAAAACTTCATTGCATCATGTCCAGCACCACTATTCATAATCTTATGTTCTGTTCCTAATTTAGTTGCTACTTCACTTAATTCATTTTTTAAATTTTCATCTAATTTTACTGGAATAGCCTTTGAAATATTATCCAATTCATAATTTAGATTTCTTTTTTTACAAACTTCATCTACAAATTTAACTATCTCATCATCTATTCTATCAATGCTCTCTTTATCTACTCCTCTAATATCTAGCCCCATTTTTACTCTACCAGGCACAACATTAAAAGCATTTGGATAGTTTCCTAAATACCCTACTGTTCCTACGCTACTATGAATAGATTCTCTCTTTGCTATATTTTCCAATTCAATAATTATCTCTCCAGCTGCACAAAGGGCATCTTGTCTCATTCCCATTGGTGTTGCCCCTGAATGATCTTGTCTACCATCTATTGTAAGCCAATATCTTGTAGCTGCTGCTATAGAGTTAATTATCCCTATTTTTAATCCTTCATCTTCTAAAATTCTCCCCTGTTCAATATGAAGTTCAAAATAGTTTAAAACTCCCTCTATCTTTTTACATTCTGGATTGTAACCTCTAAATCTCAATGCTTCATATAGAGATACTCCCTCTGTATTTTTTACTTTTTTCATCTTCTCAATTTGAAGTTTCTTAGTTATAAGTCCACTTCCAACTGTTGCTATTCCAAAAGAACTAGATTCCTCACATCTAAAAGCTACAACTTTTAAAGGAATATTTAAGTTATTATCCTTTATCCATTTTAAGATTAAAAGCCCTGCTAATACTCCTACTACACCATCATATCTTCCACCACTTATAACAGAATCAAGATGTGAACCAATCAGATAATACTCATTGTGATCATCTTCGTAAACATATGTATTACCAACCTCATCACTAGAATACTTCAATCCCATCTCCCTAGCAAAGTTTCTAATAGCTCCATGCATTACATCTTCATTTTTAGTGTAACCTAATCTTGTAACTCCTCCTGTTTCATCTGCTCCTATTGAATAAAGATAATCAAACCATCTTTTTATTACATCTATATCTAACATTTTCCACCTCCATCTTAATAGGTGTATATTATATCATAAACTTCTAATAATGGAGAAAAGATATTTAGATTTTGTATTTTTTAATAAAAAAACTGAATCCCTCTCTATACAAGAAAGATTCAGTTTTTATAAAAAATTAATTATTATTTATATATTTAGCAGCTTCTTCTCCTGCTATTCTACCAAAAATAACAGCAGCACTATAAGCTCCAGAATTACTATTTGCAACTTCTCCTGCTGCATACAACCCTTTTACTACATTGCCATTTTCGTAATAAACTTGAGTTTTCTCATCAGCAACAACTCCACCTCTAGTCATATGTACAGCTGATTCTACTTGCACACCATAATAAGGTCCTTCACTCATAAATTCTTTTTTAGTAGGCTTTTCTCTAAATGGATCTTTAATTTCCCCACGAACAGCCATATTGAACTCTTTTACTGTTGCTTTTAAATTATCTTTATCTATTCCCAATTTATCTGCTAACTCATCAAGAGTGTTAGCTTTTGTATGAAGTCCTTGAGCTGTATGTTTTTGTAAACGATAACTTGAATCATATAATTTTTGATCATAAATATAAAAAGCAGCAGAATCAGGTTGAGCAAGAATTTTTTGTGCAGTAGAGAATCTAGTTGCATAAGTGATACTTTCACTTGTAAATCTTTTTCCCTCTTTATTTACAAGAATAAATCCATCTCCTCCACCAGTCAGATCTCTTGTTTGTCTGATGATAAAAGGAAATATATTTAATACTTCAAGATTAGCAGTTTTTATATTATTCTTCTCAAATACAGGAATAAAATCTCCTGTAGCCCCTAGTTGGTTTGAAGTTTGAAAAACCTCAGATCCTGGAACATACTTTTTAAGTAGTTCTTTATTAGCTGAAAATCCTCCTGTAGCAAGGATTACAGCTTTAGCATTAATATCATAAAAATTATTTTTATTTTGTACCTTTACACCAACTACTTTACCATCTTTCATAATAAGATTTAGTCCCTTTGTTCCTGTACGAACATCTATTCCTAATTCCTTAACCTTCTTTTCCATACCATCTTGAATATGAGCTCCAGCATAGGCATCTGCTTCTGCCATGTGTCCTCTTTTTCCATAGTTATAGTTTAAATTTACACCAAAGCTTCTCAACCATTTATCTAAAATAAATGATCCTTCAGCTTGTGCTCTTATTCTTTCAGGAGTATCTAAAGGATTGCTATTATCAGCAATTAGTGCTTCAACACTATCATTTATTCCATTAGCTTTTTGAGCTTCTGAATTAATAAGGTCATAGAAATTCATATCATATTTTCCATTACCACTAAGAATATCTAATTTTTCAATAAGAATTATATTTTTTAGTCCAGCCTCTCTAGCAGATATAGCAGCTGCCAATCCAGCAGGTCCTCCTCCTATAATTACAAGATCAGTATTTACAGCTTCTAAATTAGCAACAGGTTGTTCTGGAGCTTTAGTATTAAATCTAATTCTTCCAAAATCTTTTCCATTTGCCTTAAGAGCTTCAGCAACAGCTTTTTTAACTCCAAAAGAAGTATAAGAAGCTCCTGATACACTGTCAACAATAGGTGATTGAGCTTTTAAAATTCTCTCTTTTAATATAGGAAATGCCCTTGAAATTATGTGAGAAGTTTCAGAATTTGAAACAACTTTGATATCCTCTATTTTTTCCCCATTTGTTACAACATCAACTTTTATTTTTCCAGAAAATCCATCTCCAGTTCCAGATGTAGTTACTGTACCAGTTGCAAAAATAAAAGTACTAATAAGTAAAAATAATACAGATGTAAATAATTTTTTCATTCATCTCTCCTTTTTTATATTTATCGTATATCAACAATTAATTATCCTAAATTATGACATACCAAAATAGTATAATATATTAAATAAAAAAAGTAAATTATAAATTTTTACTTATATTAACTTTTATTAAAGAAAAAGAACTGTATAAACTAACAATTTTATTTGTTAATTTACTACAGTTCTTTATTTTTATCTATTATCTAATTTTTATCCTACACTATTAGGTTTACAAAACAAAGTGCTCCTATAAATAGTAGTGTAAAGTTGATTTTCTTGAAATCCCCTGTTAATAAGTGAAGTAAGATATAAGCTAAGAATCCTAAGCTTAATCCTATACTGATACTATAAGTAAGTGGCATAGCTACTATTATAATAAATGCTGGGAATAGTGATTTCATATCTGTAAAATCTAAATCTTTTACATTTTTAAACATATATCCTCCAACTATAATAAGAGCTGGTGCTGTTGCATATGCTGGAACTACCCCAACTATTGGTGCAAAGAATAGTGCCCCTATAAACATAAGTGCAGTTACTACAGATGCAAGTCCTGTTCTTGCCCCAATTGCTACTCCTGCTGCTGATTCAACAAATGTTGTAACAGTACTTGTTCCCATCATAGCCCCTGCTATTGTTGCACTAACGTCTGTATAAAGCATTTTTCCAAGTCCTTGAATATGTCCCTTCTCATCAACCATTCCCATTTGTTTTGAACAAGAGATTAAAGTTCCTAAAGTATCAAACAGGTCAACAAACATAAATGAGAATATTGGTCCGATTAATGATAGTTTAAATGCTCCTATAATATCTAATTTCATAGCTATAGGTGCTGCACTTGGTGGCATAGAGATAAATTGTGATGGCACATCTACATTACCAGTAATAAATGCTAATATTGTTGAAACTAGAATTCCTATTAACATTCCACCTTTTACACGTTCAATCTCAAGTACCATAGAAACTATCAAACCTGCAACTCCTATTAATACAGTTGTTGTTATTGGTCCTAATGCCACTAATGTTGCATCATTAGCTACAACAACTCCCATATTTTTAAGACCAATTAAAGTGATAAACATTCCAATTCCTCCACCAACAGCTATTTTTAGTGGTAAAGGTATTGCATTAGCTATCTTTTCTCTAATTCCCCCTATTGAAAGAATAAGGAAAAAGAATCCAGAAATAAATACAATCCCTAATGCAGTTTGCCAAGGTACACCTTTTCCTAATACAAGTGTATAAGTAAAGAATGCATTTAATCCCATTCCAGGTGCTAATGCAAATGGTGCATTTGCCCAAACTCCAGATAATAATGTTGCTAAAGCTGATGCTAAACAAGTTACAGTGATAAGTGCCCCTCTGTCCATTCCTGCATCTCCAAGAATAGCAGGGTTTACAAAGATAATATACGACATTGCTAAGAATGTTGTAATTCCTCCTATTACCTCTTGTTTAACAGTGCTCCCTCTTTCAGATATTTTGAAATAATTTTCTAAAATACCAGCATTTTGTGACATTTCTCTCCTCCTATATTTTAAAATTTAATTGTTGCCTAACTTCTCTAAAAACTCCTTTGGAATTGGTAAATTTATCTCAATATTATATCTTTCTATTTTAATATAATGTGAAAATAAATACATCATTTTTTCTCTACCTTTTCCATATTTGTTATCACCAATTATATAGTTTCCTCTATTAGCTAGTTGTACTCTAAGTTGATGAGTTCTTCCACTTCCAAGAGTTCCCTCAAGTAAAGTACAATTTTTTCCATATTCAACTACTTTAAAACTACTTGTACTCTCCTTTGCTCCCTCTTGAAACTCATCAACTTCAATTACCTTATCTTCAACTTTTTTCAACCAGCTTTTAATTTTAAACTCTTTTTCTCTAACTCTTCCATTTATAAGAATATAGTATTTTTTCTCAATATCTCTATTTCTTATATCTTCAGCTAATTCTCTAGCCACAACTAAAGATTTTGCCCCGATTATAAGTCCAGATGTTGCTTTATCTATTCTATTTACAAAGTTAAAGTTTTCATTTTTTAAATATGATTTTATCATCTCAGAGATCCCATATTCATAGCCACTTCCTTTGTGCATTACCATATTATTTTTTTTATTAAAAATTAAAACTCTTTCATCTTCATAAACTATAGATTTTTTTATCTTCTCTATCTCTTTATTTTCAATAGAAACTGGCTTTTCCTCTTTAGTTTCCCCACCATTGAAAAATACTTTAACTACATCTTCAAGCTGAAGTCTATAATTCTCCTTACTTTTTTTCCCATTTACCTTTACTTTTCCAGTTCTAATCCCTTTAAAAATCTCTGTTAGAGATATATCCTCATATTTTTTTCTTAAAAATCTATCTAATCTTACATCTTCATACTCTTTATCTATTATATATTCCACAACTCCACCTAATCTCTATACAATTTTACACTTTGAACAATTCCTAACATCATAAAGCTTATAAGAAGGGATGTCCCTCCATAACTCATAAGCAACAATGGTTTCCCTGTTACAGGCATTATTCCCATTATCATTCCAACATTGATTATCAAATGAAATAGAAATATAGAAGCTATCCCATAACAAATTAATTTTCCATACTTATCCTCTGTAGTATCAGCTATATAAACTATCTGCACTATAAGTAAAAAATATAGTCCCAAAAGAACAAGGCCTCCTACAAAACCTCTCTCTTCTAAAAATACAGAACCTATAAAGTCTGTGTGAGCTTCTGGAAGAAATCTCAACTTACTTTGAGTACTTTGTAGAAACCCTTTTCCATACATTCCACCAGAACCTATGGCTATCATTGATTGAGTTACATTCCAACCACTTCCTAATAAATCAGCCTCTGGGTTTAAAAATGTAAGTACTCTCTGCCTCTGATATGGTTTTAAAAGGAAAAAATATGCTGCTGGTACAGATACAATTCCTCCTATTCCCATAATTATTATGGTTTTCCAATCTATTCCATGTATAAAAATAATTACACAAAATGTCATTGTTAAAATAAGAGTTGTTCCTAAATCTGGTTGTTTCAGTATAAGAAGCATTATAGGAAGAATGTGCAACCCAGCTACAATAACACTTTTTAGCCCAACAAATCTATCTCTATACTTCACTACTAAAAATTCTGAAAGAGTAAGTATTGCTAAAACCTTTCCTATCTCTGAAGGTTGTATGCTGATAGGTCCTAAATCTATCCATCTCTGTGCTCCTAATCTTTTTACTCCTAGAACATATACTGATGCTAAAATTCCTATATTCATGATATAGAGGACTTTATAGTATTTAGCATATTTTCTATAATCTACAAAGGAGAAAAATAGATAGACAAAAATCCCTATAACTCCCCAAAATAGCTCTTTTTTATAAAAAGATGGAGTTTTATGTATTGTAGCACTATATATAGTTAAGATACTAATAGCCACTATTATTAGTGCATTAAGTAAAAGAAAGATATTCATTTTCTTTATCTTTTTTAAACCTAATCTAAAATCTCTTCCTCTTCCCATTTTCCTTTTACTCCTTATTTACCTGTATGCCCAAATCCTCCTGCTCCTCTTTCTGTTTCATCAAGAGTTCCTACAACTTCCCACTCAATTTGTTCAACCTTGTTTAAAACAAGCTGCCCTATTCTCTCTCCAGGATTAATTGTATAAGAATCCTTACTCATATTAGCTATAATCATTTTTAATTCTCCTCTGTAATCACTATCTATTGTTCCAGGAGTATTTAAAAGTGTAATTCCATGTTTTAGTGCAAGTCCACTTCTCGGTCTAACTTGTACTTCGTATCCCTCTGGTATAGCTATTTTTAACCCTGTTGGAACTAAAGTTCTCTCTAAAGATCCCAATACTATCGGTTCTGTTATATTTGCTCTAACATCCATTCCAGCTGCTCCAGATGTCTCATACTTTGGTAATTCAATTTTATCATTTTCTCTAACTATTTTAACTATTACTTTTTCCATTCTCTTCTCCTTATATATCTCCTAGTACTGTATATGAATAATATTCTTCTTGGAATAGATATTCAGCTGTTTTCTTTATATCCTCTAAAGTTATCTTTTCTATCTTTTCAATTATCTCATCTATATCAATTACCTCATCATATAACAGATAAGAGTTTGCCATTCTGCTCATTTTTCCCTTACTACTTTCTAAACTAAAAGTAAGCATACTTAAAAATTGGTTTTTAGATTTTTGAAGCTCTGATTCAGAGATTCCATTTTCTCTAATATCATTAAACTCATTTTTAATAATCTCTAATACTTCTTTATAGCTTTCCTTTGTAGTTCCAGCATAGATAGTAAATAGTCCACCCTCTAAAAATGCTGTACCATAACTATATACAGAGTAAGCTAATCCTCTTTCCTCTCTTATTTTTTGGAAAAGTCTAGAGCTCATATTTCCACCTAATACACTAGAGATAATTGCTCCAGGGTATTTCATATCATCTTTTACCCCATTCCCTCTTGTATTAAAACATAGGTGTACTTGATTTGTATCTTTCTTTATTATATTTTCTCCACCATTAATTGTAAATGATGTATCAATATCTCTTCTAAAACTGCTACCTCTAAATTTTCCAAGCCCTTTATTTAAAAGATTGTAAATCTCATCAACATCAACTTTTCCAGCAACAGAGATCACAAGATTTGAAGCTACATATTGCTCATTAAAATACTTTAAAAATCTCTCTCTAGTTATTCCTTTTAAACTTTCAATAGTTCCTAAAACACTATTTGATTGAACTCCAGTAACTGCATATTTTACATTCTCATCATGGATTATCTCCTCTGGAATATCATCATACATTCTAATCTCTTCAATTATTACATTTCTCTCTTTTTCTAAGTTTTCCTCACTGAAGGTAGAGTTCATAAACATATCTGACAATATTTCAATTCCAGTTCCTATCTTATTTGAAAGCATTTGAATATAGTAGGCTGTAATATCTCTACTTGTATAAGCATTGATCATTCCACCTTCATTGTCAATTGCCTCTGAAATCTCCTTTGCTGTTCTTGTCTCTGTTCCTTTAAACATCATATGTTCAATATAGTGAGAAACTCCACTCTCTTCTGGATACTCATTTCTTGATCCTGTATTTACAAATATTCCTAAGCTTACTGTATTAATACTCTCTATATTATCAATTAAAACAGGTATTCCATTATCTAGTTTTTTTACTACTATGCTCATTATTTTCCTTTCTTAATACTCCGATCTATACACAAAATAGATTCCTACAACTAAAAATATAATATTAGGAATCCAACCACCTATAAATGGATTTAAAAATCCATTTATACTTAAAGCCTCAAATGAAGCTTGAACAATATAATAACCATATCCTAAGGCTACTGACAATGCTAAATTTATAGCTGATGCTCCCCTTACATATCTACTTCCTAAAGACAATCCTAAGAAAGAGATTATAAAACTTGCAAATGGGAAAGAGTACCTATTTCCCAATTCAACTAAAAACTCTCTTGTATCTCCACCTACACTTTTTATCTCTCTAATAGATTTTTTCAACTCTTTTATAGTAAGAGTTCTAGGTTCTACATTTTGAGTTATAAATTTATCTGGCTCATCATTATATCTCTCTTCAGTAAATATCTCTTTTTCAATAGGTTTAGCTATTTTTTCTCCATCATAAATATTTGCATCTTTTAACATCCAAACTTTTTTGCTAAAATTATATCTTCCCTCTTTTGCTGTGATTATTCTCTCTACCTTATCAAATTTGCTATTCAAGTCTATAATTTCTATATTTTCAGCAAAACCAGTTTTTCTATTGATTTTTCCCATCAAATAGATATAATTTCCATTTTCTCCTCTTAAAAAAGCATTGTTCTTTTCTGTTGGAGCTTCTCTTACAATTACATCTCTACTTTTTATCTCTCTATTTTTTCTAAGAGCATAAGGGTATAGGGAATCATTAATATAAAATACTACACCTGAGATTATTAATGAGATTAAAACTGGAAAAAGAATTATTCTTTTAAAACTAATTCCAGAAGTTTTCAGAGAGATTATCTCTAAATTTGATGCCATTGAACTTATTGTCATAAGTGATCCAAGAAGTACAGCTAATGGAGCTACATCAATTAAGATCTTAGGTATCATTGTAAGAATGTAGATAATTGATTCATCTGCTGAAAATCTTCCATCACTTACATATCTTATTACTTTAAATAATTGACTTACTAAAAATATTCCAACAAAGGCTATTAAACTTAATAGGAATGATTTTATAAAATTTTTACTTATATATCTATCAATTATCTTCATCTATATCCCCCTGGCTTTCTTTCTATAAAATATGAAAGTCAAAAAGAATAACACAAAATTAGGTGTCCAAACTCCTATAAATGGTGGTATCTTTCCTCTATTTGCCATTACCATTCCAATATTTAAAAGTGTAATATATGCAAATACTACTACCATACTTAAAGCAAAATTAGCTCCCTTTCCACTTCTATGATGTCCTATAGACATAAATACCCCTAATAGAGATAACATTATAGTTGACAGTGGCAGTGCAATTTTTCTATTTATTTCAACTTCATATCTTATTTTCTCATCTGGAGTTTGATTTTTAATCTCTTTTAAAAGCATTCCTATACTCATAGCCTCTATATCTTTTACTTTGATATCAATTCCATCAAAGTATGCTGTAAGAGGTACTTTCTTATCATCAAACTCTCCACGAAGTTTCTCTTTTCCATCCTTATTAAAATCAAAAAACTTAGATTTTGTTATAACCATAGCTGAATCTTTCCAAAATGCCTTTTCTCCCACTAATACAGTTGGAAAATTCTCATTCTCATCCTTTTGGAATATAAGAACACCTTTAGCTTGTCTATCTTTTCCCTCTATTCTATCAATATAAAGATTATACTCATCTACTTCATCAATAAATGTTTTCTCTTTTAATTGAAATACTGGATTTTCATATGCTATCTTTGTTGTTATATATTGCAATTTTTTAAAGGATCTTGGAATTATACTCTCTTGAAGAAAAAATATAAAAAGAGTTGTAGCACAAGCTAAAATAAATATAGGTTTTACAATCTCTTTTATTCCCATTCCTATTGAACTCATAGCTGTTGCTTCACTTGTTCTTGTAAACTTTGAAAATGTTAACATCACACCTAAAAATATTCCCATTGGAATAGTTTGTGATAATATTGGAGGTAAATAAAAAGATAGTATTCTTATTATATCAATAATTGATATTCCCTTTACTATTATATTTTCCATCATAGCCACAATAATATCTATTAAAAATATAAAAGTAAATAGAGAGATACCAAACAATACTGGCATTTTTACCTCTTCTAATATATACTTTTCTATTATTTTCATTACCCACTCCTAAAAAAGTTTATCAATATATTTATCTACTAACTCTCCATTTTTTAGCTCTTTTAATTTAGCTTGAAAAACATCTGGTATATATTCTTCTAACTCTGGAGCTTTTTCTAAAAACAGTTTATTTACATAGCTTCCTGATGAATATTTTCTCAGACTTTTAAAAATATCTGCTGAATAGTTAAAAATCAAAAGAATTATTAGAGCTAAAAATAGTCCCTTTATAGCTCCTAAAACTCCACCTAAAAATCTAGTTATTATCCCTTTTCCTTGGTTATTCAGTGAGCCTCTAATTAAACTGATTATTATTCCCAGTATTATATACACAGCCCAAAAAGTAACTACATACACTACAAAATAACGATCTTTATCTTTAGAAAGATTTAAAAAATCTATAACTGTTGGAGTATATTTTTTAGCTATAATAAAGTTTATTACCACCCCAAATATCGCTATAAACTCTACAAATAATCCATTCTTAAATCCATATAATAATGAAAAGAGAATAACTACTCCTATTGCTATATCTAAATACATCTCATCACCCTTTTTAATTTTCTACAACTTTTACCCATAAAGCTTTTAAATACAAAGTTTCAGGAACATGAAGAATCCATGGATGATCTTCAGGTTGGTAATTTATCCCTATAACTTGAAGTAATTTCCCATTTTTAGAAGCTGCCATTCTTGTTACTTCTATTAAATCTTGAAGTGAAATATGGTAAGCACATGTTATAATTCCTAAAATTCCATTATCAGATAAAAGTTTAAAGCTATCATCACATAGATCAAAGAAGAAATCTCTTCCCTTATGAATATCTGCTTTTCTCTTAATCAATGAAGGTGGATCCAATGTAATTACATCAAATTTCTCCCCTCTTCCTACAAGAGTTTTAAGAAGTAGAAAAGCATCTCCCTCCATAGTTACAAAATCTCCTGTATACTCATTTAAAGCATAGTTCTCTCTACATAATTCTAAGGCATGTGGCTCTTTATCAATAGCAGTTACCTTTTTACATCCCTCTTTTAAAGCTGCCATTGAGAAACCACCACTACTTGAGAAAACATCTAAAAATCTTGTGTCCTTATTTAAATATTTTCTAATAAACTTTCTTGAATCTCTTTGATCTAGGAAGAACCCTGTTTTTTGCCCATCTATAATATCTATATTATATTTTAGTCCATTATCTTCCATTATTACTCTTTCAGGAATCTCACCAAAAATTACTCCTGTTTTTTGCTCTACTCCCTCAAGAGTTCTATTTTCAACATCACTTCTCTCATAGATTCCCTTTGGTTTCATAACCTTTTTAATACTATTTATAATCTCTTGTCTAAAAGCTTCCACTCCAGAGTTTCTAAATTGTACAGATACATATTTTTCAAATTTATCTATTATTAGCCCAGGGATTCCATCTCCCTCAGAGAAAAATGCTCTTACACAGTTAGTTTCATTAAAAAGATGCTCTCTCTTTTTATATGCTCTTCTAATTTTTTCAAATATAAAGTTTTTATCTATCTTTTCATCTTTAGTTGTTAAAACTCTTACAAATGCTGATGTTGAATCTGTTACATACCCTCTTCCAACAAAAGCTCCATCGGCTGAGCAAACATCAACTACATCTCCATTTTTTATATCTCCAACAATAGTTTTTACCTCATCTTTAAATACATTTGGGTAAAAATTTACTATTTTTTTCTCTTTCCCACTTATTAAAATTACCTTTGCCATCTGCTCTCCTTTATCTTTTTATTAAATCTACACTTCCATTCTTTTTATACACTCTATAAACTCTTCTTCCAATCCCTGTTAAAATATCCCAAGTAGATTTATGAATAGAGTTTATCTCCTCAATTATATCATCTCTAATAACAATAGCCTCTGCTCCAATCTCTACCTTTTCTACAATAGAACTAGGAATTTTTACCATACACATATCCATACATATCTCACCGACTACTGGGCATTTTTCACCTTCTATTATAACATATGTTTTATTAGAAAACTCCTTTTTCATCCCATCTGCATAACCTATTGATAATGTAGCAAAACTCTCCCCTTTTTTTAGTTGAGCTGTTCTTCCATAAGAGATATAAGAATCTTCCTCTACAGTTCTCTTTGATAGAACTCTAGCTTTTGCTGTAAATACTCTTTTAAACCCTTCTATTCTCTCATTTCCAAGCATTCCATACATACATATTCCTGCTCTTACTAAATTTCCTGCATATCTATTATTAAAACGAAGTATTCCACCACTATTTAATATATGAATATATTTTACTACATTTTCATATTTTTTGAAAATAGTGAACTTTTTAAGTTGCCCCTCAGTGTAATCAATAGATTCCTGACTCATACCATCAGCATCAGAAAGATGTGAATAGATACCAGTAATATTCATATTTTTCCCTATACACTCTTCTATTACTCTATCTCCCTCTTCTACGGTAAAACCTAATCTTCCCATTCCAGTATCAATTTTTATATGAAATTTTATATTTAACCTATTTTCTTCTATAAATCTTAGTTGTTTTCTACTACTTACTGTTATTTGAAAATTCTCTTTATCTGCTACTAAAATTTCATCTTCAAATAGTGAACCTAAAATTAAAATCTCATCTTCTATTCCACTTTTTTTTAATTCAAGTGCCTCATCTAATGAAGCTACCCCAAAAATTTTTACTCCTACTTCTGAAAGTTCCTTCGCTATCTTAACTGCTCCAAAACCATAGCTATCAGCTTTTACCACTCCTAAAATCTTTTTACCCTCAACTAGTTTTTGTATTTTATCTATGTTGTATTTTAAATTGTCTATATCTATCTCTAGCCAAGTTCTCATTTTTATTCCCTTCTTTGTCTATGTATATAAATTTTTAGAGGGCGACTTTAAATTTTATCATTCTCAGTTGCCCTCTTATATTATATATTATCTTTTATATTTAGACTAATATTTTCTCTTCATTTTCTTTTTTTGTTTCTTCTTTAAAACTATTAAACCCTTTATTTGGTCCTTTTTTATTTTTATCAAGAATATAAACTAAAGGAGTTGCAATAAATACTGAACTGTATGTTCCAGCTAAAATTCCTATTAATAGAGTCATAATAAATGTTTTTAAGCTATCTCCACCAAAAACAAGAATTGCTATAATAGCAAATAAAGTTGTTACTGATGTATTTAAAGATCTTATCATAACTTGGTTAACACTCTTATCTAGACATTGTTCAAAAGTTCCTCTATTTTTACGTTTCATATTTTCTCTTATTCTATCAAAAACTACTATTGTATCGTTGATTGAATATCCAAGAATTGTTAGTATTGCAGCTATAAATGGAGTATCTATCTCATAACCTAAAAGTGCTATAACCCCAATAGCTATTATTAAGTCGTGGAATAGAGCTGCTACTGCTGCAACAGCAAATGTAAATTCAAATCTAAATGTTATATATAGAATTATTAAAACTGCTCCTATACTTAAAGCTAAAATTGCAGATGTTTTTAATTCCTCTCCTACACTTGCTCCTACTTTCTCCTCTTTATTGATTTCAAAGTTTCCTATTTTTTTTAAATTATCAAGTACTTCTGTTTTTTCACTTTCTTTTAATTCAGGTGTTCTAATGATAACTGTATTATCTTCTGAAATTTGAACTTTTCTACTATTAGGATTAACTTGATGTATAGTTTTAGCTATCTCATCTAAATTGTTGTTGATTTGATTTAAAGTTATACTTTTTTCAAATTTTAATTGAAATAGGTTTCCTCCAGAAAAGTCAATTCCATAATTTAATCCTTTAGCAAAGAAAACTACTAGAGAGACTATTAGGAAAACTGCTGAAATACCTAAAAATTTCTTACTATTTTTTATAATTTCTATTTGCATTATATTTTCCTCCTAACTCCAAATAGTTCTGGTTTATTTAATTTAAACATAGTTACAAATGTAACTAATAAGATTTTAGTAATTGTAATAGCTGTAAACATTGATGCTAATGTACCTATTGTCAATGTTACTGCAAATCCTTTTACTGGTCCAGTTCCAAAAGTAAATAAGATAGTTGTTATTATCAATGTTGTTAAGTTAGAGTCAAATATTGCTACAAATCCTTTGCTAAATCCTGCATCTATTGCATTACGAATTGTATTACCTAATTTTAACTCCTCTTTTATTCTCTCAAATATGATAACGTTAGCATCTACTGCCATTCCTGCTGATAAAATAAGCCCTGCTATACCTGGTAGTGTCAATGTTGCATCTATGAAATTTAAAGATCCAAAAGTTATAAGTCCAAATATAATAAGTGCTATATCTGCTACTATTCCTGGAAGTCTGTAGAATATAAGCATAAATATACCAATTAGAGCCATAGCAAACATAGCTGCTTGTTTACTTTGAGCTATTGATTCATCTCCAAGTGATGCCCCTACTGTTCTAGTTTCTACAACTTCAGCTTTTACTGGTAAAGCTCCTGCATTTAAAAGAGTTGCTGTTGCTTTAGCCTCTTCTAAAGTATAGTTTCCTGTAATAACTCCATTTCCGCTAGGAATTTCAGAGTTGATCATAGGAGCAGTTTGAACTTTTCCATCTAGTGTAATTGCTAATTTTCTTCCTATATTATTTCTTGTAATTTCAGCAAATTTTATTGCTCCCTCTTGGTTCATTTCAAATTGAATTTGAGGTCTTCCTAAGTTATCATGTGTTACATCTGCTTTTTTCAATGCTCCACCTGTTAATAGTGTTTCTCCTAAAGTTCCATCTGGATTTTCTATTTTAAATTCAAGAAGTGCTGTTTTTCCTATCATGTTAATAGCATCTTCAGTGTTACTTATTCCTGGAAGTTCAATAATAACTCTATTATTTCCAGCTTTTTGAACTAATGATTCAGCTACCCCAAGCCCGTTTATTCTTCTGTCTAATACCTCTATCAACCTATTCATAGCAGAGTCATCAATCGTTACTCCTTCTTCTGGAACAGCTTCAAGAACTACATATACTCCACCTTTTAGATCTAGTCCTAGTTTAGTTGGTTTAAAAAAGCTAAGCCATATAGCTCCTATCACTACAACTATAACAAGGGATAATCTCATCAGTAATTTTGATCCCATTTCTCCTCCCAAATTTCTCTATTTTTTTCTATCTAAAAAAGTTTGTAAAATAATTGCTGCTGCTATTTTATCAACTACTTTTCTCTTTTCTAAAGCCCCTTTTTTATTAGCCTCATTTAACATTCTATCTGCTGATACAGTTGTCAATCTTTCATCTACCTCATATATTTCCAAACCTTCAATATTCTTTTTAAGTTTTTCTATATACTCTCTAACTTTCTCAGCTTGACGTTTCTCTGTTCCATCTAAACTTTTAGGAATCCCAACTACTAAAGATTTTGTATTCTCTTGTTCACATAACTCCTTTATCCTTTGGACAGACTTAACTTTTTTTCTATTTATTACTTCTAGGGGAGTAGCAACTATCCCTAGAATATCAGATTTTGCTACTCCTATCCTTACATCCCCTATATCTAAGGCAATATATTTTTTATACATATCTTACCTCTTATAAAGATTTTCTTAAAGTTTCTCTTACTGCTTCTAAAGCCTCTGTTACTTTAGTAGTGTCTTTTCCTCCTGCTTGAGCAAAGTCAGGTCTTCCACCACCATTTCCTCCAGTTATTTGAGCTGCTTCTTTTACAAGATTTCCAGCTTTTACTTTAGAGATAGTGTCTTTTGTTACTCCTGCTGCAAATATAACTTTATCATCCATTGAAGATGCTAAAACTATAACAGCATTTGTCATTTTTTCTTTTCCTAAGTCAATGAATTTTCTTAATTCATCAGCTGTTTTGCTCTTGAATGCTTTTAATACAACAGTTGTTCCATTGATTACTTCAGCATTTTCTTTTAAGAATGAAGATTCTACATAAGTAAGTTTATCTTTTAGAGATTCAATCTCTCTTTCATTTTCTTTTAAAGTTTCTACCATTTTTTCTACTCTTTCTAGTAGATTTACTTCATTAGCTTTTACTGTTTTTTGAATTTGAACTAATAGCGCTTCTAATTTTTGTACAAATTCAAATGCTCCTTTTCCTGTAACTGCTTCTATTCTTCTAATTCCAGCAGCTATTCCACTTTCACTTTCAATTTTGAAAAGTCCGATTTTTCCAATGTTGTCTATGTGAGTTCCTCCACAAAGTTCAATAGAGAATCCTTCTACATTAACAACTCTTACTATATCTCCATATTTATCTCCAAATAGTGCTGTAGCTCCAGCTTTTTTAGCTTCATCCATAGACATATTTTTTACAGATACTTCTATTGCCTCAGCTATTTTACTATTTACTATATCTTCAACTTTTAAGATCTCTTCTGGAGTCATTGCTTCATAGTGGTTAAAGTCAAATCTTAATCTTTCTCCATTTACAAATGATCCAGCTTGTTGTACATGAGATCCTAAAACTTCTCTTAATGCTTCATGTAATAAGTGAGTAGCAGTGTGGTTTTTAGCAGTTGCAACTCTATTTGCTTCATCTACTTCTAATAGGTACTCTTCTCCTTCAACAGCTTCTCCTTTTACTACTTCAACTGTATGAGTAAAAATTCCTTTTTGTTTTTGAACATCTAAAACTTTTCCTTCAAAGTTATTTCCTGAAATAACTCCAAAGTCTGCTGCTTGTCCTCCTGATTCTCCATAGAAAGGAGTTGTATCAAATATCATAAGTTTTTTACCATCTTTTCCATCTCTGATACTTAATAGTTTTCCTGTATCTTTTAGAGTTTCATATCCAGTAAAGTTAGTTACTCCATATTTATCATAGAACTCTTCTATAAAGCTATCTTGTCCTTTTTCCATTACTACTTCTCTAGCAGCTTTTGCTCTCTCTTTTTGCTCTTGCATTTTAGCTTCAAATTCATCTTTTGATACTTTAATTCCTTTTTCTTCACAGATCTCTTCTGTTAATTCATAAGGGAATCCATATGTATCATAAAGTTTAAATGTTACTTCTCCAGTTAAACTATCTTTTCCATCTTTTTTAGCATTCTCAATCTCTTGGTTTACAAGTTGCATTCCTTGATCTAGTGTACGAGAGAATTTTTCTTCCTCAATTTTAACTACTTTTTTAATATGAGCAATATTTTCTTTTAAATCTGGGTATGCTTCTCCCATAATTTCTACTACTTTATCTACCATTTTATATAGGAATAATTCTGATTGTCCTAATAATCTTCCATGTCTTACTGCTCTTCTTAAAATTCTTCTAAGAACATATCCTCTTCCTTCATTTGATGGGATAACTCCGTCATTTACTAAGAAAGTTACTGCTCTTGAGTGGTCAGTTATAACTTTTAGTGAGAAGTTTTCTTCGTTATCTCTTCCATATTGGCTATTTGTTAATCTTGCAGCTTCTTCAACTAATGGGAAAAGAAGATCTGTTTCAAAGTTATTTGATTTTCCTTGTACCATAGCAGCTATTCTTTCAAGTCCTGCTCCAGTATCTATATTTTTCTTAGGTAGTGGTTGTAAGCTTCCATCTTCCATTCTGTTCCATTCAGTAAATACTAGGTTCCAAATTTCTATGAAACGGTTATCTGTTCCTTCATCTCCAAGTTTAGAGTTTTCATCTCCTCCATAAGCTGGTCCTAAGTCAACGTGAATTTCTGAACATGGTCCACAAGAACCTGTTGGTCCTGCTGCCCACCAGTTTTCATCTTCCCCAAGTCTTACAAGTCTTTCTTTAGGGAAGTTACATTTTTCTATCCAAATTTTTTCTGCTTCATCATCAGTTGTAAATACAGATACCCAAAGTTTATCTTTATCTAATTTTAATACTTCAGTAACAAATTCCCAAGACCATACTATTGCTTCTTCTTTAAAGTAATCTCCAAAAGAGAAGTTTCCTAACATTTCAAAGAATGTATGGTGTCTAGCTGTTCTTCCTACATTTTCAAGGTCGTTTGTTCTGATACATTTTTGATATGTAGTTACTCTTGGATATGGTGCTTCTTTTTGTCCTAAGAAATAAGGTTTAAAAGGTACCATTCCTGCTACTGTAAGTAATAGTGTTGCATCATCTGGAATTAGAGATGCACTTTCAAAGTGCTTATGATTTTTAGCTTTAAAAAACTCAATAAACTCTTTTCTAATTTGATTTCCTGTTAACATATTTTTCCTCCAAATATTTAAAATTTAATCTAATTTAAATTTTTCTCCTAAGTAGATTTTTCTTGCAGTTTCATTATCAGCTATCTCCTGTGGAGTTCCACTGATAAGAACCTTACCATTTGCCATTATATAGGCTTTTTCTGTTATTCTCAAAGTTTCTCTTACACTGTGATCTGTTATTAAGATTCCAAGTCCTCTATCTCTAAGGTATCTTATTATCTGTTGAATATCCTCTACTGCTATTGGGTCTACCCCAGCAAAAGGTTCATCTAGTAGAATAAAACTAGGGTTATTAGCTATTGTTCTAGCTATCTCTATTCTTCTTCTCTCTCCCCCAGACAATGAGTAACCTAAAGATTTTCTCACATGTGTTAACTTAAACTCTTCCATTAACTTCTCTATTATAATTTGTTGCTCTTTTTTAGCCATACCCTTCATCTCAAGTACAGCTGCTATATTCTCTTCAACAGTTAAATTTCTAAAAACTGATGGTTCTTGAGCTAGATAACCTATTCCCATATTTGCTCTTTTAAACATAGGATATGCTGTAACATCCACATTATCACAATATACTGTTCCAGTTTCTGGCTTTATTATCCCAGTTATCATATAGAAAGTTGTAGTCTTTCCTGCACCATTTGGTCCTAAAAGTCCAACTACCTCTCCCTTATTTACTTCAAGGCTTACATTGTCCACAACTGTTCTTTTCTTATAACTTTTAGTAAGATTTTGAGCTATTAGACTTTTCATAATTCCCCCTTATTGATTTTTATGGTTGATATATACATGCCCTTTAGCTTTTAATTTTTTAGTGTTCATGTTATATATTGCCTCATCTGATTCTACTACTGATTCTGCATTTTCTATTTTTACATTTCCTATTAAATCAAGTATTCCTGTTTTTTGTCTAGCTATTCCCTTATCTGCTGTTATTACAGTTTTTCCTTGATCTTTATTAATATTTTCAATATAAACATCTCCAATAAGAGTTGCAGTATCATTATTCATATTTATTTCAGCAATATCAGAAGTTATTATAATATCTCCATTATCTTTATCTTTTACAATCATCTTTGTATTATCTCTTGCAAAAATAAGATTTCTTTCAATATCAGCTTCTATATAATCAGATTTTAAAGTTTTATCCTCTTGAATAAATACAGCATTTTTCTTAATTTCACTTCTTATTGCCTTATACCCATCTGCATCTTTTTTAAAGTAAACTCTTGCAAAATCTCCAGAAAAATCTGTTCTCTTACCATCATAATTTGTATGTCCTTTAGCATTTCCAATAAAGTCCATTCTCATTTCATGTAGATTTCCATCTGCTTTATCAGCTACAAATTTATCTCCACTTTTAGAAGTTATATCAGCTTTATTACTCTTAAAGATTCCATTTTTATTATCAAAAGTTCCACTGTTACCTTTTATTGTAAACTCATCATAGAATACTGTATATGGTTCTTTTGCTGTAGCTAATTCACTATTCAAATTATAGTCTAACTTATTTCCCTTTAAAGTTGTTTCAGGAGTTTTTATTACACTGTTCTTTCCAAACTCTATTCTATTTTCTTTTGTAAAATACTTTACTAGAGAACTTGTTATATCTGTATCCTTATTCTTTCCTTTAAAATCTTTTCCAGTAAAGATCTCTCTCTTAATATCGTAAGTTCCATTTGACATAGTTCCAGAAGTTAATTTGTCTTTACTTTCAAAATCTATCTTTTCAGGAATATAAACTTTCTCCTCTTTTAAATTATACTTTCCTCTAGCAGATTTTGCTATAATTTTTTCACTTGTTATTACAAGATTACCTACAATCTCAACTGAATTATCCTTTTGGAAAAGAAGTTTATCTCCAGTTACAGTAGTTCCATTATCTGTATTTTCAAAGAATATGTTACTTTGTAACTCCCCTGCTCCTGTTTTATTATTATAAGTTAAATTATTTCCACTTGCTTTGAAATTACTTCCTAAAGCATTAATTACCCCATTACTTAAAAGATTTCCTGTATTTTCATCATAGTCAGCACCTTTTCCTACAAATTCAATACCATTTTTAAGTTGAGTAACCTTATAATCTGCTGGTGTTGTAACTTTTCCTGTGCTACCATCATAATTAATATCACTGCTTTCAACTCTATAATCTTCATTTTCAAAAACAGCATTATCTTTTATCTTATATATCTTAATTTCACTATTAAAGTCTAATCTATTTCCCTTTGCACTTTGCTTTTTAATCTTATCAATTACCTTTCCATTTATAACATAACCATCTTTTGTTATATTATTAAAATAGAATTTCTCTCCTGTGCTATCATATTTTAAACTTCTAAAGTCATATTTTTTATCTGCAAATGCCTCTTGAGTTTCATTGTTATATCTAAACTCTCTACTTCTTAGCTCTCCGTTATTTGAAACATATAATAGATCTTTTTTCTCTCCATAAGCTGTTATAAACTTAGTTTTGTTATCATAAACTATCTTATCAGCATTAAGTTTTTCTCCCTTTGTAGAAGTTACAATTACATTTCCATATAATTCTAATTTTTCATTATCTATATTATATATTCCCTCTGCTCCCTCAAAAGAGTAAACTCCATTTGATCCTTTAACTTTTCCATAAAACTTAACAATATTACTATTGGCTTCTTTCTCAATTCTATCTACATATATTGTGTATCCAGATGTTTCTATTACCACATTTTTAGAGATTTTTAATGCCTCAACTCCATCTTGATACCAAAGATTTTCTCCTGATAGTTTTATCCCATCATATGTAATAGAAAAAGGTTCCCAAGCTTCAAGAACTTTATCATCTACAAAGTATTTAAGGTTTTTAAAATCCCCATCTACCTCTTGATCTTTCTCATCTACTCCTGAAACAGAGATATTTCCTGAAAGTACAACTATCTTATTGGCATCGCTATATTTTCCAATGTCCCCTTTTAGTTTCAATCTCTCATTTTCTAAAACAACATCATCTTTAAGTTCAATATAACTCATTTTACTATCTGTAGTAAAGTTTTTACCAGATATTTTAATCTTTTTTTCCTCGTTAAAAGCTGATACTCCTGTATTTGAAGTTATCTCATCTTTTAATTTATCATAGTTTGCTGAATCTGTATTGAATTTCCATCCATTAGGACTTATTCCTAAAATATTATTTTTCAATGCTAAGTTTCTAACTTTATCAATGAAAACATTGTCCCCACTTATTACCATATCTTTTACTAGAGCCTTTGCCTTTTCAAAGTCAGTTTCTTTTTCATCAATATAATCTATCTGCTTAGCAGCTTCAACATGATAATCATCACTTTCATAAGTAACATTTGTAGTTTCAATAGCCTTTTTTAAATCTGAAAGATCCTTTTCCTCTTTAAAATAATTAAGATATCCTAAAATTATTACAACTGCAAAAATAATCATATAGATTTTCTTTTTATTCATAATCTAACTCCTATTTAATATTTTTTTCAGTTCATTAAGCTTCATCAATGCTTCTAAAGGAGTCATACTATTAGGATCTAACTCCTCTAAAACCCTCATTACTATCTTCTGTTCCTTAGTTATCTCTTTACCTTTTAAACTATTTTTTTCACTTTCATTATCTTGCTTTTCAACTTCTGGAGTTCCAAACAGTATAAGTTGTTCCCCTTGAAGTTTTTTCTCAATAATCTCTTTTCTCTCTTCAAGATTTTTTAAGACACTTTTTGATCTATCCAATATCTCTTTTGGCAGTCCTGCTAATCTTGCAACCTCTATTCCATAAGATTTATCTGCTCCACCTTTTACAATCTCTCTTAAAAAGACTATCTCATTTTTATTCTCTTTAACTTCAATTCTAAAGTTTTCAGCTCTATCTAACTTGTCTTCTAATTGAGTTAATTCATGGTAGTGTGTAGCAAATATTGTTTTAGCTCCTATTCTCTCATGTATATACTCAGTAATAGCTGTAGCTATTGAGATTCCATCAAAAGTTGAAGTTCCTCTTCCAATCTCATCTAAGATTATGAATGATCTATCAGTAGCACTATTTACTATATTTGCCACTTCACTCATCTCTAGCATAAATGTAGATTGTCCAGTAAGTAGGTCATCACTTGCCCCTACTCTTGTAAATATCTTATCTACTAACCCTATTTTAGCATAATTTGCTGGAACATATGAACCTATGTGAGCCATAATTATTATTAATGCTACCTGTTTCATATATGTAGACTTACCTGACATATTTGGACCAGTTAAAATTATCATCTCACGTTTATCATCAAAGACTATATTATTTTTAACAAACTCCCCACTAGGAATAAGCTTCTCAACTATTGGATGGCGTCCTGCTATTATTTCAATGTCCTTTCCATCATGTATTTCAGGTTGAATATATGAATTTTTTATAGCTATATAAGCAAAATCTGTAACTACATCTAAGTATGATATTTGATAAGCTAAGTCTTGTAAGATATTTTTATATTTTTTTATCTCATAAGATACCTCTTTAAATAGTTGATACTCTAAATTTTCAATCTTATCCTTAGCATTTAATACCTTTTCCTCATACTCTTTTAGATCTGGTACAATATATCTTTCAGCATTTGCTAAAGTTTGTTTTCTTATATAATCTTCAGGAACAAGATGTGCATTTGCCTTTGTAACTTCAATAAAATATCCAAATACCTTGTTATATTTTATCTTTAATCCTTTTATTCCTGTTCTTTCTCTTTCTCTATTTTCTATCTCTAAAATATAATCTTTTCCATCTTTTGAAAGTCCATGTAGCTCATCTAACTCACTATTATAACCAGCTTTTATTATTCCACCCTCTCTTATTGAAAATGGTGGTTCATCTACTATTGTTCTTTCAATTAGATTATATATATCAATTAACTCTTTTACCTCTATTGCAAAAATAGGGTTTCCGTTTAAAAGTTTCAATATCTCTAAAGAGTTTTTTATAGAATATTTTAGTGCAACTAAATCTCTTCCATTTTCAGTTTCAAGAACAAGTTTACCTATTATTCTTTCTATATCGTAGATATTTTTTAACTTCTCTCTAACTTCCTCTCTCAATAGAACATTTTCTATAAAAAATGCTACATTTTTTTGTCTTGCTTGAATCTTTTCTACATCTAAAAGTGGATTTTTAATAAACTTTTTAAGGAGACGACTTCCCATAGAAGTCATACATTCATCCATTACCCACAGTAGAGTTCCTGCTCCACTTTTATCTCTATAATTGTCTATAATATCAAGATTTTTTTGAGTTGTTATGTTTAACTCCATAACATTTTCACTGCTTGTATAAACTATATTATTAACTGGTAGCTCTTTTCCCTTTTGTAGTTCCACTGCATAGTCTAACACTGTAGCTGATACAGTTGAGGCTAACTTTTTATCTTGCATTCCAAAGCTATCTAAAGATACTATATTGAAGTATTTTTTTAGAAAATCCTCTGATTTTTTATTTTCTAAAACTCTATTTAGATTTACACTGTTTAAAGAGTTATGTTTTTTTAACTCCTCCGCATATCTATCATAAGTTTTCTCATCTAACAGTATCTCTTTAGGAGCTAGTTTATTGATCTCTCCTAAAAGTTTAAACAATATATCTTCACTTTGAAACTCACTAGCTTTAAACTCTCCAGTAGTGATATCCATATAAGCAATAGCCCCTCTGTTTCCATCTATTTTAATTCCCATAAGGTAGTTATTGCTTTTCTCATCTAGATACTCAGTATCAATTATTGTACCAGGAGTAATTACTCTAGTTACCTCTCTTTTTACTATCCCTTTAGCTGTTTTAGGATCCTCTACTTGCTCACAAATAGCTACTTTATACCCTTTGTTTACAAGTTTAGCTATGTATGATCCTACAGAGTGATAGGGAACTCCTGCCAATGGTACATCTTGATCTTTTTCTCTATTTCTACTTGTCAGTGTCAATCCTAACTCTTTTGATGCTATTACTGCATCTTGAAAAAACATTTCATAAAAATCTCCAAGTCTAAAGAAAAGAAGGCTATCTTTATTTTCTGCTTTTATCTCTTTATATTGCTTCATTAAAGGTGTTTCTCCAGCCACTCTCTCAACTCCTTAAATATTTTCAAGTTCTCTATTTTCTATCTCTATATAATCTTCAGGCTGAATATTTTCCTTAACTTTTTCTAAAAGCGAGATTATCTCTTCATAACTATCTGTATGATTGATTCTATCTTTAAATTCAGCACTTTTTCTAATCCCTTTCAAATACCAACATAGATGCTTTCTAAGTTCAAATATAAATGGTCTCTCTGGATGCTCTATTTGAGTTCTTCTAGTATGCTCTATTGCCATATCAACTTTTTCCTCTGGTGTCACTGGATGCAGTACTTTTCCATATTGGAAATACTCTCTTATATCTCTTATTAACCAAGGATTTCCAAAAATTCCTCTTGCTAACATGATTCCATCTACTCCTGAAAAATCTACTCTCTCTTTGGCATCTTCAGCAGTAAATATATCTCCATTTCCTATTACTGGGATATTCACACTCTCTTTTACTTGCTTTATAATACTCCAATCAGCTTTTCCAGTATACATTTGCTCTCTAGTTCTTCCATGGACTGTTATATGTTTACATCCTACCTCTTCAGCTATTTTAGCTATTTCAACAGGATTTTTTGATTCCTTATAACCTGCTCTTATCTTTATTGAAAGATCTGTACTATCATTTAAAGCACTTCTTACCTCTGAAAGCATAGCTCTTACATGTTCAGGATTCTCCATTAAAGCTGCCCCATAACCATTATTTACAATTTTTTTCATAGGACAACCAGAGTTTATATCTATATGTTTTACTCCTAAACTTTCAACAAATTTGGCACTTTCAACCATTTTTTTTATATCTTTACCGAAAAGTTGAACAGAGTCTCCCTCTCTCAATCTAAGTATAACTTTTAAAGTTTTTTCACATGCTACTTCTAAAGCATTTATACTTACCATCTCTGTAAATAGTAGATCTGGCTTAAATTCTTTTAGTATTCCTCTATATGTATAATCTGTAACTCCTGCTATTGGTGCAGTATATATTTTTATCATAAATTATTTTCCTCCGATATCATTAAAAAGGTATCTCAATCTAAAAATTTTACCATATTTATAATATTTTTTCAATACAACAGAGGATATTCAATATTTTTTTATTAATTTTTTTATTAAATTTATATTTTATCTAACTAAGCTAAGTTATCTAGCACATCGCTAGGTTTTGACAAAGTACCTTTGTATTTGGCGATTCTTAGTCAAGTTAAGTTATCTCTATTCTTTTTTAACATCAATTTGACTCCATGTCAGTGAATAAAGAATCCCTATTGCTCATTCCGTTGAAAATGCGAAACTCGACTTCGTTTCAAACACGTTGCATTTTCTTAACTGCATTTCGCTGAGGGCTTCTAATATTCACTTCCAAATTACGTCAACTTGATGTTAGGGATAATATATTTTGCTTTTTATTAGAACAATAAATTATAGTTTATCTTCTATAAATTCTATCAGCCACTAAAGCTGCCCTTTTATTTTCAAGAACATTGTGAACTCTTACTATATCTACTCCTTTTTCTATTCCAATTACAGTAGTTGCAACAGTTCCTTCCACTCTTTCATCTGTAGATAAGCCACCTAATATAGTACCTATAAATCTCTTTTTAGAAGTTCCTAGTAAAATTCTTCCCATATCTCTTAGCTCTTCCAATCTAGCTAAAACCTCTATATTCTCTTCCATTTCTTTTCCAAATCCAATTCCAGGATCTAGTATTATATTATCTCTTGAAATTCCATATCTATCTGATATCTCATATGTCCTTTCAAAAAATTTTCTCATACTTAAAATAATATCTTCACTATACTCAGTCCCGTTTTGATTGTGCATAGCTATTACAGGTACATTATATTCAGCTGCTAACTTTGCCATCTCTCCATTATCGTATTGTAATCCCCATATATCATTAATTATGTGAGCTCCAGCTTTTAATGCTGCCTCTGCTACTTGATATTTATATGTATCTATTGAAATAATAATATCTAACTCTTTAGATAGCATCTCTATAACTGGAACAACTCTTCCTATCTCCTCTTCTACACTAATTTGTGTATGCCCAGGTCTTGTAGACTCTCCTCCGATATCTATTATATCTACTCCATCTTCTACCATTTTTTTTGCTTGTTCTAAAGCAGAATCTAAATTATTGTATCTTCCCCCATCAGAAAAAGAATCAGGAGTTACATTTAAAATTCCCATAATTAAAGTCTTTTTCCCTAGTTCTATATTTTTATCTCTACATTTTAGTATCATTGTTCCCTCCCTAATTTTACAATTTATTTTAAATTTTAATACAAATCTCTTTTAAAAACAAGATATATAATCTTAAAAAAATAATTGTTGACTTATTTAATAATAAATGTTATTATTAAATTGTAACAATTACAAATAAGTAAAGATTTTATACAAGGAGGAATAATATGTCTTTAATAGGTAAAAAAATATCTGAATTTAAAACAATGGCTTACCACAATGGTGAATTTAAAGAAATAAATAATGAATCTCTAAAAGGAAAATGGGCTGCAATAGTTTTCTATCCTGCTGACTTTACATTTGTTTGTCCAACAGAATTAGAAGATCTAGCAGAAAATTATGATAAATTTAAAGCTGAAGGTTGTGAAATTTACTCTGTATCTACTGATACTCATTTTGTTCACAAAGCTTGGCACGACTCTTCTGAAAGAATTAATAAAGTACAATACCCTATGCTAGCAGATCCAACTGGAAAATTAGCTAGAGACTTCGATGTTATGATTGAAGAGGAAGGTTTAGCTTTAAGAGGTAGCTTTATTATAAATCCTGAAGGTGTTATAGTTGCTTATGAAGTACATGATACTGGTATTGGAAGAAAAGCAGAGGAATTATTAAGAAAATTACAAGCAGCAAAATTTGTAGCTGAACATGGAGAAGTTTGTCCTGCAAAATGGGAACCTGGTGATGAAACTATTGCTCCTTCTATTGATTTAGTAGGAAAGTTATAAAAATAAAAGCACTGCTCTTGTAGTGCTTTTCATCTTTTTTATGGAGGAAATAACTATGGAAAAAATATATGATCTAATTATTATAGGTGGAGGTCCAACTGGACTAACTGCTGGAATATATGCTGGACGTGCTAAGTTAAATGTCCTTATTCTTGAAAAATCTAGTATTGGAGGACAAATTTATTTAACAAATGAGGTAGCAAACTACCCTGGAATTTTTGAAACTACTGGTTCTAACTATGCTGAACAACTGAAAAAACAAGCTGAAGCTTTTGGAGTAGAGATAATCTCTGGAGAGGTTACTAATATGGAGTTTTCTAAAGAAATTAAAGAGATTAAAACTTCTACTGACACTTATAAAGGATACTCTGTTTTAATAGCAACTGGTGCATCTCCTAGAAAATTAGGGTTTCCTGGTGAAGAGGAGTATACTGGTAGAGGTGTAGCTTATTGTGCTACTTGTGATGGAGAGTTCTTCACTGATATGGATGTATTTGTTATTGGAGCTGGATTTGCTGCTGCTGAAGAAGCTATATTCTTAACAAAATTTGCTAGAAAAGTTACTGTTATAGCTAGGGAACCTGAGTTTACTTGTGCCAAATCAATAGCTGATAAAGTTCTTGCTAACCCTAAAATTGAAGTTAAATTTAATACTGAAATATTAGAAGCTAAGGGAGATATACAACTTAGAAGTGCTAAATTTAAAAACAATGTAACTAATGAAATCTCTGAATATAAAGCTAACGAAGGAGAAAGCTTTGGAATATTTGTCTTTATCGGATATGAACCTCAAAGCAAACTATTTAAAGATATTATCACTTTAGATAATCAAGGATTTATTCCTACTGATGAAGATCTAGCTACTAATATAGAGGGAGTTTATGCAGCTGGAGATATCAGACCTAAAAAATTAAGACAACTTGTTACAGCAGTTTCTGATGGAGCTACAGCAGCATTTAGTATCGAAAAATATGTCCATGATTTAAAAGGAAAATTAGGAGTAGAAAAAGAGGAAAATAATTCTAAAACTACTTCTGAAATTAAGCATCCTACTAAAAAATTCTTAGATGATAATATTCAAAATCAATTAAAAGATATATTTACTAAATTTGATAAAAAAGTTAAAGTTGTTCTTATAAAAGATCCTGAAATTGCTAAATCAACTCAAATGGAAGAGTTTTTAAGTGAAATCTCATCTCTTTCTGATAAAATAGATTTTCAATCTCTAAATAAAAATGAAAATTTAGAACTTGAAAAAAAGATAGATGCTGAAAGATTTCCAACAATAGCCTTTTTTGATCAAGATAACAACTTTAAAGGAGTAAAATTCTCAACTCTTCCAGGTGGACATGAGCTAAACTCTTTTATTCTAGCTCTATATAATATTGCTGGTACTGGGCAAAAGATCTCTGAAGAGTCTAAAAAGAAAATTGATAGCATTTCTACTCCTCACAGAATAAAAATTGGAGTTACTTTAAGTTGCAGTAGATGCCCTGAGAGTGTCCAATCAGCACAGAGAATAGCTATTGAAAATAGTAATCTTGATGTAGAGGTAATTGATGTTTTCACATTCCCTAAATTTAGAGAAAAATTTGAGATTATGAGTGTTCCTGCTATTATTATAGATGATAAATTATCTGGATTTGGACAAAAAAATATTGAACAATTCCTTGAGCTAATTAAATAATATTTATTTTTAAAGGAAAGCTATTATCCTTTTTGTAAACTATTAATATAAGGAGGGGATAATATGAAAAAATTATCAATATTTATTTTAGCTTTAGCTACTACTATATTAATTACTGGATGTGATGGTAAAAAAGATGAAAGCATCAAAAATGAAATTACTCAAAAGGCTACTGAAGTAAAAACAGATGTTAAAGATGCTGCTGAGGATATTAAGGAAAAAGCTATGGAAGCTAAAGATGTAACAGTTGAAAAAGCTGATGAGTTAAAAGATAAAACAAAATCTTTAATTGAAGACACTAAAAATGATCTAAAAGAGAAAACTGAAGATATGAAAGAGGATTTAAAGTTTAGACATGAATCTATAAAAAACAGCACTGCTAATAAAGTTGCTGAAGTTAAAGAAAATACAAGTAAACAACTTGATACTCTAAAAAGTAAAGTTAGTTCTACTGAAACAAAAGAAAACTAAAATAAAAAAATTCAGAGAGGTTTTATCCAATCTGAATTTTTTTATTTATTCTATCCTTTTTTACTTCTTGCAATATTTTCCTTAACTATAAATCCTATTGTTATTACTAAAACTATTAAAAACACAAGAGATATAGGTCTTTTTACAAATATTGATAAACTTCCTTGAGATATGATAAGTGCTCTTCTTAAATTTGACTCTGTCAATGCTCCAAGTACAAGCCCTAAAAGTACTGGAATTGTTGAAAATTTAAGTTTTACTAATATATAAGCTATTATTCCAAAAGCTATTGAAATATATAAATCAAACATTGAACTTTTTATTGAATATGATCCAGCATAACAAAATACAACTATAATCGGAATTAAAATTTCACTAGGAATCTTTGTTACTTTTGCAAAGAAACCTGTTAAGTATTTTCCTTGAATATACATAAATATGTTGATAAATACTAATCCTACCATAATTGCATATAGTGTAATTCCATGTTCTTGGAATAAATTTGGCCCCGGTGTTAGCCCATTCGCCATTAATGTTCCAAGTAATATTGCTACTGCAGCATCTCCTGGTATTCCAAGTGTCAATAATGGAATAAGTGTTGCACCAGTAACAGCATTATTTGCTGACTCTGCTGCTGCTATTCCATCAATAGATCCCTTTCCAAACTCTTCAGGATGTTTAGAACTTTTTCTAGCTCTATCATAACTTAAGAATGATGCCATTGATGCTCCTGTCCCTGGTATTACTCCAACTATAACCCCTATAATAGAAGATTTTAAAGCATGTGGAAACATTCTTATATATTCTGCTTTAGTAAGTTTTCCTGAATCTTTAACATCTTTCAGTGACATTGTAGTAGAAGCTTTAAAATCCTTACTTCCATTTGAATTTGATATAGTTTCAGAAAGAGCAAATAATCCTATTAATACTATTACCAAATCAAAACCAGCATATAGATTATAGTTATTTAATGTAAATCTAAATGTTCCACTGATTATATCCATTCCTATTATCGAAAGGAAAAGCCCTATACATCCAGAAATTAATCCTTTAGCTAAACTATCTCCACTAACTCCAGCTATTATTGATAATCCAAATACACAAAGTATAAATATTTCAGAAGCTCCGAATTTAAGAGCAACTTTTGCAACTTGAGGAGCTAAAAATAGAAGTACTAAAGCACTAAATATTCCTCCAAAAGTTGAAGCTTCAAGAGCTATATTTAGAGCTTTTTTCGCTAATCCTCTTTTAGCTAATGGGCTTCCATCTAACATTGTAGCTGCTGCATGCGGTGTTCCTGGAGTATTTATCAAGATCGCTGATATTGATCCTCCATAACTTCCTGCACAATAAATTCCTAATAAAAACATAAATGAATCAATAGCTTCTAAATTATATGTAAAAGGTAGAAATAATACCAAACACAACATAACTGTAAGTCCTGGAATACAACCAAATATTACTCCAGCTAGAAGCCCAAGGTTCATATAAATAAAACTATTTAATTTAAAAAATTCTAAAAAACCCTCAACTATATTTGAAAACATACCTCTTCTCCCTTCTATGGTAATTGTACAAGTAATATATTTTTAAATATATATGTTACAAGTGTACAAATAATAATTACAGTCAAATAATATTTCCAATTTTTACACTTAAAGAATGCTAACATAGCACAGCAGTAAGCTATTGAAGCAAATAAAAATCCTATTATATTTAATAAAACTGCATAAAGAATTAAAAGAACACATGTTATTACAGCTCTTCCTTCTTCTTTCAAGTTTACTTCAACTTCTTGTACTGGAAGTTTTCTAGCAATTTTTATTAAATCATTTACTAAGATAAATAAACTTGAAAAAAACATTACTACTACAATTAATTTTGGAAAACTTCTTGATGTAATTACAGCATCAGTTGTAACAGGTATTTGTGAAGGAATCAGATACCATAATATCATAGCAAGAATAAGAAATATTATTCCTCCTACAACATTAATTTTTATTTTATAGTTCACTTATTTCACTCTCCTTTATTTTAAAAATAGAGAGGAGCCAAATCCTCTCTATTAATATGTTTGCCTTCTTATTTTTTTATCATATTGTAAAATCTCTTAGCTTTTTCAGTTGATTCTTTTATATGAGCATCACATTCAGATGGACTTAATGGATCAAGAGTTAATCCTAAGTTAGCTGCTGTTTCTTTGAATCCAGGTTCTTCAAATATTTGTAATACTGCTTTGTACATTTTGTCTATTACTTGTGGATCAGTTCCTGCTGGCATTAATAGAATACATCTATTTACTAAGAATGTATCATATCCATAATCACCAACAGATTCAAGATTATAAACTTCATCTTTTAAAGGTTTTTCATCAAATACAACTACTGGATTTAAACGTTCAGCTTTTACAAACTCTTTAGCTAGTGAAGCATGAGTAATTCCTATTACTGTATCTCCTGCTAAAGTAGCATTCATAGCTTCATTTGCTCCATTAAATGATACACCTTCATAGTTTAATCCCATTTCACTTAAAAGAGCTGAAATCATTAGGTATTCAGAAGAGTTAAGTCCTGCTACTGCAAATATTACTTTATTATTTTTCCCATATTCTTTTAAATCATTTAAAGATTTAATATTAGTTTTAGGGTTAGCAACCATTACAAAGTTAGATTTATAAATGTTGATTACTGGAGAAAATTGTTCCCATTTAAAAGGTACTGGATTAAAAAGTGGTCCAATAGCAAAGTTTCCTTCTCCACCATATATTAATTTATTTGAATTAGGTCTTTCACGTAAATACTCAGTAAGTGCTACTACTCCTCCAGCTCCAATTTTATTTTCTGGAACTATTGGTTGTCCAAGATATTTTTTACCATATTGAGATAACGCTCTGTTAGCTTGGTCTGCAAGTCCTCCTACTGCCCATGGAACTGTGATGATAACTGGTTTACTTGGCCAATTTTCTGCTCCCTTAGCTGCAAAAGAAGGTATTACAGTTATTAAAGTTAAAATACAAGTTAATAAAATCTTTACAAATTTTTTCATAGCTTCCTCCTGTGTTTTTTTAGTTATTTTAATTAAAAAATTATCTTCTTCTTGATAGCAGATTTAAGAAATACATTATCATAGGCTTTCTCTCTTCATCTACTCTCTCTTTTACAAATTTTTCAACAAATTCCTCTGTTACAACAGTTATATTCTCTTTTTTTATCTCATTTTTAAATTCATTTACCAATTGATTTTTATCATTGAATTTAACAAGATTAATGAAAGCTGTTAGCTCATTTTTTGTATTACCTTCCCATTGTAGTAGATCTTCCATATCTTTATCTATTGTATACTCTTTTTTAAATTTCTCTTTATATTCTACTAACTCCTCTTTAGTTAAATCTCTATTATGATGAAGCCCTATTCTACTATATTGTTCTATTGGAGCATCACTCTCAAGCATTAACTTTCTCATAAGATTAGCCATTTTTAATTCAACTTCTACATCTTCTATTGGAGCTACTTGATATGGATCTTTTTCTGTATCATATAACATTGTTCCAAATCTATAATGTTGATTGAAGTTTTTAACCTCTATCTTCATTGTTCTTAAACCTTTAGTAAATGTAAATGGTTCAGCAAGCTCAAATTCTTTCATCTCATCTACTGAAAATCTTGATTTTATATGAGTTGGCATCAATGTATATTCATATAGAGGTGCATTTGTATTTGTTGCTTCTCCTCTCATATATACATATTTTCCATCTGTACAGTTAATTTGATTTCCATGCCATCCAAATAAGCAAGCTTCTCTAATCTTTTTATCAGATTCTATTACCTCTTTTAATGGAATACCCTGCATATCTTTAGGAATTGGAAGATTAAAGAAATCTAAAATTGTAGGTGCTAAATCTATAAGTTGGACTAAAGATTCTCTCTTTTCTCCTCTTTTTTGAGTTCTTGGATCCCAAATAAATAGTGGTGTATTTACAAGTTCATTATAAGCTGGCATCATATTTTTAGCCCACCATCCATGTTCTCCTAACAAGAATCCATGATCTGTACAAACTATCAACAATGTATCTTTCCACATATCATGTTTATCCATAAGATCTAAAACTCTTCCTAAACTTTCGTCACACTTAGATAATAGAGCTGCATATTTATATTTTAGATTTTCCACATCATCACTATTTTCAATAACTGGGTGATAATCAGGCCAATCAAGATTTTTCTTTTTAATATGCTCTCCATATAGTGCATCATACTCTTCAGGAACCACATAAGGTTCATGTGGATCAAAAGATTCTATTTGTAAAAACCAATTATCTTCATCATGATTTTTCTCTATAAATTCTACTCCTGCTTGGAAAGTTTTAGTTTGAGGATAATCTTCATCTCTCTTAAACTCTTGACGGTTTACCCACTCTTGTCTCCAAATATCAGCAAGTTTCTCTCTTGAAGGTAAAAATAATCTTTGCGGAGCTTTTGCATCTTCTGGAATTTCAGGAAATTTTATTTGTCCTTTCCAAGGATCTCCCTCTTGTCCTCTAATGATCTCCCAACTTGAGAATCTACTATGATATGTAGCTCCTCCATCAGCCCAATATAAGTGATGATCACTTGCTAAATGACTATATACTCCATTCATTTTTAAAATTTCAGGCATTGAATCATCAAATGGTTCTAATGGTCCCCAACTTCTATGAAGAAAATTATATCTTCCTGTGTGTAGTTCTCTTCTAGCAGGCATACATGGAAGACTTCCAGCAAAACAAGTTTCAAATTGTACTGTTTTTTCAGCTAAACGTTGAAAATTGGGTGCTTTAATCCAATTATTACCATAAGATGGAAGATAATGTTTGTTCAACGAATCAAACAAAACCATAATTGCTCTCATTAATTTTCCCCTCCTAATTAAAATTAATAAATCTTTTTAAATAATTATTTTATATTTTATTTATATAATTTTACAGTTTTTATTGTTCTATTTCAATATCTTTAATATAAAAACAAAACTAAATAATTTATATTTAATTTAGTTATACTCTATTTTTTCAAAAAAATCAATACTTTTTTGAGCAATTATTAAATTTTATTTAATAATTATTTTTTTACCTTATAAAAAAAATAAAAATATGTTATACTCTTTTTGAAAGGGTATGGTGGCTATTATGAAACAATTAGAAAAATTAAAAATCGATAATATTATGTCTGTTCTTAAAATTATACATTTAAATCCAAATATTTCTAAAAAAAATATCTCTATTCTTACTGGATTATCATCTACACTACTTACTAACATTTGTAATCAACTAAAAGAAAAGAAAATAATAATTGAAGGAAATACTCTCGTATCAAATAAAGCTGGTAGAAGAGAAATAGCTCTTAATATGAACTATTCATTAAAAAAAGTAATTGGTGTTAATATATCTAGCGAGTTTTGTGAAATAGTAATTTCAGATTTAAAACCTTCTTTACTTTTTTATAAGAGAATAGAAACTAAAATATCTAACAACAAAGAACTTGCAGATTCTATTTTTGAGGCTATTGAAACATATATTTTAGAGTCTTATCTTTCAACTAATGATTTTATTGGAATAGGAATAAGTGCTAAAGGAACAACAGATAAAGAATTGGGAATTGTAGGAGAAGACTTTCTTGAGGAAAAAATAAAAATAAAAGAATATCTTTCATCCAAAATAAATCTTCCTATCTTTATAGAAAATGACGTTAAAGCTCTAGCTATTGCTCAAAACTTTTTCTTTCCTGAGGATAAGGATTTTTTCCTTATAAAATATAGTATCCATGGAATAGGTGGAGCAATATTTAAAGATGGAAATTTATATACTGCTAAAGAAAATGCTGTTGCTAAAATTGGGCATATTATCATAGATCCAACTAAGGGGTACTGTTCTGTATGTAAAAGACGTGGATGTTTAGAAAGCTTAATTTCTATACAAGCTATAAAAAAAGAGATAGAAAACTCTTTTTCTCATGAAAACTTTCCTATTCTCTATAAAAAACTTAATGGAGATTTCAAAAATTTTTCAATAGATTCTCTCTTTGAAAGTTATAATGAAGGGTCTATCCCTATAAATAATCTGATTAGAAAAAGTGCTTCTTTTATGGCTCAATCTATTATTAATGTTTCTGCTATACTTGGTAATAGTAAAGTTATTCTATATGGAGACTTCTTTTCAAAAAGTGAATATCTATTTTTATTAGAACAGTACATAAGAGAGTATCAATTAATAAATATGTGGAATAAGATTAATTTAAGTAAATTAAGTATAGACCAAGAAAGATTGGCCAGTTGTATAATTGTCATAAAAAATATTTTTTACACAGAATTAAACAGATATTTTCATATTATTTAATTTAAAATAAAAACAGTTCCCTGAGATTTTTCTCAAGAAACTGTTTTTTTATTTAGCTAAATTTGAATCTAATTTTCTTTTTAAATTAAATATACTCTCTCTTTTTAATGGGTGAATTACATTAGGAGCAATTTCACAAAGAGGATCTAACACAAAACTTCTTTCACACATCCAAGGATGTGGAACTGCTAGATTATCATCTTCAATTACCTCTTTATCATAAAGAAGAATATCTATATCTATTATTCTAGGTCCCCATTTTTTTATTCTAACTCTTCCCATTTTCTCTTCAATTCCCAATAACTCTTTCAATAGTTCTTGAGGAGTCAAAAGAGTTTTTATCTCTAAACAAGCATTTAAAAAATCATCTTGATCTACAACACCAAAAGGCTCTGTTTCCAATATAGTACTAACTTTAGTTACCTCTGTATCCTCTATCTTTCCTATATTTTCTATTGCCTTTAAAAGATTCTCTTTCTTATCACCAATATTTGAACCTATTGATAGATAAGCCTTATGTCTTTTTCTTACTATTTCCACAGCCACATTTTCAAAATGCATTTGTAGAGGTGCCCAAGGTTTTTTTATTGTTACCTTAACTTCAGAAATTAAAGGATATTTTCTTAAAATCATCTGTGCTATATCTTCAGCACAAGTTTCTATGAGATCAACACTTTTTTCTAAAAATAGTTTTCCTATATCCTCAGCTACTACCCCATAGTGAGTTGATTTAGTTAGATCTCCTGTTTTTCCTGCCTCTCTTGTATCACAACTCATCTCAACTGAAACTTGAAATTTCTGCCCAAGTTTTTTCTCCTCTGGAAAAACACCATGATATCCTATAAATTCAAGATTATTAATATAAATTTTATCCATTATCTCTCCATTCTATTTTATTAAAGAAAGAACTTCCAATTTTTTAGAAGAGTCTGTTTCAAAAACTCCTCTAGCTGCTGTCGTTATAATCTCGCTGTTCTGCCTTTTCTCCCCTCTCATTGTCATACACATATGCTTAGCTTTAGCCATGATAAATACACCTTGACAATCTAATGTCTCATATATTGCATCAGCTAACTGTGCACACAACCTCTCTTGTATTTGAGGTCTTTTAGCTAAAATATCTATTGCTTTTATTATATCTCCAAATCCTACTATCTTTCCATTTGGAATATATGCAACATCTATCTGCCCATAAAAAGGTAAAAAATGATGCTCACACATAGAGTGAAAATCAATATTTTTTTCAACTATCAGATCATTTCTATCAACAGTGAAAGTTCTTTGTAATACATCTTTAGGATCCTGTAATAAACCAGAGAATAGCTCTCCATAACTTTGAGCCACTCTCTTTGGAGTCTCTTTTAGCCCCTCTCTTTCTCTATCTTCTCCTAAAGCTTCCAATATATTTTCAAAAGATCTCTCTATCTTTTCTATATCTATCTTTTTCATTTTTCTCCTTAGAATTTACAAATCTAATTTTAAATCTCCATCTTTTATCCAATTTTTCTTTCTCATAAACTGAGCAATAATTAAAGTTAAAATAGCTGGTAAAATGAAGTGAAGCATAAGTATTCCTAAATAAAGATTTACTCCTCTCATGCCTAAACTTTCCATTGTAGAGATAGTCCCAAACTGTCCTACAAGTCCACTTGTTCCCATTCCTGCTGCTATTGGAATATTTTGATATTTTAAAACCATGGTTGAAACTGGTCCTAAAATAGCTGATGCCAATGTAGGTGGAATCCATATTTTCCAGTTCTTAACTATATTTCCTATCTGTAACATTGAAGTTCCTAGCCCTTGAGCTACAAGTCCACCCCAACCATTTTCTTTAAAGCTCATCACTGCAAATCCAACCATTTGTGCTGAACAACCTACTGTTGATGCCCCTGCTGCCAATCCACTTAACCCTATCATCATACATAAAGCTGCACTACTTATAGGAAGTGTCAATGCTATTCCCACTACCACAGATACAATTATCCCCATAGCAAAAGGTTGTAACTCTGTTGCATACATTACAAAAGCTCCTACTGCTTCCATAAATTTAGCAACTGCTGGACCTATGTAGTAAACTGCTAAAGAACCTGTTAAAATTGTAACTGCTGGAGTTATTATAATATCAACTTTTGTTTCCTTTGATACCATCTTTCCAAACTCTGCTCCAACAACTGCCCCTATAAAAGATCCAACAGGGCCACCATAGATTCCCCCTGCTGCTCCTGTTATTGTAGAGGAGAAAAGCACTAAATGTGGAGCTTGTAATCCATAAGCTACTGCAACACCAATAGCTGGTCCTGTCATGTCCTTAGCTATCTTCCAAATTACATCAGTTAAAAATGTTATCCCTAGTTTTCCACCTATAGTATTAAGAATAGTACCAATTAATAAAGTTGAAAACAATCCCAATGCCATATAACTAAAGGCATCTATACAATATCTTTTTACAGATATTTCAATATTTTTTCTTTTAAAAAACTCTCTCATCTTATATTTCCCCTGTGTTAATTTTATAAAGAAAGCCTGATTTCTTAGGCTCTCATTTATATAAATATAATATTATCTCTCTTCGATTTGGTTAAGATCAGCCATTTTTACAAATAGATCTGCTAAGAATCTTAATTGAGAAAGTCTATTTTCTTTTATAGCTTCATCTTTATCCATTACCATAACTTCATTGAAATATCTGTTGATTATATCTTTTCCTAATACTATTTCATTTAGGTATTTTCTATAATCTTTATTGTTAAGTGCATCTATTACTTTTCCATTTAATTCTAGTGAGAAGTTATATAGTTCTTCTTCTACTGGAACTTTAAATAGATCAGGATTGATTATTCCTTTTTCATGATCTTTAGAGATGTTTCCAACTCTTTTTATTATTGGAAGAAGTGTTTCAAATGCTTCATCTTTTACAAACTCTTCTAAAGTTTTTACTTTTTCAAGTGCTTCTATTACATTGTCACTATTTGAATCTAATACTGCTGCAACGATATCTTTACTGTATTTCATATCAGTGAAGATATTATTTTCTCTTTGTTTGAAGAATTCTAATACTTCAGCAAGAACAGTTGCTCTATCTCTTTTTAATACTCCACACTCTTCTAATGTATCTAATGATTTTTCAACAAGAGCTTTTAAAGAAAGATCTAGTCTTGAATTGATTATTACATTTACTATTCCTAGAGCTGCTCTTCTTAAAGCAAATGGGTCTTTAGATCCACTTGGAATTACTCCAACACCGAAACATCCTACTAGAGTATCTAATCTATCAGCAAGTCCAGCTATAATTCCTTCTATTTCTGTAGGCATTTGGTCCCCTTGGAATCTTGGATAGTAGTGCTCTTTAATTCCTAAAGAAACTCTTTCTCCCTCTCCATTTTTAAGAGCATAATCAGCTCCCATAAATCCTTGAAGTTTAGTAAACTCTTTTTCTCCTATCATATTTGATACAAGGTCTGCTTTAGCTAAGTATACAGTTCTTAAAACTGAATCTTTTCTATCGTTACATCCTAAAGCATCAATTAAATATTCAGCAACTTTGCTACTTCTTTCTATTTTAGAGTAGATAGTTCCTAGATCTTTTTGGAATACTACTGTTTTTAATTTTTCAACATTATCAGCTAGTGGAGCTCTTAAATCTTCTTGATAGAAGAATCTAGCATCTGCTAGTCTTGCTGATAATACCTTTTCATTTCCTTTTCTTACTTGTTCAGAAGTTTCTACACCATTTCTTACAACTACAAATTTAGGAAGTAATTTTCCATTTGAATCAAGAATTGGGAAGTATCTTTGGTGAACTTCCATAGAGATTATAAGAACTTCTTGAGGTACTTCTAGGAAGTCTGAATTAAAGCTTCCAACTATTGGACATGGATACTCTACAAGGTTAGTTACCTCATCTAATAATTCAGGTTCAATAAGAACTTGCTCTCCAGAGTTTGTGCAATTTTCTTTAATTAGATTTACTATCATATTTTTTCTTTCTTCAATATCTATGATAACATTATTTTCTCTAATTTTTGCAAAGTACTCATCAATACTATTTACTTCAAACTCTTTTCCAAAGAATCTATGTCCTCTTGATCTGTTTCCACTTACTATTCCTTCTATTTCAAAGTTTACAACTTGATCATCACACATTGCTAAGAACCATTGAACAGGTCTTGCAAATCTTAATTTTTTATCTGACCATACCATTGATTTTTGGAAACTTAATTCTAATACAAGAGATTTTAAGATTTCTGGTAAAAGTTCTTTTACCTCTTTCCCTTGCATAAATTTTCTAGCAGCTATATATTCACCTTTTGGAGTGCTTACTATTTCAAGATCAGCAGCATCTATTCCTTGAGATTTTACAAATCCTAATCCAGCTCTTGAAATCTCTCCATTGATATCATATGCTACACTTTTAGCAGGTCCCATATTTAGAAGATTTAGATCCTCTTGTTTCTCTGCTAATTCATGAACATCAAGTACTAATCTTCTTGGTGTTCCATATGTTTTAATCTCTTTAAAATTTATTCTTCCATCTTTTAATTTATTTTCTAAGTTTGTTTTTAAATCTTTTAGAGCCTGTTTCAAAAATCTTGCAGGTAACTCTTCCATTCCAATTTCAAATAATAATCTCACTTTATTTCCTCCTCTTTTACATTAATCCTCTTTTTATTTCAAAACTTTATTCTATTTCTTTTTTAAAAGAGGGTATCCTAGATCCTTTCTATTTTGTACATAAACTTCTGCACATCTTCTTGCTAAGTTTCTAACTCTTAATATATAAGCCATTCTTTCAGTTGTAGATATAGCTCCTCTTGAATCTAAAACGTTAAATGTATGTGAGCATTTTAATACATAGTCATACGCTGGAAGAACTAATCCTGCATCAAGAATTCTTCCTGCTTCTTTCTCATATTCATCAAACCATTTAAAATGACTTTCAAGATCTGCTAATTCAAATGAGTATTTAGAGTTTTCATATTCAAATTGGAATCTCATATCTCCATATTTTACTCCTGGTGCCCACTCTAAATCATATACATTCTCTTTATTTTGAATATATAATGCAAGTCTTTCTAATCCATAAGTAATTTCAACAGGAATTGGATCAAGTTCTAATCCTCCAACTTGTTGGAAATAAGTAAATTGAGTTACTTCCATTCCATCAAGCCATACTTCCCAACCTAGTCCCCATGCTCCTAGTGTTGGTGATTCCCAGTCATCTTCAACAAAACGGATATCATGTTTTTCTGGTTCAATTCCTAATACTCTTAAACTTTCTAAGTAAAGTTCTTGAATATTTAATGGAGATGGTTTCATAATAACTTGGAATTGATGATGTTGATATACTCTATTTGGGTTTTCTCCATATCTTCCATCTTTTGGTCTTCTAGATGGTTCTACATAAGCAACATTCCATGGTTCTGGTCCTAAAGACATAAGAAATGTATTTGGGTTAAATGTTCCAGCTCCTTTTTCAATATCATAAGGATTTCCTAATACACATCCTTTAGAACTCCAGTACTTTTGGAGAGCAAAAATTATCTCTTGAAATGTCATTTTTCTTCCTCCTATATTTTTTTCTTTTTATTATCAAAGAAATATTCTAATAATATTAATAATACACCTATGTTAATCCATACATCTGCCAAATTAAATACAAAAGCCCAGATTCCTCTGAAATCAATCATATCTATGACAAATCCTCTTGCTACTCTATCTATCATATTTCCAATAGCTCCAGCAAGAATGAAATTAAAGCCTATTTTCTCCAAAATAGGCATTTTATTTCTATCTCTGTATAAATAATAGATAATGGCAATTATAGCTATTACTGTTGCTATACTTATAATATCTAACTTTCCTTGAAACATCCCAAAGGCTATTCCTCTATTTTTAACATATGTGATATGAAAAAAATCAGTTATTACTCCAAGGGTATCTCCTTCAAAAAAGTTATTATCTATAATATATTTTGACACTTGATCTAAAGCTATCAATATAGCCACTAAAATTATATATACCATCTTTTCTCCTAGCTTTTATTTTTTTAGTACACTTGTACATCTTGGACAAAGAGTTGGATGTTCTGGATCTTTTCCAATCTCTTTAGAGTATTTCCAACATCTTTCACATTTTTCTCCCTCTGCATGAAAAACTTTAATGTAAAGATCTGTTGCCTCTTCTCCTTTAGTGAAAGTTTCATCGATATTTTCTACTACTTCAACCTCTGAAACGATTAATGCAAGTTCAAGTTTTTCTCTATTTTCAACTAAGAATTTTTGAATCTCTGCATCTGTTGAATGTAACATAACTTTTGCATCTAATGAGTTTCCTATAATTCTATCTTTTCCTTGTCTTGCTTTTTCAAGAGATTTATTAGCTTCTTTTCTAACTTTTATAATCTCTACCCATTTATTTTCAATCTCTGGATTTAGATACTCATCGTTTTCTTTATACCAATCAGTTAAAAGAACAGATTCTTTATCTTTTAATACTTCTGGTAAAGTTTCCCAAATTTCCTCTGCTGTAAATGATAGAATTGGAGCTATCATCTTAGTTAAAGTCACTAGAATTTCTGTCATAACTGTTTGAGCAGATCTTCTCTCTATTGAGTTAGTTCCTTCAGTATAAAGTCTATCTTTTATAATATCAAGATAGAAAGCTGACATATCTACTCCTGCAAAATAATGAATATCTTGGAATAAGTTATAGAACTCATATTTGTCATAGTTTTCTGTAACTTTTCTCTTTAATACTTCAAGTTTATGTAATGCCCATTTATCAATTTCCATTAATTGATCATATGGAACTTTATCTGTATTAGGATTAAAGTCATTACTATTTCCTAAAATGTATCTTGCTGTATTTCTTACTCTTCTATAAGCTTCAGCCATTTGTTTAAGGATATTATCAGAAATTTTAACATCTTCTCTATAGTCTACAGATGCACACCATAATCTTAAAATATCAGCTCCATAAACTTTTATAACATCTGCAGGGACTACTGTATTTCCAACAGATTTTGACATTTTCTTTCCTTCTCCATCATTTACAAATCCGTGAGTAAGGATATTTTTAAATGGAGCATCATGAGTTGATCCTATTGAAGTAAGAAGTGATGTTTGGAACCATCCTCTATGTTGATCAGATCCTTCTAAGTATAGATCTGCTGGTCTATGTAATAGATCCCCTCTTGTTTCTAGTACAGCTCTATGAGAAACTCCAGAGTCAAACCAAACGTCCATGATATTTGTTTCTTTTCTTAATTCTACACCTTTTAGATTGTATTTTTCAAGTAGTTCCTCTCCTATTAGCTCTTCAGCACTATATTTTACCCAAGCAATAGTTCCCTCTTTTTTTACAATCTCAATTATTCTATTTAAAATATCTCTATTAAAGATCTCTTTTCCTGTTGCAACATTATAGAATACTGGAATAGGTACTCCCCATACTCTCTGTCTTGAGATACACCAGTCAGGTCTTGTTTCTAGCATTGATCCAATTCTATTTCTTCCCCAAGCTGGAATAAATGTTACATCATCTAAAGCTTTTAAAGCTCTCTCTCTTATATCTGAACCTTCTACATTAACAAACCATTGTTCTGTGGCTCTGAATATTACTGGAGTTTTAGATCTCCAATCGTGAGGGTATGAGTGTTCTATCATCTTTAATTTTAGAAGATCTCCTGTTCCCTCTAGGTAAGCACAAATCTCTTTATTTGCTTTTGCATAGAATAGTCCTGCAAATTGCCCTGCATCTTCTGTTAATACTCCTTTATGGTTAATTGGAGAGATTACAGGAAGTCCATATCTTGTTCCTACAACATAGTCATCTTGTCCATGTCCTGGAGCTGTATGTACACAACCAGTTCCTGCATCAGCAGTAACGTGAGTTCCTAAAATAACTAATCCTGTTCTATCTAAGAATGGGTGTTGATAAGTAGTTCTTTCAATATCTCTACCTACAAATTCTTTTATTAATTCATAGTTTTCAATCTCCATAGCTGAGAATGCTTGTTCAGCTAAATCTTTTCCTAAAATTAAGTTTCCTTTTTCTGTTTTGTATACTCCATATTCAAAATCAGGATTTAAAGATATAGCTACGTTTGCTGGAAGTGTCCAAGGAGTTGTTGTCCAAATTACAACCCAAGTTTCTTCTGTCATACCAATTCTATCTAATAGATCTTGGTTAGCTTTCATCTTTACATAGATTGAAGGTGAAGATACATTTTTATACTCTATCTCTGCTTCTGCTAAAGCTGTTTCAGTAACTGGTGACCAGTAAATAGGTTTTAACCCTTTAAAGATATATCCATTTTCATAAAGCTCTCCAAATACCTCTAATTGCTTAGCTTCGTATTCTGGTTTTAAAGTTAGGTAAGGGTTTTCCCAATCTCCTAAAACTCCTAATCTTACAAATCCCTCTCTTTGAATTCCTACCCATTTTTTAGCATATTCTGCACAAAGTTCTCTGATCTCTGCTGGAGTCATCTCCTTAGCTTTTGATCCAAGTTTTTCTGTTACTTTTAATTCAATAGGAAGTCCATGAGTATCCCAACCTGGAATATATGGTGCATTATATCCTCTTAATCTCTTATATTTCAAGATAATATCTTTTAATATTTTATTAAGTGCATGTCCTATATGAATCTCACCATTTGCATATGGTGGTCCATCATGTAATATGAAAGAAGGTTTATCTTTATCTATTCCTTTAAAATAAATCTCCTGCTCTTGCCACATCTTTATAAATTTAGGCTCTTTATTTGGAAGATTAGCTTTCATTTGAAAACTTGTCTTCGGAAGGTTTAGAGTGGCTCCATAATCTTTATCACTCATTATAAAATTTCCTCCTTATATATATTTAATGTTATTTTTATATCTGTTCCCTCGTCTACTTTAGAATAAAACTTAATTACTCCATGATGATCTTTGATTACTCTATCAACAATAGCAAGTCCCAATCCTGGAGTTCCATCAGTATAACTTACAAATGGGTCTAAAATATTTATCATCTGTTCCTCTGTCATTCCCATTCCATTATCTATTATATTGATTCTTATTTTATCTATATTTTTATCCTTAGAAACAACTATATTAATTTTTTTATCCTTATTCTTTTGATCTCTTAATGCCATTTTAGCATTTTTTATAAGCTCATAGAATACTCTACTTAATTTTTTTCTATCTCCTAATATTCTACCACTACAATTCATAAATACAGAGATAGTTATTCCCTCTCTATCTAACTCAGGTTGTATCTCATCTACAACATCATAGATTATTTGATCAAACTCTATTGGCTTCATCTCGTTTTCATCAATTTTTGAGTACTCTTTTAGGATAAGATTTTCCTGTTTAATTTTTACAATCTCATCTCTTGCCTTTAAAATCTCATCTACAATACAACTATCATTATAATCATATTCTGCCATTCTTTCAATAATAGAAATTATTTTTTTCAGTGAAACTTCCCTTCTACCAAAGAATCTATTTGCCAATCTAGCTAAAGTCGCTGTTCTTTCATAGTCAATTTTAGCCTCTTCCATTGTTTTATTTTCCAATCTAATAGCTGTATTTATTGATAACAGTGTCATCAATTCAGCTTCCTCTTCAGAGATCTTTCTATTTTTTCCAAAGTAATCTACTAAAATACACCCATAATTTCTGTTATTATTGTATACAGGGAATAATAAAAAGTTATTTATTCCAAAACTTTTAAAAAGATCATTTCCCAAATTATATTTATACCCTTTATCATTGTGATAGATAACTCTCTTTTCTCTCAGGGATTTTACCAACATACTATCTTCTTTAAATGGTATCTTAATCAAGTGTACTAATTTATTTAAATTCATCAATTGAAACTCAAATCCATCTCCTTGAGTCTTTTCATCTTTTTTAGTAATCTCTGCTTTTACCATACTGTTAACACTTGACATCTCTCCTACAAGAGTATCAATTTCACGGCTATATCTAAAATACATAGCTCTACTATATCCCAATCCCATTTCAGAGGTAAAAGCTGATAAAAGACTTTTTACTGTTGAAGTTATGTCATCTTCAATCTGTAATCCCATTAGAATCTTTTCTATGGCATCTATTCTATTAATATTTTCTAAAAGTTTATTATTTTTTTCTTTTAATATTTTCTCTTTATCTCTTACACTTTTAGCCATATGCTCAAAGGATTTAGAAAGAGATCTTATCTCCTCAACCTCTTCATCATTAAATGAAAGATCATAATTACCCTTACTGATTCCATCAACTGCCTCAATTAATTTATTTAGAGGAGCTAAAAGCTCATAAAATATTCTTGCACAAATAGTTGTACTTGTTATAATAAGTCCTAAAACTATTAATAAAATTGAAAATGAAACTTTTACTTTATCTCTTACTATTTCATCTCCAACTAAACCTATACCTATATTCGCAATATATTTTTTATTGTAATCTTGAATATTATATAGAGACATGTAGTACACTGTATTGTCTATTGTTTTCTTTCTATAGAAGTACTCATATTCCCAATTCTCTTTTTTTCTAAAAAATTTACTTCCCTTTTCTAATCCTAGATCTCCAAACTGATAGGTATTATCAACTACTAAAAATATCTTATCATTCTTATCCAATCCAACAAATTTTCGTAAATTATCTAAAACATTTTGATTAATTGGCAATGTTAGAACAAGAAACTCCTTTGATCTTCCTGAACCAGAATTATATGGTATAACTATTCTAGCATAGACAGTATCTCCCAATTTTCCAAAATAGATGCTGTCCATATCCTCTTCACTACGAGAGAGATTTTTCTCTAAAATATATCTACTTGTTTCACCATTTATTAAATTTTTTCTGTTACCGCTGGCTTCTCCCAATGGCATTCCATCTGAAGATACAATACAAACAATACTATCAGAATACAGTTTCAAATTTTTCTTTGTCAGTTGATTTCTAATTAATTTAGCAACTGTATTATAGGTAAATTTATTATTTATATTCTTTCCTGAAAGGATATTTATATTTCTTGAAACTTGGAACAGATCATCTTTAGCTTGTAAAATTACTGAATTATACCCTTTATTTAAAAGAGTTATCTTATCTCTTCCAGCATCTACAATTCTATTTTCAAGACTTTGGAAAGAGATAAGAATCAGAAAAAGAGCAATAGTCACAGATGTGATTATTATTGCTATATCATTATAGAATATTATTTTTATAAGAAGAGAATTCTTCTTTATTTTCATTCTATTTCTCCTTTTTAGTCAATGCTACTCTTTCTCTCTCTTTATCTATATCTTTTATCCTTACTTTTATAATTTGTCCAACTGATAAAACTTTGCTTGGATCATCTACAAATTTATTAGAGATCTCTGAAATATGTAATAGAGCATCATTTTTTAATCCAATATCTACAAAGGCTCCAAACTTAACTACATTTCTTACTGTTCCCTCAATCTCCATTCCAATTTGAAGATTTTCTATCTTTAATATATCTGATTTTAAAAGAGGTTTTTCAAAGCTATCTCTAGGGTCTCTTCTATCTCTAATTAGAGCTTGGTAGATATCCTTAACTGTTTCCTCTCCATAACCATTTTCTTTAGTAAACTTTTCAGCTTTAAAGTTTTTTAATTGCTCTCTAGCTCCTGTTAAATCTTCTCCATATTTTTCAACAGTGAATCCAACAGTTTCTAAAATCTCCTTAGCTATGTGATATGATTCAGGATGGATTATTGTATTATCTAAAACATTTTCTCCCTCTGGAATTACTAAGAATCCAGCCATTTGCTCATATGCCTTAGCTCCAATTCCTTTTACCTTCATCAATTCTTTTCTATTTTTAAAGTTTCCATTCTCTTTTCTATACTCTACTATATTTTTAGCTATGTTCTTTTTAATTCCTGAAATATGTGAAAGTAGTGCCCATGATGCAGTATTCAAGTTAGCTCCTACACTATTTACAACATAGTTAATTACAGAGTCTAATGATTCATCTAAACGTCCTTGATTTACATCGTGTTGATACATTCCAACACCAATAGATTTAGGATCAATTTTCACTAATTCAGCCAATGGATCTTGTACCCTTCTTCCAATAGAGATAGCCCCTCTTACTGTTACATCTAGATCTGGAAACTCCTCTGCTGCTATCTTCGATGCTGAATAGATTGATGCTCCTGCTTCATTTGCTATAAGATATTTTACATCTAATTTATTCTTTTTAATTACATCTGCAACAAAGCTTTCTGTCTCTCTTGAAGCAGTTCCATTTCCCATTACTATTATATCAATTTTATACTTATTTACATAATCAATTATTTTCTTCTCTGCTTCAGCTAACTGTTTTGGTGAGTGCATCTCTCCAACTAGGAAAAATACATCATTTTCTCTATAAAATCCATTTTTATCAATTACTGCTACTTTACAACCAGTTCTATATCCTGGATCAAGTGCTAATATACTCTTCTCTTTTAGTGGTGCTTGTAATAAAAGATTCTTCAAATTATCTTTAAATACTGCAATAGCTTCAAGCTCAGCCTTATCAGTTAAAATATTTCTAACCTCTCTCTCAATAGATGGTAAAATCAATCTATCTAAAGAGTCTACAACTATTTTCAGATAAATATCCTTTAAGTTTTTATTTAAAAAATCTTTTAATATAAGATTTTCCACTCTAGCTCTAGTTTTTTCATCTAAAGTGATATTAACAGATAGTATATCTTCCTTCTCTCCTCTATTTACTGCTAAGATTCTGTGAGGTGGCATCTTTGTAACTGGCTCACTATAATCATAATAGTCTCCATAAACTTTTTTTACATCTAATTCCTTAGCTTTTTTACTCTCTTTAGTTACAAGAATACCATATTTAAGCATAATCTCTCTTATTAGCTCTCTATAAGTAGGTGTTTCAGAGATATTTTGAGCTATAATTAGCATAGCTCCATCAAGAGCCTCATCAACTGTTTTTATATCTTCAGTTAAAAATCCTTGTGCTTTTTCTACTAACTCTTCCACTGACTTTGCCTTTAACATAATATCAGCAAGAGGCTCAAGTCCTCTTTCCTTTGCAATATCAGCCTTTGTTTTTCTCTTCTTTCTATAAGGGAAATATATATCCTCTACCTCTTGAAGTTTCTCAGCATCTTCAATGCTCTTTCTAAGTTCCTCTGTAAGTTTCCCTTGTTCCTCTATTAATCTAATTACCTCTTCTTTTCTCTTTTCAAGATTTCTAAGATATGTTACAGATTCTAATATTTTCCCAATTTCTATTTCATCAAGATTTCCTGTTACCTCTTTTCTATATCTTGAAACAAATGGTACAGTTGCACCTTCATCTAAAAGTTGCATTGTATTTGTAACTTGATTAACTTTTAACTTTAATTCCTTTGCTACTGTCTCAAATATCTTTTCCATAACTCACCTTTCTAAACTTCTCTATTTTAAAATTAAATTTTTATAGTATATCAAATTATATCAAATCTTTTAATAGTTGTCTAATAAAGTATTAGAAAAAGAGGCTCTACACTACTGTATAAAGCCTCTCTTAAAAACTTTTCTTAATTATTTTCTTTTTGATTCTTCAAATTTAGCCCATACTCCAGCTTTAACTAGGATTGATTTAACTGTTCTTGTAGGTTGAGCTCCATTTGCTAGGAAGTTTAAAATTTCTTCTTCTTTTAGAACAACTTTAGAATCTTCTAGTGGGAAGTAGTTTCCTAAGTAAGCAACTGCTTGTCCATCTCTTTTTGTTAAAGCTTCCATAGCAACGATTCTATAAGAAGGTCTTTTTTTGTCTCCAAGTCTTGTAAGTCTTAATTTTAACATTTTTTCACGTCTCCTTTTATTATTACTTAAATTTTTTATTTGTTTTTTAAAAAGGGAATCTTCCTCCCTTTCCACCTTTCATACCAGGAAAGCCAGGGAATGACGGCATCTTTCCACCACTGAACATCTTCATCATCTCTTTCATCTGTTCAAATTGCTTCAATAGCCTATTTACATCTGATACATCAGTACCACTACCCATTGCTATTCTCTTCTTTCTGCTTGCTTTTAATATCTCTGGTTTTTTTCTCTCTTCGAAAGTCATAGATTGTATTATTGCTTCTACTTTCTTCATCTCTTTCTCAGCTGGAGCTAAGTCACCAATCTGCCCCATACCAGGTATTAATTTTAAAATACTTCCTAATGAACCTAATTTTTTAATATTTTGAAGTTGTTTTAAGAAGTCATTTAAGTCAAATTTTTGTGTTCTTATCTTTTCTTCTAAAGATTTTGCATCTTCTTCATCTATTGCACTTTGAGCCTTTTCAACAAGTGAAACTACATCTCCCATTCCTAAGATTCTTGAAACAAGTCTTTCTGGATGGAAAAGTTCAATATCATCTATTCTCTCTCCTACTCCAACAAATTTAATAGGTTTACCAACAACAGATTTTATTGAAAGGGCAGCTCCCCCTCTTGTATCTCCATCTAGTTTTGTTAAAACTACTCCATCTATACTCAAAACATTATTAAATGATTCTGCCAAGTTAACAGCATCTTGCCCTATCATAGCATCTACAACTAATAGAATCTCTTGAGGTCTAACAGCTTTTTTAATATTTCTAAGCTCATCCATTAACTTCTCATCTATGTGAAGTCTTCCTGCAGTATCTATTATCATATATGTAGATTTTAACTCTTTAGCTTTTTCAAGCCCTCTTTCACAAATTGCCACAGCATCTTTTGTATCTTCCTCAGCATACACAGGAACATTAATTTGTTCTCCTAAAACTTGCAGTTGTTTTATTGCTGCTGGTCTATATATATCTGCTCCTACCATTAAAACAGATTCTCCCTGTTTCTTTAAATAGTTAGCTAGTTTTGCTGCAAAAGTTGTTTTTCCTGCCCCTTGTAGCCCTGAAAGCATTAGAACAGTTGGATTTTTTACCCCTTTAGTCAGTCTTGAATTTGTTCCTCCTAAAAGTTCTACTAATTCATCATTAACTATCTTTATAAATTGTTGTCCAGGATTTATCCCCTTTAAAACATCTGTTCCAACAGATTTTTCTTGTATCTTCTTTGTAAAATCTTTTACAACTTTATAGTTTACGTCAGCTTCAAGTAGAGACATTCTTACCTCTCTTAATGCTTCTTTTATATTGCTTTCACTTAATTTCCCATGTCCTCTTACTTTTTTAAAAATCTCTTGAAATCTAGAACCTAAATTATCTAACATATCCACCTCTAACTAAAATAGTTATCCAATATATCATCTAGTTTTTCTACTTTAAAGTTATCTCTCAACTCTTTTAGTTTTCCATATAACTCTCTGTCTTTTTCGTAGAAACCTAGTTTTTCTTCATATTCTTTTAATAATTTTATTCCCCTTTTAATATTATCATATACAGCTTGTCTACTTACATTATTGTTTTTAGCTATCTCAGACAATGAGAGATCCTCTTCAAAGTGATTCACTAAATACTCTCTCTGCTTGTCACTTAACAAGTTCTTATAATAATCTAAAAGTGTTGAAACTTCTAAAAATTCACTTAATTCCATTATATCTCCTAAGTATTATATAAGATTTTATAAACTATGTCAAGGTTTTTTTCTTTACATATATATTAATTTATTTACTATTTTAACTTTTATTTTTAATATTGTCAAAATAAAAATAGAGGTGAACTAAATGTTCCCTCTATTCTTAATTTTCTTTTTCTAATACAAGTTTTATTCCTTCAATTTTTAATATTTTAGCTTTATCCCCAACATTTAAAAGTGTTTCAGATTTTCCTAACCAATGCTTTCCATCAAGATAGATAATATAATTTCCTCTTTCATCAATCTCTTTAATTTCAACAACAGTTCCTGTTATTCTATCTACTTTATCATTTTTTTGAGAGCGGATCTTTTTACAATAGTTCCTTGTAATTAATAGTAAAAGTACTGAAACTACTACAAAAAAATATCCTTGATAAAGAACTTTCTCAACTATCATTGAAAAAAATATTGTAATAACTGCTGAAATAGCAAACCAAATGGAAATAAGCCCCGGAACTATAAACTCTATCACTGCAAAAATAATTGCACCTACTAACCATACTATTTCCATAATTATCACCTTTTACTCTTCTACTTTCTTTTCATCTTTCACTTCATTTTCACTTTTCTCTGTTATTAAAGCTTTTTCTATCTTTCTCAATCTTTTATCAACTTCATTGATTCTATACTCTAATGAATTCATTATCCAAAATTGAAAGTGATTAGCTCTCTGTGCCTCATAAAACATCCAAATTAGTTTAAAGATACCCAATAAAACTGCTACTTCCAATGTCAAAAATAGTGATATTTTTTGCAATACTATTCCCAATATGAGTAATGCTACTATCAATACAATAAAAATAAAGTTGATAATCATATGTTCTGAATTATGTGTTCCACCTATCTGCCCAACAATATTTCTAATACGTTCCTTTTCTTTCTGAAACTCATTTAATTCCTCTAGTAGTTGCTCATCTTTTCTTGGCATTGAAACCACTCCTTCTGTTTATAAGTATTATACTCCCCAATCTCTTGGATATCTAAAATCTATTCCCGAAGTTCTTTTTGATATTTTAGCTATAACAGGAAGCTTTCTCTTATATTGAGAAAATTTTATTTTTCTTTGAATTTTCTCTACAATCTCTTTTGAAAATCCTTCTTCAACTACCTCTTCCGCTGTCATTCTCTCATCAATTAATCTGTATAATATTTCATCTGCCATTTTATATGAAAATCCTAATTCTTGCTCATCTGTTTGTCCTTCCCAAAGATCAGCACTAGGCTTTTTATCAATTAACTCATGTGGAACCCCTATATGTCTTGAAAGATTCCATACATGTGCTTTATATAGATCCCCTATTGGATTTACTGCTGACGCTGAATCACCAAATTGTGTACTATATCCTAATAAGATCTCTGTTTTATTTGAAGTTCCTAAAACTAGAGCATTTTCCTTAGCAGCATTGTCAAAAAGAATGTTCATTCTTTGTCTTGCCATCATATTTCCTCTTCTCAAGCTACTCATATCTGGATTCATTTGAAAATAAGGCTCTATCATAGGAGTTATCTCAACTTGAATATTTCTTATTCCTGATGCTTCAACTACTAATTTAGCATGTTCTACACTCTCTTTACTTGAACTTTTATAAGGCATCATTACGCCTAATACATTTTCTGGTCCAAAAGCTTTAGCTGCTAAAAATGCTACTAGAGCTGAATCAATTCCTCCAGACAAACCTAAAACAACCTTTTTAAATCCTGTCTTTTCAACTTCATCTTTCAAAAAAGCTACTAAAGTTTCTTCTAAACTATTCAAATCAATGTTTAACTTTTCCATAATTATATCCTCCAATTATCTGTCTAGTCCAAATTTTCCTAATCTACAATTTCTATAATCTCTCAAAACTGTATAAGCTGCTTGTTGTATATTTAGACTTTCACCTTTATTAAACATCTTATTTCTAAGAGCAACCTTCTCAAGAATTTCACCTAAAATTTCACTCTTATCTTCTGGTTCAAGTTTATATCTCTCTGCAAAAACATTCCACATATTATATTTAATCATCTTTCCTATAAGTATACAGGCAATATCCTCTATAGGTAAAATTTCATCTCTTATTGCTCCTGTAATTGCTAGATTTTGTCCTACTTCATCACTTTCAAATTTAGGCCATAGGATTCCCGGAGTATCTAAAAGCTCTAAACCATCTTTTATTCTAATCCATTGTTTCCCTTTAGTAAATCCTGGCTTATTTCCTACTCCTGCACTATTTTTTCCTACTATTCTATTGATTAATCTAGATTTACCAACATTTGGTATCCCTGCAACCATAAGACGTACATTTACTTTTCTAAGTCCTTTAGCCATAAGTTTCTCTTTTTTCTCAGCGGAAACCTTATCTATTATGCTATATAAAGCTTTTATATTAAATCCTGTTTCAGCACTTATCTCCAATACTTCGTCTGCAAAGTTATTATCTTTAAAATATTTTTTCCAGTATTGAATCTCTGATTTTTCAACAAGATCTGACTTATTTAAAACAATTACTCTTTTTTTATTTTTAGCAAAAACTGATATATCAGGATTTTTACTTGATAAAGGTATTCTTGCATCTACAACTTCAAGAACAATATCTATTAGTTGCATATTTTCCTTTATCAAATCTTTTGTTTTTTTCATATGTCCTGGATACCAGTTTATCTTTGTCATTGACATAATTTTTCTCCTTAGTCTTCCTGTCCTTTTATTAGAAGAACTATCTCTCCTTTAATAGGATTTTTAGCTAATTTTTCAATTAACTCTGTAGTAGTTCCTCTTAATATCTCTTCATAAATTTTAGTAATCTCTCTAACTATAACAACTTCTCTTACACCAATAAACTCTTCAATATCTCTTAAAGTTTTCTCTATTCTAAATGGTGATTCATATATAACTATTGTTCTTTCCTCTTGAGCTAGTGATTTCAAAAGAGTTTGTCTCCCCTTTTTCTTAGGAAGAAAACCTTCAAAACAAAATCTTCTCATGCTGATTCCTGCTGCTGAAGCTGAAGCTGTTAAAGCACTTGCTCCAGGAATCGGAACAACTTTTATTCCCTCTTTATGGGCAGCATCTACTAACTCATATCCTGGATCTGATATACATGGTGTTCCTGCATCTGTTACTAGAGCAATATCTTTTCCTTCTTTTAATAGATTTATTACATTAGCTATCTGATGCATTTTTGTATGCTCATCATATCTATATACTGTATTTTCTATTTCAAAGTGATTTAAAAGTTTCTTTGTCACTCTTGTATCTTCAGCAAAAATATAATTTACCTCTTTTAAAATACGAATTCCTCTCAAAGTCATATCTTCAAGATTTCCTATTGGAGTTGCAACTATATAAAGCATTTTTTCACCTTTCTCCTCAATTTATTTATTATTACTATTTATAAGTAATCCTTTAAGAATTCCAACTGCTGTATCTAATTGAATATCTTTGTGATTTTCAAACTCTTTAGCAGCCTCTTCTCCCTTGATCTCTTTTATTAACTCTTTCTTATTTTCTTTACTTTCATTTTCATCTATATTTGTTACCATACTATCAAAAAGTAGATATCCTTCTTTTTCTACAACTTTTACATCTGGCTCAATTCCTATTCCATGAATACAGATTCCACTTGGAGTATAATATTTAGCAATAGTAAGTTTCATTCCATCTCCATCTGGAAGAGGTATTAATGTTTGAACACTTCCCTTTCCAAAAGTCTTCTCTCCAACAAGTATTCCTCTTTTATTATCTTTAATTGCACCTGATACAATCTCAGAAGCTGATGCACTTCCACCATTTATAAGTACAACTAATGGGAAATCTCCATAATATTTTCCTTCTCTATTTGAAACTTGTTCATTTCCATCTTTAGATTTTACACTTACTACTTTTCCCTCTTTTAAAAACATTGAAGCAATTTTTATAGATTGATCTAAGGCTCCTCCTGGATTACTTCTCAAGTCAAAAATTAAACCTTTCATTCCACTCTTTTGAAGTTCTTCTAAAGCTTTTTTTACATCTGGATATACATTTTCTCCAAATTGTGTAAGTCTTAAATATCCTATATTTTTATCAATCATTCTTTGTTTTACATATTTTAATTCCACTATAGCTCTAGTTATCTCTATATCCTTTGTCTCTTTTGCTTTTTCTCTAAGTACAGTAACCTTTACTTTAGTATTTGGTTCCCCTTTTAATTTTTTTACACTTTCTTCACTTGTAAGTTTATATACAGATTCACCATCAATAGCTATAATTTTATCCTTAGGTTTTACCCCAGCCTTAAATGCTGGCCCATCTTCTATAGGAGATATAACTGTCAATGCTTCATTGGGTCTTTTTTGAACAACCATCCCTACTCCAATATAAGTCCCTTTAATATCCTCTTTAAAACTTTCTAGTTCAGTTTTAGTAAAGTAATTTGAGTGAGGATCATCCAAAGATTCAATCATTCCTTTTATTGCCCCTTGCATTAACTCTTTTTTCTCAACTTGTTTTTCCCCTACATAATTTTCATTAATTATATCCATAATATCAGATAATTCTTTTAATTCCCTTATATTTGAAAGAAATCCATTCTTATCTTCATTTCCATTTGAAAAACAATTAGCAAAAATCACAATGGAAAATAGTAGTACAAATACTTTTGTTCTAAATAATTTTCTCATACAGCCCCTCCTAAGTTTTTACCACTATTAACTATACTTTCTATATCAATCTCTCTTTTATTTGCTCTATTCAAACTAAAAAGCGATATATACTCAACATTTCCCTTTGTTCCAGTTATTGGTGAGAAATCTAAATTTTCTATATAAAATCCAACTTCTTCTCCACTTGCTATCACTTTTTTTATTGCCTCAATATGTTGCTCTGTATCTTTAACAATTCCGCCCTTTGCTATAAATTCTTTATCTGTTTCAAATTGAGGTTTTATAAGAGCCATTAGTTTAGTGTTTTCATGGCAAAACTTCACTAGATGTTCTATAACTTTAGTAATCGATATAAATGAAACATCCATCACTATATAATCTACTTTTTTATTATCCAATTCCTTTTCAGTTAAATCTTTTATATGAATATTTTCTAATGATTTCACTCTATTATCATTTCTTAATTTCCAATCCAATTGATTAGTTCCAACATCAACTGCATAAACAAAGGATGCTCCATTTTGTAATGAACAATCTGTAAAACCACCTGTAGATGCTCCTACATCAAGGATAATCTTATCTTGAAAATCTAGATCAAATACTTTTAAAGCTTTTTCAAGTTTTAATCCTCCTCTGCTCACATATTTTGACATTTCTCCTTTTATTCTAATCACAGGTTCTTTATCTATTTTAATAAGAGTTCCACTCTTATCTATTTTCTTCTCATCAACAATTACTAATCCTGCCATTATTGCTCTTTGTGCCTTTTCTTTATTTTCAAAGAACCCTCTTTTTACCAAGAGAATGTCCAGTCTCTCTCTCATTTCCCACCTCTATTTTTTCCCACTAGGTTCTGTTTTTTCTAATTCCTTTTTCTTAAAAATTTCATCATCTCTAAAATATGGAATCAAAGGATTCTCAAGCATAATATTTTTAAATCCTTTTCTATCTACCATTCTTTTTAATTTTTCTGTCTCTCTAACTCTTTGAATAAAAAAGTTATCTCCTATTGGAATTTTTTTATTTTTTTTATAATAGTTTATTAACTGCTTTGTATTTTTAAAATTTAATTCTTGTTTAGCTCTTTTTAGCCTATCTTTTATAACCCCTTGAGTACAATTTAATTTTACACTTATCTCTTCTAATTGCATTCCTTGAGCCATAAGCTCCAATATTTTATCTGCTCCAATAGGATTTATTCTATGATATTTAGCTGAATACATATCTGCTCTATGAACTATATGAGCCTCTTTACTATTAGGTTGAATTTTTCCCCATTTTCCATGGTGTGATAAAACTATATGAATAATGTTTTTTCTAATAGCATCATTTATTTCAACATCTAACTTTTCCTCTATCTCTTTTAAAACTCTATCAGCTTCTTTAGTTATATATTCTGGCTTTTTTAACATCATTTGAGAGTGTGAAAATTTCTCCTCTGTCTTTCTTATACTTCCTTTACTCAAATCATGAATAATTATTCCAATAGTCATTGCAAAGAAATCTACTCTCTGTTTTGCCTCTGTAAAACTTCTATAATCTCTTTTTAATTCATCTATTGATATTTTTAAAACATCATAAGTATGAGTAGATACTTTTACTCCCTGATCATCAAAAAGTTCTAAATCTTTTACCATTTCTAAATCTAAAAGATTTTCAACAAAAGCTAATGCTTTTTTATTTTTTAACTGCATCTATTTTTTCCTCAATTCTTTTAATTAAATTTTCTCCTCTTAAACCAAATTCTTTTAAAAGTTCATCTCTTTTTCCATGTGGAATTATAGGTGTTGCAATTCCTATTTTATATATTTTTTTATCAATTCCATTGTTATTCACAAAATCTAATATACTACTTCCAAAAGAATTAATTTCATAAGCTTCTTCCAATACAAATATATTATCATATTTTTCTAAATTATCTATCAAATATTTTTCATCAAAAGGCTTAATAGAACCAGCACTAACTATAGTTCCATCAATTCCTCTTTCTTTTAACTCTTCATCTATATTTAAAATCTCTTTTAGCATACTTCCAGTTGCTATAAAAAGATTTTTCTTTCCTTTTTTTATCTCTTTCCATTTTCCTATTTGTAATTTTTCATCGTTTTCAATAAAAAACTCATTCTCTCTAGGTATTCTTATAACTAATGGTCCTGAATTAAAGTCTTTAGATATTTCTAGAGCATCTACTAACTCTTGTGAAGTTGTAGGAGCTATCACTGTATAATTTGGTATTGTTGTAAACATTGAAATATCATAAAGTCCATTGTGAGTTTTTCCATCTTCGCCTACAATTCCAGCTCTATCTATTATAAATCTCACTGGTAATTTTTGAATAGAGATATCGTGAATAAGCTGACTGAACCCTCTTTGCATAAAAGTAGAATAGATTGCTACATATGGCTTTTTCCCCATTGATGCCAATCCTCCAGCAAAAGTTACTGCATGTCCTTCTGCTATTCCAACATCTATAGCTCTATTTTCAAATTTTTGGAAAAATTCACCCAATCCTGTTCCTTTTACCATTCCAGCAGAGATTGTATAAATATTTTCATCCTCTTCTCCAAGCTTAACCATCTCTTCACCAAAAATACTAGAATATGTTTTTAATTTAGAAGTTGTTGCTCCCGTTTCCATATTAAATGGAGCTATTCCATGAAATTTTTCTTTGTCTTTTTCTGCAAATGAATATCCTTTTCCTTTTTGAGTTTTTATATGGATAAAGATCGGTCCCTCCATCTCTTTAACCTTTTCAAAAGTCTCTAATAGTTCATTTATATTATGTCCATCTAGCACACCTAAAAACTTCAATCCAAAACTTTCTAATATACTTAAAGGTAAAAAGAAATTTTTTACAGAAAACTCTACTCTTTCTAGTGTTGAAGAAACTCTATTTACTATTCTTAATTTGCTGATAATATTTTTTATATCATCTCTAAGATTCATATATTTTTCACTTACCATTAATTTTCCAAAAAATTTAGAAAGAGAGCCTACATTTTTTCCTATAGACATCTCATTATCATTTAATATAATAATTAAATTTTTTAGTTTTCCACTCATATTATTTAAAGCTTCTAATGAATGTCCATTAGAAATAGAGGCATCTCCTACTACAACTACAACTTTTCTATCTGGATCAGCCATAGCTATTCCTGCCCCAGCTGATAAAGCTGTTCCAGCATGTCCAGATATATAAGGATCATATGAGCTCTCTTTAGGGTCCATAAATGGTCCTATCCCATATCTTTGTCTTAAAGTTGAGAATCTTTCCCCTCTATCTGTTAAAATTTTATGTACATACGCTTGGTGTCCTACATCAAAAAGTAGTTTGTCTTTTGTAAAATCAAAAACTTTATGTAAACATAAAGTAAGTTCTACAACTCCTAGATTAGGTGCTAAATGCCCTCCATTTTTACTTACTGTTTCTATTAAAATTTTTCTTATCTCTTCAGCTTTTTTTTCTAGTTCTTCTACACTTGCTTTTTTCAAATCTTCCATATTCCATCCTTATCCCTGTAGATACGTTTTAAAGAGCAATCCAATAACTATTCCTAAAATACAACCTACCATCACTTCAAATGGTGTGTGTCCTAAAAGCTCCTTCAATTTAGCTTCTTTCTCTTTGCTAAAATGCTTATCATACTGTGCCCTTCCAATAAATAATGGTATCTTTTCTATAAGTGAATTTATGACTCCAGCTTGTTTTCCTGCTGCTCTCCTAATTCCAGCAGCATCATACATTACTATTCCTGCAAAAATTATTGTAATAGCAAAAAGATCGCTATTTATTCCATATCTTATAGCTATACATGTTACCAAACAAGATACAGTAGAACTATGGGAACTTGGCATTCCACCAGTATCCCACAGTCTTGTTATATCAAGTTTTCCTTTTTTAAAAATACTTGTTAAGACCTTATAAAATTGTGCTATAAACCAAGCTATAAACACAACATCTAGTACTCTATTATTTAATATAATTCCGGGATTCATCTTTTCCCTCCAAAAACTATCTTATTCCTTTTACTTCTAAAGATATAACTGGTTTATCTGTATTTTCTCTATATAAAATAATTGTTCTTCCTATTAGTCCAACAACTTCAAATTCATCTCTAGCTGATAACTCTTCTAATATCTCTTCTTTCTCTTTTTCACAGTTTTGAAGAATCTTTACTTTTAAAATCTCTCTTGAGTTTATAGCTTCAAGTATACTTTGAATTAAATTTTCTGTTACTCCATCTTTTCCTATTCTTACTAATGGTTCTAAATCATGTGCTTGCTTTCTTAAAAATGATCTTTGTTTACTTGTTAATGACATATTTTTCTCCTTTTTCTCTCTTAATTTTTACTAAATTTTTTCTAAAATTAAACTTCCATTATTATTGGTAGTATTACTGGGTTTCTCTTTGTTTTATTATAAAAATATTTTGATGCTATATCTCTAGTATTATTTTTCAACATTGCCCAATCTTTTATAGCATTTCCATCCATGCTATCTAGTTTTTGCTTAATTGTTTCAATAGCCTCTTTTATTATATCATCTGACTCCTTTGAATAAACAAATCCTCTTGTAACAATATCTGGACCTACTATAATTTTTCCTGTTTCTTTATCTAAAGTAAATACTATAACTACAACTCCATCTTGAGAAAGTTGTTGTCTATCTTTAAGAACAATATTTCCTATATCTCCAACTCCTAATCCGTCAACTAATGTAGCTCCTGCATTTACCTTTCCTTTAATTTTTACTGATGATTTTGTTACCTCAACTTTACTACCATTTTGTGCAATGATAATATTATTTTTAGGTACTCCTGTTTCGATAGCTGTGTCCTTATGTGCTTTCAACATCTTATGTTCACCATGAACTGGCATAAAATATTTTGGTTTTATTAAGTTTAACATAAGTTTTTGTTCATCTTTGCTTCCATGTCCTGATACATGAATTCCAGCAATTTTTTTAAATACAACCTCTGCATCATATTTTAAAAGATTATTTATATTATTTGAAACTGCTTTTTCATTTCCTGGGATAGGAGTTGCTGAAATTATTACAGTATCTCCTTCTTTTATCTTTATATGTTTATGCATATTTTTAGCTATTCTTGAAAGAGCTGCCATAGGTTCTCCTTGAGTTCCTGTACAAAGAATAACTACCTTATTATCTCTTAAACTATCTACTTCAGCTAAAGATATCATCATTCCCTCAGGTATTCTTAAATATCCTAAATTTGAAGCTATCTCAAATACTTTCACTAAGCTTCTTCCATCAATAGCTATTCTTCTTCCATACTCTTCAGCAGTATTTATAATCTGTTGTAATCTATGAACATGAGAAGCAAAAGCTGCAACTATAATTCTTCCTTTAGCCTTTGAAAACTCCTGTTTAAATGCCTCTCCTACACTTTTCTCTGATGGTGTAAATCCTTCTACCTCAGAGTTTGTTGAGTCAGATAGCATCAGATCTACTCCCTGCTCTCCAATTTGAGAAAGTCTTGCAAAATCCACTCCCTCTCCATCTACTGGAGTTAAATCAATTTTAAAGTCTCCTGTATGGAATACTACCCCAGCAGGTGTAGTTATTACTAGTGCATAAGCATCTGTTATAGAGTGTGTTACTTTTATAAATTCAACTGTAAAATATTTTCCAACTTTTACTTTACTTCTTCCCTTAACCTCTTTCATCTTAGGAAGTTCCTTTGAAAATCCAGGATTTTCAAATTTAGATTTTGCCAATGCAAGAGTTAATTTTCCTCCATACATAGGAACTGTCTTATCTATCTTTTGATAAAGATATGGGATAGATCCTATATGATCTTCATGTCCATGTGTTATAAATAACCCTTTAACTTTATCCTTATTATTTTCTAAAAATGTAAAATCTGGAATTACCAAATCTATTCCTAAAAGATTTTCATCTGGAAAAGTTACCCCAGAGTCAATAATAATTATCTCATCTCTATACTGAACCACTGTCATATTTTTTCCAACTTCTTCTAATCCTCCAAGAGGAATAACATACATCTTCTCTTCTTTTTGGCTTTTAGCTTCCTTTGTTTCAGTAGTAGTTACTTTAGATGTTTTTTTGCTGTCATCTTTTAGCTCTTTTATTCCAGCTTTTATAGCTCTTATTTTCTCTTTTATAGCTTTTACTTCTTTTATTCCTGTAACATTACTTTTTTCTTTCTTCTTTTGTAAATCTGTATCTTTTATTTTTCTTATCATTATATGTTCTCCTTAACCAAATTAAGTGTTCATTACCTCCACTATTTTTAAAACTTCTAATATAAAACTAACCTATTTCTCAATTTTTTGAGGAACTTCAACTCCATTTTCCCTATTTTTTATCTCCATATACTTATCTATAAATTTTTTAGCCATAGCTCCTCCCATGGCTCCTCCTCCTCCAGCTCCTTCTAACACAACTGTAAATACAATCTCTGGATCTTCAGCTGGAAAATATCCTGCTACCCAAGCATGAGTTGTTTTAGAGTGAGCATTTTGAGCAGATCCACTTTTAGCTGCTACTGTTATATCCTTTCTTCTCAAAATCTTAGTTGTTCCATTATTTTGAGCTACAGTAGCTATTAAAGCATCATTTAAAATATCATAGTATTTTTTATGGAAATTTTTTATCTCATGTTTTTTACCTAATACTTCTTCAACTTTTTCTCCACTAAAATCAACTAAACTTTTAGCTAAATGTGGAGAATATGTATATCCTTTATTTGCTATAGCAGCATAGAGAACTGCTATTTGCAAAGGTGTTACTGTTAGATACCCCTGTCCTATTGATAACAGAATTGTATCTCCCTTATACCAACCACTTCCTATAACTTTTTTCTTCCATTCTACATCTGGAAGTATCCCTCTCTTTTCTCCTGGAATATCTATTCCAGTTTTTTCTCCCAATCCAAAGATATGTGCTGTTTCAACTATAGGCTTATGTCCTATTTGATCAGCAAGTCTATAATAATAAGGGTTTGCTGATTCAACTATGGATTTTTTCATATCCACATAACCATGTCCACCAGCTTTCCAAGCTCTCCATCTCCATTTTCCAATTTCATAATATCCATTTCTATCTAAGTATTTCTCTTTAGGATCTATTCCATTTTCTAGAAATGAAATTGCTGAGACTACTTTAAATACTGATCCTGGTGGATATTCCCCAGCAATTGTTTTATTAGTTAAAGGTCTTCCTGGATCATTGATTATTTTTTGCCAATCTTCATTTAAAATTTGAGAGCTAAACATATTTAATGAGTATGTTGGATAGCTTACCATAGTTATAAGTTCACCAGTTTTAGGATCCATTGCTATAAAAGCTCCTACCCTTTTATCCTCTTTAAATTGCTCTTCCATATACTCTTGTAGTTCCATATCAAGAGTCATATAGAGATTTTTACCAGGTACTGGTATCTTCTCTTCAGCTACTCTTCTTTGAACTCTATTAAAAGCATTTACCTCAATATATTCATACCCATCTTCCCCTTGAAGTTCTTTATCATAAGTTCGTTCTAAACCATCTTTACCTATAATATCCCTCGGAGAATACCCTTCATCTTTTAACTTTTCATACTCTTTCTCTGAGATCTTCTTTACATACCCTATGCTATGAGAGGCAGTAGAATCATAGAGATAACGTCTTTTTGAATAAGTTTGTACTTGTAAGTAAGGATAATCTATAATTTTTTCCATTAATTTATGAGCTGTTTCCTCATCTAAACTCTCTACCAAAACATTTTCACGAGTATATGGAAAAATCTCTCCATTTTTAATTCTCTTTTTTATAAACTCCTCATCATAACCTGTAACTTCACTTATCTCTTTAACTATCTCTGGATTATTGTCCCTCTCTTTTAGATAAACAAGTCTATATCCTGCACCATTTGTTACTACTAATCTTCCATTTCTGTCGTAGATTTTTCCCCTTGGGGATTCTATCTTCTTTAACTTAAATCTATTTTTTTCAGCTAAATAAGCATACTTATCCCCTCTATATAATTGTAAATACATCATTCTAAGGATTAAACTTAAAAATATAAAGATAACAAATATCTTATATACAATATCTCTTTTAGTACTTTCATTTCCTAATTTTATCTCAATATTTCTGTTTTTCATTATTTTTGTCCCCTAATATTCCTCTTTTTCATATGCTTAACATAAAAATAATTAATTATAAGAAAGCCTATTAAATTTAATATAAGATAAAATTTAGTGCAATTTTTATAGTTTATTACAAAGTATACCCCTATTTGTAAAAGTGATATAAAAACTATATTTTCTTTGTTATAAACCATATTTATAAATATAAAATTAAATAGATAATAAACTGCTGCCATCATCACAAATTGCTCTGCAAAGTCATTAGTTTGTAGAGATAGTATTAAAGCCATTAAAAAGATACAAGTAACTGAACGTATTCTTTTTAAATTTACTAAATAAGTGAAAAAAGGCAAAGTCACTACTAAAACTACTCCACTTAATGGCAAACTATTTTCTATTATTATTCCTAAAAAAGATAGTATATATATCATAGTTCATTCCTTTTGAATTAATTGTTTACAAAAATATTTATCTTATTCTTTAAATTTTCCTTTTCAATCATATCTTTTATATCTAATTTCTTAGCTATTTTATATGCTATATAGTAATCTTCTGGATTGTATTCAATTACAGGAGTTTCAACTTTAGAATCTGTAACAACATTTTTTACATTTTTGTATCCTTCTCTTTTTAACTCTTTAGTAAACTCATCTGCTACATTTCCTTTTCCTATAATATCAACATCAAATTTTACATTTTCCTCTTTACCTAAAATTACAACTACATTGGCTAAAGTAGGTATTGTTGGAACATCTTTCACTTTAAAATATTTTTCATTTAGTTGCATCAATATCTCTTGAGTTTTCTCTTTAGATATATCATTTAAAATAACATAGCTTTCCTCTAAGAAAGTCTCATAGTTAGCTGCATTATATTTCATTGAAAGATTTTTCTTTAATTTTTCTCCAGTTTTTCTTGCATAACCACCTCTACCATTAGCATTTAGAATATCTACAATTATATTTTCATTTACTTCATTTACTTTGTTAGGGTCGTTATACATCTCTTCAAACATTGAATATAAGCTTGATGTCAATACGTATCTCTTATCTCCAATAGTTGTTTCAGGAATATTTTTTGAATTTTTTACATTAAGTTTAACTTCTCCAAATTTTACAACCTTATAATTATCTACTTTTTCTGGCAAAATTTTATTTACTGTTGCCATTATCTCCTCTTTATTTTTAGTTTTTACAAGATCTTCAAATGTTTCATCTTTGCTTACACTAACTTCATAAGGAATTTTTACAGCTAATTTATCTTCATATACAGCAATTAAATTTCCCTTTCCAATTATTAAATATCTACTATTTTTATCTAGCTCTTTATTTCCATCATTGATATTAAGAAATAAAAAAGCCCCTAAAGCTACTATTATTACCAATACTAACAGTAATCCCTTTAATTTCCCATTTCTTTTATTCATTTCCAATTAGCATCTCCTTCTCCAAAGAATCTATTTTCACACTAACTATATGATTTAAACTTGTAGCTTTTCCTTTAAATTTTACTCTTAAATAATTTTCACTATATCCGTATAAATACCCGTCTTTTTCCTCTTCCACTAATACTTTTAGTTCTCTGTCTAGGTATTTTTTTCTCTCTCTTTCTGCCATTATCTCTTTTAATTTTTCCAACTCATCTGCTCTCTCTTTTTTTACTTTTGGATCTATCTTATCTTCAAAAGTACTAGCTAAAGTATTCTCTCTATCTGAATATTGGAAAATATGTAGCCCTGAGAAACCTATCTTATCTATCAAATTATATGAATTTTCAAACATCTCTTGAGATTCTCCAGGAAATCCCACTATTACATCTGCTGTATACTCCATATTAGGAACAGCTTTTCTCAATTTTGTCAATCTCTCCTCTATCAAAGAGCTTCCATATTTTCTTCTCATTCTCTTTAGAACTGTGTCATCACAAGATTGAAGTGAAATATGAAGATGTGGCATCAATTTAGGGTTAGAAAACATCTCTATAAACTCATCTGAAATTTTATCTGGATATACTGAACCTATTCTAACTCTTTCTATTCCCTCTATTTTTAATATATCTTTCAATAGATCTTCAAAATTTCCACCATTTTCTAAATCTTCACCATAAGCACCTAAATTTATACCTATAAGAATTATCTCTTTAAATCCCTCTTGAGATAATTTTGTTATCTCTTTTAATATATTATCTTTCTGTCTAGATCTACTTTTTCCTCTTGCAAAAGGAATTTTACAATATGAGCAAAAATTATTACACCCATCTTGAATTTTTACATAGGCTCTTGACATCTCTCTTAAAGTGGCAAATTCATATTCAGTATACTCTGAATCTAAGAAAATATTGTGATTTTTCAATTTTTCCATAGTTCTATTCTCAATATCCTCTATAAAATTAACTATTCCACTTTTATCTGTATTTCCAACTACATAATCTATATCTTCCATCTCTAATAGTTCTTTACTATTAGTTTGAGCATAACATCCTGTTACAATTACTGCACCATTAGGGTTTATCTTCTTAGCTCTTCTTAACATATTTCTAGTTTTTCTATCTGCTACACTTGTAACAGTACAAGAGTTTACTATATATATGTCTGCTTTATCTTCAAAGCTAACCTCTTCATACCCTTTTTTTATTAACTGATTTTTTATACTCTCTGTTTCATATTGATTTACCTTACAACCTAAAGTATAAAAAGCAACTTTTTTATTGAAACTCATTTATTAATATTCCTCCTACTACAATAGAAGCTGTTTCTGCTCTCAATATTCTCCTTCCTAAAGTTACAATATTAGCACCTTTAGATTTTAAATATTCTATCTCCTCTGAATCAAATCCTCCTTCAGGACCGATTATATACAATACCTTTTTAGGTGAAACCTCTCTGTTCTTTAAAAGATTTTTTAATGTATATTCCTCTTCACACTCATAAGGAACAATGATCAAATCATATTTTTCCAGCTCTATATCTTTTATTTTTACTACTTCTGCAATCTTTGTTGGCTTTACCCCTTGACATTGTTTTAATGCTTCTCTTACAATAAGATCCCATTTATCTTTTTTCTCATTGATCTTAACTACTCCCCTTTTAGCTGCAACTGGAATAATCTCATTTATTCCTAATTCAGTTAATTTCTGTATAGTTAGATCCATCTTATCATTTTTCAGTATCCCAACTGCTGCATCTATCTCTATCTTATGAGAGTATCTGTCTTCTAATATCTCTTCAATTTCTAATATGATATATTTCTTTTCAATCTCTTTTACACTACAAAAATACTCTTTTTCTCCATCAACAGCTCTTACCTTTTCTCCAAGCTTAACTCTAAAAACATTTTTCAAATGATTTACATCAGCTTTGTCCTCTATAACAATATCTTTCTCTCTTATATTTTCATCTGATATTATAACACTTATCATATCAAACTCCTATATCATATCTTGATTTTTTATAAAATCATTTAAAGTTGTTTCTTCAAGTATTTTAGTCATTGCATTATCTAATTTGTTCCATATACAAGTAGTTCCACAACTTTGTCCATTACAATTTGCTTTATTTTCCTTGCTCTCATTACAATCTATAACTTTTTCCTCTTCATCTAATATTTTATATAGTTCATGCAGTGTTATCTCTTCAGGGTTTTTAGCTAATCTATATCCTCCATTAGGTCCTCTTTTTCCCTCAATTATATTTTCATTTTTTAATTTAAAAAGTATTTGCTCTAAATATTGTACGGATATATTTTGATCATCAGCTATCTCTTTAATTCTTACTAATTTATCTTCTCTGCTCTTTTCTGCTATATATACTAAAGCTTTTAATCCATATCTAACTCTTGTACTTATCTTCATCTAATCACTACTCCTTAACTTTCTTAAAATGTTGGTATCCCTTTTCAGTTACCATTCTTCCTCTATTTGTTCTTTTTAAATATCCTATCTTTACTAAATAAGGCTCATAAACCTCTTCTAAAGTTCTTCTATCTTCCCCTAATAATAGTGAAAGAGTTTCTATTCCAACTGGTCCTCCACCATAGTTATCTATAATAGCATTAACTATATCTCTATCCAAATCATCTAGTCCAGCTGAATCTATTCCCAATATCTCCAAAGCTTTCAATGAAGTCTCTCTATCTATCACTCCATTTCCTCTTATTTCACAATAATCTCTCACTCTTTTTAAAAGACGATTGGCTATTCTAGGAGTTCCCCTACTTCTACTAGCTAGTTCCCTTGCTCCCTCTTCTTCAACCTTTACTCCTAAGATATTTCCACCTCTAATAATTATCTCAGCAATCTCATCCTCTGTATAATACTCCATTCTATGAGTTACTCCAAATCTATCTCTCAAAGGTGAACTTAAAAGTCCAGCTCTAGTTGTAGCTCCTATCAATGTAAAATTAGGTAGCTCTATTCTAATTGAACGAGCTGAAGGTCCTTTTCCAACTATAATATCAAGTTCTCTGTCTTCCATAGCTGGATATAGTATCTCCTCTACTGTATTATTTAATCTATGTATCTCATCTATAAAAAGTATATCATTCTCCTCTAATGAAGTAAGGATAGCTGCTAAATCTCCAGCTCTTTCTAATACAGGTCCTGAAGTTATTCTCAAATTAGCTCCCATCTCTGTGGCTATGACTCCTGCTAAAGTTGTTTTTCCCAACCCTGGTGGTCCATATAACAAGATATGATCTATTGATCCCCCTCTTCTTTTTGCAGCTTCAATAGAGATAGCCATTTTCTCTTTTAAAGAAGTTTGTCCAATGTACTCTTTAAAACATTTAGGTCTTAATGTCTTTTGTACCTCTACTTCATTTTCCATTTCCAAAGTTGTAACTACTCTATCCACTCTCTTCTCCTTATACAAATAAACTTATAGCAAATTGGAAAATTCCAATTATTCCTCCTAAAATCGCTCCTATTACTTCAATATGCTTTAACTCTTTTTTAGCTAAAGAGTAGGTAATCTCCTCTAATTTCTCCAATGAAAAAGCTTCTACATTCTCAATTATAATCTTTTTAAAATCAACTTTTTCTTCTAAGTAACTTGTAAACATATTTATTATAGTTTCTTTATTTTCTAAAATAGATGTTTTTATCATTGATTTTATCTTATTTATAATCTCGTCACTAAGAAACATAGCTAACATTGGAAATTTCTTAGTTATTTCACTTTCTAATTTTTCCTCTAAGATCTTATCAATTACTGCTCCCATCTTCTCTTCTAACTCATCAGCATTTAAAGAGTTTGTAATATCTTTCAAAGAGATAAGCTCCTTTTGAACTGTATCTGCTATACTTACAGCTATCTCACTTCTTCTTTTAGGAATTAATCCTTGTATCTTAAAAAATAGAAAGTTCATCTCTTTATATGGTCTAAAAAGCATTTTTATAGCGATGTAATTTGTTATCCAACCTATCATTGCTCCAATTCCTACTATTAGAAATAATTTTATAATAATTTGATTCATTCTTATTTTCCTCTCTTTGCACTTTAAATTTCATTACTTTTCTAGTAAACTATTTTATCATAAATATTAGGTTTTTTCAATTATTATAACCATGATTTCAAAAGATTCTTTTCTCTATATCATATCTATTTTTTCTTTAAGATAAAATATTTTTGAACATTATATTATAACATTTTTTAACTCTATTCTCAAAAATATTATTTCAAAAAATTTAAAAGCAGGTAGCTAAAAAACTACCTGCTCTCTTATTTAAAAATATTATTATCTATCTTCTCCAGAAGTTCCATATTTAGAAAGAAGTTCTTGATTTTCTCTTCTCTCTTCTTCAATTTCTATTTTTTTAATAGATAATTTAATTCTTTGTTTTTCTCTATCTATTTCAGTAATTTGAGCTTTTACTTTTTGTCCTACTGTAAATTTATCTTTAAGATTTTTTATAAAGTCTTTAGATGCTAATTGAGCAGGAATGAATCCATCTATTCCTTTACTTAAATTAACAAATAATCCAAAGTCCATTATATTTTTAATCTCTTTTTCTACTGTATCTCCAACTTTATAGTTTTCTAGAGCTACTTCCCAAGGACTTTTTCTTAAAGCTTTTATACTTCCTTTAATTTTGTTATCTTCTGTATTAAGTTCGATTACTTTAAATTCTACTGTATCTCCAACTGCAAATTTCTTATTTTCTTCACCTTGCCAGTTATAGTCTGATTGGTGAATAAATACATCTACACCAGGTTCAACTTCAGCAAAAAGTCCAAAAGGTTTTACTTCTAAAACTTTTCCTGTTAATTGAGTTCCTACTGCAAATCTTGTTTCAGCTGAATCCCAAGGATTTTCACTTAGTTGTTTAATTCCTAGTTTTAATTTTCTTTCAGCTGGTTGGAATTCAAGAACTTTAACTTTAACTATATCTCCAACTTGAACAAATTCATTTAAGCTAACTCTTTTCTTATTCCATGTAAAGTCTGACATATGTACTAATCCTTCTACACCATCAGCTATTTCAACAAATACTCCATAAGGAAGTATTTTAGTTACTTTTCCTTCAATTACAGAATCAACAGCGTATTGCTCTGCTGCTACTTCCCAAGGATTTCTTGTTAGAGCTTTTATTGAAAGTTTTACATTTTTCTTTTCTGGTTCTAGAGATATAATTTCAGCTTTTACCATATCTCCTTTTTTGTATTGATCAGATAATTTATCTAGTTTTTTCCAAGATACTTCAGAAATATGTACAAATCCTCTTAGATGTTGAATTTTTAATGAAAGTCCAAATTCAAGAACATCTGTAATTTCAGCTTCTACAACATCTCCAACTTTTAATTCAGAGAACTCTTCACTTTCTTTTAATAGAGTTATATCTTTTTTAGAGAAAGTAATTTTCTTACCTTTTTTATCTTTATCAGGTTTGATATCTTTAATCATTACTTTGATTTCCTCTCCAATTACTTTATCTCCATCTTTCATTGAGATTTCTGATAAAGAGTTAGGAAGGAATCCTTGATGGAACATAGCTTCTACCATATATCCACCTTTTACTCTCTTAACGATTTTTCCTGTGATGATCTCTTTCTTTTCGAAAGCTTCTTCTAGTTTTTTCCAACTATCTTCCATATCTATTCTTCTTCTTGAACCAATTTTGAAATCTTCGTCTTCTCCAACTAAAAGAACTTCTACTTCATCTCCTTCATTGTAGTTTTCTAGCTCTTCAGTTCTTACTCTTACACTTGTAGGTAATCCTGGAACATCAAGGAAAGAGAAGTTTCTTTCTTTTGTAGCTAATATTCCTTTTACTCTTACTTTTTCTCCTTTAGCATTGTCTTCCTCTGGCATATACTCATTTAGCCAAGATTCAAATTCTGTGTAATCAACGTGTTCATTATTATTAGACATTAATTGATCCCCCTTATTTTATTTTCTATATTAATTACTATTTCTTCCGGTGTTGAGGCTCCAGCTGTAATTCCTATTTTTTCACAGCCATCGAACCAATTTTTTTCTAACTCTTTTTCACTCTCTATTAGATAAGTTTTTTCATTTATAGTTTTTGAGATATCATATAACTTTTTAGTATTAGAACTATTTTTTCCACCAATAACTAATAGTATATCTACCTCTTTAGCTAACTCTTCCACTGCTTCTTGGCGAACTTGAGTTGCTCCACACACCTTATCTGATATCTTAACATTTGAATAGTGATTTTCCAAGAAACTTTTTATTTTTTCTAATTTTTTTTTGTTTAAAGTTGTTTGTGTAAGAACACAATACTTTTTATTACTATCTATTTCAGCTTTTTCAACTTCTTCTAACTCATTATAAACTCTTATATTCTCTCCAAAAGATATAATTCCTTTTACCTCAGGATGATTTTTATCTCCAATAAAGATAATTTCATAACCTTGCTTTTCCATCTCTATTAAAGTTTCTCTAATATGAGTTACAAATTTACAAGTAGCATCATATACTTTGACTCTTTTTTCATTCAAAATGTTATAAATTTTTTTTAAAGTTCCATGTGCTCTTATTATCACTATATCATTTTCATTTAAATCATCTTTTTGATTTAAAATCTCTTCCTCTTCTACTATTAGAAATCCTTCATCTTTTAACTTATCTACTACATATCTATTGTGAACCAACATCCCTAAAATAAAAATTCTTCTATTTTTATTTTCCTCTTTTTTTAATACATTGTGACAAGTTTCAATAGCTCCAGAGACTCCAAAACAGAATCCCATGTGTTTAGCTCTTATTATCTCCATAACTATTCCTCATTAAATTTTTTTACTTCTATTAGATCAACAAGTGCATCTAACATCTCATCTTCATCTGGTCCATCTGCTATAAGCTCAAGTTTTCTTCCACACTCTGCTGCTAACAACATCAATCCCATAATACTTTTCCCATTTATCTCTTCATCATCACATTTAACTGTAATGTCAGAATCATATCCAGTTACTAATTGCACAAATAAAGATGAAGGTCTTGCATGTAATCCAGCTTTATTCTTTATTTGAACTATTCTACTCTTCATAAAATTATCACTTTCCTTTTAGTTTATATATTTTATTAAAATCTCTTTTACCTCTTTTGAATCATGGCAAAGTAATAGTTTTTCCTTTATCTCTTTTAATTTATCATAGTTTAAACTTCTTATTAAAGATCTAGCTGCTAAAATTGATGTTCCTACCATACTTAAATCTTTTATTCCCATACTTAAAAAAGCAACAATAGCTTTTGCATCTCCCGCCATCTCTCCACAAACTGACACTTTCTTTCCATATAGATCAGCTGCTTTTTTTACAAAGGCAATAGAACGTAGTACTGCAGGATTATAGCAATCATACATTGAAGATACAGTTTCAGAAAGTCTATCTGTAGCTAAAATATATTGAGTAAGATCATTAGTTCCTATACTGAAGAAATCTACCTCTTGAGCAAAAACATCTGCCATCATAACTATTGATGGAACTTCTATCATTACTCCAATTTCAATATCCTCTTTATATAGTTTATTTTCTTCTTTCAACTCTTTTTTTGCTCTCTCTAACAGTTTATTTGCTTCTCTAAGTTCAGATATGTTAGTAACCATCGGATACATAATCTTTACATTTCTATTATATGCGGCTCTTAAAATAGCTTTTAATTGTGTAATAAATATATCTTGATTTTGTAAACTAAATCTTATTCCTCTCAAACCTAAAAAGGAGTTTGTTTCATTTTTCATTTTAAAATATGGTAACTGTTTATCAGCACCTATATCTAAAGTTCTTATTATAATAGAAGAATCTTTATCAAATTTTTCTACTATACCACTATAAACTTTAAATTGATTTTCTTCATCTGGGAAAGATGTATTTTTCATATATAGAAGTTCTGTTCTCAATAGACCTATTCCATCAGGTTTTAAAGTTCTAACCTCTTCTGAGTCTAAATCACCACTAACATTTATATATAGAGATACTTTTTCTCCATCTAAAGTCTCTGTTGGCAAATTAGCATCTCTTTTTATCTCTTCCTTTTTTAATTCAAATTTTTCTAAAAGATTTTCATACTCTTTTTTAGTTTTTTCATCTGGTTCTATTATAACACAAGAATTGATCTCTGTAGTATCTAAAATTATATCTTTTCCCCAATTATAGCTAAAAATATTTTTTATTCCCATCAATGTTGGAATTTCTAAAGCTTTTGCAAGAATAGCTAAGTGTGATGTTTCACCACCATATTCCATAACTATCCCCTTTATTTTTATTCCTAGATGGTATATATTTAAAAGCTCAGTTGGAAAAATCTCCTCTGTTACTAAAATTTTACCATCTAATTTTTTCCAATCTTCAAATCTTTTATCTAAATTTCCTACTATTCTTTTTCCAACATCTTTTATATCCAATTCCTTTTGTCTATACTCAGGATTTTGAATATTTTTAAACATCTTTACATATTTAGTAGTTATAAGTTTTACTGCTTCTTCAGCTCTTAACTTATCTTTTTTTATACTTTTTTTTATGTCTGATACATATATTGGATCATCTAATATCATCATATGAGCTGTTATTATTTCCAAATCATGTTCATTCATTTTTCCAGCAAAACTAGTTCTCAAATCTTCTAAAGACTCCTTTGAAAGTTCCAAAGCTCTTTCAAATCTTTCAATCTCATTTTCAACATCTTTTTCATCTAATATTGCTGTTATTCCTTCATCTATATATTTCTTTTTATCTAAAAAGACTTCTCCAGTCACAATGCCTTCAAAAGCGAAACTTCCTTTTATTACTTCCATTTTTCTCACTCCTCTGCTTCACCTTTAATGGATTATATTAGATTATATCTTATTTTATTTTTTTTTTCAATTTTTTTACTAAATCAAAATAAATTTTTAAAAAAATCTATTGATTATCATGTTCACTTGTGCTACAATCATAAGATAAAATTAATACAATTAATATTTTAACACATTTATATTATATACCTTTATGTATCTTATGTTTTAGTTATGTAATCACTAAAATTTTCCTATAAAAAATTTTTATTATATACAGGGAGGCGTTTAATAAATGAACACAATGCTGGAAGTTTTTGGAGTCAACTATTTTTCAGAACTTGAATTAAAAAGTAGAGTTCCTAGTTCAATTTTCAAAAAATTTAAATCTGTTCAACTTGGGGAAGCTGAAATGTCTTTAGAAGTAGCTGATGTTATTGCCAATGCAGTAAAAAGTTGGGCTACTGAAAAAGGTGCTACACACTTTACTCACTGGTTTCAACCTCTTACTGAATTAACTGCAGAAAAACACGAATCTTTTATTGCTATCACATCAGATGGAACTATAATGTCTCAATTTTCTGGAAAAGAGCTTATAAAGGGAGAAGCTGATACTTCATCTTTCCCTAATGGGGGATTAAGATCAACTTTCGAAGCTCGTGGATATACAGCTTGGGATACAAGCTCACCTATGTTCTTAAAAGGAGAAGGAATTTCTAAAACTCTATATATTCCTACTGCTTTTGTTGGTTACAATGGTGAAGCATTAGATAAAAAAGTTCCTCTAATAAGATCTATAAAAGCTGTTGAATCTCAAGCATTAAGAATTCAAAAATTATTAGGAGATACTCAAACTAGACATATAGATGTTACTCTTGGTGCTGAACAAGAATATTTCCTTGTTGAAAAGGAGTTTTGGGATAAACGTTTAGACTTAGCATTAGCTGGAAGAACTCTTTTTGGTAACTTACCACCTAAAGGGCAAGAGATGAACGACCACTACTACGGAACAATTAAAGAGAGAGTAGAGTGTTTCATGGCTGAGCTTGATGCTGAACTTTGGAAAGTTGGAGTTATGGCTAAAACTAAACATAACGAAGTTGCTCCTAACCAATTTGAAATAGCACTGATGTTTACTACTGCTAACGTTGCTGTTGACCAAAACCACTTAACTATGGACATCATTAAAAAAGTTGCAAATAGACACCATCTTGCTGCACTTCTTCACGAAAAACCTTTCCAAGGTGTCAATGGTTCTGGAAAACATTGTAACTGGTCACTATCGACAGATACAGGAAAAAATCTATACAACCCAGATTCTCTAACTAAAGATAATCTTCAATTTTTACTATATCTAATGGCTGTTATAGAGGGAGTAGATAGATATGCTGATATTTTAAGAGCATGTACAGCTACACCAGGAAATGATCATAGACTTGGGGGACACGAAGCTCCACCAGCAGTTATCTCTATCTTCTTAGGAGAACAACTTCAAGAATTATTAGAAAATATTGGTAATACACAATTTAATGAAAGTTCTGAAGAGGTATTAGATATTGGAATGCACATTCCAAAAATTTCTAAAGACTTATCAGATAGAAACAGAACTTCACCTTTCGCATTTACAGGAAATAAATTTGAATTTAGAATGCCTGGATCAAGTGCTTCTGCTTCTACACCAGTATTTATGATCAACACTATAGTTGCTGATATCTTAAAAGAGTATGCTGATTACTTAGAAAAAACAGATCCTACAAAAAATATCAATAAATATATTGTTAAACTTATAAAAGATAGATATCCTAAACACAAAAGAATTATATTCAATGGAAATGGATATGAACAAGCTTGGATAGATAAAGCTAAAGAACTTGGACTTTCAAATCTAAAAAATACTATTGAAGGAATCCCTGTTTATATTAGAGAAGAAACTATTGCTCTTTTTGAAAGACATAAAGTTTTAACAAGAAATGAGTTATATTCAAGATTTAAAATCTACAGTGATAGATTTAATAAACAAACAAATATTGAAATATCTACTGCTATTAGAATGGCAAGAAATGAAATTTATCCTTGTATTTCAAGATATATAACTAATATTTCTCAAATGATTAACAGTGTTAGAGAGGCTCTAGGAGAGGAACAATTTATCCAATATGATAAAGAACATTTAATTAAAGTAATAGGATTTAAAAACCAACTTAAAGACTCTATAACTGAATTAAATGAAGGGCTTAGAACTGCTATGGCTATTGCTGATGAATATGAAAGAGCTTGCTATTACCACAATGAACTTATACCTGTTTTAGCTCGTATGAGAACTGTTGTTGACTCTCTTGAACTTCTAATAGAAAAAACAGTATGGCCTATACCTACTTATTACGATTTATTATTTAGATTATAAAATAAGAAAACTGCTCCTAAAATTTAGGGGCAGTTTTTTATTAAATATTTAAACAAATTCTCTTCAATTTCATTTCTTAAAACTAATTCATACTCCACAACACTCTTACCATAACTATTTATTATCTCTTTAGGATTGATAACTTTTTCTACTTGTCCTAAATAATAAAAGTTTTCTCCCAATTTTTTCTTTATAAAAACTTCAAGAGTATAATAGTTTTCTGCTATTTTTCCCTCTGCTGTTAATTTTCCATTTTTCATCAAATATCTTTGAGCTTTTGAAAACCAAGTTACTCTTTTATTATCATAAAATGTATTGTCATAATCAGCAGAAATTCCAGTATCATCTAAAGTTATAAAAAGAATTACCTTTCTCTCTTTTTCAAAAACTGTATAACCACTCACTTGATATCCATTATTAAAATCTAAATTTAGATACCAAAAAGCCTCTTGTTTAGTATATCCTTTATACTTTAAAATACTTTCCTTTGTCTCTTGCTTATAATTTTTTTCTACATATGCAAGATTATATCTTATCAAATCATCTACTAAGCTTTTAAAATAACTGTTCTCTCTATAACTTTTTTCAAAGTCCTCACAACATATATAATAATCTTCATATTTTTCTATTAGAGGATAAAACTCCTTAGCAGTTGATAAACTTATAAAAATCTCTTTTGCTAGATGCTTTAATCCATTTTCTATATTTTCTCTTTGTTCAATTAAATTGTATCTCTCTTTTAATTCCTTTTCAATCTCTTCTATCCCTATTTTTTTATTTTTAAGTATTAAAGAAAGAATTACCATTTCGTGTACTCTTTTAGCAGGAGTTAAAAAGCTTGAGATATATCTAAGATAATTATTTTCAGTAGGACTTATCTTTCCAAAATCAATTTTAGGTCTTATTATTCTTAAAATCTCATCATATGTTTTTTTATATTTTAAAATTACACTTGGATCTATCATATTTCTTTGGAAAAAATCATATAGCATAGGTATTCTTCCAAATTGCTTTTCTAACAGATTAAAATCTCTCTCAATGTTTTTCTTAGTTGAGAAATTATTTTTATTAATATTTTCAAAAATTCTTTCTTTTACTATCTCTTCAAAGATTATTGAGCTCTGCCCTGGAATCATATCTGTTCCATTCATTATAAATCTTTTCATATATTCTTTATCATAGCTATTATCTTGTGAAACTGCTACTGGAATCAGGAAGTTTTTCTCATAGTTACCTATAAAATCTAAAATAACTACATACTCTTTTCCCTCATATTTTCTCAAACCTCTTCCTAACTGCTGAATATACACTATTGATGATTCAGTAGGACGAAGTAATATAACTTGATTTATACAGGGTATATCCACTCCCTCATTAAAAATATCCACGGTGATTATATGCTCTATTTTTCCCTCTTCTAAATCTAAAATTATTTTCTCTCTCTTACTATCACTATCCTCTCCAGTTAAAACTTCACATCTTATGCCTTTACTCTTCATCTTCTCTGTTAGCTCAATAGCCTCTTCAACTCTTGAAACAAAAATTAAACCATGAAGCTTATCTCCACTATATCCATAAAATCTACTTTTTTCGATAATATGATTTACTCTCTCATCAGCAGTTAATTTTTTTACAGCTGTTTTCTCTGTTATTAACTCCCCATCTACCTCTATATCTGAAATTCCAAAATAATGAAATGGGCATAATAACTCCTCTCTTAAAGCATCATGTAATCTTATCTCATAAGCTATATTATGGTGAAAAAGTTCATATATATCAAAATTGTCCCCTCTCTCTGGGGTAGCAGTCATTCCTAACATAAATTTAGGAGTAAAATAATTTATTAAACTTTGGTAACTCTTTGCTCCCCCATGATGAACTTCATCAATTATAATATAATCAAAATAATCTTTTGGAAACTTTTCAAGATGCTCTTTTTTACTCATAGTTTGAATCATAGCAAAAATATAATCCTCTTCTCCTATGCTTCCATCATATATGCTCATTTTTTTATCTTTTATAATAGTCTCAAATGTTTCTTTAGCCTTTGATAATATTGTTTTTCTATGAGCTATAAAAAGTACTTTTTCTGCCTTTGCATTTTTCACATCAAAACCACTTAAATAAGTTTTACCAGTTCCAGTTGCACTTATTAACAACCCTCTCTTTGCATAATTTCTCAAAGATTCTAAGTTTTTAAGAGCTTGTACCTGCATAATATTAGGTTTTACCTCTTTTTCAATTAAACTCTTTTCTTGTCTCTTTATTTTTTTATTAAAACTCTTATACATAAGATAATTTTCTTCATACTCTTTTAGTCTTTCATCTGTTAATTTTGAAACACTATTAAAGATATTGTAAAAATTCTCTAAAATATTTTTAGCTATCTTTCCATCTTTTAAAGAGTTAATCTTTAAATTCCACTCAAAATTTGTTGTAAGAGCTGTTTGTGTAAGATTACTACTTCCAATTATCATTGTCCAAATATCTTTTTTTCTAAAAAAGTAACCTTTAGCATGAAATTTTTCCTCTGATACCAATCTTATATCTATATTTTCAAACTCCATAAGCTTTTTCAAAGCCTTAGGTTGAGTAAAAGTAAGATAATCTCCAGTTAGAATTTGCCCTTTAACTCCTCTTTCATTTAAACTTCTCAACTGCTCCAAAATCATAGTAACTCCATTTTCTGTAATAAAAGCAACTGAGATTATAAACTCATCACACTCTTCTAATTCTCTTCTTAAAGCACTTATTATTTTTTCATTTTTATTTGAAAGTAATTTATGTTGATAATTCAAATTTGACTCTATATTTTCATTTAATAAACTTGTTCTAAAACTATTTAATAGATAATTTTCCATTTTTTCTCCTAACTTTAAAATTATAACAACTTTATTATATATAATTTTTGTATATTTTACCAATTTAATGCTATAATAAAAAGAAAATTTTAGGAGCAATGATGAAAAAGCAAGATATTATTATCACATTTATATTTATTTTAGCAATTATTTTTTCTAAAGGAGATTTTGCCTTTTTCTTTCTATTTTTAATCTATCTTTCAACTTTTATATATAGATATTTTTCAAAGAGATCTAAAGATAGCCTATTCTTCAAAAATTTAAAAAATCTATGCAAATTAGGATACACAATACTTCTTGTTGCTTTTATTGGTTTTGAAGCTATTCTTTTAAAAGATATAGCTATAAATAAAGATAATTTCCCTAAGAGTTCTCATGTAATAGTATTAGGTGGTAAATTAGAGGATAATATCCCTTCTAAAACTTTAGAGCTTAGATTGATTAAAGCTTATGAATACTATGAAAAATTTCCAGATACAATTTTTATTCTATCTGGTGGAAAGGGAGATGATGAAAATCTGCCAGAAGCTCAAGGTATGGCAAATTATCTAATTGAAAAGGGGATTCCAGAAAAGAATCTGATTTTAGAAAGTAATGCTACTTCTACCTACGAAAATTTCAAGTTTTCTAAGGAGATTTTAGACAGTTTAGAGGTTAAAAATATTGGGGTTATCTCTAGCTCTTTCCATCTATATAGAGCTAAATTTATAGCTAAAAAACTTGGTATCCCTGTTGAGGCAATATATGCTAATTCACCTTTAATTTTATTTTTTAACTGTAGTTTAAGAGAGTTCTTTGCATATTTTAATGAGATGAGGAAATAAAATTGTACTCTACTTCTCTTTAAATATATCTACTATTACTTTCTCTGTTTCTATCATTCCTGGAGATGCTATTTTTCCCATATTCATCATTGTTTTCTCTGGAGTAATTCCATTTATTCCATGAACATTGAAGATATATGTATTATTCATAGCCATCTCTACTGCTCTATATGCTGCATCTACTGCAACAATCCCTTTCATAGTGCAACCTTGGTTTCCTCCATCACATATCATTCCTGTGATTCCTGAAGCCATATTATTTATTATATTTGTTATCTCTTCTAAAGTTGCTCCTCTTAAATACCCTAACCCACAAGCTACTCCTGTTCCTCCAGCTATTCCACATCCACAAAATGCTGATAACCTTCCTGAGTACTCTTTAATATATGTACAGATAAGATAACTTAACATAGTAGCTCTTATTAATTTTTCATCACTTAACCCTTTAACCTTAGTTTCAGCAAATAGAGGTAGTGTTGTAATAATTCCATGAGCCCCTGAACCAGTAATACTCATAGCTGGCTTATTAAGTCCTAAAACTCTTGCCTCAATAGCTCCATTACATAAAAGTTGAGCTGTATTTAAAGAGCTATCTGAATATATCTTATCTCCATTCATTTTTAAAAGTTGTTTTACAAAGGTAGTCCTTTCATTTTTTAGCCCCTCTTGAAATAGCTCCATATTCATCTTATGAGCTGACATTACAAAATCAATTTCAGAAATATCCACACTATTAATATAATCTAAAACCTCTTTTACACCAAATTTATGTAACTCTACTTCTTGAGAATCTTCCTTTTTACTTTCAATCTCTTTTTCAAAAATAGTCTCTCCATTTAAAACTATTTTTACTATATTTATATGTGTTCCCTCTATTCTTACAAGGCAACTTTCTCTCTCTGTTTTTACTTCAGATTCAATTATAATATCTGAAGTTATTTTACTCAACTCTACCTTTATCTTTCCATCGTCAATTAATTTTTGAGCTTTTACATTATCTTCAGCTGTTACATCTTCAAGAGATTCTAGCCCTTTCTCTGCTTTTCCTGCTACCACACCTAATGCAGCTGCGAAAGTATTTCCCACTTCATTAGAATTAGGAATCCCACAGGTAAAGGCATTCTTATATATCCCTGAATTTAACCTTACTTCTACACTTTTAATTTCTCCAGCAATATAACTCTTTGCCTTTGCCACTGAAAAGGCTATCGCTCCTGGCTCTGTTACTCCCAATGCTGGTTTCATATCCTCTTTTATTATCTTAGTTAAAATATTCATAATCTCCCTCCATTTTTATATTTTATCCATAGAACTTTTTAATTTACTCAACAACTTCTCCCCTTCAGTTGAAATTTTATTTCCTTTACGTCCTTTAAAAACATCTATTAATCCCAACTCTTCAAGTTTTTTTAGTATTCCCCTTATCTCTTGCTCAGTTAATACCATTCCCTCTTTTTTGCATATTTCCACAAGACTTTGCCTACCACTACTTTTTCCTCGATTACAACACTCATCTATCTTTTCTAAAATAAACAGACTCTCCTCATACCCTTCTCCAAAAATTTCCTCATAATAATTTTCTTTTTCCTCTCTCTTTTTTATCTCTATTTTATCTGCCGCACTTTCATAGTACTCTTTTATAGCAAAAGGCATCTCTTCAAACTCTATTATTTTATCCCCAGTAAAACTAAAAAACTCTATATAATTTTTTAATTCCCTTATATTTCCTTCCCAATTATATAGCTCAAGTGCTTTTTTAGCTTTAAAGGAAAATCTAAACTCTCCTCCACTATTTCTCATAAATTTTTCTATTAAAAGATATAGATCATCTTTTCTCTCTCTCAATGGTGGAACTATCAAAGGAAATGAACACATTCTATAATATAGATCTTTTCTAAATTTTCCCTCTTTTACTAATTTTCTCAACTCTTCATTTGTAGTTGTAATTATTCTTACATCAACATTGATAACCTTGTCTCCACCTATTCTCATTATTTCTTTTTCCTGTATTACACGTAGTAATTTTACCTGAAGAGCTGGACTCATTCCTTCTAATTCATCTAAAAAAAGTGTTCCTTTATGGGCAAATTCAAAGAAACCTATTTTTCCACCTTTTTTTGCCCCTGTAAAAGCTCCCTCTTCATATCCAAAAAGTTCACTTTCCAATAATGTTTCTGGAATAGCTGCACAGTTTACTGCTATAAATGGAAACTCTCTTCTATTAGAATAATTGTGAATAGCATGAGCAAATAACTCTTTTCCTGTTCCACTCTCTCCTGTAATTAAAATATCTGAATCTATTTTAGCCATTTTTTTAGCTAAAGCCTTTAATTTTAACATAGGTCGACTCTCTCCAACTATATCATCAAAGGTATATTTTGCCTTATGCCCCTTATTTAGCAATTGCCTTCTTAACTCATTCTGTTTCTTCTCTTCCTCTTCAAACTTTTGAAATATAGCAAAAGCTCCCATATAGTATTCAGCTTTTATTATTGGAATAATCGAGATGTTAATATATTCATCTCCTATTTTTATAAGTTTAGTTTTTATCTCCTCTCTACTCTCTTTTGCCTCTTTAAAAGGTATATATGGCAACAGTTCCTCTGCATTATTCCCCAATAAAGTTCCACTTCTCTTATTTAAAATTTTCTCTGCTCTCTCATTACAAGAACATAGGAAGTTATCTTTATCAACACCTAATATAGCTATCTTTGTTGTTTTCATCAAAAGAGAAAATTGACTCTCTGCCTGTGTTGCCTTTTCCAATATCTTGCTTAAACTATAATCATTTGTTGCTACTGTATCTAGATACTCTCTAATCTTTTTATAGTATAATATATGTTCAAACTCCAATTTTAAAGCTATCTCTATAATTGTATTAGCATCTATTATTCTATGTCCTATATCTATTATCTCTCTTCCCTCTACTTCTTTAGGAAGAAGTTGAGTTTCTGCTGGAGTGATAATTGTATTTTCATCTGGAAATTTTTTCATTTTAGGATAGGCAGGAATAAATTCTATATTATTAACTCCCAAATGATACATCATAGATATTGCCTCTATACACATTTTAAAACTAACATTAAAAAATATTGCCTTTGTTCCCTTAGGAAAACTTTTTAAAAATCTTAATTTCTCCTTAGTTAAAGTCAGATCTGCTATTACAATGTTATCTTTTTTTAAGAAATCACTATCTAAAAACTCATAGGCACTACTTGAAATTAGATATAGATCTGCCCTATTCAATTTTTTTATACTTTTATCCTCTATACTATATATTTCTGTTTCTATCAACTCTTCAAAAATAAATTCTACTTGCTCTTTCATTGAGCTTCTTATCTCTTTAGCATTTGTTATTATTGCAACTTTTTTCTTCATAATATCCACCCTTAAATTTTTAATATTATGTTTACTGCTTTAATTATTTTAAGTATACCATATAGTTCCCCATAAAAAAATACACCCTCCACCTTAATTTTTTTAAGGCTTTAGGTGTATCGATTTCTTTAATCTATTTTATATTTTTTACTGCTTTTTCTATTTTTTCTATTGCCTCTTCTACCATATATCTAGGACAAGCAACATTCATTCTTGCAAAACCTTTTCCATTTTCTCCAAAAGTTCCTCCATCATTCATAGCAACCTTTGCTTCATTGATTAAGAACTCTTGAATCTTATCTTGTGGAATACCAATACCATTAAAGTCTAACCACATTAAATATGTTCCCTCTGGTTTTACAGTTTTTATCTCTGGAATTCTTTCATTTATAAAATCAACAACATATTGCATATTTCCATCTAAATGTGCAATTAACTCCTCTAACCAATCTTCACACTTATTATAAGCAGCTTCAAAAGCAACTAAACTAAATGGATTGTTTCTCTTTACATCCATTCTTCCTAAAATATCATCAAACTCTTTTCTCTCCTCTGCTCTTGGGAAAGTAGCAAAAGATGCTTGAAGTCCTGCTAAGTTAAATGATTTTGTTGGTGAAAATAAAGTTATAGTTATATCCTCTATCTCTTTACTTATAGACCCCATTGGAATATGTTTATGCCCTGGCATTATTAGATCTCTCCAAATTTCATCTGCTAAAATTCTTACATTATATTTTTTACATAGATTTCCCATCTTTTCAAGTTCATCTTTTTTCCAAACTCTACCTACTGGGTTATGAGGGTTACATAAAATAAATAGTGTCACGCTCTCTTGTGATAACTTATTTTCAAAATCTTCAAAATCAATAGTATAATATCCATTTTCATCTTTTACTAGATGATTTTCTATTAGTTGTCTTCCATTATCCTTTACTGATGCTGCAAATGGTGGATATACAGGTGATTGAATAAGAATTTTATCTGTAGTTTTAGTCAACATATTTACAAGGATAGACATACTAGGAACAACACCTGGACTATGTATTAATGTATTCGGTAAGATCTCATATCCAAATCTTTTTGCTACCCAATTAGCTGCACTTTCATAGTATGAATCTGGTCTGTATACATATCCAAAAATTTCTTGTTTAACTTTTTCAGCCATAGCTTCTACAATTTCTGGAGCTGCTTTTATATCCATATCTGCTACCCACATTGGAGTTAAATCTTCTCTTCCAAATTTCATCTTCATCTCTGCCCATTTAGCAGCATGATTTTCCCTTCTATCTATTTTCTCATTAAAATTGTATCTCATTATACCCCTCCTAGTTCTTTTTACATATTAATATAGCAATTTCAATGCCATTAACTTTTTTTATTTTTGTATTAAATATATATATTTCTTCCCCTTTTAATCCTTTCTTTTTTATTAATAGGTTGAATAGGTTATCCTATTTACCTATTAATAAAAAAACTACACTCTCCACCTAATTTTAAGGTTTCAAGTGTAGTATATTATCTATTAAAATACAGGTACAAAACCACCTTTAAAAGTTTTTAAAACATAGTCTCTTACTTTTTCTGTTTGGAAAGCTTCAACTAATGCTTTTATATCCTCTCTATTTTCATCTCCTGCTCTTACAGCAAATATATTGATATATGGAGAATCTTTATCTTCAAGAACTATACTATCTTCTGTTGGAAAAAATCCTGCATTTACTGCATATCCACCATTGATAACTGCTGCATCTACATCTGGTAAAATTCTTGGTAATTGTGCTGCTTCTAACTCTTTAAATTTAAAGTTTTTAGGATTTTTTACTATATCAAATGTTGTAGCACGTAGATCTGTTGGATCTTTTAGTTCTATTAATCCAGCTTTATGGAATAGTAATAAAGCTCTTCCACTATTAGTTGGATCATTAGGTATAGCAATTACAGCTTTTTCTGGTAACTCTTCTAAACTTTTATATTTTTTTGAGTAAAGCCCTAAAGGACAAATATAAGTTGCCCCTGCAGAAACTAGATTAAGCCCTTTATCTTTGTTAAATTGCTCTAAGTATGGAAGGTGTTGAAATGAGTTTACATCTATATCACCATCTGCCAATGCAAGATTTGGAGTTACATAGTCATTCATCTCCACTATTTCTAACTCTATCCCCTTTGCCTTTAAGTCATCTTTAATTAAGTTCATTATTTCAGCTCCAGGATATGATGTTGTCCCTATTTTTAATGTTTTTCCAAAGCATATTGTTGATAAAAGTATAAATAATAATAGTATTTTTTTCATAACTAACAACTCCTTTTTATGTATATCTCAAAATGTATCTGTCTTAGAATGCTGGAACTACTCCACCTTTGTAGTTTGCTCCAATATAGTCACTTACTTTTTTACTTTGAAGTGCTTTTAAAAGTTTTTGAATATCTTCTTTGCTTTCATCACCTGATTTTACAGCTATAATATTAGCATATGGAGATTCTGCACCTTCTAATAATAGTGAATCTTCAACTGGTGAGAATCCAGCTTCTAAAGCATAGTTTCCATTGATAACTGCTGCTTCTACATCTGGTAAAACTCTTGGTAATTGTGCTGCTTCAATAGGTTTAAATTTTAATTTTTTAGGATTTTCTACAATATCAAATTCTGTTACATATAGATTTGTAGGATCATTTAATTTAATAATTCCATTGTTGTGAAGTAAAATTAAAGCTCTTCCTCCATTTGATGGGTCACTTGGAATAGCAATAGTTGCTTTATTTGGTAGATCTTTAATATCTTTTATTTTTTGTGAAAATACTCCTAGTGGCTCTACATGAACTTTCCCTGCTGATACTAAATTTAATCCTCTTTCATTTGAGAACTTTTCAAGATATGGAAAGTGTTGGAAGAAGTTTGCATCTAGCTCTCCCTCTGCCAATGCTAAGTTAGGAGTTACATAATCAGTAAATTCAACTACTTTTAAATCTACTCCCTCACTTTTTAGATCTTCTTTTACTAAATTAAGGAGTTCTGCATGAGGTACTGGAGTTGCTCCAACTTTTAATTCTCCTGCTAATGCTGTTGCTCCAACTAAGATAAATGCTGCTGCTAATAAAGTTTTAAAAGATTTTTTCATAATTACCCTCTCCCTGTAAATTTTTTATATTTGTAAAACTTAATTATCTTTTCTTTTTAATTCTCTCTACTAAATAGTTTCCTAATGATTGTAATACTTGAACTAAAAGTATTATCACTATTACTGAATAGATCATTATATCTGTTTTAAATCTTTGATAACCAAATCTAATTGCTAAGTCTCCAAGTCCCCCTGCTCCTATTGTTCCTGCCATTGCTGAGAAACCTATAAGACTGATTACTGTAACTGTTATTCCATGAATAATATGTGGCATTGTTTCTGGAATCATAACCTTCCAAATTATTGTACTATTACTTGCTCCCATACTTGAACTTGCTTCTATTAGTCCCTTGTCAACTTCATTTAAAGCTCCCTCTATCATTCTAGCTACAAATGGTGCTGCTGATATTGAAAGAGGAACTATTGCTGCTGTACTTCCTATTGTTGTTCCTACTATTATTCTTGAAAGTGGGAATAAACATATCATTAATATAATGAAAGGAAATGATCTTAAAGTATTTATTACTATTTCCAAAACTTTGTTTAATTTTGGCCTCTCCATGATATTTCCCTCTTTTGTTACTACTAATAGAACTCCTATTGGAAACCCTATTAACAATGAAAAAATTGTTGAGAAAAATACCATGTATAAAGTTTCAAGTGTTGAATCTAATATCATACTAAATACCATTATAAATCACCTCTACTATTACTCCTGACTCATTAAACCACTCTATCGCCTCTTGTTGTTGTTTCATCTCTCCAGAAAGTTCTATGAAAAGATGTCCTACCTTCATAGTTGAAAGATGATCTATTGACCCTCCTAAAATACTAAAATCTATATTGAAATTTCTTACAGCTTGTGAAATTATAGGATCTTCTGCTATTGTTCCAAGGAATTTTAATTTAATAATCATCTTTCCTTTTGTTTTCATTATCTCTACTCCCTTTTCCTCTGTACTAGGTAAGTAAGAGATTAACTCTTTTGTAACTTCGCTTTGAGGAGCTGAGAATATATGATGTACCCCTCCAGTTTCAACAATTTTTCCATCTGCCATTACTGCAACTCTATTACAAATATCTCTAATAACCTCCATCTGATGAGTTATCATTACAACAGTAAGCCCAAATTTTTGTTGAATATTTTTTAATAACTCCAATATTGAATTTGTTGTTTTAGGATCTAGAGCTGAAGTTGCCTCATCTGATAACAGTATATCTGGATTGTTTGCTAATGCTCTTGCTATTGCAACTCTTTGCTTTTGTCCTCCACTTAGTTGACTAGGATAAGAATCAATCTTACTAGAAAGTTCTACTACTTCTAATAACTCTTTTACTCTATCTTTTATTTTTGATTTTTCCCAACCTGCTATCTCTAAAGCAAAAGCTACATTCTCTCCAACTGTTCTTGATGATAAAAGGTTAAAGTGTTGGAAGATCATTCCTATCTTTTTTCTCTTCTCTAAAAGTTGATCTTTTGATAGTGATGTCATATCTACACCATCAATTATTATTTTTCCACTTGTTGGCTCTTCCAATCTATTCAATAATCTTATTAGTGATGATTTTCCAGCACCACTCAAACCGATTATTCCAAATATATCCCCTTTTTTTATCTCTAGACTTACATCTTTTACTGCATGAAACCCATTAGGATATATCTTATTAACTTTTTCTATCTTAATCATTTTCTATCCCCCTAAAAAAATTATAAAAAAAACTCTCTATCACCATCAAGTAATAGAGAGAATATACACTAAATCCTTAGTCTATCCATCTGTCTGGAATTAGCACCACACCCTAAATAGGCAGGTTGCTGAAACATCATAGGGCCAGTCCCTCAGTCTCTCTTGATGGTTAATTTATTTGTTAGGTGTATATTATAACTTTTTTTCTCATCTGTCAACAATTTTTTAAAAAAATATGGACCGAAAAAAATATTTCATATAAAATGTTATATATATTTTTAAATTCGGAGGTAGATATGAGTTATAGAAACTTCAATATAGATAAAAAAGATATTGTTGCAATCACTGGAGCTGGCGGAAAAACATCTCTTATATTTTTTCTTGCTAAAAAATTAGCTCAATTTGGAAAAGTTTTAATTACAACAACTACTAAAATGTATAAACCCTCTTCTGAAAATTATGAAACTTTAAAAATAGGAGATAAAAATTATTTAGGAAAGGAAAAAAATATTTCTATCATTGCTAAATCAGAAATAAATGGAAAGATAACCTCTCTCACTTATGGAGAGATTGAAAAATTAAAAGATAATTTTGATTATATTCTTATTGAAGCTGATGGAGCTAAAGAAAAGTCACTTAAATTTTGGAATGATACTGAACCTTGTATCCCTAACTTTGTTACTAAGGTTATAGGGGTAATTAATTGCGAAATTTTTAATCAAGATTTTAATGAAAACAATATACATAGATTTAATCTTGTACCAGAAAATTTATTAGATTTTATTAATAAAAAAATTGATGCTGATTTTCTAAGTAGGTATATTTTATCAGCTGATTATTTTAAAGATACTCCCTCTTATGCTGAAAAATTTATTTTTTTTAATGGAATAGATGGAGAAAAACAGTTAGACAAATTAAATAATTCTCTTAAAACAATTAATAAAATTTTAAAAGAGAAAGATTTTTCTAATATTATTTTAGGAAGTATAAAAAATATTGAGTTCTATCCCTATCAAAAAGTTGATGCTGTGATTATGGCATCAGGTTTTTCAAAAAGAATGGGATTTAATAAATTAAAATTAGAGTATAATAGTATTTCTCTTTTAGAAAATTGTTTAAAGAAACTTTCCTCTATACCCTTTAATGAAATTTTAGTTTGTGGAAGAGAAGAGTGGGTAAAAAGTTTAAGTGAAAAATATAATTTTAAATATCTAAATAATTTAACTGCTCATTTAGGACAAAGTGAAAGTATAAAATTAGGAATAAAAAATAGCAATGGTAAAGGCATTACTTTTTTTACTGCTGACCAACCATTACTTAGTGAAAAAACTATTTTAACTTTATACTATAATTTTTTTAAAACTAATCTTATTACTATTCCTATTGTCAATAATAATAGATTTTCTCCTGTTTTCTTTCCAGAAGATAAAAAATCTGAGCTTTTAAAATTAGAGGGAGATACTGGTGGGAAGATTGTAATAAAAAATACTCCTTTTATCAATTTAATCTCTTTCTCTTCTGAAAAGGAGTTCTTTGATATTGATACTGAAGAAGATTATTATAACATAAAGAGCTAGTTTAATTTCACTAGCTCTTTTAACTAAAATCTATTTAATTTTTCTATCTACATAGTGAGTATGGAAAAGTTTATGTGCCTTATCTCCATAAGGCTCTCCTAACTCTTTTTCATAAAGCTCTACTATATATGGATTTTTATGAGAAGCTCTAATCTCTTTATGATAATCTAAATTTTGAATTGCTTCAGCTCTAGTTTTTATAATATCAAAGTTTCCATGGTGATAAGGTTGTCCTCCTCCACCAATACAACCACCTTTACATGCCATTACCTCTATTGCATGAAATTCCTCTTCTCCTGCTAATATCTTTTCGACTACCTTTCTAGCTGCTCTTAAGCCATGAACAACTGCTAATCTTAAATTCTTATCTCCTATCTTAACTTCAGCAGTTCTTACCTCTTCAAATCCTCTCAGTGGAGTAAAGTCTAAATTGTCTAATTTTTCATTAGCTACCCATTCATATAGTGTTCTAGCTGCAGCTTCCATAACTCCACCTGTTCTTCCAAAAATGTCAGCTGCCCCTGTTGAATCCCTCATTGGTGAATCAAAATCACTATCTGCTAAAGAGTTAAAGTCAATATTATATTGTTTAAATATTCTTCCTAACTCTCTAGTTGTTAAAGAGTAATCTACATCTGGATTTTCATCAACTGCTAGTTCCTCTCTTGATGCTTCATATTTTTTAGAAATACATGGCATTATAGAAACACAAACTAAATTTTTTCTATCAATTCCCATCTTTTCTGCCCAAACATTTTTAGCTAAAGAACCAAAAATTTGTTGTGGTGATTTTGTAGAAGATACATTATCTAATATTTCTGGATAATTTAACTCTGCAAATCTAACCCAAGATGGACAACATGATGTAAATAATGGTAACTTTTTATTTTCTTCCAATCTATGTTTTAACTCTGTTGCTTCTTCCATTATTGTTATATCTGCTGCAAAGTTTGTATCAAATACTCCATCAAAACCTAATTTTTTAAGAGCAGTAACCAACTTACCAGTACAATCTGTTCCTGGTTTTTGTCCAAATAACTCCCCTATTGCCACTCTAACTGCTGGAGCCACTTGAACTATTACTTTTTTATCAGGATCTATTAAATCTTGAGAAAGTTTAAAGCTATTGTCAGTTTCATATAGAGCTCCTACTGGACAAACTGCCACACATTGCCCACAGAAAGTACAATTGGTATCTATTAGATTTCTATTAAATGCTGTATTTACAATTACATTAAATCCTCTATCTATTCCTGTAAGTATCCCACAAGATTGAATCTCTTCACACATAGTCTCACATCTTCTGCACATAATACATTTTGTAATATCACGAGTTATAGATATTGAATATTGCTTGTCATGCTTTGCCTCTTTTCCCTCAAATCTCATCTCTCTTAAGCCAAAAGAGATAGCCAATTTTTGTAATTCACACTCCCCATTTTTACCACAGATTAAACAATCTTTTGGGTGATCTGAAAGTAAAAGTTCCACTACTAATCTTCTTTTTTGCATAACTTTCAATGAGTTTGTAATAACTTCCATTCCCTCTGCTACTGGAGTTGTACATGAAGGAAGTAATCTATTCATCCCTTTTACCTCAACTACACAAACTCTACACGAAGCACAATCATTTTTATATCCTATTTCAGGCATCTCCATATAACATAGATGTGGGATATTTATTCCTGCTTTTAAGGCTGCATTTAATATAGTTGTTCCCTCTGGTGCCAATACTACTTTATCATCTATCTTTAATCTAATCATTCTCATCTATAATTCACCCCATTAGAAATTAAAGTTTTTCAACAGCATTAAATTTACAATTTTCAAAACAAGCTCCACATTTTATACAAATTTCACTATTTATTGTATGTTTATGCTTTAAGCTACCTTCAATTGCATTTACTGGACACATTCTTGAACAAGCTGTACATCCTATACAATTATCTGTTATATGGAAAGTTATAAGTTTTTGACAAGCTTTCGCTGTACATTTTTTATCAACAACATGATCTAAATATTCGTTATAGAATTGATTTAATGTTGAAAGTACTGGATTAGCTGATGTTTGTCCAAGTCCACATAATGAAGTTGCCTTTATTCCCTCTGATAATTCTTTCAATAAGTTTAAATCATCAGGTTTTCCTTTTCCATTAGTTATTCTATCTAAAATCTCATACAATCTTGTATTTCCTACTCTACAAGGAGTACATTTTCCACAAGACTCATCTAGAGTAAATTCAAGGAAAAATTTAGCAATAGCAACCATACAGTCATCTTCATCCATTACTACCATTCCACCTGAACCCATAATAGATCCTTTTTTGCTTAAAGTATCAAAATCTATTGGAGTATCTAAATCCTTTTCACTTAAACAACCTCCTGAAGGTCCTCCAGTTTGAACAGCTTTAAACTTTTTATTATTCTTTATTCCTCCACCTATTTCAAAAATTATCTCTCTTAAAGATATTCCCATAGGTACTTCAACTAATCCAACGTTATTAATTTTTCCTGCTAAAGCAAATACCTTTGTTCCAGGAGATGTTTCTGTTCCTACTTCTCTAAACCAATCTTTTCCATAAAGAAGTATTCTAGGAACATTTACCAATGTTTCCACATTATTTACTACTGTTGGTTGTTTCCAAAAACCTTTCTCTGCTGGGTATGGTGGCTTAGAAGTTGGCTCTCCTCTTCTTCCTTCCATAGAGTGAATTAAAGCAGTTTCTTCTCCACATACAAAAGCTCCAGCTCCAAACTTTAATTCTATATCAAATTCAAACTCTGTTCCTAAAATATTTTTTCCTAAATATCCAGCTTTTCTTGCTGCTTCTATAGCCACTGTTAATCTGTGAATTGCCAATGGATATTCAGCTCTTATATAAACTAACCCTTTATTAGCTCCAATAGCATATCCTGCTATCATCATTCCTTCAATTACAGAGTAGGGATCTCCCTCTAATATAGATCTATCCATAAAAGCTCCTGGATCTCCTTCATCTGCATTACATACTATATATTTTTGTTCACTTGCATTTTTAGAAGCAATTTCCCATTTTATTCCAGTAGGGAAACCTCCTCCACCTCTTCCTCTAAGTCCAGATTCTTTTATCTCTCTTACTACATCTGCATTACTCATATTAAAAAGAACCTTTTCTATTGCTCTATATCCATCATGCAATAAAAAATCTTGTATATTTTCTGGATCTATTAACCCACAATTTTTTAATGCTCTTCTCTCTTGTTTTTGATAAAACTCCATATCTTTAGAATCATAAATTAACTCCTCTGATTTAGGATCCCTATATAATAATCTATCTATCTTTTCTCCATCAACTATATCTCTTTTTATTATCTCTTCAGCATCTTCTGGTTTTACTTCAATGTAAAAAGTATTTTCTGGAACTATCTTAACTATTGGACCTTTTTCACAAAAACCAAAACATCCAGTTAAGATTACTTCTACATCTTTTATTCCATATTTATCTATATAATTTTCTAAGTTATGTTTAATATCCTCACTTTTAGAAGATAAGCACCCTGTTCCACCACATATTAAAATTTTTTTCTTGCAGTTCATAGCCCCTCCTGAAAATTACATTTATTTCTTTAATTTCTATTTTTCTTCTGAAATTTCTCTTTCTCTATAAGTTGCTAATATTTTAGGTACATCACTTGCTTTTACTTTTCCATGAACTTCTTTTCCTACTAATACTACTGGAGCTAGTCCACAAGCTCCTACACATCTTAAGCTATCTAAAGAAAATAAACCATCTTTAGTAACTCCTCCTACACTTATTCCAAGCTCTTTTTCCAATGCTTCTAAGACTTTCCCTGCTCCTCTCACATAACAAGCTGTTCCTGTACACACTGATATTTGATATTTTCCTTTAGGTTCCATTGAAAAGAAATTATAAAAACTTACTACTCCATAAACTTTAGCCACTGGAATATCTAATTCCTCAGCAATTACTTCTTGAATCTCTGCTGGAATATATCCAAATATTTCTTGTGCTTTATGAAGAACTATAATAAGAGCACTTTTCTTATCTTCAAAAGTAGAAATATATTCTTTTAATTTTTTCAATTCATTACTATCTCTACATATCATTTTTGTTCCTCCTATTAACTTTTTGTTTTTTATTTGTTCTTTTGCTTCTATATACAATCATAGCACAAAAGAATTTAAATTTAAACGTATTTTTTAAACTTTATTCACAATAACTTAATTAACTAATCTTTAACTTTTTTCTTTTTTATATTAAGCATTTTTATTATTTTTACAAAAACTAAAGAAAGATTACTCTTTAATCTAGTTAAAGAATAATCCTTTTGCAAAAAATAAAAAAAGCTTAGCGAATTCCTATCCTCCCAGGAGGCTTCCCTCCAAGTACTTTCAGCGTTTATGGGCTTAACTTCTAGGTTCGGAATGGAACTAGGTGTACCCCCACAGCTATTTTCACTAAGCATTATTAACATTTATAAAAGCTTGGCGAGTTCCTATCCTCCCAGGAGGCTTCCCTCCA